>Ga0182030_10002465_pt1 | contig 39216 bp, 33 predicted proteins | sample 812S3MmetaG_FD_121299 | JGI IMG/M metagenome (GOLD analysis project Ga0182030, IMG submission 121299) | Permafrost microbial communities from Stordalen Mire, Sweden - 812S3M metaG (Illumina Assembly) | ecosystem: Environmental > Terrestrial > Soil > Wetlands > Permafrost | place: Sweden...
ATGGTACCGGGAGGGGGACTTGAACCCCCACAACCATTTCTGGTCTGCGGATTTTAAGTCCGCTGCGTCTGCCAGTTTCGCCATCCCGGCTCTGCACTGCGACTTCCGCAAAATGAGGTTCTTACGGATATTCTACTGCACTGCTGAGGTGGCCTCGGAAGCACTGGTGGCAGTAGTGGTGGCACCAGTGCTTCCGAGGCCACAATTAGTTTCGCACAGCCGCTGGACTGCTGCCAATCTTTGCTGGGGTGCAAGGTGCGCATATCGGCAGGTTATGTGAATGGTATTGTGCCCCATCAGCTCTTGCACGGTAGGCAGGTCCACGCCCGCCATCACCAGACGGCTGGCGAACGCATGCCGAATGCAGTGACATGTGAATTTCTAAATGTCGGAGGTCTTGGCAGCTCTGGTCGGCACCTCGCGTGTTCGATCCAGTTTATGAGCACAGGCGGCCCCTCACCTCAGGCGCTTGTAATGCGCTGCATGAGGTCACCGAGACGCAGCAGTGAGACCGGTTTCTCAATGACCAGGGTTGCGTCATCGTCCAGCGGAGGAATGACGGATGGGGCCAAGTGAGTTTCCTCCAAAAGAACCACCCTGGGTCGATACTCCAGGCTCTTGATGCACTGGGTCAACTTGTTCCCGGCACCTCCGAAGTCTTCCCAATCGGTTCCGGTAATGATGATCGAGTATTGGTAGTGCTTGAGAAGCGCCGTGGCTTCGTCGGATTCGCACGCCCGGTGCACCTCGTAGCCAAGGTTTGCGAGAAAGTCGCCTACCAATGTCAGCATCTGAGGGTTCTCATCGATCAGAAGCAGTTTCTGAGTCATAACTGATCAAGAAGCACGTTTCCTGCCAAATGTGGGCGGCTCTAACTATAAGAATCGAAGCATACAAATTGCCCGGTGCAATCTGGCCGACGCCTGAGTCTGTCCAGTGTCTGGATTTGATAAATCAAGTCAGGGACAGGCGGTAGGGAAACTGGGGCGCTCAGGCGAAGAGTTGCGTCGGGGTGGGCGCCGCCTTACTCTCCGGCGCCCAGTATTGAGGCACCATCTTACTGGATGGTCTTACTGGATGGTAATGCCGTATTGCTTGAGTTTCACGTAGAGCGAACTGCGGGGGATTCCCAGCTTTGCCGCAACCCGGTCGACCTTTCCATTCTCTTTATGAAATATGTAGCTGATGTGTTGTCGCTCCAGTTCTTTCAGCGTCATCTCTGCATAGCTGTCGTGGACGCCTGGAACCGGCTTCGGGCTGACTCTCGAGATTTGAAAATGCAGATCTTCCCTGCGGATCACTCCGTCCTTGCAAATCAAGGCTGCACGTTCCAGCACATTGCGCAGTTCGCGGATATTCCCAGGCCAGTCATAGCCCCCCAGGGCCTTCATTGCGTCAGTTTCAAATTCCAGTGGTCCGCGATTCAGATCCTGCTGTAGCCGCTCCAAAAACCACTCCGCAATCATCGCAATGTCGCTGATTCTTTCGCGAAGCGGGGGAATGATAAGGGGGATGGTATTGATCCGGAAGTAAAGGTCATTGCGAAACCTTCCCTCGTGTACCAGCGTGCCCATGTCCTGGTGTGTGGCTGCGATCAAGTGAACGTCAACTGTTCGGTCCCGCACCCCACCAACTCTCCGGAATCGCCGTTCGTCCAGCGCTTTCAAGAGCTTCGGCTGGATGGCGAGATCCATGTCACCAATTTCATCCAGAAACAACGTTCCCAGGTGAGCGACCTCCAACAGACCCATCTTCTGGCTAATTGCTCCGGTGAAGGCCCCCTTCTCATGACCAAACAGGTCGCTCTCCAGCAGATCGCGGTTCAAGCCGGCGCAGTTCAGATCGACGAAGGCCTCGTTGGAACGCGGGCCTTGCTTGGTCAGCCATTCGGCAAGGACGCCCTTTCCCGTACCGGTTTCACCTTGAATCAGGATCGGAAGGGAGGTGCCCAAAATACTCCGCGCCACGGATTCCAGGCGGCGGATACTAGTTGATTCTCCCAGGAACGGGTCGCGGTGGTATCGCCCCACACGATTCTTTGTTGCCAGCTCGCGGCGAACGAATCGGCTATTTTCCAAGGCTTTTTCGAGAAGTTTCAAAAGCACGGATAGTTCGAAAGGCTTTGCCACGAACTGCTCCGCACCCTCTTTGATCGCTCGTACGGCCAGGTCAATGGTCGGAGCCCCGGTGATGATCAGCACCGGAATCGAAGGGTCAACGGCGCGTATTTCGCGAAGAAGGAGCAGCCCGTCAGTATCGGAAAGGAGATACTCCATCACCACTGCGTCGGGACGACTCTGTTCGAGAAATTCACGGCAACCTCTGCCGGTATCGGTCGCAGCCACGGAAAAGCCCTTCAGTTCAAGATAGGAACTGATGGCCCCGCGCGATGCCACGTCGTCATCAACTAGCAGAATCTTGTAATACGCCATAATTTGGACATTTATCTATCTGATGGAAAACTTTGGCATCTTCCGGTCCCGAGGTCAATCGGAGAGATGTAGGTATTTTTAATTCGACGAGCCAAAGTCAGAAGTTCCATTCGCCATCCTTGGCCCTAGCCGTCTAGTTTCTGGATATTAGGTTATCTGGTTTCTGGACATCAAGCTCTCTGGGGAGCCAGTCTCAGGAAACCGGTTCGCGTCTCTATTTTAGGAAGCCATTTGTTTGTTGCTGGTTACGATTCCAATATGGTCCCATTCCTACTTTGGACTGTTACGTGCAAATAGCCGGTGTGCCACATCCTTAAAAGAGTGAGGAATCCGATGAAACGATTTTACGTTTTCATGGCGCTGGCCACAATTCTGGTTGTCGGCGCTGCTTCGGCACACGCTGACACCGTTATCAATTTTGCCAGCTATGCCGGCAATGGGATCACCTTCACGCAGACTGCTGGAGGTCAATACATGACCTTCTCCAACCTGTATGTAGGCGGTGCGTCGGATTCTGGGAATGCCACCCCGGTGGTGATTTCTCCCGGCGCTGGCAGCCACTTTTTGCTAAACAGCGCCAGTTCTGACGGGCTGACCGGTTTCTTTGCCTCCAACTCGAAGGCGAGCCTGACCATCGGCAACGCGAGTTCCGGCGTTCTGACGGGTACGCTGAATATGATTGAGATCGACACGAATACGAGTCGCACCTATCCCAACGGTCACGGGAGCTTTTCGCTCACCCTGGTGCTCAGCAATATGTCATTCAGTTCGTGCACGACGGTGGGCTGCACCAGCAGCACGCTGTTGCAGAACTTCGCCCAACTCGGCAACGGCAGCAATGCGCAAAACACCATCACCTTCTCGTTCGCCTCCTCGCTCGCCTCGAATTCCAGCTCCCTGTTAGGCCTGACGGGGACGCACTCAACCACGGTGGAGGGAACGCTGGATTCTATGTATGACACGGTTACCCCGGAGCCTGCCTCGCTGGCGCTCTTCGGTTCCTGTCTGTTGCTGGTGGGCAAGAAGCTTTGCCGCCGTGTAGCGAAATCCTGACGGGGACGCTACCCTGTGGAAGAAATTCTGGGGAATATAGAGCAGATGTTTTGGTTCCGCGAGGGAGAGTGCCAGTGTTGAATGCGCTCACGATCGACGTCGAAGACTACTTCCAGACGGAAGCGATGACGAGCGCGGCCCCTTGCCACACCTGGGAAAGCATCGACCCAAGGGTTGAGCGGAATACCTGGCGGTTATTGGAACTTCTCGACCAGCACCAAGTGAAAGCCACGTTGTTTTTCCTTGGTTGGGTGGCGCAGCGCTATCCCCAGTTGGTGTCCGCCGCTGCGGCCAATGGGCATGAAGTGGCTTGCCATAGTTATTGGCATCGCCCCGTTCATCGCCTGACCCCGGACGAGTTTCGCGAAGACACGCGGCGTGCCAAAGACGTGATCGAGTGCTACAGCGGACGGAGCGTGACCGGTTACCGCGCGCCGAGTTTTTCGATTCTTAGCGGGATGCAATGGGCTAGGGAGATATTGGCGGAGGAAGGATTTGTCTACAGTTCAAGCAGCCATCCCATCCGGCACGACTTTTACAACGACCCCGATGCCCCGCGGCTTCCTCATCGGACCCCCTCGGGTCTTTGGGAGCTCCCGATCACAACTTGGCGGGTACTTGGCAGGAATCTGCCCGTCGGTGGCGGCGCGTATCTTCGCATCTTGCCGTTTCCCTATGTGCTTACTGGATTGCGTCAGACCGCGGCCGCAGGCGAGACCATGATGATCTACCTTCATCCATGGGAGATCGACCCTGACCAACCAAGAATGATGGTTGGTTTGAAGTCGCGGCTCAGACAGTACATTGGCTTGAAGGGCATGGAGAGCCGTCTGGAAGGCTTGATCGAGAGATATTCGTTTGGCACCGTTTCTAAGGCATATGGGATTCACATGAGCGGCACTCAGTCCAGTGCCGGCTACAAGGGAGTCCCTGCTACAATTTGCATATGAGCCCCGTCCGAAGAAGATCTGGGTTCTTCAGCCGCAAGCGCCTCCGGAGATTGCGGTCCGGAATTGTGGTGCTGTCTATTCTGGCGGTGTGCGCGGGTTTGTCGCTTCTGGCCTGGAAAGGGTATCACTCGGTGTACATGCAGCCCATGGTTTATGCACCGCCGCCCCCGCCGATTTTCCCCGCAGCGCGGAAGGTCTACCCTTTTTCCATCATTCCCGGAGGTGTATACAGTGCCGACGAATTAGCGCGGAGCATTCTGCTCGACCCATCATTGGCTGAGCACTACCGCGACATCCGAATGAAAGACCTGATTGCGGTCCGCACACAGGCCTCCATGCGGGCGTATGTCTCGTTTCGCCGCGACGGTCAGATCTTCTGGACAAGCAAGAAGTTGACGATTGCGAGTGGCGAAATCGTCTTGACTGATGGGGAGCATATGATACGTGGCCGTTGTGGGAACCGCATCCAGGAGAAGAGGCCTAAGGGTGCCATTGTTGCTTCTACTCTCACGGAGACGCCCAGTGTTTTGGAGAGGGACATCTGGAGGGAGCGTGGCGCCGAAATTCCGGTCGTGCCGGAGCCCCGAACCCTGATCCTGTTCGCAAGCGGTTTCCTGCTCCTTTTCCTGATGACATTTCCTCGGGGATGAGACCCGATGGCTTTTTGCATGCTGCGGCTGCCGTTGGCCGATCCAGATAGCCCTGATTGGAAGCTGACGAGGAGAGACGCACTACTGACAGTGAAGGATACGGAATGATACGCGCCTTAAAAGTCGTCCTACTGAGTTTGATCCTGTCGACTGCGACAGCCGTCATCGCTCAGAATGGAAGTACTTCCTTGCCCGCGGAAAAAACTGGAGAGACCAAGACGGTCGCACCCGCGGCAACGGCGGACTCCGAGTATGTAATCGGCAGGGAAGACGTTTTGGCGGTGCAGGTGTGGCGTGAACCCGAACTCTCCCGGTTGGTTGCGGTACGTCCCGACGGCAACATCTCGCTTCCGTTGGTAGGTGAGATGACTGCCGCCGGAAAGACTCCGCTGGAGCTACAGAAGAAATTGACGGAACTGCTGGGCTCCTACATGACGGCTCCCGAGGTTTCCGTGATTGTGCAGGACACGCGCAGTCAGCGCTTCAGCATTATCGGCCAAGTGATGCGCCCGGGCACCTACCCGCTAAGTAAACCGATGACCGTGTTGGACGCCTTGGCCCTCGCCGGAGGATTCCGGGATTTTGCTAGGACCGAAAAAATGTTCATCCTACGGACAAATGCTGATGGAACCCGCCAGAGGATTCCTATCAGCTACAAGAAGATTGTCAGCGTGAAAGGGACGAACCAGAACGTGGAACTCCAAGTGCGCGACACACTCGTGGTTCCGTAGGTGCCAACGAAATGATGTGCTGGCCGAGGTTCGCAGTGATCGCAATATTGACCATGACGGCAGGGACGCTGGCGGTGGCGCAGGATCAGGATATGGAGCAGCTTCCCCCTCCGCCGGTGCAGGAAGCGGCGACGATGGAAATCGCGCCCCCGGCGCCGGCGCACGTAACCAGCTATGGTTTTGCAATTCCCCCTGGTTGGAACATGGCCGTGGCGGTCGATGCGCTAGGCGTGTACGATAGCAATCCGGCTTTTCAGTTGCAGCCCGTCGGCGATGTGGCTCAGCGTTACAGTGGCAATGTTTTACTGAGCTATGTTGCAGCGCACACCGTCTATGAGGCGGCATACATTCCATCGTTTACCTTTTACCGGCAATTCACCAGTCTGAACAGCGCTGAGCAAAATCTCAGCCAGACCTTGTGGCACGATGTCTCGCCGCATACGAGTTTCAGTTGGCGTCTGGACGCCCTCAAATATCCATCGTGGGGAGGCTCTTCCTTTGCCAACAGTAGCTTTGGCTCCCTGCTGATGCAGCTTTCGGGCCTGACCGCATTAAACCTGGAGTCAAAAGTTTCGAACGCCAGTACTGGATTTACACTGGAACACAAGTTGAGCGCCCATTCTCATATTCAGGCGGACTTTTCCGGGGGAGTGACCAAGTACGTTCACAGCGACTCGAACCAGGTTGTGAGTCTGCTGACGGAACCGGATTCAAGTACGTGGTACGGACAGATGAACGCCTTCTATGACTATCAGTTGAGCGCTCACCGCACGCTGGGTGCCGGGGTATCGAGTTCTTATTTTTTGTTCACCACCCAGGATTATCACTTGATGGAGCAATCGGTCGCGCTTCGCTACGCGCAAGTTTTGCGTAGTGGCTGGGCATACACAGCTTCCGCGGGCCCTCAATTCCGCGAGAATCAGCAGTCGTCAGGGATACTTCAACCTGGGCTGGGCCTCAACCTTGATCTGGTACATAAGAACCGAAGGTCGGCCTTTCGCGCCAGTGTTGGGAGCTCCTATCAGATCGGGCAGGCGCAGGGCAATCTCACCAGTTGGACTGCGTCAGTCTCATTCGAGCACTCCATTGGGAAGCGTTGCTTCGCGGGTGTATTCGGCAACTATCAGCGTTCGGAGTCTCTAGTTAATTCGGGGCCGTTGGGAACCGGAGTTACACAGACCGTCGCACCGGCTATAGATGGCGGCGTTCGACTCACGCGCCATCTTGTCTGGATTACCAACTATGGGTTCAGCTCACAGGTGGGCGTACTGACTCAACAGACCGCCATCTACCGGCAGCAGTTTGTGAGCGGACTCTCCTTTAGCCTTGACAGACTGTTTGCTGGCGGGAGCGAGCAATGAAAAGAGCGCCTTCAAGCCTTCAAGATTATATCGAGATTGCGGACCGCCGGAGGTGGTGGGTAGTGCTGCCCATCGCTCTCATCTCGCTGGCCGTCTTTTTCGGCAGCCTGTGGCTTCCCCGTTCCTACGTTTCAGAGGCAACGGTCATGATCGAGCCTCAAAAAGTCCCTTCGAACTACGTCCAGCCAACGATCTCCGAGGACGTGACCGATCGCCTGCAGGCCATCCGGCAGGAGATACTGAGCCGTGCACGCCTTCGCAAGATCATTGCCGAATTCGGCCTTTACAACTCTGCCAGCGGTAAGATACCGGGAGACGACGTGGTTGAATTAATGCGACGCGATATTTCGGTCGACGTCGTGACCAACCAGCTCAACACCGACCGCTCAAAAAACGTGGCGGCGTTTAAGATCTCCTACTCTGGATCCAATCCAGGGCTGGTGCAGAAAGTGACTCGCAATCTGGCTTCGTTGTTCATCGAAGAAAACATGAAGGATCGCGAACAGGAATCCGAGGGTACCACCGACTTTCTCGAAGACCAAATGGAGAAGCTCCGGCAATCTTTGCAGGAACAAGAGAAGCGCATCCAGACCTTCAAGTCCGCACATGCGGGAGAACTGCCTGAGCAGCAGGTTCCCAGCCTGCAGATGCTCGGCCAGATGCAAAGCATCCTGCAGGCAAACTCGGATGCCATCACGCGTGCGCAGCAGCAGCGCAGCTACATGGCTTCGGTGCTGGAGAGCATGAAGATGATTAACACGCCGCAGAGCATGAAGTCGTCGTTGCAGCTTCAGTACGACAGCAAGACCGCAGACCTGCTCGCCGCCGAACAGAAATACAAGCCCAAGCATCCCGATGTTTTGCGCCTCAAGGCTGAGCTGGCGGCGCTTAAGGAGAAGATCGAGTCGGATAAATCCAACAACCCGGGCGGTGGCGGGAATTCGCAGGGCACCCCCGATCAGATCCAGGTGGAAATCGCTGGCCTCGACAAGGAAATACTGAAGCGTACGGCGCGCCAATCGCAAATAGAAGGAGAGATCCAGAAATTGCAAGTGCACATGAGCGCGTTGCCGCGCGTCGAGCAGGAACTTGCGGAACTCTCCCGCGACTACGATACGTCACGAACGAGTTATCAGGCGCTGCTGGCAAAGCGCAATAATTCCTCGGTTGCGGCCGAGATGGAGCGCCGCGCCGAAGGGGAGCAGTTCCGCATTCTTGACCCGGCCAGCTATCCCGTAAAGCCGACTAAGCCCAATCTGCTCCAGATCAATGTAGTTGGTCTGCTGTTTGGCATCTTTGCAGGCTGTGGACTGGCAATGTTGGCGGAGATGAGCGACAGCACTCTGCATAGTGAGCGGGATCTCACGCACTCAACGTCGGCACCGGTGTTGGCCAGCCTGCCATACGTGTTGGACCCTCAAGAGAAACGGAAGACTACGAAGAGACGATGGCTGATTGCGTCAACTACCTGCGTTTCATTTCTGGCCGTAGTGCTTTTGGCTTATTTGCAGCGCTCGGCAATTGCCACAGGATTTGGATGGCACTTCTGAATGTACTTCAAACACTTCGGGTTGCAGAAAAATCCGTTTCTGCTGAACACTTCGTCCGGCGGTGTCTACTACAGTGCTGCGCATTGTGAAATCATTGCGCAGATGCTCTATGCGGTGCGCGAGTGCAAAGGAATCGTGCTTCTGACGGGCGAGGCCGGAACCGGCAAAACCACTCTCCTGCATACGGTTCTCAACCTGGTGCGTCCGACCGGTGCCGTGGCCAGCACAATTCTGAATCCGATGATGGAGACCGCACAGGAATTGCTCACCAGCGTGCTCGGCGGTTTCAAGGTGCCCGTTGGGCAGCGTCCGGCGATGGAGTTGGCGGGCGTTCTGTTTGAATTCCTTGCGGACCAGGCGCGGCACGGACGTCGCGCGATCCTGGTGGTCGATGAGGCGCAACAACTCAGCAGCCGTATGCTGGAGAATCTCAGGCTGATCTCCAACGTTGAGAATAACGGAGAGCGGATGATTCAGCTGATTCTGTCGGCTCAACCGGAGATACGTCAGGTGATCGCCAGCGGTCAACATGCCGCGTTGCGGCAGCGCATTATCGCACGCTGTTCCCTGAAAAGCCTGCAGCCGTCCGAGCTTTGGAACTACCTTGCGCTGCGCATTGCGTGGGCAGGAAGTGATGGGCGCATGATCTTCCTGCCGGAAGCAGTGGACAGGCTGGCGGCGGCGTCCTCGTGCACCCCGCGCCTGATCAATGTCCTGGCGGACAACTGCTTGATCGCGGCCTATGCCAAGGGAGTAGAGACGGTTGATGCCGCGTTGGTCAGCCGTGTGGCCAGCGATTTCGAACTGGATGGACAATCGGAAAGTTATTCCGCACACCTTCGTGCGGAGGGTGAGCGCACGCCAGAGTCGTGGAAGAAGCTAGTTGGCGAGTACGCCAACTACGAATTGCCGGAGGCTTTGCGGAACTTTGCCAGCTCTCTCCAGTTCGGTCAGCAGATGGAGTAATGCGGGTGGAAACGCTGCGAATACCGGAGGAGAATCCGCGTGGATTATCTATATAAGGCGTTGAAGAGGGAAGTCGGAGTCGTTGAACCTGAGCCAGCGTCCGTTTCTCCATTGGAGGAGCAACGCGCCGAGCCGGTGTCCGCTGTCCGAAAGAGTGAACCCAATGCTCCTGCCGGATTTGCCAGGTCAGTCGCGTTTCCAGTGAACTTGGAGCGGCTCTATGTGCTGCGAACCGAGGGGATGAACAAGGAACATATTAATCTGTTGGAGCAGTACAGCGTATTGCGCTCCCGTGTTTTGGAGATCATGCGGATGCAGCAGATGCGCACCCTGATGGTCACCAGCGCGGTGAGCGGAGAATGTAAGACAACGACCTCGATCAACTTGGCACTGTCTCTCAGCAAGGTGCAGGGACTCAGGGTTCTGCTCGTGGACACGGATTTGCGCAAAGCTGGGGTTGCGGAAGTGCTCGGCGTACCTTATGAGATCGGCCTGCAGGACTACCTGCGCTCTCCGATGCCGCTTTCGGACATGCTCCTGCAGCTCACAGACAGCCTTTTTTTTATTCCCTCCGGAGGGGTCAATCAGAACTCGGCTGAGTTACTTCACTCGGCTGCGATGGTTGCTCTTGTAAATGAAGTGAAGAGTCATTTCGACCTCATCATTTTTGATTCCCCGCCGCTGTTTCCCGTAGCCGATGCACGCGTGACCGCCAACCTGATGGACGCAATACTGTTCTGTATTTGTGCGGGAAAAACTTCGGAAACCATCATCTCGGAGGCGGTTGCGCTGATTCGTCCGAAGCTGATCGGGACGGTGCGGGTAGGTTCGGAGGTTCGCACGGGTGGCGACTACTACTACTCTTCCGTTTCTTCCGCGGGAGCGTAGGCACATGCTCAGCGTGCTGAATCGGTATGTCCCAGGCCGTGTGTTTGTGCTCGTGGTCGCTGAAAGCGCCCTGATTGCGACGGGAATTTTCACGGTTGGGGCGCTCGTCTTGCACCGTGTGGCCATCTTCTCTCCGGAGAGCGGCCGATTTTTTCTCAAGGGCTGGCTCATCGCAGGGGTATGTCAGCTCACGTTCTATTACTTCAACCTTTATGACCTGCGCGCGATTGAATCGAAACAGGCGCTGCTAGGAAGGCTGCTCAGTGCGATTGGGGTCTGCTGTCTGACTCTAGCCGTGCTCGGCATAATCTTTCCATTCATCCGGCTGGGAATCGGTGTGCTTGAGCTGACCTTCTTATGCATGGTCCTCATCATTCTGCTCTGTCGTCTTTCGCTGGAGTGGGTCAATCGCTGGATTACTCCGGGAGAGCGGATTCTAGTGGTAGGCGACGGAAACATGTCCCTCTCTCTGACCAGAGAGATTCGCATGCGCTCCGATCTTCCAATTCTTCTTCTTGGAGTGGTGTCGGAGCCGGAGTTTCAGGAATCGATTCCAGACGTTGTGCATCTGGGGCCTCTCTGCGATCTGGAGAACATCATCAAGCAGCAGCGCCCACAGCGCATTGTGATTGCACTGCGGGAAAGAAGGAAGCGTCTTCCCGTCGAGGTGCTGCTGCGCGCCCGCTCGGAAGGCATCCGTATCGAAGAAGCCGCGACATTGTACGAAAAGCTAACCGGCAGAATCCCGGTCGAAACCATTTATCCTAGCACCCTGATTTACGCGGACGGTTTCAGTAAACGCTCTGTAAGCGGGCTGATAATCGCGCGCTTTGCCAGTATCGTCGTAGCGCTCTGCGGCCTCGTGTTATCGGCTCCGTTGATGATCCTTACCGCGTTTTTGATCCGGTTGGAGTCTCCAGGGCCGGTGCTCTACAGCCAGGAGCGGATTGGAAAAGATGGAAAGAGCTTTGACATACTGAAGTTTCGCTCCATGCGCACAGATGCCGAAGACAATCTCAGTCCGCAGTGGGCAAGCCATAACGATCCACGCATGACGCGCCTAGGTTCCGTCATCCGCAAACTTCGCATTGACGAACTGCCTCAGTTCATAAACATTCTCAAGGGCGAGATGAGTTTTGTGGGGCCTCGCCCCGAGCGTCCTTTCTTTGTGCAATTGCTGAAGGAAAAGATTCCGTACTACGACCTGCGCCATTCCGTTCCCCCTGGTGTTACCGGATGGGCGCAAGTCTCCTATCCCTACGGCGCAACCATTGAGGATGCGAAGAACAAACTTGAGTACGACCTCTTTTATGTAAAAAACCTCTCCATCGCTTTCGATCTGGAAATCCTTTTCGAGACGGTAAGGACGGTTGTGATGAGGAAGGGAAGATAGGGACGGAATTAGAGATGATGTCACGACTTCGACATGCGGCGCATTACATGGTGGCGGCAGGACTCTACTACTCCGGAGTTCTGGCACTTCGCTGCTGGTTGCGCCGCCTTGTGACGAATCGCCCCGAGGTTGCTGTCCTCGGTTTGCATCGAATTCTTACTTCGCAACAGGCCGCCGTCACCTGCTCCGAGCCGGCACTGGTTGTCACGCTTCCGACCTTTCGTAAGCTTCTTCAGATTCTCACGCAGCAATTCCATGTTCTCAGCCTCTCGGATTTCGAGTGCGGAAAAATTCCCCGCGGCTTGAAGCCGAGCTGCCTGCTAACTTTCGACGACGCATGGCTGGACACGTTTGAAAACGCATATCCTGCAATACGTGAGGCTGGACTGCAAGCTGCAGTCTTCGTCCCAACCGGGTTGATCGGTGGCGACAGTTTCTTCTGGGTGGAGCGTCTGAGTCTTATCTGGCGTAACTGCGGAGAGAATCACGAGGTGCTCTCCGCTGCGCTCGGACAGGAGCTTGGGCGAGCTCCCGTTACCTACCTGGCAGAGTCGATTGCAGCCTTAAAGCGCGTGCCAGCAGTCCGGCGCGAGGCAATTGTGTGCGCACTTACCGCGCGGTTCGTAGATGGAAACCGGCCCGATGCCGATGATGGGTTCATGAGCTGGGAGCAACTGCTGGCAATGTCGCCTGTCTTTGAAGCTGCCAGCCACACAGTCACTCATGTGTTGCTCGACTTTGAAGAAGAAGCAACGGCGAATCGGGAGTTACTGGAAAGCCGGGCGATACTACAAGAGAGGACCGGCAAGGCAGTGAGAGCCCTCGCCTATCCCAGCGGTAGTTTTGACGATCGTGTTCGAGGGTGGGCAGCCGGTGCTGGATATCACTGGGCGTTCACAGTTCGTGCGGGCACATACCGTGTAGGGGACGATCCGCTCACCGTGCCGAGATCCTTGCTGCAGGAAGGCAACATCACAAGCCCATGGGGAAGCTTTTCGCCTGCAATGTTTCACTTTCGGCTGACCGGCTGGCGATGAGGAAATGATGAAAGTATTCATCACAGACGGCAACCTGCGTTCGACCCTTGCGGCCGTGCGCTCGCTTGGGCGCGTCGGTGTCTTTGTCGGGACAGGAAACGAAGAACGGGGAATGATTGCGGGAGCCTCAAAATACTGTCGCGAGGCGCTGATCTATCCTTCCCCGGTGCTCGAGCCCGAGCGCTTCCAATTTTTCTTACGCGAACAACTCACTGCCCGCGGATATACACATCTACTGCCAATGTCTGATGTCACAGTGCAACTGGTCGCTCCCCTCAAGAGTCACTTGGCCCCGGGCATCACCATCATGGCGGAAGGCCCCGAGGCGCTCTCGCGGGTACAGGACAAGGCTGCCATGCTCAGCCTTGCCGGACGAGTTAACGTAGCAGTGCCACGCTATACCACCGGATGTGATCCGGATTCATTGCTGCGATTTGCCGATTCGGTTGGCTTTCCCGTGGTAATCAAGCCCTGCCGCTCGCGGCAATATCTGGAAGGCGCGTGGCGGGAGGGAAGCGTAACGTACGCTCATACCCCGGAGGAGTTGATCGCGAAGTACCAGGCAGCGTGCCGCTTGATTCCTGACCCGCTCGTGCAGGAAAAAATTGCTGGCGAAGGGCGCGGAGTATTTCTGCTGATGTGGAAGGGCGACGTAAAGGCGGCATTCTGCCACAGGAGACTTCGTGAGAAACCTCCGTGGGGCGGCCTCAGCGTGCTGAGCGAGAGCCTGCCCTTGGACCGTGCACTGGTGGAGCGGTCGGCGGCATTGCTTCGCGAAGTACCTTGGAATGGCCCTGCAATGGTGGAATACAAGTTTGACACGCGGGATGGCGAGGCAAAGCTGATGGAGGTGAACGGACGCTTCTGGGGATCGCTGCAACTGGCCATCGATGCCGGAATTGATTTCCCGGCGATCTATTACCGGCTGAGCTGCGGAGAAGATGTGCCGCCTCAACTTGAATATCGCGCGGGCGTGAAGTCCCGTTGGCTGCTCGGCGATCTCGATTCGCTCGTCACCCGCCTGCGATCCTCAGAGCAACAGCAGCGGTTGTATTATTCTCCCGTTTCGCGCCTGCGCGCATGCGCCGACTTCTGTCATTTCTTCGGCAAAGATTTGCACTACGACGTTCTCTCCATTCGCGATCTCGGTCCTGGATGGCAGGAATTGAAGCAGTACATCCCACTCAACTTGCGCTTATTGCTCTTTCCAACACTCGCCGGCGATGCGGGAGGGAAGCCCTCATGAAGAGGCTAAACATCTTGCATACCATCGAAACCAGCGGTCCAGGCGGCGCGGAAAACGTGCTGCTCTTTTTAGCCTCTCGGCTCAACCCGGAGCGCTTCCGCTCCATGGTTGTCATCAACGAGCCCGGCTGGCTGGAGGATCGATTGCGCGATCTCGGGTTGCCCACCGTTCGCGTGCAGTGGAACAAATGGTGGGACTTTCGCTTGCCACGCGCCCTGGCCCGCATGGTTGAAGATGAGCAGATCGATCTGATTCACTCTCACCTTCCCGACCAGAATTTCTACGCATGTCTGGCGAGCCGGCTTTCGCGCTGTCCAGCCATTGTCACCTATCATGGCCCGGTGGAACTGAGCGATTCGGGAACGCTCCGCGGATGGTCGAAGCTGCAGGTGGTGAAGCGCACCGCGCGCAAAGTGGTTGTGGTTTGCGATTTTGTGCGCGATATGCTGAAGGATGTTGGATTCCCGGAGGGAAAAATTCATCGCATCTACAACGGCATTGAAACTTCCCGCTTTAACGCAGTTGCCGGCGGCGCACTGCGGCGCGAATTAAACTCCTCGCCTGACACCGTGCTCATCGGCATGGTGGCCAACGTGCGCGCCCCCAAGGGCCACGAATATTTTATCCGCGCCGCGCGCCTCATCGCCGATCAATATCCCAACACATTCTTCGTCATCAGCGGAGATCTGCACAAAACTCTGGCTCCGCCTCTGTTCAAGTTGGTCAGCGATCTGGGATTGCAGGATCGCCTCAGATTTCTCGGATACCGCACGGATATACCGCTCATTCTCACCGACCTCGACATCTTTGTTCTGCCTTCCACAAGCGAGGGCTTTCCGCTGGTGGTGTTGGAGGCGATGGCCTGCGCCAAACCGGTGGTTGCCACACGCTGCGGAGGCGCCGCCGAAGTAGTGGATGACGGTTGCACCGGATTCATGGTTCCGGTCGCGGATGCGCCGGCGATTGCTTCGCGTGTTATCGAACTGCTGAATCAGAAAGAGAAGAGCGCATCCATGGGGCAGGCCGCAAAGCAACTCATAGAGCGCGAATTTTCGGTGCAGGGCATGGTGGCAAACTACGAGCGCCTCTACGAGAGCTGCATTGCCGCACCCAATGTAAATGTTCGGGATTCCAGCCCTGTTTGCGCGGGAGAGCGACACGGATGTTAGTCAAGGGCGCGCTGCACATTCACTCTCAATTCTCGCATGACGGGCAGTTATCGCTGGCCGCGATCGCGCAACTATATCGCGCTCACGGCTTTCAGTTCGTCTGTATCACCGAGCATTCAGAGGATATGGATGAGCCGAGGATCGTGGCGCTGCGGAAGGAGTCCGAATCTCTCTCCGGCGCTGATTTCCTCATGGTCGCGGGCATCGAATACTCCTGCAAGGATGCGCTTCACATCGTGGGCGTGGGATGCGAGAGGGTGCTGGACACATCGGACGCAGTGCGCCTGGTGAGCGACATCCGCGCCGCCGGAGCTTTTGCCGTCCTCGCCCATCCACGGCGAATTCGCTGGAATTGTGCGCCCGATTTGGCGGCTGTTCTCAATGCAGTGGAAGTCTGGAATGTACGCTACGACGGCAAATACCTGCCCTCGCCTCAGGCTCTGGGGTTCTTCAACCGGATGAAGGCTCTCAATCCGAAGCTGCTGGCGGCGGCGGGGGATGACTTCCATAGTCTTGGAGGCTTTTATCCGCTGAGCCTCCACATGTCGGTGAACTCGCTCGATCGTGAATCCATATTGAAGGAACTCATTGGCGGCCGCTACCGCATTGCGAGCCAGTGCTTTCATGTGTCTGCCGTTTCCAGTTTTTCACCCTGTGCTCTCGCATACTTCCGGACATTGCGTCTCCCGCTCAATTGCGCCAAGGCGCTGCGGAACAAATTGAGCAGTGTGAGCGCACAACGTCTGTAACGTGGCACGTGTAACGAAGCTTGGAAAACACTATGCTCTGGCTCTTCTGGCTCTCGATTCTCTTCATCGCGTACACCCTGGTGGGATACGTAGCCTGTCTCTGGCTGCTCTCTCGCGTGCACTCCCGGCAGCGGGTGCGCGCTGAGATACTGCCATCGGTTTCCGTGCTGATTGTGGTTCGAAGCGCCGAAGACATTATCGAAGGCAAGATTCTAAACTGCCTGGAGCAGGACTATCCCGAGGACAAGGTTGAGGTTGCCGTGGTGTGTGACGGGCCCTGTCCAGCCACGGAAGAAATTGTTTTGCGTTACCAAGATCGTGGAGTTCGTCTTCTGCGAGCGGAGCGCCAGGGCAAGACGGCATGCCTGAAGATGGCGCTGGCCGAAACCTCTGGTGAGATCGTTCTCTTCACCGATGCGGGCGTGCGAATGAAGGGTGATGCGATCCGAACCATCGTTTCCAATTTCGCCGACTCCAGAGTGGGTTGCGTCAGCAGCGAGGATGATACTCGCGGGTCCATGGGCAACGCGGAGCCAATTTACATCTCCTTTGACGCAGTCCTGCGCCGCCTGGAGGGTGCCGTGTGTTCCCTCATCAATGCCAGCGGATCATTGTTCGCCGCGCGGCGCGAGGTGTGTGGAAACTGGCCCGAGCGGATCAGCAGCGATTTCTTCGTTCCTCTGCATAGCATCGAAGCCGGCTACGACGTGGTGGTCGACACGCGCGTTCCCGGATACCTCAGCGCAGTCAAAGTGGCAGATGAGTTCCCGCGCAAGGTTCGCACCATCGTCCACGGACTGGACGTATTCTTCACTCACCTCCATTTCCTCAATCCTTTCGTTTACGGGTTGGTGTCGTGGGAATTGGTTAGTCACAAGCTTTTCCGCTGGCTCCTTCCCTTCGCATTTATCGCCGCTCTACTTTCGAACTGCTTCCTCTGGAACGCCGGAGTCTTCTATCGTGTCACGCTGATAGCGCAGGTTATCTTTCACCTCGCAGGAATCCTTCCGCGCTGCTTCCAGCCCTTGTTGCGGTTTTTGCCTTTCAAGATCGCCGGCTTTTTCATGATCGGAAATTTGTCGACCTTGAAATCCTGGATCTTGTACCTCAATGGGGAGCGCTTTGTGACGTGGGAGCCGAGCAAGCGTTAGCCGGCGAGCAGAGAGCTACGGAAGATTGCGGACGATATGAGGCCCAATACATTTTGTAAGCGGGAGCGGAAGCTTCTTCCAGGCCCAGGTAGCGAACTGAAACTTCGGATTGGCGGGGCTCAACTCGGTGGCCGCTTCTCCGTTTTTCGTCCAACTTGCCCAGGGCAGCGGGACGTCAACGGTGTCCCAGAGTTGCTTGAACTTGTGGGTGCCCGAGTCGCGCGTGGAGCGGCCAAAGTCGAGCCAGCCGAAGCCGCGTTCTCCCGCAATGCGCAAGATTGTCCAATAGAGCAGCATGTTCGGTTGAAGTTGGAGGTAGCGCCAGTCCGAACACATCCAGGTCGCTTCCATCCCATCGCGAAAGGAGATCAGAAAGGCCGCCGCGATTGGCTTGCCCTCAAGCCGCACCACAATGATCTCCGTATCCTGAGGAAACGCGCGCAGGACTTCGGCAAAGAGTTTCTTTGCATAGACCGGAGTACCCAGGTTGCGCATGTTGTCGGCGAATATCTCGTAGAAGAGGTCGAGCGCCGCGGCGCCCTCTGCTGCCGCCGTCATGCCCGTTTTGGTGGCCTTGTTTACCTTGCGCCGATTATTGGAGTTCAGAGCCTTCCACATCGCTTCCGTGTCTTGGCTGACCTCGCGCACCGCGGCGACCTTGTGCGTGGAAACCGGCAGACCGAGCCGGTATTCGCCGCGATAGCGCAACTGAAGGCGCGCCGCGCCGCTTTCCTTTGTAATTTCAACCGCGCGATCCACCAGCGCCTGTTCAATCTCAATGGAGTCCGCCAGCGGGCCTCCTGCATTCAGAAATGGCAGGGACGTGATGAAACTTCCGAACAGCAAGCTCTTCTGCCATGCCAGAGGAAGAACCCCGGTAACTTTGCCCCGCTCACTTGCGACCAAGTAATAGGTGGGAATCTGGAACGCGTTCTCGATGACCGTCTTCCACGCCCAGCGGTGGCAATGGGTGGCCCAGCCATGCTGGAGCACATAGCTGTCCCAGAGCACTTGCGTCTCCGGACCTGCAAGGAAAATCTCAAACTTGTTTTGCTCGGTCACAGCGGACGGCAACTGCCTACCTCTCTTGCTCAGATTTCAAATCACGCAGGGGAAGTGCGATAGTAATAGTACAAGATGAAGTCTAGTCTACCAGCTTTCATTGCAGGACAATCGAATGAGCGATTCTGAGATGGCGCGTATCGCGGATACAGGTGCATCCATGGGTGCCGGCGAACTGCACGAATCCAGGGTTGCTACCTCGGAACAGCCGCCGCAGACTCTTTCCGTCTGCCACGTCCTGTCTGGGGATCGCTGGGCGGGAGCCGAGGTTCAGGCCGCCACTCTCGTTCGCGCGCTCTGCCGGAGCGGCAGTCTTCGAGTCTCGGCGATTGTGCTAAATGAAGGCCGCCTGGCCAATGAACTGCGGCAAGCCGGTGCCATCGTCAAGGTGATTCCGGAGGCGCACAATAGCTTTCCGCAGATTCTCGCCGCAGCCGTGCCCTTTGTCCTCCAGCAGCGTGTACGGATACTACATTCTCATCGCTACAAAGAAAATCTGCTTTCGCTTTTCCTTACGTTACGCTGCCGCGTCTCAGTCGCCGTCCAAACCAAGCACGGAATGCCCGAGCCTTTTCAAGGATTGCAATCTCTTCGCCAACTGTTCACCCAGCAGCTTGACCGATGGAGCGGGAGATTCGCCGCCGATGCCATCATCGCCGTCAGCGCCGAGATGGCGCCGCCGCTCCGCCGCGCTTATGGCTCGCGTAAGGTCATTACGATCCGGAACGCGATCAATACGGCCAATGTTGTCAGCAGACTCAGCCGCGAGGAGGCGAAGGCAAGTATCGGATGCACTCCGGCGCCGGTGATTGGCATCGTCGGCCGGCTTGAGCCCGTCAAGCGGGTTGACCTCTTCCTGCGGACAGCGAGAATCGTCGCGGACCAAATTCCGGGGGCACAGTTTGTTGTGGCCGGTGATGGTAGTTTGCGGGAATCTCTGATTTCTTCTGCGCGTCAAGCCAACTTGGAAGGCAACGTGTTTTTTCTTGGTCATCGCGAGGATATCCACGACGTACTTCGGGCGCTTGATGTGCTCGTGATGTGTTCCGACCATGAGGGCTTGCCTATGGTTCTTCTGGAAGCGATGTGGCTGGGCGTTCCAGTGGTGGGACGCGCGGTTGGTGGAATCCGGGAGGTGCTGGAGGATGGCCGCAACGGTTTAAGTGTACCCTCGGCCAATCCCGAAGATCTCGCTCAGGCCTGCCTGCGCTTGCTTGGGGATCGTTTGTTGGCTGACCGTTTGTGTCGCAGCGCGGCGCAAGCAGTTCAGCAGGAATTCTCGGTGGAGCGCAATGCTGGCGCGATTCTCCGCCTTTACAATAGCTTATGTGAAAGATAGCAGCATGGACCTGATCTGGCTCTCGCACTTCATTCCGTATCCACCGCGCGGCGGAGCGGCACAGCGCAGCTTCCATCTCCTCCAGGAGGCAGCGCGGCGCTATCGTGTAACGTTCATTGCCTTTAATCGTCCGGTGCAGGATTCCACGATGCTTTCGGAAAGCCGGCGGCAGTTCGAGAGCTTCTGCCATCGCGTGGAATTCTGGGAGGTTCCACTGGCCTGGAAAGGTGCTCGCTGGTGGGGCAAGCTTGCGCTGGCTCCGTTATATCGCTGGCCGCACTCCGCTCTGACTTACCACTCGCCGGAGACGGCGAGGCGCTGGCGAAATCTTCTCAGTGAATATCCGCAAGCTCTGGTGCACATCGACTCCACCGATCTCGCCTACTTTGTTGAGCCCGCATTGTGCTTCCCCACTTTGCTGAATCATCACAACTGTGAATCAGCCATGTTCTTTCGGAGGGCTTCGTTGGAGGCGAATCCGGTGAAGAAATTTGTGCTTCGCCAGCAGGCCGAGAAACTTGCCGCGGTGGAAACCGCGCTGACGCACCGCGTTGTTCTCAACCTCACCGTCTCGGACGAGGATTCGGCGCGCCTCCGCGAGATCAATCCTCGTGCGCAGACCCGGCTGGTGGAGAACGGAACCGACGTTGACTACTTCCAGCCGCAGGATGATCTACTGGAAGAACGAACCATTGTTTTTGCCGCCTCACTTCGCTGGTACCCGAACCAGTCGGCGCTGGCTTTTTTCGACCGCGAGATTTGGCCGCTGCTCAAGCGGCGTTGTCCTGGGGTTCGCTTCATTGTGGCAGGGCAGAAGCCTCCAGAGTTTCTCGTGCGCTGGGCAAAGTCCGACCCTGCAATCGAGTTTGTTCCCGACCCCGAAGACATTCGGCCCTACATCGCGCGCGGCGCCGTGTATGTCTGCCCGATCATTGACGGCGGAGGTTCGCGCCTCAAACTGCTGGATGCCATGGCCATGGGCAAGGCGATTGTGAGTACAACGATCGGCGCCGAGGGGCTCCGCTACAGCGCCGGCAAGCACATGCTGATTGCCGATGATCCGCAGCATTTCGCGGATAGTGTTATGAGTCTTCTGGAAGATCATTCACTCCGGTGCAGACTGGCCGCAGCGGCCCGGCAGTTGGCGCTGGAGGAATACAGTTGGAGAGTGATAGGAAATAATCTTGCCAGCGCTTACGCGTATGCATGCGACAAGGGCGAAACACCGCAGCTTCGGGCGGCGGGCGTATCAACCAACGAGGCGGCAGGAACATGATGCATCTGCCGGTTAATGAAGGGCAGCAATGATTCAGGACGGCAACAGTCCGCAGCTTGCCATGCCGGGCGTGCTGTCTACGACTCACTGCGCACCTGAAAACCAACGTTGGGGCTTTGATTTCTTCGGGTTGCTCGCCTACATATTCGTCGAGTACACGCGCATAGCAGTGGTGTACCCGATTCTGGCCCCACTTCAGTTGGGCAAGGTCTCATTGCTGATGGCAATGCTGGGAGTACTCGCCTGTCCCGCGACTCCCTCGGCGGATGGCAATGGGCGAATGAAATTTGCGGTCGTACTGCTGGGTGTCTTCTCTTGTCTCTCCGCCCTCATGGCTCATTACACGGTTGTTCCTGATGCCGACCTGTGGAACATCCCCGAACAACTGATTGCGGTTTTTCTGATCGGGCGCGCCGTGACCAGCCGGTGGCGCTCTCAGGGATTCCTCTTCCTGCTTTTGCTGTTGAATCTGAAAGTAGCGCAGCATGGGCTTCGCACCTATGCCGCCGAGCATGGCAGGGCCACCGATGAAATGGCATTCGTGAAGTTCGGCATCATCGGCGGAGGCGGCGGTTTTTATGACAATTCCGCCGATCTCGGGGTCGCAATGTGCGTGGTTTTTGGATTGGCTGTGGCGCTCTTCCAGACTAACACCGGACGCAAGAGCAGAATCTTCTTCCTCGTGTGCGCGCTCGCTTTCGGAGCCTTGATTATCGTCTGCGGCTCTCGTGGCGCAATTGTGGGAGCGTCTGCGATCGTTCTGGCGACTTGGGTGAAGAGCCCCAAGAAATCCTGGGCGCCGGTCGTTCTGGGGCTCTTTGTGATCGGCCTTGTTTACCTGATGCCACATGCCAGCCGCGACCGCTTCGAGTCGGCCGAGAACTACCAAGGCGATGAGACAGCCAATCATCGCGTCCTGCTCTGGAAGGCGGGGCTCCGCATGTGGGCCGATTATCCGGTCTTCGGAGTCGGGCCAGGGAATTATCCGTATGTGCGCCAGGCCTCCTACAGGATTGCCGTCGACAATCAGCGGGACCGGGACGCCTACGTCGCTCACAGCCTCTATATTCAGGTCGTCTCTGAGCTGGGGACACTAGGCACGCTGACGACGGTGGCCATTATCGTTTTCTTCTTCCTTCTCACGCGCAGAGTGCGGAAACGCCTGATCGCAAATCATGCAGATAGTCAAAGTTGGGAGTTTTGTCTTTCCTCTGGATTGGAACTGGCGATGATCGGCTATCTAGCCAGCGGCGCATTCGTCTCGGTCTTCTGGTATCCGCATATATGGGTACTCTCCGGCCTCGCCATGGGCCTGAACACGGCGACCGCTCTGCCCAAAACTGCTCCTGATTTTGCCTTGCCGGCACTCCAGCCGCGCACGCATTCGTAGAATCTGCTGAGTTTATGGATTCCAATCTTCCTCTGGCAGGATCGGCGATTTGCGCTGGCGGACCGTGCTAAGCTAAACAATCATGGATTTCGATTAGAGGCGCCTAAAATGGGGCGCAGTGGGCTACCGATCGATGATTCATAACTCAAACTTCTCCCCGCCAAGCAGGAAGACGTACATGAATGTACCGGAAAGAGAAGGAGAAGAAACCGGAAGGCAGAGTCGGCCGGCTTCCGTGCTTTTCTTTATTGCCATTTCTCCGACGAAGATGGGCGGAATAGAACTATTTGCCATGTACCTGGCGATTGCTTTGGAGCGGCGAGGGCAAAACATTGTCTTGTGTTTTTCCACGCCACCCAGTGAAGCGGTGCGTCGCTTGCTTGATCGCCCCAATACGCGTCTGATGCACCTTGGCGACCAGGCCGGCTTTTCTCCGTCTGCGGCGCGGGAACTGTGGAAGTTGGTGAGACGTGTCCGTCCCGCTACAGTGGTTTACTCCTTCGGCGGTATTTTGCGTTCGCTTCCCTGGATATGCAGGCTGGCAGGCGTCAAGCGCATAATTTACAACGATCATGCCTCGCGTGTTCCCGGTGATGACTCTGGCAGTTCCGCCCGACGCTTTGCCGCAAGACTCTTCACGCACCCGGTGAGTTCCGTGATTGCCGTTAGCGAATTTGTTGCCTCCAGCAGCCGTCATGAAAGATTGCACAACGCTCCTGCGATCGTGATTCCCAATGGGATCGAGCTCTCCCGCCGGGAGCGCTCCGCGACGAGGCAGGAGTTTCTGGCGCGTTATGGAATTCCACAAGAGCGGAGAGTTGTTTCACAGCTCAGTTGGCTGGTAAGAGAGAAGGGTGTCGATACCTTCCTCCGTGCTGCGGCAGAGATACTGCAACACCGTAACGACATCCACTTCGTCGTCGGTGGAGAGGGAGCTGGCCGCGCAGGCTACGAACAACTGGCACACGGCCTCGGCATTTCCGGCAACGTGAGCTTCATCGGGCAACTCCCCGATCCGGTCGAATCGGGCTTTTACCCAGCCTCTGACATCTTCTGCCTTGCTTCTCGCTGGAATGAGGCATGCGGCTTGGTTTTGCTGGAGGCGATGTCATTCGGAGTTCCCGTAATCGCCAGCGGCGTGGGCGGAATACCAGAGTTCGTTCGAGACGGTATTGACGGCCTTTTGGTCAACGGCGATGCCGCGTTTGCCGGTGCAATCGCTACACTGCTGCAGGATGAGGACCGGCGCCGGAGGATGGGAATTTCGGCCCGGCAGAGGGTCGAAGAGAATTTTGATGTGTGCGTGATGGCGGAGCGTTACGCCGACCTACTTGCATGCCCAGCCGCGGACGGCGCACAAGAAAGAAGTTTTTCCGGCCGGAACACTGGCCGTGCAGCGAGATCGTGATTTCCGAACAAGAGGAGCGAATGGGTGTACGCATTAAGGGGGTTGTATAAGCGCTGTTATGACGCGGCGAATTTCCGGCTGCGAAACCTCGCCGGTGGACGACTTGCATCGTACTGCCGGCCGGTGACCATCATGTTCCTGTTGACCGAACACTGCAATGCGCGTTGCGTTCACTGCGACATCTGGAAGAATAAGGGCCATGAGGACACCCCTTCAGTTGAACAGCTAAAGGCCTGCTTGCAGGATCTACGCCGCTGGCTGGGGCCGGTACAGGTGACATTCACCGGCGGTGAGGCGCTGCTCAAGCCTTACACGCTTGAGTTGGTGCAATACGCCAGTTCGCTCGGCCTTTTCGTGGAGGTTTTGACGAATGGCTACTGGGCCGATCAGTCTATTGAACTCCTAGCGCTGGCCCATCCCTGGCGCGTCACGGTCTCCCTCGATGGCCTCGGACAAGCCCACGACAAAATCCGTGGTCGAAGCGATTTTTTCGCCAAAACCAGCGCAAGTATTCAGACTCTGTGCAAGGTTCGAGAGCAGCAGAAACGAATGTTTTCCATTCTGCTGAAGACAGTGATCATGGAACACAATCTGGATGACATCTGCTCCGTGGCTCGATTTGCTGCCGACAATAGGGTTGAGGTGCTATATCAGCCGATCGAGCAGAACTACAACACACCCAATGATCCGGCGTGGTTTCAAAACTCCGACAACTGGCCTCGCAACATTCAAAAGGTTACCGAGGTTCTGCGCGAACTCACGGATCTCAAGCGGCAGGGCCTGCCGATCACGAACAGCTTCGAGAGTTTAAACCAGATGGTGCACTACTTCACGGACCCAGAAAAGTTACGTGTCGCTGTGCAGGCCCACGTCACGCCGGGGCGCACTTCATTCTGTTCCGCGATCACGAACCTGCAGATCCAGGCGAACGGCGATGTGACGCTTTGCGCGCGGCGTCCTCCCGTGGGAAACATCAGGGAAGCCTCAATCCGCGCGATATGGGAACAGCGCCCGCCATTTTGGCAGACGGATTGTTGCCGCACCAGCGAAGGAACCTAGTAGTTGGGCTTCTCGATCCCCTATCGGTGAGCCACAAACATTGTGCGGTGAACGCTGCTTTGATACGCGACCTGCGAGCATCTTAGACTTTCTTAGCAGAGATCGCTCTTACAGACGCGCACGCCGCTGACGAGCCAGCCGTTTTGCACCGGCCATTGAACGCTGCAGCCGCCGATATTGCTCTGCAGGTCGGCGTAGGAAAACCCCCAAGTTGCATCCGCTCCGGCAGGTAGGAACGGTTGGTTTTCCATGCTATCCACGAGCTTGTGGGCCGCATAAAAGCGCAGAAAACCATCGCTTTTCCCGGGAGTGCCGAGACTCAAATGTACCTGCCAGTATTGCCATTGACCCTTTAGCTTTGCTGGTTTGTATGTCGTGTTCTTTGCAAAGCTCTTGCTGCCACCGGCGCTGCCATTGTCCCTGTAGACGTACAACTGGATCACGTCCATCCCAGCGGGCACATTGAAGTCCATGCTGATGCGATTACTGCCGGCTACGCTTTCGTGCAGTCGCCACATATGTACACCGCCGTAGCAGGCACCCTTGGGTCCGGTAGAAACCGCAGGCAATTGGAAACCGACAGGAAAGTAAACGTACCCGCTCATCCATACGTCCCGCGAGACCGGGAATTGTTGGGTCATCAACTTTCCAAAAGTGACGTGGTTTGCGCCGATACCCGCCACGCATCTCTGGCCATCTACGGGATCAGGTTGCAGGTAATTGTAGGCATGGTCGTTGAAAGAGCCAAACTTGGGGTCACAACCATCGAAATCCGAAAACGCAAGGAGTGACGGATTCTCAGGCAGCTTCGCTTCGATGCCTAACGCGATGCTGTCCGGAAGTCCCCTCCGGCCTCTCTCAGCGTCAGCGGTCGCGTCGGTGAGCGCTTTGTTCTCCGCGCAGAAGGCAGTAATTGGCGAGCCGAACATCTGGCACAGCAGGAGGCCGCTCAACAAAAAACTAAACGAACTCTTCATTCCCGATTCAAATTGAAGGAAACTCATCGATGACCCTCCATAGTCAAATCGGCTCGATTCTTCATTTCGTCGATTACCAAAGTTCATGACCTATGGTCACCGCACGATATGAGTTGCTGCTTTCACCGGAGGTTGTCTGCAATTCTCAAAGCGCCGTTCCAAGACGGTCCCAAGTTCTCTTCTCCCCAATGCGGACATGGGCGATACGGGTGTCAAGAAAGACTGCTGATAGGCTTAGAAGTGTTTATGAAAAAGGGAGTGTTTTGTCTCGTGAGGCTGAAAAACTTCTATTGCTTTCACAGCGCAGTGGCGGCGCGATTTGGCATTCTGGGCGGTAGCGCGCGGACTCCACTCCTGAGTCTCTGGCATCCCTTGCTCCGCTGTATGTATCCAACGCTCCTGAGATGTTCATGTGTTTCCCCCGCAGCTATGAGGCGAGAACTCATGCTGGCTAGAAGATTCTTCTTTTGCTCTTCTCTCCACAATGCAGTTCCCAGGATGATCCCGGCTCATTTTCGGGAGGGTAGTGTCCGATAGGGGAGTGAAATTAAGGTCGGCTGCGCCTCTAGTCAGCGAGAATCCAGCCGATGAGTGGCTAGGGCTGTACTCCGTACACGGTTGCAGTGCCCCGAGGAGCCGCGCCGATGATCGCTGAAGCCAAGAGAAGTTTCGCGCTGGCCAAACGTCTTCCTTCCCGGTTTTCGTCACAATGTATGTTTGCGATGTTGGTCGTGGCATCCTGTAGCCCGCTCTTCAGTGCCACCAACAAGGCCGACCTTGCGGCGCCCGCCATCGCAGTTGCCAATACGCCATGTCCGACCGTAGGGTGTATGGAGAGTCTTGCTCTGGCGCAGGGATGGAACAGCTCCATCGCGGTAGTCAATCCGCCTCATCACTTTCCCAACATCTTGGTGGATATTACCTGCTTCGGATGGTGCCATTCGCCGGCGCAAAACCAGGCATGGCTGGCCGATCATGTGGATTCATCCGTCTTTGGCAACGTCAGCGACATGGACAACACCGTCGCCATGAACCCACAGCTGACTGGCTACGCTTACGCTCTACTGTGGTACACCCTCGATGACTCCACTCCCGACCCCTACAACCTTGGGGATAAGTGGCAGCATGATCTGGCATCGTGGGCCGCGGCGCGCGGATTCGGCCAGGAACAGTTTTATCTCCACACCGCCGTTCCCACTGCGAAGTGCGCCTCTCCGGCACTTACCAGCGCTTGTCGCCTGAACACCAATTGGGGTTCTCAAACCGATTGGTACGGAAACCTCGCGAACCCCCACTTTATCGAGTACACCCAAAGCCGCGCCCAGCGCATGATTGGCAGCCGCGAGAGCCGTGAGTCCATCTTCTGGGACACCATGGACAGCGGCGGCCTGCACGCTCACTCCTGTGGGGCCAACTTTCCTTCGCTCGAATACGGCAACTCCTGCGATCTGTACGAACAGAACCTGATCCAGCTCGTCGTGAAGGTGCGTGAGGCGCTCGGAGGGCGTCTGGTCCAGGTGAATACCGCCGGCTACACCTCCGCGGTTGATCCCTACAACGGATCGGTTGCGATTGCTGCGGGCTCCATCCAAGCAGAGGGAATGAACTCACCGTTTGGCGAGTATAGCGAGCTCTGGAGCTACATTGACGACATGCTCGCCGCTGGAGTAACCGTCGCGTTCACTGCTGACTGGTACACGCAGGAGAGTGAACTGACCGGTCTGGGGAAGTGGTCGCAATGGAAGACTAGCTATACCGGCGGCAATTATCCGAGTGGACTGAGCCGCTACGAGATGACGACCTTGGCGCAGCACTACATGCTCACCCCAAGCCCTCTCGCGGGCAATTTCTACTGGAACCCCAATCCCCAGGATTGGTCGGTCGCTTACCCCAAACAGTGGCTTCCGGCGGTCGAGGTCGATCTTGGCCCACCCGTCGACTCCAGCCGCGTTCTTGCCGGCTCGGGCTACGACGGCGCTGGCCAGAGTTATGACCTCTACCGGCGCGAGTTTTCCCGCGCCTATGTTTACGCGCGTCCGATGAAGAAATATACCAACACCGCCTGGGACGACAGCACCGCCATTCCGATCCTGCTTCCCGAGGAAAACCTCAGCCTGCTCAAGCAGAACGGTCGCTCCACTCCCGTTCACGGCAACAGCATCTGGTTGCGTAACGGCGAGGGCGTGATTCTGCTCCGCAGCACCGATATCGCCGCCGGCGTCAGGTAAGACTCACCGGTGGCGGAACTCATTCCCTAGGCGTCGATACCTGAGTCTCCTGTCGGCCTACTGCGGCACCGCGACTTCCATGGGCTCAGGTTCCGTGGAGAGGTATGTAAGTAGTTCCGCAACGTACTTGCCGATTTTGATTCCGGGCTGTTCAACCGTGACAAACAAAAGGTATGGAACTACGCCTATCAGTACCCCAAATGCCAGCCCCTGTATGTACCACGGGAACTTATGCAGGCCGCAGAATGCGGCCCAAATGCAGAACGTGTGACCGAGATAGATACCGTAGCTGTACTTTGCAATTGTGTGGGTGAAGACGTTAACAAACCTGTTTGTTTGCTCTTTGAACAAAACAACCGATGCGCCGATACAGAGGGCGACGATCCACGCAAACCGCCAACTGGGGATGAAAAAGAATAGAGTAGCCAAGGCCGACAGGTAAACCGGCCACATCCAACTGCTCAGCCTGGACTTCAGACGACTCGAGAGAACGTAGGCCATTACTCCCGGCACAAAGCACGGGGCAAATTGCAGGAAATTGAATCTCCAGAAACCCGGAATGTACGGCAAGACAAAGCTAGCGACGACCGCCAGCGGCAAAGAACCCCATATAAATGCTTGCGGCCACTTGCGTGCAACAACAAATAGCAGCGGTAGCAGGAGATACATGTCCAGTTCGATTGGAAGGCTCCAAAGTTGGCCGAGGATGTTAACGCCGCCATGGACATTCTGAGTCAGGGTCAGATTCGACAGAAGCACGGTCGGAGTGATCGTCGCGCCGTAAATGTTGTGAGCGTGAATGCTCGACTGCGGAATCCCAGCCGTCCATGTGAACAGCACAACAAAACAACTCAGAGGAAAAAGCCGGAACAATCTTCTCACGTAAAAATTGATCGGGGAGCGCCAGCCCGCCAGGTCGCTACGTTCCAGCGAGAGCATCAGTACGAATGAGGTGTGAACGAAAAAGAATGCGACTCCGAGCCGCCCGAGCCAATTGATATCGAAGGCTCCAATTCGCTCAAAACCAAAGAATTTTATGGTGTGGTCGAACAACACCATCAATACGGCCACAGCTCGGAGGAGGTCCAAGTTGCGTGAGTCTTGTGTCTGGTGTCTTGTGTCTTGTGTCTTGTGTCTGGTGTCTGGTGTCTGGTGTCTGGAGTCTGGAGACATGTCGATGAATAAGCAGCATAGCACTGCGATGCCCCTCTCGCAAGATTACTTCGGAGCGGTCACAACGGGAGGGCGTGCATATCCTGATTGTCCAGTGTCTGGACGCAAGAGACGGAACATTTCACTGAAATTGATTCCCGCAGAGCGGCAGTTCTCAATAGCGGATTGCGCGTTGCTTACGCCCTCAGCTTGCGTCGAAGCGCGCCCACCAGGCCGATTAAGCCCGTTCCCATCAAAACAAAGCTTCCCGGTTCCGGCGCACTGATCTCGCCCCCAGGCCCTGCGTAATCCGCGATGCTGACCGTGACATCCGTGAAGACGTAGCCGCCGCCACCGGGTCCGGTGATGGAGGTGTAGAGCGAGTTCGTGTTATTTTCCGAGCAGCCTGGGTTGGAGCACAGATTCACCGAGCCCAGCCCGCCAGCAACATTGAAGAGAAGTCCATCTAAGTCGAAAGACGGATGGCCGGACGAGGACGGGAAGAAAAGCAAGTTATCCCAATTGTAATTACTGTCGGACGTGAGGCCCGTAATCTTATGGCCGTCGTAGTATCCCGTGATGCCGGTGACGGTGTATTGTCCATTGCCGTCGTTGGCGACCTGCAGGTTGGCGACCACGTTCACCGCTTGTCCACCCGTTGCCGTGTCATAGTAGGCCAAGTTGAACGAGTCCGCCACTGAAGTGCCGGCGAACAGGAGAAGACTGCACACTAGAGCAAACGCCACTGTAAAATGTCGTTTCACGTTTTTCTCTCCCTCGCACTTCAGACTGACAGCAATTTCACAGATACAAGTTACGCAAGTTACGTTAGACAAAATTGATTTTACGTACATTTTCAAATCGGTCAAGAAACCTTGGTAACTTTCGTAACAGTACTGAAGTTCTAGCGTTTTTCTATCCCACAGTCGGTGGCGTTACCCCCCTCGCCAGGGCCGGAATCGCACATTCGGCGCCCTGGTTTTGCTTCTCCCCTGGGCCTTCACCGGAGTCCAATTCTTCGCAATGCTTTGTAAAGGATAGAGTTGCCCGATCATGCGACAACCGTGCACGGGCATTGAAAGGGAATTGTGGGATAATGTACTAATCCGTATCAAGAGGGTATGCCAGTGCTCACGCCTGATCCGCTGCGCGGTCGTGCTTCTTTATCCGTTTACTTGATCGTTTTGCTGGCCTTGGTCACCCTCGTCAGCCTTGCAGGCTGCAGGAGGTCTCCCGCCAAGGCGAAGGCGGAGTCGCTCGCCAAGGCTACTGAGTATGAGAAGCAGGGGCAGTACGCGGACGCCATCATTGAATACAAGAATGCGCTCAAGGCGGACCCTGGCTCCGCGGAGGTTCATTACAGCCTTGGGCAGGCCTACCTGAAAGACACGCAGTACAAAGAGGCATATCAGGAATTTCAGCGTGTGCTTCAGATCACCCCCGGCAATTCTGACGCGCAACTGGCGATCGGGCAGATCTACCTCACAGCCGGAATGAACGATGACGCGCTCCAGATTGCCAAGGATCTGCAGAATCGAAATCCCAAGAATGCCGAGGCCCGTCTGCTGTTGGCCAATGCCTATGCGGCGAAGGGAATTCTCTCTCTGGCTATCTCCGAGCTTGTCTCTCTCGTCAAGGACGAACCGACGCTCACCGCCGCACACATCAACCTCGGCGCGTTTTATGCCGCCGCCAGAAAGCCGGACCTGGCCGAGACTGAGCTGCGCCGCGCCATGGAGTTGGAGCCGCAATCGTTCAATGCGCGCAAGGCGCTTGCCGCGGTCTATCTCTCCCGGGGCCGGACCAACGAGGCCGAAGCTCTCTACCGCGCCGCGCTGCAATCCAATCCGGACTCGCCCGAGGTGCTGATGACCCTGGCCCAGGCCTACGCCCTGGAGAATCGTCAATCCGAGTCCGAGCAAATCTACAAGCGGTTGGTTGTTGTGCAGAAGAACTCGGTGCAGTCGCGTTTCGCGCTCGCGCGCTTCTATGTCGCGCAGAATCGCTACGAGGAAGCGCGCCAACTCGATGAGGGAATTGTCTCCGAGGGCTCTAGTTTCCTGCCTGCGCGCGTGCAGTTGGCCGAGCTCGCTCTCAACGTCTCTGACACAAAGAAAGCAGAGAGCATCCTCGCGCCGCTGCTGAAGGAGCAGAAGCGCAACCCGGATGTTCAGATCGTTCAGGCGCGGGTGCTGCTCAAGGAACGCAAGCCGCAGCAGGCAATTGAGGTCTTGGAAGGCATCATCAAGCAGGAAAACCTCGCGGTGGCGCATTACCTTCTTGGGGTTTCCTATAGCCAAGTGGGCAATCTTCAGCGTGCGCAGAGTGAGATGGAATCAGCCATCGCGAGCGACCCGCACATGACCGATGCCTACGTCGGTCTGGGACAGATGATGTTGAATCGTGACCAGCCCAAGGTGGCGCTGCAATATGCGCGCATGGCGTTACAGCAGGCTCCCGCCCGTGCCGATTGCCTTGTTCTCCTCGGCAGCGCCTACGCCAACATGCACGATCTGGTCTCGGCGGAGAAATATCTTCAGGCCTATGCCGCCGCTCAGCCGGGATCTGCCGACGCCTTCAACCGCCTCGGTACCTTGCGCATCATGCAGCGGCGCTATCCCGAGGCCATCGCCTACTTCGAAAAAGCATGGCAGCTCGATCCCCGCAACTACGGCGCTCTGGACGGTATTGCCAGCACGTTGATCCTGAAGGGTGACAAGGCGGGGGCAATTCAGCGCGTCAATGATGCGCTGAAGCATGGCGAGACTCCGGAGCTGCTTAGCGTTGCCGGAAAAATCTATGCCGATGCCGGTGAGTTGCAGGCCTCCGAGGATGCACTCAAGAAATCGTTACAGCAATCGCCCGAGAGCTATACCAATTATGTCCAGCTCGGCAACCTGTACGCGCGTCGGCAAAGGGTGCCGGAGGCAATCGCTTACTTCGAGTCTGCGGTAAAGCTACGTCCCGCCGACGTCGGATCGTGGACGATGCTTGGGATGCTCAATCAGCAGCGTGGCGATCTCGCCAAGGCGGAGGAGTCTTACATTAAAGCGCTGGACATAGAGCCCAACGCCGGTGTCGCCGCCAATAATCTCGCCTGGCTCTACGCCGATCACCTGAATGACATGGACAAGGCTCTGGAACTCGCCCGTCGCGCCAAAGTCGCCCTGCCCAACGTGCCCAACGTATCCGACACCCTGGGATGGATTTACACCAAGCGGCGGCTCAACGAAATGGCCATTCCGCTGTTGGCGGAGGCGGTGAAGTCGGAACCCAAACACGCCGACTATCACTACCATTTAGCCGTAGCCCTTATGCATTCCGGGAAGAGGGCAGCGGCCCGCCAAGAGATGACCACGGCGGCGAAGCTGGATAGCAACATTCGATCGCGTGATGAAGCCAGAGAAATCCTGCAATAGCTCCGGATCGACGACGGATCCGAACATGAAATGGCAGTCAGTATGGCGGTGCTAGAAACCAACAAACCTCAGCTCCAGGTAACGCTCAACTGGCAGAGCATTGTCTGTTGGAGCGTGCTGGTTGCGTTGTTCCTGTGTCTTTACGCCTCCACCCTGCGCGGTCTAATCGAAGACTGGTGGACCGATCCAGACTACTCGCATGGTATCGTCGTTCCGTTTGTCGTCGCCTACATCGTCTTCCGCCGCCGCGAAGTGCTAAGACAGCTCCGAATCCAGCCCCGGACGGGGCTGGCGCTGGGTGCGATCCTTATGTCGCAACTCATCTTTCTCGCCGGATACTTCGGCGCCGAGTTCTTCCTCCAGCGCAGCTCCATCGTCCTCTTCCTTGCCGGAATGATTCTCTTACTATTGGGCTGGGATTATCTGCGCCATCTCGTCCTTCCCCTCTTCCTATTGGAACTGTGCATTCCGCTGCCTGCCGTGCTCATGAATCAGATCACGCTGCCATTGCAGTTGATCGCATCGAGCGGCTCGGAGGTTATTCTTCGCGGTTGCGGAATCCCCGTCTACCGCACCGGCAATATTCTGCAGATGGCCACGCAGACCTTGAATGTCGGCGAGGCGTGCAGTGGAATTCGTTCCCTGGTGAGTCTCGTCACCCTCGCCGTAATTATGGTTAGCTTCTCCCGCACGCATTGGCTCGCGCGCGTTGTCTTTGTTGCCTCTGCGGCGGGCGTGGCCATCATCGCCAATGGACTGCGCGTGAGTGGGACGGGTTTGCTCGGATACTACTTAGGACAGCGATTTACCGTCGGCTCCTGGCACTTGATGGAGGGCTGGTTCATCTTCGTCGTGGCTTTCACGATGCTGTCTCTGGAACTGAAGCTGATCGAATGGTTCTCTCGCGACAGGGTAAAAGCGTCTTGAACCGCCTCCTCTTAGTTGTTTCCCTGATCCTTGCCGCTGTCCTCGGCGTGCGTTTCTGGCTGGACCGCGACACTACCGCGGGGCTGAGCGCGCCGTTGAGTGCGTTGCCCATCCACCTGGGTGCGTGGCACTCCATTTCAGACGATCCCTTGTCTCTGCCTGTTCGCCAGACGCTTCATGCCGACGATCTTCTGGCGCGCACCTATGAGGTCATTCCCGGAGCGCAGGTGCAGTTGTTTATTGCCTACTACCGGACCCAGCGGGCGGGCGAGCGGATGCATTCCCCGCGCAACTGCCTGCCGGGTTCAGGTTGGGAGCCGATTTCAGCCTCCCTCATCAACGCGGATATCGGCGGCGGCAGAATAGAGGAGTTGAACCGCTACCTTGTAGAGAGAGAAGACAAGCGATTGCTGGTAGTCTACTGGTATCAGGAACACAACCGTCTGATCGCCGATGAATATCGAGGCAAGTTCTATCTGATGTGGGACTCGATTCGACGGGGAAGACGAGATGGGGCGCTCGTGCGGGTCAGCGTGCCACTGCGTCCAGGCGTGGATGAGAACGAGGCCACGAAAATGCTCCTGCAGTTTATCCACTCGGCAACCCCCGAGATCACCAGAATTCTTCCGGACTAAACGTGATTAACGACCAGTCCTGCACATCCCGGCTTCGCCTTCTCGTGTTAACCGGAACCGACGCGGCAGAAGCCCTTCACCACGGGACCGGGCTGCGCGTCCATCATCTATTGCACCGCCTGCCCCCATCCTATGAGATCACGATTTTTAGCGCACAGCGGTACGTGAGCCCGCAAACTCTCCACTCGTCGTCGCCGCTCCAGCGCCTGCGCTCGAGCTTTCAATTCCACCATCCCTACCATCACGAGCCGGAGTGTCAGCGCGCCTTCGACCGCGCGCTCCGCGATCGATCCTTTGATGCTGTCCTTGTCATGGGTGTTGATTTGCTGCATTACACCGAGAACTGCGATGTGCCGGTGATTGCCGACCTGGTGGATGAGCCAGTTCTCGCGGCACTGCGGGAGATGCGCGTGGAGGGTTTGTCGGCGAGCGCTCTACGCCTGGTAAAGCGCGTCTTTGAACTGTTTCCATATCTGCGTCGCAACTGCCGCCGGGCGCGCCATTGCATGCTCGTTTCGGAGCAGGATGCGCGCTGGCTTCGTCGCCTTGTTCCCGGCGTGGCCGTCTCCGTGCTGCCCAACGGTGTGGACGCTGACTTCTTTCATCCAGCAGGTCTCCCAGTAAATCCGCACGAGATCGTTTTCTCGGGCATCATGGGATTTTCTCCCAACATCGCCGCCGCGCAATATTTTGCGAGCCAGATTTTTCCAAGGATTCGCGCGGCGCTTCCTGCGTGCCATTGGAGCATCGTGGGCGGTAGCCCGAGTCCCGAAATTCAGGCCCTGGCTGGTCCTAACGTTCGCGTCACCGGATTCGTGCCCGACCTCCGCCCCTACCTCGAACAAGCTGCCGTCATCGTCTCTCCGCTGGTTTCGGGTGGTGGCATGAAGAATAAGATACTGGAGGCCTGGGCGATGGCCAAGGCTGTCGTCGCCACGCCCTTGGGCTGTGCTGGTATCGACGGCCACGATGGCGTCAACCTGCTGATCGCCCGCAATGCCAGCGAGTTCGCGGCCAAAACCGTGCATTTGCTGACTCACCCTGAAGAGGCGCTCAGACTGGGCTGCTGCGCCCAACAAACCGTGGCTGCCAACTATTCGTGGGACGAGAAATCCGCGATCCTCGATCGCATTATCCGGGATGCCCTGTCTGCATCGGAGAAGCGCCCATGAGCACTACCAATGCGGCTGCGCTGAGTGCGCGTAAAGTTGGAGTAGGCTCCGTACTGCGTGTTATCAGCCTCGCTTCCAGCACTGGTGTCGCCCTCATGCTTACGCCGTTCGTGGTGCATACCCTGGGCGACCGGGGCTATGGACTGTGGGCGCTAGTAACAACGGTGAGCAGTTACTACGCATTGCTCGATCTCGGCCTCTCCGGCGCAGTCACGCGCCATCTTTCAGGCGCTCTGGGCGGCGGCAACCACGAGGAGTGCAATCGTATCGCCAGTACATCGCTGGCAATCTACCTTGGCCTGGGCCTGCTCGTGCTTGCGCTCAGCGTGGCGATTGCCTTTGCCGGCGGAGTCTTCCTCACCAATCCCGCTGAATTGGCCGTGTTTCGCAAGGTCATCCTGATCGTCGGTGCAGGTACGGGAATTTCGATTCCGATGCGTGTGTTCTTTGGCCTCATCAACGCGCATCTGCGTTTTGATGTCTCCGCCAGCCTTGAAATTTCCTCGGTTCTGCTCCGCGCGATCTTTACGTTGATCTCTCTGAAATCCGGGGCCGGAATTACTGCGCTGGCGTGGATCAACTTCGGCGGGGCCGCCTTCAGTCTGTTGCTCAGCGCCTATTGGAGCCGCCGCGTCGCGCCGTCGCTCAGGCTCTCTCCTCAATTCATCGCCCGTGGCGCCGCCCGGAAGCTCTTCTCTCACGGCTCCATCAGCCTGATCGCTCAGCTGGCCGATCTGCTTCGCTTCCAGGTGGATGCCCTAGTGGTCGCGGCCTTCATCGGAGTCGCCGCGGTCACCCACTACAACATAGCCGGTAGCATGGCACAGTATTTCATCAGCCTTATGATCGCCGTCACCGGCACCCTGGGCCCTCTTTTCAGCCGCCTCGACGGAACCGGCGACAGGGAGCGCACGGTGCAGGTATTTCAGTTCAGCACAAAGATCTCAGTCGCAATCTCCACCTTTGTCGGCTTTGGAATCCTGACACTTGGCCGTTCCTTCATCGCGCGCTGGATGGGGCCATCCTACCTCGATGCCTATCCTGCGATGGTCGCTCTCACGCTCGGCGCAATGACTGCGCTCTGCCAAACCCCTTCGTTGCAGTTGCTGTATGGAATCTCCAGGCATGGCCTTTTCGCCGTCTTCAATTCCCTGGAGGGCGTGGCGAATCTTGTGCTCAGCATTCTCCTGGTGCACCATTTCGGGCTCTTGGGAGTTGCTCTGGGCACCATGATTCCCATGGCCCTCACCAAAGTCTTTGTGCAGCCCTGGTACTTCTGCCGGATTATGCATTTCGATCTGTGGGAGTATTACTCGCTGTTGGCAAAATCGCTGTTGGCAACCGTGCTGGCTCTGTTGCTCCCCGCTGCTCTCATTTATCGCTTTGCGGTGGCAGACTACAAGATCATGGCGGCACTGCTTGCGGCTTCTGTGGTCTGCTTCGTACCGGTGGTTTTTTTTCTCCTGTTCACCGCGCCGGAGCGCAAATCCTTACGGAATGCGCTCAACGGCTTTTTGAGCCGCGCTCAGGCGAGCCCGCAGTCGTCGCAAGCCTAGCCGAGTTTTGTCACGAGGGCATTGAATGTTTTTGCGGTCAGGCATTTACCTGGGCTGGGTCGGCTTTGGCAATCTCGGCGATGAAGCGATGTGGCAGGTCTGCCAGCAGCGCTTTCCGCGGATTCACTGGTCCACCATGGGCGATCTCACCGCGCCAATCGCGGAACGGGCGGTTGGCCGCGCAATGAAAGACCCTAGCTGGCTGGCTCGCGTCTTGCGAGAAGAACTGCACGACGCCGCGCGCTTGCGTCTGATGCTCCGCAGGTACGAACACCGAGTCGGTGCGTTTCTCGCTGGCGAAGCTGGCATGCTCGGCGGCGGCACATTCATCAATCGCAATCAGGGTATTCTCGACGCCTATACCCAGCTGCGCAGGAAATTGAAGCGCCCCATCCCGGTCTTCGGAACCGGAGTGGCCAGTTCCGCCTACTGGAGCGGCACCAAAGGATGGAGCGACCGCCGGAAGCAATGGGCGGAGTTGCTCGGCGAGCTGCCGGTGGTCGGCGTTCGCGGTCCGCTCTCAAAGGCCGAACTGGACGACTGCGGGCTGCAAAACATAATCATCTCCGGCGACCCCGCCCTGCTCCTGCATGAACCGCTCAACCGGCAGAAGATCTCCCGGGACGGCCTTACCGTTGCATTCAACTTCGGCGAACCCGCTGGAGGAATGATCGGATCTGAGGATCGCGTTGCCGACGCTCTCGCCACGGCTGCGCGCGAAATCGCGCGCAAGCATCGCGTCAAGTTCATCCCCGTCTGGCCCGCCGATGTGGCTCCGTGCGAGCGCCTCGCGCTGCGGGCCGGTTTGTCCATCTCCAGCGTCACCCCGCCATGCTTAACTCACGAGCAATTTCGCCGGGAGATGCAGGATTCTGATTTTCTCGTCGCTTTCAAGCTTCATGCGGGAATCCTGGCTGCTGCCTGCAATGTGCCTTTCGTACTCTTCGAGTATCAGCCAAAGTGCCGCGACTTCATGGCCAGCGCCGGATGGGAGCAACTCTGCGTCCACCCCGGACAGGCCAGCCCCGAGTTTCTCCTCCACCAGGTCGAGTGTGTGGAGTCCCGTGGATACCAGTGGCGTGAAGAAATATGCGAAACCGTCAGCACGCTCGCTCGGGGTTTTGAGGACTACTGTCGCAAAATCGAGCCATTGCTGTTGAACTGATCACAGTCCGCCAAGCGCCATTCGTCATACACCAAGTTGCTTGTAATGATAGTAGGGTGCCTGTTGCCTAATCGCCAATCCGCTCAGTATTTCAGTTTGAGATACTGAGGCGGAAGCCCTGTTCGCGCGGGCTGATTACCCCGCATGAGTCCAGCGTAGCCGGTGATGCGAAACAAGTCAGGTGACTTCTGAATTGCCTCCTGCGCGGGATGCATAATCAGCCCTCGCCCCAAATGCGCTCTACAGGTCATGAGGTCACAGCGCAGTGTGACGCATCTCACAGACGCCCCGGTAATTTAAGCAAAATATACTGGTCCAACCGATGGGGGTGCAGGTCTGAATTCGAAATCAAAGCCTTCTGAGCGACCCACAGGCGCTGACTGGGAAGAAATTGGCGCAATCATACTGAATGAATAACGCTGGATCGACGCTTCACTTATGAGGCCGTTGATTGAGAGGCAAGTTTGCAGTCATTCCCAGTTAGGTTGTGAGTTGCGACGATATTGGATGAATGGACTAAATGCTAAACAAATTCAAGGAGGGCTGGACAATGGATTCAGGATTTAACAAACAAAGACGGGGTCTGCTGAAGTCCGGATACAAGCTGGTTGCAGCGGCGGCATTGGCGGCATTGCTGACAGTTGGGGGAAGCGCCAGTGCGTTTGCGCAAGAAGCGGCGCAGTCAGCGCCCAAGAAGAAGGAGGTAATGCACACCTATGTAATCGAGCGCAATATCCCCGGAGCGGGCAGCTTCTCGAAGGAAAAACTGAGGGAGATCTCCCAAAAGTCGAACGGAGTGCTGAAGGAGATGGGCCCGGATATCAAGTGGGTCGATAGCTACGTCACTGGCGACAAAGTCTATTGCATCTATCGTGCGAAGAATGAAGACTTGATCCGTGAACATGCAAAGCGTGGCGGTTTCCCCGCAGATCGGATTTCAGAGGTGGACACCATGATCAGTCCAGCCACGGGGAAGTAGTAGTATCCGCTGGCCTGGCGTTTCGCTAGAGCATTTTCATAGTTCCTGTAATGTTTGCATGGAGTGTCTGAACCATGCTTGAGCATTGTCGGCAGTGATGAGAGAGAGGGCTTCGGTGATGGCTTGGTCGAGGTTCTCTTTGCTTC
>Ga0182030_10002466_pt1 | contig 39211 bp, 37 predicted proteins | sample 812S3MmetaG_FD_121299 | JGI IMG/M metagenome (GOLD analysis project Ga0182030, IMG submission 121299) | Permafrost microbial communities from Stordalen Mire, Sweden - 812S3M metaG (Illumina Assembly) | ecosystem: Environmental > Terrestrial > Soil > Wetlands > Permafrost | place: Sweden...
ATACGGGTGACGGTCGTCAGTCGTGAAGTAGCGGCGGATGCCAATTCCCAGTCGCTGAGGTGCGATAGCCATTTCAATCTCTCTTTTCTTGCCGAAACCGACACTAAGAACATGCCTCGAGCGACTCGGAGTCGGGAGGTCCAGTTTACTACCTAATCCCCCCTTGGCCACAAGATGTTGTGGTCGAACCACTTCTCGTCGCAAGATGCTGTGTCATTACAGCACTGTAATTACACCGCGTCAACTCAATTTTGCTTGTTTTTCGAACAATTATTTTTTGCCCAATGATCTAGCGAAAATACGCCGGGTAACCGTGGGTAGCGTGACCCCGGTGGAACTGGTTCTCGCCCTCGACGCCGGCACCTCGGGAGTGCGCTGTGTCGCTTTCGACCGCGCGACGACCGTCCGAGACACCTCCTATCGGGCACTGACCCAGCACTTCCCCCGACCCGGCGAAGTCGAACACGACGCCCGAGAGATCGCCGATCTCTGTGTCGAGACGCTGCGCGACGTCGCCCAACGCGCGCGCGCGAACGGCGACGACATCGTCGCACTCGGCATCACCAATCAACGAGAGACCACGGTCGCCTTCGACCGCGCGTCCGGCGATCTCCCCCACCGCGCGATCGTCTGGCAGGACCGACGCACGGCCGCCCACTGCCGAGACCTCGACGCGCTCGGTGAGACGCCGAACGTGCGCGCGACGACCGGGCTCGTGCTGGATTCGTACTTCTCAGCCACCAAGATGCGTTGGTTCCTCGATCAAGGTCACATGGACGCCCTCGAAACGCCAAGTTTCGCCACCGTCGACTCCTGGCTGGTGTGGTGGCTCTCCGGCGGCGCCAACGCGGGCGCCTTCGTGACCGAGCCGTCGAACGCGTCGCGCACGATGCTGATGGACCTCGACACGCGAAGCTGGTCACCAACGATGACCACGTTGTTCGACGTCGATCCCGCGATGCTCGCCACGATCCAACCCTCACTGTCGAGGTTCGCCACGGTGAGCACCGACGTCGTACCCGAACTGGCCGGCGTGGCGATCACCGGGATCCTCGGCGATCAGCAGTCGGCGCTCTTCGGTCAGGCGTGCTTTCGGCCGGGCGTCGTCAAAGCGACCTACGGCACCGGCGCCTTCATCCTCGCCAACGTCGGCGAGAAGAACCCGGGTGTCTTCGACGGACTGATCACGACCCTCGCGTGGGACCTCGGCGACGTCGCGCCCCCTTCGTACGCCGTCGAGGGTTCGGCGTTCGTCGCCGGCGCCGCGGTGCAGTGGCTGCGCGACGAGATGGGATTCATCGACGACGCCTCCGAGCTCGAGACGCTCGCCACGAGCGTGAGCGACTCCGCGGGCGTCCAGTTCGTACCGGCCTTCACGGGACTCGGATCGCCGTTCTGGCGTAGCGACGCGCGCGGATCGATCACCGGACTGAGTCGCGGCGTCGGTCGCGCCCACATTGCCAGAGCGCTCATCGAAGCGCTCGCCTATCAAGTGCGCGCGATGACCGACGCGTTCAACGACGGCGGCGTCGTCCTTCACGAACTGCGCGCCGACGGCGGCGCGGCCGCCATGGACCTCTTGATGCAACTACAGGCCACGAACTCGAGGCTCCCGGTGCTGCGAAGTGCGTCACTCGAGGCGACCGCGCGCGGCGCGGCGACGATCGCCGGTCTCGGCGCCGGGCTGTGGGCCTCGTTGGACGAACTGAACGAACTCTGGTCGTCCGACCGACGTTTCGAAGCGGAGGATCCACTCTTCGTGGACCTGGGCTACGCGGCGTGGCGACGCGCGCTCGAACACGCTTGAGTAAGTTTCGACGGACGTCGATCGGAGGACCATGAAGGAGTACACGGCAGCGGTGGTGCGCGAAGGGCTCGGCTTTGGCGAAGGACCGCGTTGGCACGAGGGTCGCCTGTGGTACTCGGACTTCTATCGACACGCGATCTACTCCATGGCGAGTGACGGGTCGGACGAAATCCTCGAACACGATGTCCCCACGCAGCCTTCGGGACTCGGCTGGCTGCCCGACGGTGACCTGCTCTGCGTCTCGATGATCGATCAGAAGGTGCTGCGCTTTCACGACGGCGCGGTGTCAACCTTCGCCGACATCAGCGAGCACTGTGAGTTCTGGGCCAACGAGATGATCGTGTCCACCACTGGCTACAGCTACGTCGGCAACTTCGGCTTCGACCTCGACGCGCGACTCGCCGAACTCGGAATAGAACGCTTCATCGCCGAGCCCCCACCGACGACCAACCTCGTGGTACTCGACCCCGAGGGCGCGGTCATCCAGGTCGTGCCCGACATGGCCTTTCCCAACGGCACGGTCATCACGCCCGACGGCGCGACGCTGATCATCGGAGAGACCTTCGGCTCCCAACTGACCGCCTTCGATATTGAGTCCGACGGCACGCTCGTGAATCGCCGGGTGTGGGCCCCACTCGAGATGTCGGCGAGTGACGGCATGTGTCTGGACGCCGAAGGTCAGATCTGGTTCGCCAACGCGGTGACCCGCCACTGCGTGCGGGTACGCGAAGGTGGGGAGATCACCGGACTGGTCACGTGCAGCCAGACCGCGTTCGCGTGCATGCTGGGCGACGTGGATCGACGCACGCTCTTCATCATGACTGGCAAGTCCAGTGATCGCTTCGAGGTCGCCGACAAGACACTGGGTCATGTCGAAGCGGTCCGCGTCGACGTCGCGGGCGCCGGCACGCCATAAGGAGGAACTCCCTAACGCGGATAAGTGTGATCAGCCCAGTTTGGTGAGCGCCTTGCGCAGGTTGCGAATCGCTTGGGACGTGCGCAGTTCGTTCTCGATCAGCGCGAAGCGAACGTGTGCGTCACCGCCCTCGCCGAAACCGACACCGGGACTGGTCGCCACGTCGGCCGACTCGATGAGGAAACGCGAGAACTCCAATGAACCCATCTCGCGGTACGGCTCGGGGACCGGCGCCCAGATGAACATCGATCCGCGTGGCGCCCTCACGTCCCAGCCGATCCGATTCAGTCCGTCGATCAACGTGTCGCGCCGCGACTGATAAATGACGCGCAGTTGTTCGGGGTACTCCGTCGCCTCATTCATGGCGACGATGGCCGCGATCTGGACCGGCTGAAACGTTCCGTAGTCGAGGTAACTCTTCAACTTGGTCAGCGCGGCCACGATCTCGGCGTTGCCGACGAGGAATCCCACGCGCCACCCGGCCATCGAGAAGGACTTGGTGAGCGTGTAGAGCTCGACGCAGCACTCCTTCGCGCGTGGCACCTGCAAGATCGACGGCGGCCGGTATCCGTCAAAGCCCAGGTCGGCGTAGGCGAAGTCGTGACAGACGATCAGTTCGTGCTCGAGCGCGAACTCGACGAGTCGGGTCATGAAGGCCAGATCGACGCACGCGCTCGTCGGATTGTGCGGGAACGAACAGATCAACACCCGGGGCTTCACCTCGGCGCTCTGCCAGGCCTCGACGAGTCCCGCGAAGAAGTCATCGCCGGGATCGTTCGTCGTCGCGCCGGGGTCGAGCATCGGCACGGTGATGACCTTCGCGCCGGCGAAGCCCGGCCCCGCCAAGTGAATCGGATAACTCGGACTCGGCACCAGCGCGCTGTCTCCGGGTCCGAGCAGGACCCACATGAGGTGCGTGAGACCCTCCTTCGCGCCGATGGTCGTGACGATCTCGGTGTCGGGGTCGAGGTCGACGTCAAAGAGCGCTTTGTAACGCGTCGCCATCGCCAGACGCAGGTTGGGGATGCCGCGCGAGGCGCTGTAGCGGTGATTACGCGGGTTGTTCGCCGCCTCGGCCAGCTTGGCGACGGCCACGTCGGGACTGGGCAGATCAGGGTTACCGAAACCGAAATCGATGACGTCGCGACCGAGGGCGCGGGCCTCGGCCTTCAGGCCGTTGATCTGCGCGAAGACGTACGGCGGCAGGCCGTTGACGCGACGGAATTCCATCTGGAGATTTTAGTCGCAGTTCGCGTCACGCCACTGTCGCAGCACGTCGACGTCGACGTCGGGCGCGAAGATCGCCCACGTTGCACCGGCGTCGCGCACCGCGTCCAACGTCGCCGAAAGGTCGGCCGGTACCGGACCGGCCCAACTCACCTCACCCGACGCCACCGTGTCACGAAGACGTTGCGGTGTCGCGTCCCAAAGGTTGATCGTCGCGCCGACCTCTCGCGCCACCCGATTCGTCTCGTCGTTCCCGGCGCCGAACCAGATCGGCATGCGCTCTCGCAACGCGCGCGCCGCCTCGGCCATCAACGCCCGGCGTTCGTCGGCGCTGCGCACCGGGATGTCGTAGGCCTCGTTCTCGGCGGCCGAGAGCTTGTCGCCCGAACCCAGGGCGCAGATCACGCGCGACGGCGCGACGCGTTCGAGCGTCAGGTACTCATCGACGAGACGGTCCGTGCCCACGAGACCGACGCGCGCCACCAATGGTCCGACGACGACATCGTCGTGTCGTCGCGCCACTGACGCGAGCAGAGGGAACGGCGCGAGCGACGGTCGTGTCGGTGAGCCCATCGGCCAGAGGTGGTCGTACGCGAACAAGCCGTCGACGCCGGCGTCGACCGCGCGCTCAGCGAAGGCGAAGGCGTCCGCGGCGCCGTTTCGAAACGTCGGGAGCAGGACGCCGAGTTTCATGACGTGCGCTCAAAGGCCACGAGCGCGGCGCCCATCGCGCCCGAGCGAGGTCCGAACATCGAGGGGGTCACGGTGATCGCGGGACGGGCACGGTAGCCCTCGACGAGGTCAACGAGATACTCGCGCGCCGACGGCAGCACCAGTTCTGAGGCGATGGAAAGTCCCCCGCCGATGACGAAATGCCCGCAGTCGAGGATCGCCGCCAGGTTCGCCAGTCCGAGCGCGAGCCACCACCCGATCTCCTTCATCAACACCACCGCCTCATCCAGGTTCTGGGCCGCGGCCGCCGTCACGTCCTCGGCGCGCACGGCCGCGGCGTTGCCGCGTTGGGCGACCAACGTCGGGAGTCGCCCCTCGATCGCCGCCTCGCGCGTCAAGCGATTCAGCCCCCCGCCCGAGGCGTAGCGCTCCCAACAACCGTGACTTCCGCAGTGGCAGGCGGCGCCTCGCGCAACGACCACCATGTGACCGATCTCTCCGGCGAAGCCACTGTGGCCACGAATCAGATTCCCGTCGGCGATGACGCCGCCACCGATGCCCGTGCCCAACGTCACCATCACGAAGTCATCGATGCCGCGCCCGGTGCCCCATTCGTGTTCGCAGAGCGCCGCGCAGTTGGCGTCGTTCTCACAGAACACCATCGAACTCGCCAGCGACGCCCCGAGCAGTGCCCCCAAGTCCGCGCCGGACGCCGATTGAAGATTCGGCGCGTAGACCAGGCGCCCGTCGCGTCGCATCATGCCCGGTAGACCGATGCAGACCGGCACGCTCGACGGATCGAGACCCTGACGCGCACTCAACTCCTTGATCAGTTCGGTCACGACGTTCGCGGTCGGCGTGCCGACGTTCTCGCTGTGTAAGTGCGGCGTCGGGGCTTGGGCCTCGGCGAGGACGCGACCATCGCGGGCCACCAACAGGGCCAACGCTTTGGTTCCCCCGACGTCAACGCCGATCGCGACGTCGATCATCGCTGTTGCTCGGCCTGCGCCTTCAATTCGCGAAGAGCCTGAGTTTGGATACGGTACGCCGCCCGGGACTTGATGAACGTGGGAATCGGGACCAGCAACTCGACTTCGAGGTCGTAGGTGACCTTGGTTTCGTCGCCGATGGCCTCGAAGAGGTAGCGGCCATTCAGGGTCTCGGTCAGGTCACCCTGGATCTGGCGCCAATTCAGTTCGCTCGGTGCTCTGGCGTAGTCGTAATGGAGCGTGTAGGTGGTCGAGCGTCCAAAGGCCGCCGCTCGAAACTCCACTTCGAGCGCTCGTCCCTGGTCGTCGCGCGTCACGACCTCGATGCGCTTGAGGTCCGACACCCAATCGGCGTAGTGCTCAAAGTCCGTGACCACCGCGTAGATGGTTTCGGGCGACGCGTTGACCATGATCGATTCCGTGGCTCGTTGTGACACCGCACCTCCTCACTCTCACCCTAGGGCAGACGGTTTGCGAGGCCAAAATTGTCGTAGGGCGCGAGTTCACCGGACAGTCGTTCGGCCAATGTCGTCCAATCGAAGTGTTCCACGGCGAACGCCCGCGAGGCCCGACCGAACTCGAGGCGTCGTTCGTCATCCTCCATCAGAGTACGAATGGCATTGGCGAGCTCAAAGTCGCTTCGCGAATCGCTCAGCACGAATCCCGTCGCGCCGTCTTGCACGGCCTCGTGACTGCCGCCCGATCGACCCGCGATCTGGGCGACACCCGTGGCGGCGGCTTCAACGAAGACGATCCCGAAACCCTCTTGTTCGAGTCCCAGCCAACGACTCCGACAGTCCATCACCATGAGGTCGCTCGCGCCGAGCCAGTCGCTGAGCGTCTCATCGGGCACGCGACCGAGGAAGACCACGGGCGCGCCAAGTCGCTTCGCGAGCTGGTGCAGGCGTTGCTCATCGCGACCGGTACCGCCAATGGCGACCTGAAGATTCGAGAACTCCGACTTGAGCCGGGTCACCGCGCGAATCAGGGTGTCCATTCCCTTACGGGGCACGAGGCGCGAGTACGAGCTCACGAGAAACGCCTTCGGGTCGAGACCGAGCGACTGGCGCACTTCGTGACGACGCGACGGATCGAGCGGCGTGAAGCGCTGTGTATCGACACCGGGCGGCACTTGGATTATCGACGGCGTGTAGTGCGACGCGACTCGGCGCACCTCGGACTCCGGGTACGATCCGGCGCAGATCGCGACGGCGGCGTGCTTCAGTACGTAGCGCAGCGACGAAGCCACGAGGGGCAAGCGCCCGGGCACCGTCACCTCCGCGCCGTGCACGACCACGCCGTAGGGAACGGACAGTCGCGGTCCGAGCAGTCCGAGCGGCCAGGCCGGGTCCAGCAGAACCAGGTCGGGTTGGTGGCGATCGATCGCCGATTCGATGGCCCGCAGGGCACGCCGGGTGGGCAAGAAGAGCGTCTTCTCGGGGACCCGTTCGACGACGATCTCCGAGGCGGCGTCAAACGCCTCGGTGTGCGGGACCGAACTCGCGGTGAGCACGACGGCCCGGTCGGTTTCGAGTCGACGCCACAGCTCATGGAGATAGACCTGGATTCCGCCGGTTTTTGGCGGGTAATCGTTGGTCACCAGTAAGTGGCGCGCCATCGCACCAAACTAGTCAACGCGTTCAGGCGGGCCGTCAATCACCAATCGTGGAACGGTGTTGAAACTTCAGTCGGGGCATCATGCCCTGGGACGTGAAGAGCTGGACGACGTCAGCCTCTTCGGCGGTCATCACGAGTTCATCAGGTTCTTCACCGAGTACGAAACTGACCAGGCAGTCCGCGCAGTCGGGCGTACCGCGCCGCACGCAGTCATTACAGCTGATTGAAAGTTCGATCTCGTTGCTCATTGTGGCACCCTTCACTCCCCACAACTCTGCACTCAACCTGTGACACGTCAGAGGTTGAGATACGGGCCGATCTCTGTCGCCACCTGCTGGACACCGAAGAGGACGCCTTCGCTGCGCACGCGACGGGCCACTGGATCGATCAGCACGTAAACGGGGGGCCAACGAACGTCGAGGAGGCGAAACGCTTCGGGCGATACGAAGACCGGCTGAGGCGTCTCGTGCCACTCAGACGATATGCCGTCATCAGCGCTGACCACGAGGACCGGAACTCCCAGGTCACTGACGTCAGCGTTGATGAACTCTTGACAGCCGTCGCAGTGGGATTTGATCGCGACGAGGAGCGTCAACTCCGTCAAAGTAACTGTTGTCTCCGCACCGTCAGAAAGCCAGTGTCCGTTCAGTGCGTGGGGAGCAGCGCGCTCACGCGGTCGATCGAAGGAGCGAGCGTCGAATTCAGACGTCACTGGACTCGACGATCGGTTCGACCGCCCGTCCGTGGCCGCACCAACGACAGGTCACTGAGTCAATGTTCTTCGCGATGATCTCAGGCTCTTCCACGGTCAGGTCTCCGCCCACGGTGAAGTGGTGGAACGCCCGAATTGACGTGGTTTCCACGACATCGAATCGAGTGAGATTCCCACAGGCGGTGCATCGGTAGCGCGTAGTCACAGTGTCACGGTAATTGGAGAATCTTCAACTCATTCAAAGGAAGAGCCATTCCCTCGACGCCGGGGGCGTACTTCGTAGTCGAAAGGCTCCGGCTCTTCGTAGCCGAAGACCGTGTCCAAGGGCACCGGGTCGACGTATTCGTTGGCCCGTTCGGCGTCGATGAGGCGAACGAGTGCGCCGGGGTGGCGCAGTTTGCCGATGATGATCGATCCACCGTTCGTCTCCAGTACGACAACGCCGCGCCTCGTCAGGCGCTCGGAGACCCGTTGGTCGACGCGCAGCGCGACGACGTCGCGCAGATCGACCGAGCTGCGCTGGTGGTGCAAGACGCCGCCTTCAACGACGATCCGCTCGTTCGTGACGTGAACTTTGTGCGATCGCCAGCGCCACGTGCGCGTGAGGGCCACCAGTGCAAAAGGGCCCGCGAAGATGATGCCTAAGACCATCTCGTGCTCGTGGATCAGGTGCACGTGCTCCGCCCCGAGAATCACCAGTGCGAGCAAGACGATGCCCGTGACGCACGGCCGAATCGTGCCGCGAGCCACCGGGGTCACCGAGATGATCTTCACCTCGCCCTCTCGCAGAATCATTCGTGGTGCCACGCATCAAGCGTAAAGACTCCCGGATAGAAAATCACAGCATTGGTCGTGAATGTCGTGTGAATTTCGGCATTACACGTTGCGCATTTGATGTGCAGCCATATCAAAATAATCGTGCAACTCGTTGAACTGCTCGTCACTCAGACCGGCTCGCTCGCTCTCCAACGCCGTCGACATGGCGGCGAGCCAGGCGTCGCGCGCCTCCCGATTGATGCGAAATGGCGCGTGTCGCATTCGAAGTCGAGGATGCCCGCGTACCTCGGAGTAGTTTCTCGGACCGCCCCAGTACTGCTCCAAGAACATCTCAAAATGTCGCTTCGAATCGCTCAGGTCTTCGGGGTACATCGGACGAAGAAGTTCGTCATGTTCGATTTCGGCGTAGAAGTTCTCCACGAGGCGCTCAAAGAACGCGTGACCACCGACCTGGTCGTACAGCGCCGCTTCCACCCCTCTACGTTAATGGCGTGGCCTAGACTCTTTCGGGTCTCGCACGAGACGCGCGGGTGTAGCTCAATGGTAGAGCTCCAGCCTTCCAAGCTGGCCATGCGGGTTCGATCCCCGTCACCCGCTCTCACGTTTTTCGTTGAGAGTGCAATGGTTTCATGCGCTTTCGAGTGACCAGGAGTGACCATTAGTAACCACGAGAGACCGCAGTGAAGTGCCCATAGGTGCCCAACCTGATTCCCGAAGTGCCTATAGGTGCCCAAACGTGACTTCCAGTCGAACCAGTTCAGGATCTAAAAACGACGAGGTCGAGCGTTTGAAGGTGAAAAACTTTCATAACGGATTTACGCCGGGGGTCCTTCGTCGATTGGCTTGGCGATTAAACCAAGTGCGTCAGCGATGACGCGATCGCGATCCTTGGTCGCGTGCTGATAGCGCATCGCAGCGACTGACGACGAGTGTCCGGCACGATGCATCAGCTCGACTGTGGTCGCACCTGTCGCTGCTGCCAGAGTCAAGCCCGTGTGTCTTAGGTCGTGCAGGCGCAGGTCTGGTCGACCGACGTTCGTGCGCGCACGCTGCCAGGCGACTTGTAGAACATTCCCCGTCAACGGCACGCCAGTAATGCCCATGAAAACGAGGGCGTCGGCCCCGGAACCGGTGAAACGGTCAAGGTGATCACGGAGTCTCACAATCAGGAATTCTGGAACGGCAATCGTACGCCGCCCGGCTTCCGTCTTTGGCCCTTTGACGAGGGATTTTCCACGCATCGTGATGGTTCGACTCTGTTCAACTCTCAGCGATCCGTTTGCGAGGTCGATGTCCCTTCGTCGGAGACCGAGCAACTCCGCACGACGAAGTTGACACCAGGTCGCGAGCAACACAATGAGACGAAGGTGTTCCGGCATTGCCGCTTCCAGTGCTTCAACTTCACGAACGGTCGCCACAGGGCGCTCTGCGGGTCGCTCCACTCCCCCTCCGACGACTTTGCATGGGGATGACACTAGAAAGCCGTCGGTTACTGCGGTTCTCAGGATTGTAGAAAGTAGTCGATACGCCTTGGCTGCGGTCGAAGGATGTTCCCGAGCGAGACTCGCATGCCAACTACGAATCTTCGACGGCGCGAGACCAATCAGGGTTGCGTTTCCAAGCGTGGGAATGATGTGGCTCTCAAGCAGATAGGCGTAGAGCTCCTTTGTACGAAAGGCGAGGTCGTTACGTTGATCGAGCCACTCATCGGCGTACACGCGAAGAGTCATCTTGCCGGCACGAGGATCGATCCACACACCGCGGCGAAGATCGGATTCAATCGATGCGAGGCAAGCGAGTGCGTCGGCTTTGAACGTGTACGCTCCCGCCGAGTACATGCGACCATCGACGCGATAAACGACCTGCCATCGCCCTGACGACCGTTTGCGAACCGTCCCGAAGTGTCGCCTCGACGTCATCGCAGCGTCACCGGTTCGTGAACTCTATTGGGCACCACATTCCAACGGTCGCGTTGGATCGCTGGGGTCTCTCTATTTGCAGCTATTTGAGCGGGCGATCCGTCAGTTCGACGTCTCATCATCGGACTCCGCGTGTTTCCGCGCGCGGGCCTCCGCCTTGAGTTCCCGCTCGAAAGTGAAGAAGAGCTCCGCCAGTTGGGTTGCCCGAGGATCGTCGTAGCCACGACCTTCGAAGTGAAATGTGCCTTCGACGGGGTCGCCGTCCCGTTCGCCGGCCATGTACTCGGTTCGAGCGCTGCGGAGGGCCGCGAAGGTAGTTGAGAACGCCCTCGACTTCGTAATCAATTGCCCGGTGAATCCGAATGCATGGGCATGTTCCTTCAGCCGCAACGATTCGCACTGCGGGTCTCCGCCCAGATCCCAAGCAGTGAGGGCCAGACGTCGCAAATGGGGATCATCGACGAGCGTCACGATTTGACGTCGCGTGCGAAACTGTCGAGCCAGTTCCTTCGAGCCGTCTGTTGTTTTCGCCGCGTATTTGGCGACGTAGGCGGCCACCCTGACGGCTTCTTCCTCGCGGCGCGCGAGGTCCTGGATGTCGTAGACGCGACCCCACCGAACCGGCCGTCCGTCAACATCGGGCGCCTGCGCTCTCTCGATTGAGGTGCGAACAACCCTTTCAAGGAGTTCAACCGTCGCCCAGGTTGGAGGTTCAGCATCAATTGAGTCTGGGCCGTCCAGACGCAGCACGCAGTGGAAGTGCGCCAGACCACGACGCTGCACCTCGGCCACCTTCAAATAGTGCAATTGAGCGACCATGCTCAAGTTCGGTTGCCCAACGCCTCCCTCCGCGGCCAACAACCGACGAATGAGTTGGATGGTGTTGTTCCACAACTTTGACGCGTGTGCATTCCACAAAACAGCACCGCGATAGTTGAAGCACTTCTCGCACAGCGGTCGACCAAGTTCATCGTCTTGCTCAGCGTGTCGCCGAAAGCACGAAAGGGGCCGGCCGTGGACGCATAGGGATCCAGTCCTTCGGGAGCGCGCGACACAACTTCCGCTGTCTCGAATCGTGTGGACGGCGCCGAATGACGGAGCCGTCAAAGTGATGAACAGTCGTGGATGCGTGCCGACAACGAAGGGTGTGCCTTTGCCACCCACGAGTCCGGTGGACACGAGAATCCAGGTGTCAGCACGGTAGAGGTACGAACATGATGGACAGACAACTTCACGCCTGTCTTTACATGCGACTCGTAGATCGCGTTCTGAAACTTCGCCAGTTGCAGTATTGATGATCTCACCGCGAAGGCGAATGGGGTGTGAACAGTTGCTCGAGCCTTGAAGTTCTCGAACTAACTGCGCAGCTTCCTCGGCGTTCACAATCGATGCGATGCATCATCGATGCCGACACCATGCGATCGATCACCACGAATTGAATCGATTTCCAACCACTCGGTTACCGCATGACTCTCTTCCACATTTTCTGAACGTCTGGCCATCGAGTCCCCATTTCGAAGCGAACGATTCGCGCCCTACTCAAAGGTTCCTCAAACTTGGTCATTTGAACTCGGAAATTGGAGATTCCAATAACCTTTTTTCTGTCCTCCATTTCAACGATTTTGATGGTCGCCTATCCCGCCCGCTTGGCCGACTTGGCGCTTCGCGCCCGCCGGCCGCGGGTGATGGGATTCCAGAAGAAGTAAGACCCTTAGGGTCGATTTGAGGAACTCTTCTTTACGTTGTCAAGGCGCGACTCAATCATCAGACACGGATCTGCTGCCGAATCTACGACCTTCAGTCGTTAGTTCAAGCCAGCAAATCTCACCTAGGCCCGGATCACGATTTAGCGCTGTCCATTCTTTCATTATCCGATCGACGGTTTCGCTCGGTTCTCCCGGCCAAGGTACGACTTTCAATGGTGAACCGGAATAGTCCAGGTCTCCCACGAGAACGAGACGTTGATTCAGGAGCGATCCAACGCATTCAGACACGGCCGAAAACATCTGCGGACCAAGTTCAACATTGATGACGGAATGCGCAACCGAAATCACTTCAGCCAATTGAATGAGATCTTCCATTCCCCTCTTCAAGATCTCGTTCTCTAATGTCTCGACCATCACTTAATGTGCACCTTTACAATGTCTGGGTCACTCGGAAATTTGATGTCTATGGTGTCGCCACCGGATCGTGAGAATCCTCGATATTGTACCGTCGTTCCGTCTGGAAGTTCGTACCGTATGAGCCCTCCACCAGAAACGCCACCGTCGAATACGACTTTCCCGCCTTTCGTATTCTCGTCTAAGAATTTTTGGAGTTCGGCCTGACTATTAACAGTGACATTGGGCTCATTGATTCCCTTCTCGAGTTTTGTCAGATTGGTTTTAATGGTCGTTTCTGACGAAACCTCACCACCGGGTATCGTGCCATTTCCTGTTCCGGTGCCGGGTTCCTCTTCTTCTGATGGACCTCCTTCAAATTCATCGGCTAACAGTCCCAGCGGGTCCTCCGCATTCAGTGGATTGTCATCAGTGAACGCATACGGCTGATCCGTCGTCGCCACGTCCGGGTCGACACTCAAGAACTGATCGGTCGTCGGATCGTAGTAGCGGTTGATCGAGTAGATCAGACCGGTCGGGTCCGAGTACGAACCCTGGAAGCCGAACGGAGTCACCTTCGAACCCGACGAAATGGTCTGGCTACCGTAGACGGAGTAGATCGCCATCTCGTCAACCGAACCAGAGGAGCTGAATGCGCCCTGGACCCCCGTTGGATTAGCCACGACGAAAATTGGAGTCGAGCCGCTGATCTGCTCTACCGGCGCCGTCCCTCCGAAGAGCAAGTTCCCGTAGAGGTAGCTGGTGTTGGTCGTCGTGCCCGAGGTCGTGGCGGCGTCGTTGATGTTGAGGGGGATCGAACCACGGGAGACCACGTCCCAAGCTGAATCCGTTGTGGTCGTTGACGTCGTCGCGGACAGTCGCAGTCCGTCCCCATCGTACTGATAACTCGTACCACTGGCTGGCTGCGTGCCACACGCGGTCACGGCCGAGGCGACGTTACAGAGTTCCCCGAGAGCGTTCCAGGCGTCGTAGGTCGCCGATCCCGCCGTGCCACTGGTGTAAGGAGTTGCGACGGAACGCTGGCCGTTCGACGTATAGGTATAACTCGTACCCGTTGAGGGATTCGACCCACACGCCGTCGCAGTACTACTCGCGGTCGTGGTACAGAGTTCGTCGCCCGCGTTGTAGCCGTAGGAGTAAGTCGTTCCCGAGGGTGGGGCGTCTTTCGTGATTTCGCCGTTCGCCGCGACCGTGTAGGCGTCATCACTGGTGGACGTGGCCAGGTTCGCTGCGGCGGTAATTTGACTATTCGCGTTGTAGCCGGCCGTGGCCGACGTGCTTGCGTTGATCTTGGTGGTCGCCACCTGTTCGTCGGCGTTGTATGTCCACGAGTCGTTGATCGACGTACCGGCGGCGAGGCTCGTCACGTTACCGTCCGAGTCATACCCGTACGTCGCGGTGATGCCAGTTGACGTGGGGTAGTTAATCTTGGTTGGCGATTCCGGATAATTCGTGTCGCCGTAGGTATAACTTATGACGTTGTTGGTGGGCATCCAGTCCGACGTGGTCGAAAGTCGTCCGGCGGTGTCGTAGGTGAAGTTCACGATCGTGTTCGTGGGCGAAGCGGTCGCAGGCGAGCTTGATGTTCCGCACGTCGAACCGCTACTCACCGGATAACTTTCGCAAACTACTTGACCGTCGTCGTTGTACAGATAGGAAACAGTCTGACCATTCGGGTTGACGACGTCGACCAACTGTCCGTTCACAAAATTCGAGATCGTAGACGTGACAACGGGTACAGGTGAAAACGCATCAGTTGAACTAGCGGGATCGCCAAATGCCCCAGCTCCCCAACAATCGACGATTCCGCCAGTAAGAAGTGCACAGTTTGAATACCAGCCGCCAGAAATCTGAGTGACCCCTGTCAAAGTCGACACCGCGACAGGGGTGACTGAACTACCACCCGAGCCGTTCCCGAGTTCGCCGAAAGTGTTGACACCCCAACAGTCGACGGTTCCGTTCGAAAGAAGGGCACAAGAAGCCTCAGCACTACTGACGAGTTGGGTCACTCCCGAGAGTCCACTTACTGAAGTCGGAACTTCGACGACCCCATAATCGGGTTCGTATCCCCAACAATCGACAGTTCCGCCTGTCAGAAGTGCGCAGGTACCAGCGCCCACAGATATCTGAGAGATGCCGGTGAGGTCAACGGTCACCGGAGGTTCATGGCTAACGTCATTCTCGTCACCGAGCTGATAGTCACCATCCTGCCCCCAGCATTGGGCACCCCCTCCCGTGAGATCAACGCACGTGTGACCCCCTCCCGTTGAAATAGATACCGCCGTCGTAACTCCGGACACCGCAGTTGGCGTGAGATAATTGACGTTGTTCGGCAGGCCAGCCTCGTAATTGCCGTTGTCGCCCCAACAGTCGACTGCGTGCGTGGCGAGCACGGCACACGTGTAACTAGAACCCGCCGAAACCTGGATCGCGTTCGTTATGCCTGTGACCGCGACGGGCGAAACCGATGAAGTGGTGGTTCCGTTCCCAAGCTCGCCGAAACTATTATCTCCCCAACACTTAATGGTTCCACCAGATATCAACGCACAATTGTGGTCAACACCCGTGGACACTTGCGTGACGCCACTAAGTCCCGATACGGTGATTGGCTCTTGCGAACTACCGATCGCGCCGTTGCCAAGGTCACCCCAACATTTGACGGTGCCGCCCGTCCCCGAGCTCAACGAGCACGCGTCTCCGCCCGCAGCAATTTTGTTCACGCCACTCAACGATGACGCCGTCGCTGCCGTGGGATCCGACGCACCGTTGTAGACGTAATTGGTCACGCCGGTAGTTCCGGTACCGACCCCACAACCGTCACCGGTGGCGCCGTCGGATTGCGTACAGACTCGATTGTCCGCGTCATATGCGGTGTAGACGTAAGTCCCGTCGGGATTGGTCGTCTTGACCTCATTGCCATCGGCGTCGAACGAGTAGGACGTTGTCTTTGATAGCGCGTTCGTCGTCGACGTCTCCAAGTTCGGATAGGCGGTATCGGTGTATGCGTTAGTGGTCATAATGCCACTGGGATCAGTGATGGACGTTTCGTTGCCCAGTGCGTTAAAGACCGTTGTCGTGTCGCCGGCGACAGTGCCGCACTGAGTGGACGTGTTTTGCTGCGATGCCAATGAGACGTCGCCAGACACGCACGCGTTGCCGAAGTCGTTGTAGGCGGTGTACTGCTGTTCTGCGCCTGCCGAATCGACGACTTCAGTGGGTGACGAGGGGTAAGCCAAATCGGCGTAGTAGTTCACCGTAGTGTTGCCGTTGCCGTCAGTCGACGTGAATGCCGTCGTACTTCCCGGCACGTACGTCGTTGCCGTTGATCCCGCCAACACCGAGGAGGTCCCGGTCAGCGAGACCGTGGGACAACTGAGACCCGGTTCGGAGCCACCAATCACTTGGTAGCACTGACGGTTGTCCGCATCGTAGGCATTCGTCGTCGTGGCGGCTGGCGACGCTGAACTGATCAAGTTGAGTGCGGCATCGTAGGTGTTGGTGATCGCGCTCTGGCCGGGTGCGGTAACGGTGAGCGGCAAGTTAGCGGACGAATACGTAGTTACGGTGGCGTAGGGATTCGAAGATGACTGCGAACCGCTCTGTCCCGCTGGAGGAATTGACCAAAGTTGATCGCCCATGACGTTGTAACTTGCCGTAGTGGTCTGCGGATCGGCAGCCACCGTCAAGTCGTTGTAGTCCACGTAAGTGCCGACGACGTCGTCGTAGTCGTCATAGGCATACGCTGTCGATCCAACCGGACCACTCGGACCCTGCGAGCCATTTCCGGAGCAGAATGTGCCTCTAATCGAAACCGTTGGTAGCGCGACGAAGCAAAGTTGCGATCCAGTCGCGTAGTAGGCGTAGTGAGTGATATTGCCGTTGGGATCTTGCGCACTGATTACTTGACCGTATTTGTTGTAGATGTACACGGACGACCCTGCAGGTGGACTCGTAGGTCCGTTAGTGGACGAGCCCGGATAACTCCACAGCAATTCGGAAAGGAGGATTCCCGAGTTGTATTCGTTGACGTAAGCCGAGGTCGCGACGTCGCCAAGGACATTGGTCGTGGAGATAACTTCACCCTCAGGATCCAATGTTAAAGTTGCCGTGAGGACCGCACCGCTCAGGGTGTTCGGATACGAAATGACCTCAGTCGAGTTGGCCGCCCCGTAGCCCATCGTCCAGTTGTAACTCCAGGTTTCGCTGTCAACACTGTTAGTTGACGAACCCAATTTCGTCGAGCTTTCCACCCCTCCCACATAGTTATCGACTTCAACGGGCGACTGCCCTGCACAACTGGGACAAGGTACTTGTGCCGGGTACGTGATGGCGGTCTGCTGAGGCGCGTTGGTTGCGACGCACTGGCCGGTGTTACATGCATCGGCATAGACGTATGACGTTGTCGCACCGGTTCCGTCAGTGATCGAACTGACCATACCGGAATCGGCGCCCGAGTTGTAATAATTGACGACGTTCGAATGCGGCGCACCGGAACTAAACGAGGGTGACGAACCAACACCCGAGTCGGGATCGTATATCTCGATGAGGTCACTGCTATTCGGACTTGCTTGAGCAGTGTCATAAACGTAATTCCACGTGCTCGAATTCGTTTGATTGGCGAAACTGGTGACGCTCGTCAGATTGCTCTTCGAATCGTGAGTGAAGTTATACGTGACGCCCGAAGGGTCGATTGCCTGAACCACTTGGCCGCTCGAGTTCACTTCTTCGATGATGTAACGCGTCAACGCACTGCCGTCATCACTTTCCTCAATGTCCGTGCAGGCGTACGCCGTCGTAGGGCAAGGTGCGTAACCCCAAGGATTAGGGTCGCCTTCGGGAGCATTGTTATACGAAATTCCCTCAGACCCGCCGTAGGGGACATTGGCGGATATATTCGCAAGGCTGCCGTTCCAATTGAAATACTCCTGATTCTCGCCTCCATTGGTCTGAAAGAAAAACTCGCTGCCGTCCGCGTCAGTGAACTGACCTTGCACACTCGCTAATGCACACCACTGATAGAGCTGAGTCGTACCGTCCCAGGGAGCGGTATAGCTGTACGTATTCGGTTGATCACCCGTCGGACAACTGAGATACTGTCCGCCATCGCCGGATTGTGTGAAGACGGCTTGAGCACCATTGGCTTGGTTTACCGTAATGGAATTGGAAGGCAATCCACTCTGGGGAGTAATAGAGGCGTCGAAATTTGAACTCCAACCGACACCGAAGGGGCCGGCGATGTTTGGGCCCGCCGAGACCTCAGCCTGCGCAAGCTGCGCATCATAGGTTAGCGCGAGTGAGAAATCGATTTCCGATGAAGCCTTGAAGAGGGTGTTCGTTGTGGAGAAGTCACCCGTCAACGAATCGACTCCCGTACCCTCATCCAATGATTCCGACGGAGGCGCGGTACCTGTGACGTCGGCAGCTTCACAGGTGTAACAGAGAGACGCTGCGTTGGAGCCACCGTACATTTCGCCCGCGGTGTAAATGGGATTGGTTGTCGTGAAGTGAGGACGAGCGACGTCGGTATGCCCCACTATGGGCGCGCCGCGGAAGGCCGTCGCGGCGGACGCGTTGGCCCCATTCAACAGAGTGCCAAGAGCGATGGTGCTCGTAACGAGCACCACGGCAACGAGAGACGTTAATGCCGGTCGCAGCTCGCTGACGCCAATGCGACAGTGTTGGCGCGGTCGAGAGCATCGAATCGATGGAATCGTCATCACGAACCCCCCACCGGCGACTCGATGGACGAGGAGACTGGTGAAACGCTCCCCGGTGAATCGCTTGCGAATCTGCCCGCCACCGGTGTCGAACCTTGGAGCCCAATGAACACACACGATGATGACGAGGTGCAACTCAACGAACTGACAGCGCTGACGCCCGACGGCAATTTTACGCTGGCCCAAGTGCTGCCATTATCGGTGCTCGACCACTCCGGGGCGGCGCCACCGGTGAGGGACGGTCCACTGACCACACACTCATCGACGTTCGCGCACGAGATCGCGTTCAGCGCAGACGATTTTGCGGGCGCCGCGACCGCCGTCCACGTGACCCCGCCATCGGAAGTAACGACCTCGTTGGCTACAGCGTTCTGATCCTTCAAGCCCAGAGGGTTGGACCCGATGGCGACACAGTCGGATGACGAGGAACATGAAACGGAGCGCAGAACGCCAGTGCCGCCATTGACGAACTGTTCCGACCAGGTTTGCCCGCCGTCGCCGCTCACCATTATTTGGGCGCCGACCGCGACGCAGAACGTCGTCGAGGGGCAGTCCACCGACCCGAGAGCTCCAAACGCGCTTGAGGACGACCCCGCATTCCAGGTACTGCCGCCGTCGGTGGAATAGAGCAATTGACCACCGTAAGGTCCTTCGTTTCCGGGTGTCACGCCCGCGCTCACGCAAAGATTCGAACTAGGGCAACTCACACCGAGGAGCGTCGTGTTTGGAGTCGGAACAGTATCCGGCGTCCACGTGTTACCTCCGTCACTCGACGTCACCACGAAGCCAGCGCCCACTGCGATACATCTTGAAGTACTGGAACAGCTCACCGCATTGATCTCGGGCAAACCAGCGGGGAGCGTACTGGAGTTCCAACTGCTTCCTCCATTCATGGAAACCGCAGCGACGGCGCTCAGAGTGGCGTCACCCCCGACGGCGATACAAAGTGAAGTTGTCGGACACGAAACGGCGTTGAACGCTCCGTTTCCGCTGGTCGCACCGCCTGGTGTCTGCACGATAGGGGTGTTGGTCTCGTTGGAGGGTATCGTCCACTGGCTGGTTGCCGTTGACGAGCGCGCCGACTTCGTTGCCGATGGAGCGATTCTTCCTCCGCCTGCGGAAGCACCGGCAATGGTGCCCGCCGTCCCAACCAAACAAAGTCCAGCCAAAACCATAAGGAGAGTTCGTCTGTTTCGCAAGAATGTTACGCACAGCGGAAGAGATTTGCGCTTTGATTTCGCGTTAGTGCAATCCGTCACAGCATTCTCCCCCGTTAACAATGGGAGGAGGTTTATCACGGTGTCAACCAACCACTTCGACAACAGAAACACAACTACTCACAACTCTTGCCTGATCATCCGGATGTCACTTGATGGCCACGGCACTGATCCGGACGTATGGGTAATTGAGAAGGAATTGAGGCGCCACGCCAACAATCACGCTCAGCGATCCTGACGAGTTGAGACAACCTCGCCTCGTGTGGAGTTGCACTATCTGCAAGTCACCGATAACTCCAGTAGCAGCCGAGTCCCCAGGCGTCACCCGGAGATTGTGGATATCGGGCCGCGACACGCACATTTCGGATTGGCTGCGCGGACTTAGTGCCCATTGAGTGCCCAAAGGACGCAGACACGCAAGTGGAACCAGCCGATATGCGTCTTGATCAGCGTTGTTATGACGGCAGACGTTTTGCGTCGTCCAGCCTTCCAAGCTGGCCATGCGGGTTCGATCCCCGTCACCCGCTCTTATGTCCTGGAACCAGACACCGTCACCCGCTCTCAGAGTTCTCACCTCTTCGAGTGGCGGCAAGAAACTCTTCGCCGCGAATCCCGCTCGCTGGCAGTTGGCTACTTCATCCCTTCGCGTCTGGACGGCAGACCCGAGAAAATGAGAAGGGCTCCGACGACTCCGACGCCGGCCAAGCCGACAAGGAGTCCGAACAATGAAACGAGGACAACAACTGCCCCGGCAACCATCGCCAGTATCCCTGTGCGAGACGAGCGTTGTGCATGACGCATCACCACGTCAATGATCGAGACCAGCAGGCCGGCGCCCAAGACGATGATGACCGTGACGAACGACACGGGATCGCGCTCATAAAGCGTCAGGGCTGGTGGATTTCCCAAGTACGTGTGTCCGTTGATCGTCACCCCTAATACGCCCACTGGCTCGGGAGTGTGATAGCCGAGTAGCACGACTACCGCTACGGCTGACCACAACAGCGCCAGCCCAATGAACATCCACTGCCTGCGGAAGGAGGTGCGCGGTGGAGTAGGAGATTCAGCTTGGTCTGATACAGCAGTCACAATTCCAATAGTGACACTTGTCACGTCGGATTCCGTGAGTGAGCTCACTGTCGTGACACTGAATCGTCGAATGAATTCCACGCCCAATGTAAAACACACTGAATGTCGAGTTTTTCTCCGACGACGACCGGTAGACCAGTTTCAAGGCTCGCACTGCGAATCTTCTACGCGTTCGCCGATTCTAAGCAGTCTGTAAGTCGTTTCTCTCGGTTGACGTTCTCGACACTCCTAGGCTTGTCTCACGTGCATTCTCTTTTGACGAAGTCCTCGTTCGTTGTCGTCATGGCCACGGTCACTCTTTTGGCCACGATGGGTCCCGCCCTGGCCGGCACCCCACTCGCTCCTACGGCGACGGGTTTCGACATCAGTTTCCCCCAGTGCACCGAATCGTTGCCTCCGTCGCCGGGCTTTGGCGTCGTGGGCGTGAACGGGGGCACGACCTTCAGCGCGAATCAATGTCTCGACCGAGAGCTCGCCTGGGCCAACGGCGCCGCCAACGGAACACCCGCCTTCTACGCCAACACCGAGAATCCCGGTCCGGCGAACGCCTCGAACTGGCCGACCAACCAACAGACCCCGCGCGTATGTTCTGGCGCCAATTCCGTCGCGTGCTCCTACGACTACGGCTGGAACGCGGCGCGACTCGCTTTCGCCAACGCCGTCAACGCCGAGAGTGACGACGGAGCGTCGTCACCAACGGCCGCGGCCGTCGCGGCGCCGTGGTGGCTCGACGTGGAGACCGGGAACAAGTGGGAGACCCTCGAGTACGGACGAACGTCCGCGACGGGTACCTATGACGAAGCGTCGATCGAAGGCATGATCGCCTCCTTCCAGAACATCGGTGTCACGTCGGTCGGGGTCTACTCAACGTCTCAGCAGTGGAAGGACATCACCGTTCGTACCGATCCATCGTTCCCCGCGGTGCCGGTGTGGATCCCGGGCTTCGGCTCGCTGGCGACGGCCGAGGTGGGCTGTGATTTGGCGTCCTTCACCGGCGGGCGCGTGGCGCTGACCCAATACGGGTCACTCGGTTACGACGGCGACTACGCCTGCGGCCTCTTGAGCACTCCCATCACGACCTCGGTCGCCGTGGCCGCTTCGGCCACCTTCACTAGCCAGTTCGTCTCCACCAACAACGACGGCGCGGTGACCTACGTCCAGACGAGCGGTAGCCCAGAGTTGCTGGTGAGCGCCAGTGGTCTCGTCACCACGAGCGGCGCGTTGGCGCCCGGAACGTACGTCGCGACGGGCACCACGAGTGACCCGAACGGCGACACCGGGACGTTCTCTCTGACGCTCGAGGTCGGCGTGCTGATCCAGAGCGCACCCACGACCGCCTCAGTCAAGGTGAGTGGATCGCCGACCTACCACGACCAGCTGAACGTATCGGGTAGCGACGGCGCGGTGACGTACGTCCAGACGAGCGGTACTCCCTCATTGACCGTGAGCGCGAGCGGCCTCGTCTCAACCAGCGGGGCGCTCAAGGCCGGCTCCTACGTCGCGAAGGGCACCATGAGTGATCCCGTCGGCGACACGGGTACCTTCATCCTGACAGTGAAAGTCGGCGCGCTCGTTCAACGCGATCCCGTGACCGCGACGATTCTCACGACGAACTCAACGACGTTCAGTAACCAACTGGTCGAAGGTGCCAACTTGGGTGCGGTGACCTTCGTTCAGTCGACGGGTACGCCCGCACTGATCGTGAGCGCGAGCGGTCTCGTCACGACGAGCGGAGCTCTGTCCAAGGGCACCTACCGCGCCGACGGCAGGGTCAGCGACGCGTCGGGTGACGTCGGTACGTTCGGATTCACGCTCAACGTCGACACGCCGTTAGTGGTGCCGACCGCGACCTCCATCAGCGGCTACGCCGTCGCCGGGAGAACGAGGACCCTCACGATTCACGGCACCGGCTTCTACGGACATCCAAGCATCACGAGCCATTTGGGTACGACGGCAATCGTGACCCGCGACACTGGTCTGGCGTTGGTCGTGCGCGTCGTCGTGCGTGCGCACTCTCGAAACGGCGTCTTCACCTTCTCCATCGTGTTGGCCAACGGCGAATCGTGCCAGATTCGCTACAACCAGCGCTAAGCCCGGGAGTGGTGATCGTGGATGTAACCCGGATATCGATGCGCCCCGAAAGATAACTGGCGTTCCAACACGGTCGTCGGATTCAGTGCTTTAGTCGTGGGCGAGCGCTTCGGCGACAACCCTCAGAGCCAGCAACACGGGATTCTCCTCGTCGGATTCGTCGACCACGTCGTCGAGTTCTCGTGGGTCCTCGTGGATGAAACTGACCTTCGTTCCCTCGTCGCACTCCGTGAGTTCATACGTCATCATGAAATAATTCTCCGCTCGGTCTTCCAGGCCGGGGCGTGGGGCGAACAGTGAATAACGAACCCGCAACGGTACGGTGAACTCCTCGACGGTCCCCCACTGCTCAAATATCTGATCCGGCCACCGCGCGCTGAATCGAATCGGGTGTCCGACAGTCCAATCGGTGGTGAGCTCACTGTCGTACTGCCACTGGCGCACGTGTTTCGGAAGTGTGACGGCCGCCCACACGACTGCTCGGGGCGCGTTGACGGTGATGACCGAGATTGACACTCGCATGACGGCTGAGTGTAGGGGGTGAATCTTGCGACTTCACGACGGTGCGTGAACACCTATGAATGCGATCACCATGGCCGACGTCATCGGAGTGTGGTTGAGTGGAGTCCGACATCGAAGATGAGGTTTGAGCATTGAGTACGGTCCCGACAGGTGGCGACGGTCCGGTGGAAGTGATCGTCTTGAACGGTGCGTCAAGCACCGGCAAGACCACGCTCGCGGCATCTCTCCAAGACGTGTTCGATGTGCAGTACGACCTCGTGGTTGACACCACGTCGCGCACCCCACACGAGGTGGCTCGCGAGATCGCTCAATACGTTCGTGCCCCGACCGGGTAGCAAGTCTCGACGCGCCACCACATTCAGTGGCCGAGGCAACATTCGCTCGTGAGCGCTACGTTATGGACAGCGACCCTTGAATCGAGGTGCCATTGACCATCGCCCCTAGCCACCCCAAGGCCCGGACCGTCGCACTGATCGGTCGAAACGGTGTCGGTAAGACGTCATTGCTCGAAGCGCTCGTGGTCGCGACCGGTGGTCTAGAGCGAGCCGGCAAGGTTGCCGCGGGCACCACGCTCGGGGCCACGGATCCCGAAGAACGCAAATATCAGATGTCCCTCGGCATCTCGATGGCTCCGGTGTGGATCGGTGAGGACAAGTTGACGTTGCTCGACACCCCGGGACTCATCGACTTCCACGGCGAGGTCGAACGAGCTCTCGACGTGGCCGACGTCGCGGTTCTCGTCGTGAGTGCCGTCGACGGCGTCCAGGGCGATTTCGTCGCGACCTGGAACCTCGCGCGCGAGGCCGACGTGCCGGTCGTCGTCTTCGTGAACGCCCTCGACGCGGAGCGCGCCGATTTCGAATCGACACTCAACTCCCTCGAGTCGCTCGTGGGTCCGACGCTCGCCCCATTGGAACTACCGATTGGTGAAGGACCCTCGCTCCAAGGCGTCGTTGACCTCCTCGCCGACGAGGCGATCTTCTACGACCGAAGTACGCCGCGTCACTCGCCGGTGCCGGCCGAATTGGCCGAATTGGAATCCCGAGTCCGCTCCAGCCTCATCGAGGCGATCGTCGTCGCCGACGATTCATTGACCGAGCGCTATCTCGAGGGCGACGTGCCATCGATGGATGAGCTCGAACCGGCGCTGGCCGAATTGATGATCGAAGGTCGAATCGTGCCGGTCACCTGCGGCTCGGCCACGCGTGGCGTCGGCGTCGATCGACTCGCCACGCTGCTCGATGAGATTGCGGTCTCTCGACCGATTCCGGCGATGATGAATGGCGCAGAGACGTTCCTCGACCGCGACCCCGACGGCGAGCCGATCATGCGGGCCTTCAAGGTCATCGTCGACCCCTACGTCGGACGCATCGTCGTCATGGAAGTGATTTCGGGCACGATCACGCCTGACGTCACGCTCGTCAACGTGCGCACGAGGAGCGATGAGCGCCTGCACGGTCTTCATCATCTCTTCGGCGCCAAGCTCATACCCGTCACGCGTGCGGTGGCCGGTGACGTGGTCGTGGTCGCCAAGCTCAACGACGTGGCCGTCGGCGACGTGCTCGCCAAGCGCGGCGTGGACCTGGCCACGCTGGTGGCACCCCTACCGGCGCCGGCCCTGTCCGTGGCGCTGCTGAGTACCACTCGCGATGACGACGACAAGATCGCCACCGCGCTGCATCGGCTCGCCGAAGAGGACCCGTCACTTCGCGTGCGCCACGACCCGGTCTCGCGCCGGCTCGTCGTCGACGCGATGGGCGACACGCATTTGAAAGTGACGCTGGAGCGACTTCGCCGTCGGTTCAACGTGAACGTCACGACCGCGACGCCGGACGTCCAGCGCTACGAGACCATTCGTTCGACGCGTGAGTGCGAGGGGCGGCTGAAGAAGCAGACCGGCGGTCACGGACAGTTCGCGGTGGTCAATCTGAAGGTCGAACCGATCAAGCCCGACGAACCCTTCGAGTTCGTCGACGCGATCGTCGGCGGTGCGGTACCTCGCCAATTCATCGCCGCGGTGCGCAACGGCGTCGAGAAGTCGATGGCGCGAGGGGGCCCGGGCGGCTTTCCCGTCGTAGGACTGCGGGTCACGCTCTTCGACGGCAAGTTTCACGCGGTGGATTCCTCCGAGGCCGCCTTCGACACCGCCGGGTCGTTGGGCCTTCGCGCGGCCCTCGAGGCCGCGGGCACGGTGGTGCTGGAGCGAATCATGGAAGTGACGACGACGTTTCCGACCGAGTACCTCGGTGAAGTCCTCAACGACCTCAAGAGCCGAAGGGGCAAAGTCGTCGCCACGAATCAGGACAACGCCGTCAGCGTCACGGTGACCTCGTTCATCCCCGAAGACGGTCTCCATCGCTACGGCCTCGATTTTCGCGCCATCACCGACGGCCGGGGACGGGTCACACTGCAACTGCACCATCTCTCAGAGGCGCCGTAGCCACCGAATCGTCGACGCCGACGAGCTGAGCTCTTTCAGTCCGGGACTGCCAATCTCGTCCAAAGTCCGTGGTGATGACACCATCCCCAGTCACGTGGTGCCTCGCCGGGAAGCGTCACGAGAACTTGGGTCGCGCCCGTTTTCGCGCCCTCACTCGAGCGCGACGACGCCGCCCAATTCACCATGTACGGCGACTCGAGTGAAATCCAGGCGACGTTACCACGAGCGCATCGCTCCACCATGTCCTCGAAGTACGCCGTCTGGTCCCCTTCTGAGAAATAGGCCACGACGTAACTGTTGAGCACGACGGTCAGGCTCGACGGATCGCCGAGCGCGATCGCGTCACCGAGTCGCTGCGCGGCGGTACCACGCAGCACGGTGGTCGCGGGCCACGTCGGACGTCGCGCGATGAGCGCGTCGAGCCGGTCCATGCGGCGCGGCTCTTCGGGCCACAGACAGGCCTGAAGCCAGAGCCGATCTTCGCGGTCCTCGAGGTCCAGCGGCGACGGATCGATGCCGACGCGAGTGAGTACCTCCGGTAGAGGAAGTGAGCGATCGACCGGCGTCTCGTCACGACAGATCAGCGTCAGCGGATTGCCATCGTCATGCGCGCGAACCGGAAACTGATCGAAGTGGAGATTGATCCCCGCCGAGGTTCCCACGTCGACGACATTGATCGATGAGTGCCCACGCTGGGCGACGAGCGCGATGACGGCTTGGAAGACGGCCGATCGTCCTGGTTCGTTGGTCTGCGTTGAGCGATGGAGTTCTGCGCGAACCAACTCCGGCTCGGCATTGAGCACATCGATCACGTCGTGGGCGGCCTTCACATGATCCGTGATCAGGCCGTGTCGCGCGTCACGGTAGATCGGTGTCAGTACGGGGTGACCTCGCAACGCGGCGAGGTGCAGCGTCGCGAGGACCAACATCGGGTTCCTCTGTTCGGCGCGCACACCGGCGAGCAGTTCTCGAGCCACGAGGTCCCCTTCGAGGGCGATCATGAGCGCGGAGTAGAAGGGCAGTCGATCGTGGTCTTCGCGGGTGAATGAGAAGTGATATCGACGGCGAGCGTCTTCTAAATCCAATGTCATAGTGAGCACGATACCGAGGGAACACCTCGTCGAAAGTCCATTCGCCGTGGGCCCGTGAAGCCATCGGTCGTCTGAATCGTCGTAGGGTCTTCTCTGGTGAAAAAGAAAATCGCGCTCGTCCAATTGGCGAAGCACCGCGAACCGCGACTGCTCGTGACCGGCCAGACCGTGTCTCAGTTCGGCGACGGCGTGGCCCTGGTCGCGCTCACGCTGCTCGTCCTCGACACCACTGGGAACAGCGCGTCGAAACTGGCGTGGTTCGTCGCGGCCCGGATGACGCCGCTGGTCGTCTTCCTCTTGGTGGGCGGCGTCATCGTCGACCGATTTTCTCGCCGCATTCTGCTCCTCATCTCGGACTGCGTTCGAGCGCTGCTCACGGCGGTCCTGGTCGTGCTCATCGCCACCCATCATTTGGCCTACGACGAGTTGATCATCTTCGCCGTCCTCTTTGGCACGTTCGACGCGGTCTTCATGCCGTGCATCACCGCGCTCACGCCCGAGATCGTGCCCGAGGACCTGTTGCCCGCCATGAACGCGGTGCGTCCGCTCTCAAACAATCTGATGGGCAACATGATCGGCCCGGCCGTCGGCGGCGTCATCGCCGCGGCGAGCTTTTCGTGGGCGATTGGCGTCGACTGCGTCACGTTCCTCGTCTCGGCGAGCGCGCTGTTCTTGATGACGCCGACTCCCACGCCGCTCCGAACACCGGGAAGTTCGATGCTCTCAGAGATCAAAGAGGGCGTGCGGTTCGTTCGTCACACGAGATGGCTCCGCACCAACTTGGTCGTCGCCGGAATCGTCAACGCCATCATGTTCAGCCCCTTGGCGGTATTACTCCCTTACTTGTTGCGACATACCATGCACGACAGCAAAGTGATCGTCGGCTACACCTTCGCGGTCATGGGACTATCGGGCGCCATCGGCGCGCTCGTCGCGTCGAACATGAAGATGCCGCGACGACGAATTCGGGTCATGATCGCCTATTGGACGATTGCCTCATTCTCGGGAATCATCATTGGCTTCGCCACCAACTTCTGGGAGGTCATGATCTTCCCCGTCGTGGCCTCGCCACTCTTGCTCCTCGGCAACGTCATCTGGGAGTCCATGATGCAAACCGAGGTGCCGCGCGAATTGCTGGGACGCGTGAGTTCGGTCGACTGGTTCATGTCACTCGGTCTGGCGCCGATCGGTGTGGTCCTCGCGGGGATCTTGGCCACCGAGTGGGGCGTGCGCACCTACTTCATCGTGATGAGCATCGTCGCGAGTGCTCCCGGAGTGTGGATCATCCTCTCGCGCAAGATCAACGAGGTCGACCAGGACCGCGTCAGGGGATCGGAAGTTGCGGAGCCGCCGCCAGGGACATCCCCACGAGGCGAGAACCCTTCTTCGCAGAACCTGGGTATATAACCTCCGGTCGAAACGACCGGCCCTTCGCTTCACCGACTCGGCCGCCACGAACCTCAACCCATTCATCGTTCGTGGACTCGTTCACGACGTGGGCCACGAAGACCCAGTGTTGACGACGTTCCTTGACGCCATCCACGACGACCGGGTCGCCGGCCCGCACCCCGTTCCAGCGAGTGCTGCGCACGACGTGGCCGTGACGAGTCACGACGGCGCGGGGTTTCATGCCTCATTCTTACTCGGTGCCTGCATGCTCGATCGACGTCACAGCCCTGTCGTACCGTGGGGTCATGTCCTTCACCCAAGAGTTGCCCCGCTCCCTCTCGCCTTCACGCCTCTCGGATTTTCAGGCCTGCCCGAAGCGCTACCAGTACGCCTCGATCGAGCGCATCCCCCAACCCGCCTCCTACGCGAGCGCGAAAGGCCGCTTCGCCCACTTCGTCTTCGAACAACTCTTCAATCTCCCCGCGGAACAGCGAACCATCGAAAAGGCCCGCGAAGTCATTCCCGCGGCCGTCGCCGAGATCCTCACTGACGACGTTCGCGTCGACATCGCCATGGATGACGCCATGATGGTCCGGCTGCTCGCCGAGACCGATGACATCATCACCACGTACTTCGAAATGGAGGATCCGACGACGGTCACCAGTGAAGGTGTCGAACTTCGTCTCGGCGTGACCATCAACGGCGCACCGCTGTTCGGCATCCTGGACCGGCTCGACCGCGACGCCGACGGTTCGCTCACGATCGTCGACTACAAGACCGGTAACGTGCCGAATCGAAACTACGACTCCCAGACGTTCGCCAACGCCGAACTGTACGCCGCGTTGTGCCAAATCGGACTGGGCGAAAAGCCCACCAAGATCCGATTGATGTACGTCGCCAAAGGCGAGAGCATCGAACGCGACGTGTCCGACGTCGTCGTGCGGGCCCGTTCACAGTCCGCGGCGAACGCCTGGGAGAAGATAAATCGCTTCTACGACGACGGCGAGTTCCCGGCCACGCCGTCGGTGAGGTCGTGTCGCTTCTGCTCGTACAAGGATCTCTGTCGTGCCGCGGGTGTTGCCGTACCCGTCTGAGTCGTTGAGGGATGACGCGGATCGCCCTTTAGTCTGGCCACATGCACTTTGACCTTTCCTTTGACTACCGGTGCCCGTTCGCGAAGAACATCCACCTGCACGTCGTCACGGCGCTACGTGCCGGGGCCGACTTCGACGTCAACTTCGCGCCGTGGTCGCTGAGTCAAGGAAGCCGAAGTGACGGCGCAACCGACGTGTGGAACGACCCCGCCTACGACGGCGATCTCCTCGCACTGGCGGCCGGGATCTCCGTGCGCGACCAACAGAGTGAGTACTTCCTCGACGCGCACGAAGCGCTCTTTCGAGCCCGACACGACCGGGCGATTCGCCTCGTCACCCTCGATGAGATCAGCAACGTCCTCGCGCCGCTCGGTGTGGACATGGCCAAGGTCGCCGCCGACGTCGCCTCGCGCCGACCCCACGAGGTGATCGCCGCGAGTCACAAGGAGTTCGATCGTTTCGAGGCCTTCGGCGTACCGACGTTCGTGGTGAACGGCGACGCGACGTTTGTTCGCTACATGAGCGAACCGAGCGACGAACCCGCCGAGTCGGTCGAACTGATCACTTCACTGCTCACCATGATGACCAGTCGCGCCGACCTGAACGAGTTCAAGCACACCCAACTTCCGCGCTGACGGCCGCGTTATCTCGACTGGTATTCCAACAGCGTGTCGTAGGTCTCGTCTCGATCGTCGGCCCCGCCGGCCATCGCCGCCGAGAACTCCGTCACCCCGGCCTCGGCCAGCGCGTGGAGTTTCTCCAACACCTGCTCACGAGTACCGAATAGACCGACGTCGGCCGGACCCTTTGCGCCTTCGCGGTCCAACATCGCGCGATAGCTCGGCAGGGTGCCGTAGATCTCGAGTGTCTCGTTCACCTTCGCCATCGTGTCAGCGACGTCGCCCGTCACCGAGATCGGCAGGCTGCACACCACTCGCGGCGTAGGTCGACCGGCCGCGCTCGCGGCCGCACGGATCGTCGGCACGACGTGTGTCGCGAGCGTCTTCACGCCGGTCATCCACGTCAAGGTCCCGTCAGTCAAGGTCCCCGCCATTTCGAGCATCTTCGGCGCCAGGGCGGCCACGAGTAATCCCGGTGTGCGCGTGTCGCTCGGTCCCAGGGCGCCGATCGTCGTGGCGCTCACGCGTTCACCTTGGACGCGGACGCGCTCGCCTCGAAGCAGCGGCGCCAGGATCTCGAGGTACTCGCCCATGTAGTGCGCCGGGCGATCGAAGGAGATGCCCCACATGCCCTCGACGACCGCTTTGTGCGAGAGCCCGATACCTAAGGAGAGTCGTCCGCCGATGGCCTCTTGGACGGTGCGCGCTTGGGCCGCGAGCATCGTCGGGTGGCGCGTTTGAATCGGTACGACGGCCGTGCCGAGATCGAGGTCGGGGTACTCACGCCCGACCACGGCGAAAACGGTGAGCGTGTCCGGACCGAAGATCTGGGAGGACCACATTCGCGTGAAGCCCTTCGACCGCAGGCCGGCGGCGCGCTCGAGCGTCTTCTCCAGTGGTCCGTCGACGTCCATTCCGATGGCGATGTCCATCGGGACCTCCTCGCTCGACCGATATCATTACGGTCGTGTTGATCGATTCCCAACCTACTGGTCCGGTATCGGTAGGGGTGGTGGGAGCGGGCCAGTTGGCCCGGATGATGGGCGACGCGGCGCACGGCGCCGGCGTCGCCTTGACCGTTCTCGCGACCTCACCGGACGACTCGGCCGTCGCGAGCGCCGACGCCGCGATCTTCGGATCGCCCGAGGACGTCGGCGCGCTCGATGAACTCAGCGCCCGAGTCGACGTCGTCACGTTCGATCACGAACTGGTCGATCTCGATCAGATCTCGGTCCTCGAAGCTCGAGGCGTGGTCGTCCGTCCGAACGCGCGCGCGCTTCGATTCGCCGTCGACAAGGGCCACCAGCGACGAGCCTTCGACGCCGCGGGCATTCCCGTGCCGAGGTTCATCGTGGTCTCTTCCAAGAATGATCCGATGCTGAAGGGCTTCCTCGACGGCGTGGGCCCGCCGGTCTTGAAGGCCGCGCGCGGTGGATACGACGGACGAGGCGTGCTCTTTCCCCAGAGCCGCGTCGAGGCGCTGGCGATGATCGACGAACTCTCGCGAACCACGAGTGTCGTGGTCGAAGAGCGTCTGAGCCTCCGAAGCGAACTCGCGCTGGTGGTCGTCCGGGGCCTCCACGGCTACGCCAGCTATCCCCTCGTCTCGACGGTCCAGTCCAGGGGCATGTGCGTCGAGGTCCGCTTCCCCGCCGACGTCGATGAGGCGACCCAACACGAGGCCAATCGACTGGGACGAAAGATCGCCAACCTCGTCGGCGCCGTCGGCGTGCTCGCCATCGAATTCTTCCAGAGTGACCACGGACTGTTCGTCAACGAGATCGCCCTGCGACCCCACAACACGGGACACTGGACGATCGAGGGTGCGCGCACGAGTCAGTTCACGAATCACCTCTTGGCGGTGAGCGGCCGTGCCCTCGGTTCGACCGAGCCGATCGTCACCTCGGCGGTGATGGTGAACGTCGTGGGCGCCGAGGAGCCGGGTTCGATCGAACGAGCGAGTGCGATCCCCGGGGCGCACGTGCACGACTACGGCAAGTCCTGGCGCCCGGGTCGAAAACTCGGGCACGTCACCGTGGTGGGCGACGACGCGAGCGCGGCGCACGTGACAGCATGGGAGAGTGCGCGGGCGTACGGCACGCGGACACGGGAGACATAGTGCAGCCAGAGGTCGGGATCGTGATGGGGAGTTCCTCGGACCACGAGGTCATGAAGGGTGCCGAGATCATCCTGGAGCGCTTCGGCGTCGAGAGCGAGACGCACGTCGTCTCGGCCCATCGCACGCCAGTCGCCATGATCGAGTACGGCCTCAGCGCTCGCTCGCGTGGGCTCAAAGTGCTGATCGCCGGCGCCGGCGGCGCGGCCCATTTGCCCGGGATGTTGGCGGCGGTGACCACGTTGCCCGTGATCGGGGTCCCGGTCGCGCTCGCGCAACTCGACGGACTGGACTCGCTGCTCTCCATCGCCCAGATGCCGCGTGGCGTGCCGGTCGCCACGACCGCCATCAACGGCGCGACGAACGCCGGACTGCTCGCCGCGCGCATCCTCTCGCTCGGCGACGACGCGTTGGCTCTCGCTCTCGAGCAGTACCGACTGGAGTTGGCGACACAGGCCGGTGAGCAGGACCGCGACCTGCCGCGGAGTTAATGACTTTCTTAGAAATCGTTGGTGCCCGTTCGTTCGCCGCGCACCCGAGTTGCCCCCTAGTGTGGACTCGTAACTAAGGAGGCCCCCATGGGTATCATGAAGCGCGTCAGCACCATCTTCCAGGCCAAGGCGAACTCGGCGCTGAACAAGGCGGAGGACCCCCGCCAGACGCTGGACCTCTCGTACGAACAGCAACTCGACAACCTCACGAAAGTCAAGCGCGCCGTCGCTGACGTCGCCACCGCGCGCAAGCGCGTCGAAATCCAGGCCGAGCAGTTGAAGAGCCAGGGCGACAAGTTGGCCGAGCAGGCCAAGGCCGCTCTGGCCCAGAACAACGAGCCGCTAGCGCGCGAGGCCCTTTCTCGTCGTCAGGCGATCACGGTGCAACTGGCTGACCTCGAAACCCAACACGCCACCATCGTCGACCAGGAACAGAAGCTCACCGCCACCGCCCAGCGCCTCCAAACCGAGGTGGAAGCCTTTCGCACCAAGAAAGAGACGATCAAGGCGACCTACACCGCCGCCGAGGCGTCGGCGCACATCTCTGAAGCGGTCAGTGGAATCTCCACGTCGATGGGCGACGCCGGTGCCGCGATGCAGCGCGCCCAGGACAAAGTCGCCGAAATGCAGGCGCGCAGTGGCGCGCTCGACGAGCTGCTCGCTTCGGGCGCACTCACGGACCTCACGAGCACGAACGACGATATCCAAGCGCAGCTCGACAAGGCCAAGGGCACCTCGGACATCGACGCCCAGATCGCGGCACTGAAGACGCAGGTCTCGAGCGGCGCCTCGGCGGAACTGCCCTCGGGTGACGTTCCCGCGCCGGAGGCAGCGGCGAGCACCGAGGACACCAAGTAATGGCCAAGTCGAAGATCGAGAGCGACCACGGACTGAACGTTCGAATGTTCATGACGGGCCTCGCGCTCGTCATCCTCTACGTGATCATCTTCACGGTGCTCTTGAACGTCGGGGTGGCACTCGTATTCGTCATCGTCATCTGCGCCGGTCTGCTCTTCTCCCAGTACTACTTCTCGGACAAGATTGCGATGTTCTCGATGCACGCCAAGGAGGTCACGCCGGCTCAAGAGCCCAAGCTCCACGAGATCGTGGACCGGCTCTGCCTGCTCGCCAACATGGAAAAACCCCGAGTCGGCGTCGCGGAGATGGACATTCCCAACGCCTTCGCGACCGGTCGCAGTCCCAAGCACGCAGTGATCTGCGCGACGCGAGGGCTGATGAACCGTCTCAGTGACGAAGAACTCGAGGCCGTGCTGGCGCACGAACTCAGCCACGTCGCGCACCGTGACGTCGCGATAATGACGATCGCCTCCGGGGTGGGCATGCTCGCCGGCCTGGTCAGTCGCATAGCGCTGTGGAGCACGTTGCTCTCGGGCGGCGGGCGCAGCCGAAGCGGTAACCAGATAGTCCTACTCGAGATGTTGACCTTCGTCATTTCGATCGTCATCTACATCATCGCTTTCTTGTTGACGATGGCCCTGTCGCGCTACCGCGAGCTCGCGGCCGACCGCTCGGGCGCGATCCTCATCGGCAAGCCCAGCGTGCTCGCCAGTGCGCTCGTGCACGTCACCGGTGACATGGGCAAGATCCCGCGCACCGACCTTCGCAAGTCCGAGGGCATGAACGCCTTCTTCTTCGCTCCGGCCCTCGCCGGCAACACGGCGGCGTCGCTCTTCTCCACGCACCCGTCGCTGGAGAAGCGACTCGACGCGCTGAAGAAGCTCGAAGTCGAACTCAACGGCTAGTGGGTCTTCGCGACAGCCTCTTCGGGCGAACCAAACAGGTCGCGCCGAAACTCGACGGGCTTTTCGCGTTGCCGTCGGCGGCGTTGACGCTGCAGAGCGAATTGGACCTCGTCCCGTCGGGCAACGCCGGTCTCTGCTTCAAGGCCGGCAGTGGCGAGACGACGATCACGACCGACGACGAGATCATCGCGCTGCTGAACTTCGACGACAAGACCGGCACCGTAAAGGTCACGACCGACGATCTGGGATTCAAGTGGTTGGTCGTCACCGATCCCGAACTCGATGGCCTGGTGACACGGATCCACGGCGCCAACACGACGATGGTCGAACACGGGCTCGGTCCGCGCCTGTTGTGCGCGGTCTTCGGCTTCGTACCGAAAACGCCGCCGGGCGATGGTGCCGTGCGAATGGTCTATCTCTTGAAGCAGGGAACCTTCTACCCTTTCGCTCCCACCGGCCCGAATCAGCGTGACAACGAGTTGGAGCTGCGCGTGCGCTCCTTCGTCGGTGACGACCTCCCGATGGAAAAGGACCTCTCGCGCTGGATGGCGCTGTGGAACCTTCCCGTTTCCTAACGGACGAAGTCGCCGAAGTCCTTGGCGATAATTGAGTCAAGTCCTTCGGCGTAGTCGAGGTCCAATTGAGTCAGACCATCGCGGTCATGGGTCCATAGTTCAAATCGCAGCCGTCGATAACTGAACATCACGTCCGGATGGTGGTCGAGTCCCTCGGCGAGCGCCACTTGCGCCAGAAGCAGCCGGGCACCACTCGGGTAATCGCTGGTCTTGACGTAACGCACCAAATGTGAGTCTTCGACCGCCCATTGGGGATGCGCCGTGGTCCACGCCTCTACGACGCGGTCCTCGAGGCGGGCCGGTCTCGTCAAGGGTGGGTCATGTCCTCCGGCACCACGGCCGCGTCGTACTCTTCTGCACTGAGTAGGCCGAGGGTGAGGACGGCCTCGCGCAAGGTGGTGCCTTCGTGGTGAGCCTTCTTCGCGACTTCCGCGGCCTTGTCGTATCCAATACTGGGAGCGAGCGCCGTCACGAGCATCAGCGAATTGTGGAGATGATGGGCAATGCGCTCGACGTCGGGCTCGAGACCTTCGATGCAGAACTCGCGGAAGCGGTCACACGCGTCGCTCAAGAGGTCGACCGAATTACAAAAATTATGTATCAGTACGGGCTTGCACACGTTCAACTCGAGGTTGCCCCGCGAACCGGCCGCCGTCACGGCGACGTCATTGCCGAACACCTGGACGGCGACCATGATCATCGCTTCGCACTGGGTCGGATTGACCTTCCCCGGCATGATGGAACTTCCCGGCTCGTTCTCGGGCAGTATCAGTTCACCGAGTCCCGAACGAGGACCTGATCCGAGCCAGCGAATGTCGTCAGCGACCTTGGCCAGGCTCGCCGCCAGCGTCCGGATTGCGCCGTGGGCGAAGACCAGTGCGTCGTGCGCGGCGAGGGCGGCGAAGTAGTTCGGCGCGGTGACGAAGGGCTTGCCCGTAAGCGCCGCGATGGAAGCGGCCACGCGCTCACCGAATTCGGGATGGGTATTGAGACCAGTTCCCACGGCCGTGCCGCCAGCCGCCAACTCACAGAGTCCGGGTAGAACCAGTTCTAATCTCGCGAGGTCGGCGTCGAGTTGGGCGGCGTAACCCGAGAACTCCTGACCCAGAGTGAGCGGTACTGCGTCCATCAGGTGCGTCCGTCCGATCTTCGTGATGCCCGCGAACGCTTTCACCTTCACGTTGAGAGCGTCGCGCAAGCGACTTACGGACGGCACGAGGCGATCAGTGATCTCGAGCACCGCGGCGATGTGCATGGCCGTCGGGAACGTGTCGTTGGAGGACTGCGACATATTGACGTGGTCATTCGGGTGAATCGGGTCTTTGCTGCCCATCACGCCGCCGGAAATCTCTATGGCGCGATTCGAAATGACTTCATTGACGTTCATATTCGTTTGCGTACCTGAGCCGGTCTGCCAGATTCGAAGTGGGAACTCATCAGCTAAGACACCATCGATCACTTCGCGCGATGCACGTTCGATCAGCGATGCCCGCTCAGCATCAAGTTTGCCCAGGTCGTGGTTCACTTGGGCCGACGCGAACTTCAAGATTCCGAATGCGCGAATCAGTGCGGTCGGCATCGTTTCGTGTCCGATTGCGAAATGATGCAAACTCCGCTCCGTTTGGGCGCCCCAATAGTGATTCGATGGCACCTCAATCATGCCCATGGAATCGGACTCTGTCCTTACCTCACTCATTGCAGACCCTCTACTTTTTCTTGGCAGATTTTTTGGCGGGCGTCTTCTTCGCAGGAGCCTTTTTCGGGACCGACTTCTTCGCGGGCGACTTCTTCGCGGGCGTCTTCTTCGCGGGCGTTTTCTTCGCAGGTGCTTTCTTCGCAGGTGCTTTCTTCGCAGGTGCCTTCTTCGCGGGCGTCTTCTTCGCAGGTGCTTTCTTCGCGGGCGCCTTCTTCGCGGGCGCCTTCTTCGCGGGCGCCTTCTTCGCAGCGGCCTTCTTGGTCGCTGACTTCTTGGCCGACTTCTTCTTCACGGGTGGTCTGGTCATCGCTGGTGGCAGCACGAAGACCATCGCTTCGATTTCAGCGGACACTGCGCCGTCGTAGAGCTTGATGCCCTCAACGACGACCTTCCGCGCCGCGATGACATCTTCAGCGCGGGGTCCCTCACCGGTGCCGGGAACCTCCAACAGAAGTGGCAGGTCACGAAAATCCGGATGGCCCACCAGTGCCGCCAGACCCGCGGTGCCGATCGTCCCTTCGTCAATGTTGGCGTGACGGTCTCGGTTCCCACCCAATTCGATCTTGGAGTCGTTCAGATGGAAGCAACGAAGGCGGCCCAGACCGATACTCATGTCGATTTCATGCACGAGTTTGTTCGTCCCGTGAGTAGTCGAATAGTCATAACCACTGGCCCACAAGTGTTGTGTGTCGATGCACAAACCAATACGTTCGTCGCCACCGGTGGCGTCGATCAGCGCCTGGATCTCGTCGAGACTGCGACCCACGGTACCGCCGGTTCCGGCCGCGTTCTCGATCAGGATCGGGCAGTCCTTGACTCCGGGTGGCGCTGAGTCCGCGGCCTCGAGCGCTCGCTTGAACGCCTCAGCCATCTGCGGTAATGCGGTTTCGAATCCGGAGCCCATGTGCGAGCCGACGTGGAGTACGACGCCCGAGGAGGCCATGCCGCGACCCGTCGAGAGGTTGCTGATTAAGCAGGCGACGGACCGTTCGTACAGTTCCTTGTCGGGACTGGCGAGATTGATCAAGTACGTCGCGTGACAGAACGTGTCGGTGACGCTGGGATGGTTCGCCTGCGCTTCGCGGTACGCCTCGAGTACCTCGGGTGCGTACTGCGACGGCTTCCACATCCGAGGACTCTGCGTGAATATCTGAATTGAAGTGGCGCCAATATCGACGCCGGCCTCCAGCGAGGGGATGAGCTTGCCGCCCCCGCGTACGTGTGCACCTATGTTCATTACAGTAAAACTACAACTCTCTTCGCCCCACAACGTCAGGACCTCCATGGCCGATTCATTCACTCCCGCCGCTCGCGAACTCATCGCCAAACCGGTCCTCGCGCACGTCGCGAGTCTCGACCCTGACGGCAGTCCGAACGTCTCACCGGTGTGGGTCGAACTCGATGGTGAGGACCTCGTGATCAATACGGCACTCGGTCGCGCCAAGGCTCGCAATCTCGCGACGGACGAACGCGTCTCGGTTTCGATCGTTGACCCCGACGACGATCACTCGCTAATTACGCTTCACGGTTCGGTCGTGGGCTTCACGACCATCGGCGCCGACGAGGTCATCGATCGATTGGCCAAGAAGTATCTCGGTGTCGACGCCTATCCGAATCGCCGCGAGGGTGAGGTGCGCGTCACGGTGACCATCCATCCCGATCGAATCACGCGACAGCCGGAATAACTAGCGATACGTCGTCGCCTCGCCGTGGGCGTGCGAAGCCGACGTCGCCTCACGAAGGGCCTCGTCGCCGCGGCGCAGCACCGAGCCGTCCCAACTCCAAATCGCAATGGGTGCCGGCGGTGCCGGTCGATTGTAGGCGCCGACCAAGGTCGCGACACCGTTGGTGAAGTTGACCTCGTCGTTCGTCAGCAGCGCCTCGAGCACCTGGGCCATCGCTTCGGCGCTCGGTCCACTCACGACCACGGTGTCGAGCGCGACGAGCCAGCTGAGGGTCGCCACGTCGCGCGCCGCCATCTGCGCCGAATAGTCGTCCGAGAGTTCCAGCCAGACCCCGATCGGACTCGTCAGTCGATCGTGCAGTGAACCCAGCGCGATGATCGTGTCGGCATCGATGACCGAGACCACGACCGGACTTGCATTGGCGTACTGCGCGAGCGCGTCGAGCTCGTCGAAGCGGACGTCGAGTCGGACGAGCGCCATGGCCTAGGGCTGCAGGTCCTCTTTGGGTAACTTCTCGATGTTGACGTCGCGAAAGGTCAGTACGCGTACCGAGGGAACGAATCGTGCGGTGCGGTACATGTCCCAGACCCAGGCGTCGTTGAGCGTCACTTCGAGCAGCGTCGGGGTGCCCGTCGAGCGAACCTCGATGGCGACGTCATTGGCGAGATAGAAGCGTCGATCGGTCTCGACCGCGTAGTTGAACGTTCCGACGACCGCCTTGTACTCCTGGACGAGTGCGAGTTCCAGCGTCGACTCGTAGTCGTCGAGTTCCTCTTCGCCCACGCGCTACTGCGTGCGCTCGGTGACGCGGAGCTCCTTGATCTTGGCGGCTTTTCCACGCAGATCACGGAGGTAGTAC
>Ga0182030_10002469_pt1 | contig 39192 bp, 40 predicted proteins | sample 812S3MmetaG_FD_121299 | JGI IMG/M metagenome (GOLD analysis project Ga0182030, IMG submission 121299) | Permafrost microbial communities from Stordalen Mire, Sweden - 812S3M metaG (Illumina Assembly) | ecosystem: Environmental > Terrestrial > Soil > Wetlands > Permafrost | place: Sweden...
AATCTGCCGCAGCAAGCTCACGATCTGCTCCGGCGTATGCTTCTTTCCTCGCGCCATAACAAACTCCTCTCATACCAGCATCTCTGATAATTCGCGCTGGTACAAAATTCGCCGGGCACTCCATCCGAGGCTGCAGGCGCATTCCGCGCCGCTGATGAGTTGCATCGACTGGCGACCTACGCCAGAGCGAAACGTTTAGGTGGAGAACGAAACTGCCGACCTGTACCGCTACTTCGATTGCACCGATAACGCGGAATTCCCTTACGGCTGCGTGGAGCAAACAATCGATCACGACCTGCCACATGAGATCGATTACCTTCGCCGTCATGACGAGGCTATACAGCGCATCATGGACACCGTAGAGATGCCAGACCAGTTGGCGGAGAATCTTCTGATGTTCATTCGCAAGAACGATGGAAAGCTAGGGAATAAGCGACGCGAGAGCGAATTTGCGGCGATGAAGGATGAGGAAGTTGCCACTCTGGAGGCGATTGTGCAGGACGCTTTTGAGGATTTTGCGGGAGACTAATGCGCGTGCTCCGAATTAGAGGAGATGCGATCCGGACCGCGCGAGCCCGAACAAATGCCACCTCCGTTCTTGCTGATCCAACCAGCAGGAACGGAGGTTAGCACCAAGTTAACAACTCTCTTTTCCTCTGAGATCACGCGAGGTCGAAGCGACCAAGATTCATCACCTTGTTCCACGCCGCCACGAAGTCCTTCACAAACACCTCCTTCGAGTCGCCGCACGCATAGAATTCCGCGAGGGCTCTGAGCTGGGAGTTCGAACCGAAGACGAGATCAACGAGAGTACCCGTCCACTTGAGTTCGCCCGTCGCCCGATCGCACCCCTCCAACACACCTTCAGATGTGGCGGATTTCTGCCACTTCGTGTTCATGTCGAGGAGATTGACGAAGAAATCATTGGTCAACGTCTCGGGCCGCTTGGTGAAGACACCGTGTTCGGACTGCCCAAAGTTGGCATTCAGGGCGCGCATGCCACCGATCAGGACCGTCATTTCGGGGGCGGTCAGCGTCAGCAGGTTCGCCCGATCCACCAGAAGTTCAGCCGCTGCTTCTTCGTGTCCCTTCTGGAGGTAGTTGCGGAACCCGTCTGAGGTCGGCTCCAGTACGGCGAACGAATGCACATCGGTCTGCTCCTGCAACGCGTCCATGCGCCCCGGCAAGAAAGGAACCTTCACGTCGTGGCCGGCCTTCTTTGCAGCTGCCTCAACGGCTGCGCAGCCGCCCAGAACGATCAGGTCAGCCAGCGAGACCTTCTTCCCGCCTGACTGCGAACCGTTGAACTCCTTCTGGATCGCCTCCAGCTTCTGAAGAACCTTTGCCAGTTCGGCCGGTTGGTTGACTTCCCAATCCTTTTGCGGTGCAAGGCGAATGCGCGCCCCGTTAGCCCCGCCGCGCTTGTCGCTACCGCGGAACGTAACAGCCGACGCCCAGGCCGTCGTGACCAGTTGAGAGATGGAAAGTCCGGAGGCCAGTATCTTGGACTTCAGGGCAGCAATATCCTGCTCCCCGATCAGCGGATGATCCACAGCGGGGATCGGGTCTTGCCACAGAAGCGGCTCCTTCGGAACAAGCGGACCAAGGTACCGCGAGATAGGCCCCATGTCGCGGTGCGTCAGTTTGTACCAAGCCTTGGCGAAGGCGTCCGCGAGCTGATCCGGATTCTCGTAGAAGCGCCTTGAAATCTTTTCGTAAACAGGGTCGAGGCGCAAGGAGAGGTCCGTGGTCATCATGGATGGCGCGCGACGCTTGGATGGATCGTGGGGATCCGGCACCGTACCGGCACCTGCGCCATTCTTCGGTTTCCACTGATACGCACCGGCCGGACTCTTGGTTAGCTCCCATTCGTAGCCGAACAAGTTCTCGAAGAAGCTGTTGCTCCACTTCGTTGGCGTCGTGCTCCAGATGACTTCCAGGCCGCTGCCAATCGTGTCATCCCCTTTGCCCGTGCCAAAACTGTTTTTCCAGCCCAGGCCTTGCTCCTCGATGCCAGCACCCTCGGGTTCTGGACCGACATACTTGAGTGGATCGGCAGCGCCGTGGGTTTTGCCGAACGTGTGTCCGCCAGCGATGAGGGCGACCGTCTCCTCGTCATTCATAGCCATGCGAGCGAACGTCTCCCGAATGTCCACTGCCGCAGCCAATGGATCCGGCTTGCCATTGGGGCCTTCCGGATTCACATAGATCAGGCCCATTTGAACGGCGGCGAGAGGATTTTCAAGCTGACGGTCGCCGCTGTAGCGTTCGTCGCCCAGCCACTTGCCCTCAGATCCCCAGTAAATGCTTTCGTCTGGCTCCCAGATGTCCTCGCGCCCGCCGGCGAAACCGAAGGTCTTCAATCCCATCGACTCCAGTGCTACGGTACCGGAAAAAACAATCAGGTCGGCCCAGGAGAGTTTCCGGCCATACTTCTGTTTGATCGGCCAGATTAACCGGCGCGCCTTGTCGAGGAGCACGTTGTCCGGCCAGCTGTTGAGGGGAGCAAATCGCTGCGCTCCGGAGCCTGCGCCGCCACGGCCATCGGAGATACGATAGGTGCCTGCGCTATGCCACGCCATACGAATGAAGAACGGCCCATAGTTGCCGAAGTCCGCAGGCCACCACTCCTGCGAGTTGGTCAGCAGCGCCAAGATATCCTTCTTCACGGCATTCAGGTCGAGGCTCTTAAACTCCTCGGCATAGTTGAACGACCCGCCCATAGGACTGGACAGTGGGGAGTGCTGGTGCAAGATCTTCAGGTTCAGTTGATTGGGCCACCAGTCCGCGTTCGATGGGGCCCCAGCCGCCATGTGTCTGCGAGCACCGCCCGATACCGGGCACTTGGTTTCGGTTGACATGTTTTGCTCCTGACTTTCGGGGACAGGCGCCCCCGCTGCGGTGGTGAGTTCTTTGTCCATATGTTCATCTTCCTTCTAATTAGTTAAAAAAGCTGTGACGAACTACGAACCTATCCTGTCTTTCCCATTCGCGGAATCGCGACGGCCGCGCCATTCATCCGGTATCCACACGCCTCCGGCGCTTAACGGGAAGCCTGCTGCGGAGTGCCCCGCAACCCGCTGCCTTCGAAGGACCGTTTAATCGCCTCGGCGTTTACATTTGCGGGGCAGTGGCGGATTCTCATCGCCTTCCCTTGGCCAGACGAAACGCTTATATCTTCCTTTGCGAAGAAAAGTTAAATCGATCAGAATCAAGCTTCTTTACAAGATTTCGATGCTCTAGCCTTGTGCTTGGCCCAAAAAGACTCCAGCAACCATTCTGCATGCGTAGTTCGACACAAGAGGCGTAGTCACAATCAAGAGTCGCCAGTGCGCTCTCTGGTAAGTTCAGCACATCGAGCAGCAAGGTCCGAACGACTCCGCCGTGGGTCACAACCGCCGCACTCCCGAGCACACCCCTGCCAGCTATCTCCGCCAGCGTTGCTCGAACCCGCTCCCGAAAAGTTCCGAAATCCTCTCCGCCGGGAGGTGAGAGTCTTGGATATTCAGCCATCCATCGCACAGCAAATGCGGCATCTTTTTGGCTGACCTCATGCCAGTTGAGCCCTTCCCACTCTCCGAAGTGTATTTCACGCAGGCCCGGTAAGAGCTCTACCTCCAGCCCTGACTTTGCTGCGATGTAGCTTGCCGTTTCCTGGGTTCGTCGCAGATCACTGCTGAAGATATGGGCTAGTTGATATTTCGCCAACTCTTCCGCCAGATTGGCCGCTTGCCGATGTCCCTGCTCGCTCAGCGCAGGATCGCTCCTCCCGCAAAAGCGTCCAGCCATTTCGCTGTGCGCGTGGCGCAACAGTAGGATTGTGCAATTCGGTTGTGTCGGGTCTCCTGCTGTCATTCCTATATCCACACGGCGCACAGATACACGGCAATCTCCGCGAGCTGGCTGGAAGTTCCGAAGCAATCTCCAGTGATGCCGCCAAGTTTGATCTTGTATACCATACCGCTGGCGACGGTAACCACGATGACAGCGGCGACCGGTGCCACCATTTGAGTCCTCAAGCACACTCCAACGATTACCAGTGCCAGCACCGATCCTAATACGAGCGCTCCCATGGAAATTTTGCTCGCCAGTATTGCGCCCAGCCCATCCTGACGTGCCGATGGCAGAAACTTGGCCAGCGGCAGCGCTGTCCAGCGGCAGAGAACCTGCGCGGCCACTACGTAGGAGGCAAATCTGCCGGGAGGAATTGTTCCCAGCAGTTCCCAACGAACGAGCACCGAGAAGATGATCGCCAACGCTCCATAACTGCCAATGCGACTGTCGCGCATAATGTCGAGCATTCGCTTCCGCTCGCCGCCTGAGCCCAATCCATCCAGCGTATCCGCTAAACCGTCCTCGTGCATCCCTCCGGTCAGAATCACAAAATAGACAAGAACCGCCGCTGCTAGCACGCCCACCGGCAGATGCCCGCGCAGCAACCGTTCCATGGCAACGGCTCCGAGCCCAACCAGAGCTCCGACGATGGGGTAGAGCTTGGTTGAACCCACCACCATGTCAGGCTCGAATCGGTAGGCGGGCACCGGAAGCCGTGTCAGAAACTGCACAGCCGCAAGCAACTCTCGTAGCAGACGCATTATTTATCCGCCTGGCTCACGCCGGCAGACTCAAAGGTTGCCATTTCGTTATAAATACGCACCGAAGCTTCAATCAGATGGAAGGCAAGCACTGCACCGGTCCCTTCACCGAGTCGCATGTCCAGCTGCAGTATCGGCTTCAACCCCATGCTATCCAGCAAAATCCGGTGCCCAGGCTCTTCCGAAAGATGGCCAGCAAAAACTGCCGCACGCGCCTGGGGAGCCATGAGGAGTGCGACAGCGGCTCCCGCCGTAGAGATGAAGCCGTCAATGACCACCGCGATGCGTTGCGCCGCCGCACCCAGCACCATGCCCGCGATCGCCGCAATCTCTAGTCCTCCAACCCGGCGCAACACTTCCAGCGCCTCTGGCCGTACTTTGCGATCCGGAAAATGCATAAGCAGCGCTTTGTCGATCACCTCCGCCTTGTGCGCACGACGCTCCGTATCCAGGCCCGTGCCCCGGCCCGTTACTTGTGCTGCCGGCACACCCGTTACAGCAGCAGCAATCGCACTGGCTGAAGTTGTATTGCCAATCCCCATCTCGCCGACAGCGATTAGAGTGCAACCCTGGAGCTTGGCCTCAGCCGCCAGTTCAATGCCTACCTGTATCGCTGCTTCGACCTCTTCCTGGGTCATCGCTGCTTCTTTGGCAAAATTCCGGCTGCCTCGCCGGACCTTTCTATTCACCAGTCCGGGGTTGCCATCAAAAGTTGCGTCCACGCCCACATCGACTACGACCACCTTGGCTTGCGCCTGCCGCGACAGGACATTGATTGCAGCACCCCCGTTGAGAAAATTGTAGACCATCTGCGGCGTGACATCGCGCGGATAAAGGCTGATGCCTTCGTCAGTAATTCCATGGTCGGCCGCAAAGACGTAAACTGCCTTCCCGGAGATAATCGGTGTCTTCTCTTCTCTCAACGCAACGTATTGCGCAACAATTTCTTCCAGCCTGCCCAGACTGCCGAGTGGCTTGGTTAGCGAGTCAAGATGCTTCTTTGCCTCGGCGCAGCACTCATCGTTGCCCTTGCGAATGCTCGATATCGTATTGCGAATCAATTCGTTCATTACAATGCGTCCATCCTTTTGTTATGAATTTTGTACCCGCAGGCAATCGCGGCTAAGGTGATAAGTTCTTCTCCGCTTGCCCATTGCTCAGTTGCGTGTTTCCGTCGCGTGCATAGCGCATTTACAAGCTGGAAAAGTCGAACGTGGTTATGGTGTCCTGATCCCAATTCTCCCACAGATAAGCGTCCTGGCGATTGTCGGCGATCAACCGCATCGCGAAGCGTGCCTGGTCTTCATAGAGTTCGCAGAAAGCACCGGGACGATTCATGCCTCCATTCATCTCGTGCGCTTCGGCCGGGCAGGGTGAACCGCAGAAGTGGCGGACGGCGCAGCGGTTGCAGGGATCGATATCCTCTACCTTGCGCCCGGTGACCAGCTCGAAGGGCGGAGTTTTCAGGATAGAGCCGAGTTCATCGCGGAAGAGGTTGCCGCCGCTGAAAGCGGGCAATCCAATGAACTCGCTGCAAGGGAATACGTCTCCGTTGGCGGAGAGAGCAAAGAAACAACGGCCGCCGCCGCAAGGCGAGATATCGCACATAAGGCGGCGCGCCTGCGGTGCCAGAATTGCAATCAGAATATTGGCAAAATTCGCGACGACCAGGCGGCGGTTGGTTTCCCGGTAAAGCTCCTCTGTACGCTGCAAGGCGGCCAGGTAGTATTTGCTGACATCCTCATCGGAGGGCTTGATATCACGAGCTCCCTGGCGCGTGCAGCGCACCGGATTCAACATGCAGGTAGTGACGCCGCGTTCATGAAAGAATTCCACTGTGGAGACCAGTTGCTTAAGATTTTCGCGCGTAATAGTGCAAATTACGCTGTAGTTGGCATAGCCGCGCAGCTTCTCCATGGCCGCCACAACCTTGGCGTAAATGCTATGACCATCCCAGGTCTTGCGAGTGCGGGTGACGATTTCGTCCAGGCAGCAATCAAGCGACAGGCCGATGGCGATTCCCCGTTCCATCAATAGGTCGTACTGGGCATCATTCAAAACAGTGCCGTTGGTCTGGATACCAAAACGGAAGTCGTCGCCATAGCGGTCGAAGGCGGCGACTAGCGCTTCCCAGTTCAACGTGGGTTCGGCGCCGTGAAATATGATTTGCGGTTTGTATCCAGCGGGCAGGGTCGCTCCGAAATACCGCTTCAGGGTTTCCAACGCGACCAACACCTTTTCCACCGGCATGTGACGGCCGTCCTTGCGCGTGTCTTCCGGCAGGTAGCAGTACGAGCAATTCAAGTTGCAGCGTTCGGTGGGATTGAAGTAGACGGCCGAGGGCGTTAGCGCAAAACGGAAGCGATTCATCTCTTCGGAGAAGGAGGCGGCCTTTTCACGATACTGTTGCAGAAAGGGGCCGGGAGTGAGGGCTTCGCCGACTTTGTCCTTCGGGATCAGCGCCCAAAAAGCGGTATCAGGATCGACCAAAGCAAGAAACTCGTCGTGGCCGATGTCCAAGGGTTGAAGGGTGCTTCCGCTGCCGGTATTGAAATATAAGCCACGCGAGGAAATAACTTGATTCTTTGCTTCGATGCTCATGAGAGGGAATCCCTTCTTTTAATCTCAAGCTCGCGGCAGATGCCGATGGACCATCCGCCGCGAGGTATTGCAATTCACCCGTGGCAGTTATTTCTTCGCGTCTACCATGACGTAGTGAGACAGACCTACACCATTGGGGTTGCAAGTCTTGCGAGTCGCGATAATGGAACGTTTGGCATCGCTCTTCTTCATCTTCATCGTGTCACCTCCTCTTCTTGCGCAGTGAATGGCAAGCCTGAATGCAATCCGCCTGGACAATGGCCTCGCCGACCGGACGGGACGATAACAGTGCGAGACGCCGCTAAGAGCGCAGACTGAAAAACTTTTAGTATCGCAGGCCTTTTGACTGAAACATGGGAGGTTCCCCAAAAACAAAAAAACCCACATCCCCGTTTCCACGCGGAGATCGTTGAGTCTGGGCTTCAGTCAGGTGTTCTGGCTGGTGAGTTCGGAGAAATTTCTCTCCACGGCATCCTCCACCTTCCCCGGCATTTCTGCCGAGTGGTATTCAGGAAGCTGCCTTCTCACTTACAGCAGCGGGTCCGCTCCGGTCTTCCACCGGAATTCCCTATTGCCTTTGGGGCAATCCGAAGCCAACTATAAAATGTTTGGTCAGTCTAAGAGGAGCGCAGAGGCCATGCAGTGACACGAGTCACAGCCGGATGTTCAGGTGTGCCGGCCGAGTTGTCTTCGGTTAGATGAGCACATCGTTTCTTGCGCCTAATGAACAATCGTTATCCTCACGGCGCACAGGAATAAAGAAAACAGCAGAGCTGTCACTAGCATCAGACGGATTGCCGTGACGATGTGATGCCTTTGTAGTGGCTCCAAACTTTCCCCGAGCAGGGGTGTGTCCACTGGAATACCGTGGCGGGACAAAGGGCCTCCGAGTCGCACGCCGAGCGCTCCGGCCGAAGCCGCCTCGCTGATAGCGGAGTTGGGACTCGAATGCTTACGGCCATCGCGCAGGCCATATCGTAAGGCGAGCCATGGATGTAGTCCGGTCAATGCGGCGGCGAGTGATATGAATGGCAACGTCAGGCGAGCGGGAATCCATGCTGCCAGATCGTCGATACGCGCCGATGCCCATCCAAAATAAAAATAGCGTTCATTCTTATATCCAAAGGTCGAATCCAAAGTGCTAATGGCCTTGTATGTCAGCGCGCCGACGGGACCACCGAGAAATGCGAAGAACAACGGCGCAGTTACGCCGTCAACGGTGTTCTCGGCAACGCTTTCGATCGCTGCACGAACCACGCCGCGCTCATCCAGACACGCCGTGTCCCGGCCAACCATCCTTGAGACCAGCACACGCGCCTTTTCGAGGTTATCTAGCTTTAATGCCGCGTAAACCTTGAATGCATGCTCGGACAAGTCCCGCGCAGCAAAGGCAAAATACAGGAAGAGAATTGAAACGGCATCATGAAACATGGTTCCGCCGAATCCAGCGGCGAACATGAGGCCCCGGACAAGGAACGCTGTCATCAATATGACAACAAGGGCTGTCATGATGCCAGCCAACCTCGCATTGCGAAAAACTCGGCGCGTTGGAGCCTCCAGCGCCATTGCCGCACGCCCGATCAACTTGACTGGGTGCGGCATCCAGCGGGGATCACCAATCATTAAATCGAGGACAATGGCTGCGCCTATTTGGAACTCGAGTCTCATCGAAGCCCCATCAGCGAATAGATGCGCGAGATCGGCAGGCATGCGCGAACCTGCTGCGCCAGACGCTCCAAGGCAGGCTCCAAATCATAGGGAACTGTCACTCTTTCTAGCACAGATAGACCAGCTCTTTTACGCAGGCGATCGAGAAAGGCCCGGCGGAAATGATCGGCATCGAAGGTTCCATGAAGATAGCTTCCCCAGATCAAGCCATCCGCGCTTCGAGCGCCCTGCGGGCTGCCGGACTCTTCCAGGAAGGCGGGCAGCGAATTCCCAAGATCGGTGAGCCCATGATGAATCTCATATCCAAAGAGATCACATCCGGTGGCAAGATCGCGGCCGCGAGTTCGCTTAAGAATTTTTTCTTCCGCGAGCGTCGTGTTGATGGGAAGCAACCCCAAACCTTTTACGCGTTCGCCCGCAGACTCCAATCCGTGAGGATCGTCGATGCCAAGGCCAAGCATTTGGAAGCCGCCACAAAGGCCAACGATCTCGCAAACTCCAGCATCGGCCAGATTCTGGAGAGCCGATGCAATACCGGTTGCGCGAAGAGCGTTGAGATCGCCGGGAACGTTGCGGCTGCCGGGAAGAATGACGGCGTCCGGCGTTCCCAGCTCGGCGGCCGAGCGAACAATGCGCAACGCGACATCGGGCTCCTGGCATAAGGCGTCGCAGTCTGTGAAGTTGGATATATGCGGCAAATCAATGAGGACAATATCCAGTTTGTCGTCTTGCAAAGAACTGGAACCGCCGTACGACTCCTTAAATGTGACGGAATCCTCCTCTGGCAATCCCAGGTCGTGCAGGAAAGGCACGACACCAAGTACAGGACGGTTTGTGTACCTTTGCAAATATTCAAATGCAGGCGTCAACAAGGATGCCTCCCCGCGAAAACGGTTCACCACAAAGCCAGCAACCTGCGCGCGCTCACGCTCGGTGAAAACATCCATGGAGCCAATAAAGGCTGCAAATACACCGCCTCGGTCGATATCTCCAACCATTAGCACCGGGGCGTGAGCATGGAAGGCCATGCTCATGTTTACAATGTCATGCGACTTGAGATTAACTTCGGCGGGACTGCCGGCCCCTTCAAGGACCATGACGTCATGTTCGGACGCGAGCCCGTCATAGGCTTCATGAACGACATCCGCCAATTCCTTTTTTTTGCGGAAATACTCACGGGCCTCCATGTTCTTCACGGGCTTCCCCATAACAATGACCTGGCTTCCGGTATCGCTGTTCGGCTTTAGTAGAACAGGATTCATGCGAACGTCGGCCTCCAGGCGGCAACCTTGTGCCTGCAGAGCCTGGGCGCGGCCGATCTCCAGGCCATCCGGCGTTACGTAGGAGTTTAAGGACATGTTCTGAGCTTTGAAAGGTGCGACGCTGAAGCCATCCTGCAGCAGGATTCGACAAAGAGCAACGGTCAGGATGCTTTTTCCGGCATTGGAACTGGTCGCCTGAAACATGATCGCAGGTGTGGGACGGCGGCGAACGATGGCCGGTGCTCCAGACAACTCTGTCTCCAGCGCCTGGCATAGGAGATCGTTTTCTTCGGCTGTGCGAACTGCAATGCGAAAATAGTCGCTGCTCAATCCATGAAAGTTGCCGCAGGAGCGAATTGCAATCCCCTTGGCGAGAAGCCTCCGGGAAAGCTCCTCCACACTAGTCGACGGATTTTGTAAGCGCAGCAAGAGAAAGTTAGCGTCACTGGGGTAGACATGAAGTGCAGGCATGAGTTCTAGTCGCGCTACAAGGCTTTCACGCAGTTGTTTGACGACTTGGCGAGTCTTTTGCAGGTAATCGTCGTCCTTGAGCGCCGCAACTCCCACAGCCTGCGCCATGGAGTTGACCGGCCAAGTCGGAAGTGACGCATCGAGGCGACGGGCTATTTCCGCATCGGCGACGGCAAGGCCAAGGCGCAAACCAGGGATTGCAAAATTCTTCGTGAGCGAGAGAAGGACAATAACATTTCGCGGCCTTTGTTGCGTCAGGCTGTCGAAGTTTTCGACAAAATCGCCGAAGGCCTCATCGATGACAAACCATTTTTCCGGATGCTGCGACGCCAGCGAGCGAAGATTGCCGGCGTCGAAGCTACGCCCGGTGGGATTATTCGGCCGGCCCAGCACCACTACGGCAGAGCCAGGGATATTGAGCAGCAATTTCTCCAGAGAATGAAACTCCAGTTCGAAATCATTCTCTGGCCCAAGGGTTACGGAAGCAACCTCGATTCCATGCCGCTGCAACGCCGCTCCATAGTCGCTGTAAGACGGTTGGGCAATCACTCCCCGCTTGGCACGCAGAACAGCAGGCAGAGCAAAGAGCAACTCGCTGGAGCCGTTTCCGGCCACGATTTCATCAACTGCAACTCCATAGCGATGCCCCGCAGCCTCCTTCAGCGCCAAGCACTCGGGATCGGGATAATGACGCAGATCTTCGATCGAAGCACTGACGACCATGCGCAGCCATTCAGGGAATCCCAGCGGATTGATGTTTGCCGAAAAATCGAGGATCTGATCGGCAGCTCTGCCACTTTGCTGCTGAAAGTGTCGAATGTTGCCGCCATGAGTCCAACCTGCGCGCATTATGTCACCTTTGAAAACGCTTACATCGTCCAGAAGTGTCCACTACATGAAAAATCCCCTGCGCTTTATGCGCAGAGGATGCCGAATTTCATCCATGAAACGAGAATCGTCATATATGCGGTGGCCCCATTCCACGAGGGCGGCAGCAGACAATGTCAGCGGGCAGGTCTTCTGGCTTCTGAATAAACGGAACGTTCTGCCTTCCCATCCTGCGGACAGTGGCGCGCGAACGTTCTCTTCAGTTACAGCGGCGGGACCGCGACGGACTTGCACCGTCTTCTCTATTAAGCTCCACGTGGAGCACCCGGCTGAAGAATAACAGAGTGCTCAGCTGATTCCCAGCGGCAGATACAATTGCGCAACCCAAGGTGGCAAATACCGGCACACCAGCAGTTAAAATACAGATGGATGCCGACATCATGAAGAAGATTCTGATTGCAGGTACTGCCAGCGGCGTAGGGAAAACAACGATTACCCTGGCCATTGAGGCTGCGCTGATTCGTCGGGGAATCGCCGTGCAACCCTTCAAATGCGGTCCGGATTACCTTGACACCGCGCACCACACGGCGATATGCGGAAGACAGTGCAGGAACCTCGACACAATCATGCTTTCCGCCGATGAAAACGCCGCCTCGCTGCAGCGTGCGTCGCAGGGAGCCGGGATTGTCGTTGCGGAAGGCATGATGGGACTCTTCGACGGACTCTCCGGCGGCTCGGACCTCGGGAGCAGTGCGGATATCGCAAGAACGCTTCGCCTAGCTGTGGTGCTTGTGATGGATGCTTCCAGTTGCTCTCGTAGCATTGCTGCAACGTTGCTTGGATTTACCAGCTTCAACAAGAGCGTCAAGATCGCCGCTGTTATTTTGAATCGAGTGTCCGGTGAGGCCCACTTTCAGATGCTATTGGAAGCAATCCAGGGAACCGTTAACGCCCCTGTTCTGGGCTGGATTCCCCGAAACAGCGCATGGACAATACCAGAAAGGCACCTCGGATTGCATGATGCCAATGAGCGAGCTTGGACCGAGGCAGAACTTGCATCGCTGGCAGAGGTAGTGGAAAAACACCTCGATCTCGACAGATTTCTTGAACTCGCCACGGCAGAAGACGCGCCCGTCACGGCGACAGATGCCGTTGTTGAAACCGTTCCGCGCCTGGGGCCCGCCGTTAGAATAGCGGTTGCGCGCGATGCTGCCTTCAGCTTCTATTATGAAGACAACTTTGATCTGCTCAAGGATTGCGGCGCGGAGTTGGTCGAGTTCAGCCCCCTGTGCGATCGGCGTCTGCCTGAGCGAGTCGATGCTCTTTATATAGGCGGCGGATATCCTGAGCTTCATGCTGGGGAGTTGCGCGACAACCGTGCCATGATTGCGGAAGTACAGGAGTTCTGCCAATCCGGGAGACCTGTCTATGCCGAGTGCGGGGGAATGATGTTTCTGGCAAAGGACATCGTAGCCGATGGCACGACTTATCCCATGGCAGGCGTGTTGCCCCTCAGCGTAGAGATGTCGCCAAGGCTCGTGAAATTCGGATATGTCAGAGTTCGATTCAACAGTGACTGTATTCTCGGCCCCGCCGGAACAGTGGCCACAGGCCATAGCTTTCACTACTCGAAAATACAGTCTGTGGGCGAAATTGATAAAGCCTACGCGTTGGAGTACATCCGTGCGGGAAGATTCGAGCAGGAAGGATATGTAGCAGGTAACGTGCTGGCCAGCTACGTGCATTTACACTTCCGCACGAATCGCACACTCGCCGGAAGCTTCATTCACGCGGCGCTCCTCGCCAGGGGCCGCGGTGAACAGAATAGCTGAAAACTGTCCTTCAGGAGTGAATGCCTTCCTCAATCTTTCGTCATATTTGTTGTGCGGCCTCTCCTTCCCTCGAAAGTCACCGTTCACTTTCATTCAGAAACCCAGTCAGCGCCTGTTTGAACAACTCCCTGGCTTGTCCAATGCTTAGCGGTAGATCGCCTGCGGGCAACAGACCGTCACGCATTAGGATTTCGGCGAGGTGGGCAATGCGCGGCAAGCGCAGGTCCAGGCGGCGCAACAAATCTTTCTCGCGAAATGCTTCGGTGGGCGTACCGCTGAACTGAATGCTGCCATGGTCCATCAGCACCACGCGGTTGGCTAGCAGCGGCACGATATCGACATCCTGAGTGGCGAACACGAGCGTGATGCCCAGATCATGGTTGAGCTTATTGAGCAGCGCCAGCAGATTGCTGGTGCTTTTGGGGTCCAGGGCACTGGTCGGTTCGTCGAGTACCAGGATCTGCGGCTTCATCGCTAGGACGCTGGCGAGCGCAATGCGCTTCTTCTCACCGCCGCTGAGATTGAACGGCGTCTTGTCGATAAAATCTCCCATGCCAACCATATCCAGGGCCCACCTGACGGTGGCGTTCAACTCGTCTTGCGGCACCTTCATGTTCACCAGACCGTACGCTACCTCGCGGTATACCGTGGCGTTGAACAACTGTTCGTCCGAATCCTGGAACACCATGCCGACCTTGTGCCGCACGGCGGGAAGGTGTTTGAGTACCACAGGCAAACCATCCACCACTACTTGTCCGGTATCGGGCTTCAACAAGCCATTGAACATCTGGAACAACGTGGACTTGCCGGCACCGTTGGGACCCATGACAGCGACGCGCTCGCCTGCGGTGATCGACAAGCTCAGACGGTCCAAAGCCTTGTGGCCGTCACGGTAGGCGAAACTGATGTCCATAATTTCGATGAGATTCAAGTGGCGTCCTTCAGGCCCAGCAAACATTGGCAATGGCGAGCAGAAGCATTACCATAGCGCTCGCCCAACCGATCAGCTTGTCGCGCACGGGGATCGGCCGGGAAAAGAACTGCATCTGCGTGGCATCCTCACTGTAACCGCGTGCCAGCATGGCTTGATAGATACGTGTGCTACGGTCCAGTGATTTGATCAGTATGCTGCAGGCGATGCGCCCGGTATCACCCACGCGGTGCACCCAGGAGCCTCGGTCCCCCATGCGGCTGAGCTGGGCGCGGTGCATAGTGTGGGCGGTATCCTGGATGATGAAAATATATCGGTACATCATGTCGGCGATATCGACGATGATGCCAGGAACCCTGCAGAGCCGCAGGGTCTCCAGTATCTCGATCATCGGCGTGCTGAAGGCCAGGAGAGTGGCGAGCGTGACCGCCGCCATAATGCGCATGAACAGCAACAACCCCTGCATGGCACCTTCTTGCCAAGCCGTCAGAGTCAAGAACTTGAAAGGAATGACGAACAGCGGATGGCTGCCCTGCGTGAACAGGACAGTCAGAAATACTAACCAGGCAATGCTCATCGGCATCAGCAGGCGCACCAGCAGGGCACGCACTTCGAAATGTAAACCGAGAAAGAGACCTACTGCGACCACCCATAATCCTAGCGCCAGCATCCAGTGCGTGAGCGTAGAGGACAGTATCACGGCGCCCAGAAAAACTCCGGTCTTGATGCGGCCATCGATGTTGCGCAAAGGGCTTTCAGATTCGGCGGTGTATCGCGATAGATCCATGTTTTAACTGTCTGCTGTCTTTTTCGTGGAGTTCTGCGGCTTGCTCCCGAACAGCTTGAGCCAGTGATAACCGACAATCAGACCGCAGAAAAAGTTGGCAACCGAGAATGCGGCAAGCTCGGCATCGCCCGGCAGTTCGATAAATGGATGGTGCTCTGTACGCGCAGCGACAGAGGCAAGGTCATTCACACTGTCGTCTGTACCAACGCCCTTCATTTGATGGGCCGACATATATTTGCCACTGGCAAAGATAACCAGGAGAAGGAAGAACAAGACCGCCAGCATAGTCCTTGTAAAGCCGTCAAAAAAACGGCTGTCGTCAACTACGCTGCTCGACACATTGACCTTAGTGCTCATAGTTCACGCTCCCTTTTCCGGGAGGATATTGGACAGCAGGTCGGGCCTGCGGTGCACCATGGCCATCAACACCGCCGAAGTGAATACGGCCTCGGCGATCGCCAGCGGCACCTGCGTGGGTGCATAGCCGATGAAAAAGATCATCCATTGCTTCACCAGTGGGACATTGCCATGCAAGCTAATGGCCAGCTCGAGCGCGGCCACCAGATAAGTCACCAAATCGCCGAACAGACCGGCAAAGCCCGCCGCGAGCCACAGAGGACATTTGACCGCGCGCAGTATTTTCCACAACAGGTATCCCGAGAACCCGCCGGCAATGCCCATGGAGACGGTATTGGCCCCGATGGTGGTAATGCCCCCGTGACCAAGGAAAATAGCCTGAAAAAACAGGACAATCGTTGAAATCACCACTGTGGCGAACGGACCCACGATGATCGCCGCTAACGCTGTGCCACAGGGATGTGAACAAGATCCAGTAACAGGCACCGGAAAGTGCATGGCTGAAATCACGAACACCGCGACCCCCACCATGGCCAGAAACGGTTTGTACAAAAGGTTTTCGCGGATGCGCCGCTTGATTTCGTAGATGCCGGGCACCACGAACGCGGCAGTGACTCCATACCAGGCCCCACACGCCAGTGGGGACAGGATGCCGTCTTCGATATGCATATGAACCTCCTCGCAGACCTGGTTTTCCGCTTTTCCTACACCCGCCGGTGGCATGAAGAGAGCCGGCCAATCAGTTCACTCAGAGTTCCGCAGGAATCCTCGCCACTAAACGACGCACGTTTCACAACGATCACTGCACATCCCTCACGAGTTGCAGCTTCGAGTTTCTCCCCCACTCCCCCCGCTTCTCCGCTCTCTTTCGTCACCAGAGTGCCGATCTTCCAGGAACGAAGCAGCAATAGTGTGTCTTCAACAGTAAAAGGTCCGCGAGCGGCAATTACCCTTGACTTGCTGAGTCCCGCGGAACGGCACGCATTCTCCGACTCACTGCACGGAAGAACTCGTGCGTAAATCGCCAGCTTCGCTGCACGCGCGGCACGGATATACGGCAAAATATTGCGCGAACCGATCGTCAACAGTATCGGGCGTTGCAGATCAACCGCCGCCTGTGCGGCTTCCTCATGATTTGCAGCCATGTGAATATTAGTGAAAGAAGAGAGATCGCTCTCTGCGCGCAGCCAATGTATATACGGGATACTGGCGTGTTGGGCCGCCAGCTTTGCGGTTTCATGAGTCCTAATGGCATATGGGTGCGCTGAGTCGACGAGCGTACTAATACGGCGCTCTCCAATCAGAGCAATCATCTGCTCAAGGTTTAGCCGGCCATGACGTGTCTCAATATTCTGGCCGCCCGGAAGCGTCAGTGGAATGTCAGTTGCCATCGAAACGAGCACCGGGAAGCCTGCATCGCCTATCGCCTTGGCGATCATGAACGACTCACTGGTCCCCCCCATCAGTAGAATCACAGCTTGTAACCCCGTGGAGTTACCATGCGCCCATTGATTACTCGCGTTGTGGAGTTGCCGATAATGACAACGCTGCGCATACCTATTTGTTCTTGCAGAAAGTCTCCCAGAGTGCTGACAACAACCTGCTCATTCTCCAACCCAAGTGCTGTCGCAATTCCCACGGGAGTTGATGGCAGACGCCATTGCAGAAAGATTTGCGCGGTCTCCTCCAGTTGGCGGACTCGGCGATGACTGCGCGGATTGTATAGCGCAACCACCATGTCCGCCTGCGCAACGGCCGCCAGGCGCCGTGCAATCTGCTCCCAAGAGACCAGCAGATCGCTGAGGCTTATCGTCGCATAGTCGAGCATCAACGGGGCTCCCAGACGGGCGGCAGCACAACCGGCAGCAGAAATTCCCGAAACAATTTCGATCGGCACTTTGTAGCCGAACTCCGCGGCCTGCTCCATTGCAAGTCCGGCCATACCGTAGATGCCAGGGTCGCCCGAGGAGACGAGCGATACAACCTTTCCTGAGTCTGCAATTCGCAGTGCCTCTTTGCAGCGAGTTACCTCCTGCAGCATCGAGCTGGAGATCACCTCCTTGCCCTGCGTCAGGTCTGAGATCATCTCGATATAGGAGCGATAGCCAATAATGACGGCGCTGGAAATAATTGCTGCTTCCGCCCGATGCGTTCGATCCAGCGGGCTTCCAGGTCCTACGCCAACGACGAAAAGCTTTCCTGAGCTATCGCCACAGTTATGCTGTTGTAAATTGTTTTCGGCAGTATTAATTTTGTCCTCCTCCCGGCCAGGAGAGCAGCCGGTTCGGCAACCGCCGAAACGCCTATGCTCTTGCGCACAAACTCTGATTGCGTGATCGCGTACGGGCATTGCCGAATCTGCTCCATGGATAAGAAGCGTATCGGTATTCCAAGTTCGTCGGCAGCGTGAAGCAAGCCGCCTTCGTCTTGCTTCACGCTGGCGGAAGCCAATAGGCGTATGCGGATCTCCGGCATTTCCACCCGCCTCAGTGACTCATGCACTGCGTCCACAATTCGATCGCACTCAACTCCGCGACGGCATCCTATTCCAACAATCAGATCTTTCACGGCCTCTGTAGTGGTGGTTATCACCGGCTCTGCATCAAAGATGTTCGCTAGACGCACGGCAAGCGTATTCGCTCCTCCCTCATGTCCGCTTAGTAGGCTTACAACCCAACGGGCTCCAACATCCATGACCACTACTGCGGGGTCTGCTAACTTGCTGGCGATGCAGCCGTTCAATGCACGGACTACAACCCCGCATGGCGCGGCGTAAATCAACGCGCGATAAAGTGGAAATATCTCGCGTGTCAGCTCGGTGACATGTGCAAAGCTCTTGCAGCCTTCAGCGCAAGTGACTGACTCATGCACATAACCGTCAATATCTGCGAGTTCCTGTTTCAACCGTGGGATCAGGGCGGCACCCTCGTGGGAAAGAGTAATGAACGCTGTTCTCATGGCTCTCTCGCTCCTCGATAGCCGTGGCTGAATGATGAGTCATAAAGCTTAGAGACATTCTTGGGACGCCCCAGCGCTTGCCCGACGAGAATAAGGGCGGTTCGCGTGATCCCCGTCTTATCTACCAATGAGTGCAATGTCAGCAGTGTCCCGCGAATGATCTGCTGATCTGGCCACGACGCGTGATAGACCACCGCAGCTGGACACTCATCGCCATAGAACGGCCGCAGTTGCTCACAGATCAGCGCAATGTTTTCCGTCGATAGATAAATACACAGCGTCGCTTTGTGCTGGGCAAGTCTGCTCAATTCCTGTTCCGGTGGTAGCGGGGTACGTCCGGCCGTGCGCGTAAGAATCACTGTCTGTGCGATCCCTGGTGCCGTCAACTCGCATTGCAAGGCCGCAGCCGCAGCCTGGAAGGCGCTGATACCCGGAATCATTTCGAAGTCTATCCCCAGTTCAGCCAGCGCATTCATCTGCTCGCCAATTGCGCCATAGATCGAGGGCTCCCCCGTGTGCAGTCGAATAACGTCAACGTCCCGCGCACGCGCCTCTGCGTAGATTGCAACAATTTCATCCAGACACATACGCGCCGAATCGTAGCGTTCGCAATTGTCCGGCAATAAATCAACAATCTGTGGGTTGACGAGCGATCCGGCGTAGATACAAATCCGTGCCTGCCGAATAAGACGGTCGGCCTGTACCGTCAGCCATTCCAGATTCCCCGCTCCCGCGCCAACTATGTACACTTTCATGCGGCGCTCTTTCTGTAGCAGACGATGACTGCACGTATTGGCCCTGGCAGTGCCTCCAACTCTTCCGCTTGGACATCAAATATTCTCTCGCTGTGCAGAGTTAGATCCTGCGCTACGACGAATCTCCACTCTTTGCCAAGTTTTCGCGCGAGCAATGCAATCCATTGCATCGACGCTGCCGATCCAGTTAAAACAGCGATCTTCGACTCGGAAAGCAGACTCTCCACATCAATTGCTGGCGCAACTGCATGGGCACTGATAATGCGCGCCCCCTCCCAGGAGAGGCCAAGTCTGGCGAAGGCCACCTGAACCGAACTTATCCCTGGCAGCACGCGGCAAGTGTCAGTACCACAATGCTGAATGACGGCAGACGCCAGACTCGCCAGCCCTGGGTCACCAGTCACCAGCAGAGCAACTCGACGGCCCTCCTGCTGCTGAATCGCATCGATTGTTTCTTGCCGATGGCCACGCACTACAATTCGTTCTGCCTTCATATCTGGAAACAGCTCAAGCAAATGGGCGGTGCCAATCACGGTCTCCGCGCGGGCAATCTCCGCCAGCGCTTCCAGCGTTACGCACTCGCGCGCGCCGGGGCCGCAGCCGATGATCGCAATCTTATTCATTGCCATCGCGATAAATCTCCTGATGACCCCAGCCATTCCCCGGCCATATTGACAAAGGCGACAGAAACTGTGCATGTCGTCAACAGTCGTTCTTCGATTGCTCGGCGAACTTTGGAGCATAAGTTCGCCACGATCCTGTCTCGCTCCGGTCCAGCCAGTGCCATCAGAACGCCTTCCACCGTGGGGAACACCGCGAGTTTGGTCCCCGCTACTTGCATCGCGAGTTCCAGTACCGGTTCGACGGCAGAGCGCGACCGCGCGGAGTGGGTGTCCCAATCGCCAAGCCAAAGCTTGGCTAACTTGCCGGGATGCCCCATCGCCATAAGCACCACAATGTTTTTTTCTCTGGCACGGTCGAGCATGACTCCCCATTCATTTCCCACGTCGACAACTTGTAGCGGCTTCACCTTGAGGTGCTTACGCGCTCCCTTTTCTCCGATGTTTCCAGGCACAAAAACAGGTGCGGTAATACCGTTCGCAACTGCCACATCCAGCCCACAAAGCAGAGAGGTTCTCATCGCCTCAAGGCTAAAGGCTCTCACCCGGCCCGTTGTCCCCAAGACGGATAATCCGCCCACAACGCCAAGACGCGGATTGAATGTTTTGGCGGCGCTTTCACGCCCGCCAGGAATCGAAACGGTTACACGGCAGGCTCTTGATGAAGCTTCGCGCAGAGCGGCGGCAATCATCTTTCTCGGACCAGGATTGATCGCAGGTTCTCCGACGGGCTGTGAGAGTCCCGCGAGCGTCACGGTTCCCACGCCCTCACCGGCGCGAAACTCGATTGCGGCCCCGTCGATGAACTGCACTTCCACTATGACCGCTAGACCGGTGGTGACATCCGGATCATCGCCCCCATCTTTGCGGATAGCCGCCTCCGCTCCACTCTCGGTACGACGTACAAAGAGAAGAGGTAATGCCAGGCGTTCGCCTGACGGCAGCGGAATTTCAACGACAGTGCTGCTTCGTCCACTCTGTAGCAGAAGGGCCGCGGCTTTCGCCGCCCCGGCTGCACAACTCCCCGTCGTGTACCCATCATTAAACTGAAGCATCAGAACACACTAGCTCCATGACTTATGTCCCACATGCACGATCATCGTGGACATATATCCCAGTCGGTTGCCATTGAGATCGTCGAGGTTCGTAAATATCTGTTCGCGCTCCTGTTCCGCATAACAAACTAGACGAGCGTTCTGGGCCAACCCATGGCGGCGGATCATCTCAATCACTGCCTGGGCGCGCTCACCAATTTTGTAGATCACCAGGGTCTCGCAGCAGCCGAGCGCTGACTCTACGGCCGCTAAGTCATCTGCCGGGAGTAGCATGAGACGGTCGTTTTGCGTCAGCAACGACTCACCAATTACGGCGGACGCTGCCTGTAGAGCAGAGATTCCGGAAACGACATGTATGTTTTCGGTTGGAACCCGGCCAGATATCTGTTCGAGCAGGTAGGCACAGGTGCTATATAGTAATGGATCGCCAATTGTGATATGCGCTACTGATAGACCTTGGGCGAGGCGTTGGACGGCGAGATCGGCCATTTGTGCCCAGCACTGTGCCGTCTGTAACGGGTCACGTTCCATTGGATAGATGTGTTCCACCAGCTCCTGACCACGCAAGTAAGGGCGCACAACGCTCACAGCCAAGCTTTCGGCAGATAAAGAAGAGCGTGGCGCTATGATTACATCCACCGTGGACAGGATGTTGATCGCGCGAATGGTCAACAGATCTGCGGCTCCGGGGCCTACCCCTACAATGTACAAGTGCCCTGCCTGAGCCTTGGTAAAGTCAGTCATATCGATGCTCCTCTCGCAGCTTCTGCATCGCGGCCTCAAGATGATTAAGGTAGATATCAATAATTGCTGTGTTCTTTCCAAGCGGATCGAGGCATGTAGTTTTTGCCGCACCTACAATGTTTCGCCATGATTGACTTTGATCGCCCATAACATCGCCGATGACATGGGTTCCAGCGACCATCATGAATGGAATAAAGACGACTGCGTCATGCAGCTTCGTCATCTCTTTAGCCCTCTCCAACGGTCCGGTCCCCGGCTGGCCCTCAACGCTGGCGACGATAAGGTTATCGAACACCTTCTCCGCCTCTGTTTTTAGGCGCATCAGCGGTTCGTTGTATTCAGGGTGTTTCCGATTGCCATGGCAGATAAGGACATGGGGAACATGCTTGCGTACTTGTGGTGCTATTGCTGCTAGGGCTGCGTCAATGTCGTTCTGACTACTCAGCAGCGGATCGCCGATTTCCAATATCATTTCCGGGCACTCAACTGCCTTTACCGCCGCAAATTCCTCTCCAGGAACCACCAGCAACGGCTGTACGACAACTCTGCTATGCCCAGCTTCCTTCAGGGAAATCAACGTTTCCGGCAGTGTCGGCAAAACAACGCCCAATTCGCGCTGCTCGCTCACGATTCGGCGTGAGAGATAAGCACAGGCAACCTCATGCCCGGGATAAGCCGCTCGCACGCGTGCCTCGACACTTGAATAGACCTCTCGCGCTGCAGCGGATGAAGCACCGAACACTGCCAGTACAATTGCCGGAAGCTTTACCGATTGGCTCATCGCACCTTCTTTTCCGGCAGCATACACAGAGCATGCAAAGCCGCAACCGCAAGCGTGCTGCCGCCTCTGCGCCCCGGTATGGCAATCCATGGAACGTCCAGTGACATAAGCTCGGCCTTGCTCTCAATGACATGTACAAAGCCCACCGGCATTGCGATTACCAGAGCGGGCCGGACGCCGTCCTCCAAAATCATCCGGTTTAGCTCCATCAGCGCCACAGGCGCATTGCCGAACAATGCAATCCCGCCATGCAGCATCTTGCAGGCCTTGCGCACGGCAAAGATAGAACGAGGCAGGTGTTGATCTGCCGCCTGTTGTGCCACATCGCCATCAGCTATGTGGCAATGCAGAGACGCGGGCGAGTATTTGGAATTGTTTCTCTGCAGTCGAGCCAGCGATAGACCTGCGCGGATCATGTTGGAATCAGTGAAGATTGGAGCGCCGACTGCCAGCGCTGCGCGTGCCGCAGCGATGGCAGCCGGAGAAAAGCGCACCAGATCGATCATCGAGAAGTCCGCGGTTGTATGAATCATGCGGCGGACAACCGCCCACTCATCCTCTGAAAAATGGTGAGACGGAGCTTCCTGATCGATGAGCGACAGGGATCGATCTTCAATGGCCGCACCATCCATCGGATCAGCCATCAACCGGTGTATAAGAGCACCGCTTGTCTCAATCACTGGCTCACCATCCCGGCTAAAGCATTGGGCTCCAGGTGTTGCATATGCGCCGTCTCATTCAGACTTGTCAGTACGCAACGATCGCCACGCATACTCAGCGTGCTGATCGATCCGCGTGAGATCTCCAGCGAGAAGTAGGCCGGTAGAGGCAACCCTAGCCAATGGCCGATTAGAAAACGCAAAACGACACCATGCGAGTAGATGAACGCTCTTTCACAGCTCTCGTCGGCGTAAGCTTGCTCAACAATCGCATCCGCGGCGCGCACAACGCGGCGTTGAAAAGACTCCAGCGATTCGCCTCCAGGAAACTCAAAGTCTCCATTGAGCTTTGCCCAGTGTGCGGCGTTAATAGGATCGCTCTCGAACACTTCAGCGAATGTGCGGTTCTCCCACGAGCCGAAGTCAATTTCCCGAAGATCAAAGAGTGATTCGAACTCTTGATTTGGCAGCACGGTCTTCACCGTCTGCTGAACGCGCAGCATCGGGCTGGCAAAAACCTTTCCTGGCCTGCGTAGTCCTGCAACTGAGGCTAACGTGGCGGCTTGCCGCAGCCCTCCCTCGCCGAGCGGAACATCGGAGCTGCCGATGTAGCGTCCCTGGTGCTTCTCTTCAATCTCAGCATGACGAATGAGAACAACTTCGATCTTTCGTCTGCGGTTGCCCTTGAGATCAAGGCGTTGTGACGCCTTCTTCGCCGCACGCGCAGGATCAAACCAACCCATCAGGCCCCGTGCCTGCACCACATCTCCTACGACAATTAACCCCGGTCCCTGCAACTCTTGCAATGCGTGACGCTCAAGAATGGTATCGAGCGAAGCGACCACCTCATGCTGCCCTGTGGTCGTTCCCTGCGTAATCAAAGCAATCGGCGCCTTACCCTCACGCCCAAACCGGCGGAGTTTTTCGACGACCGTGGAGAGCAGGGTCATACCCATGAAAAGCACCAGCGTCTCGGGCCCTTCGGCCATCTTTCGCCACTGTTCGTCGTTTAACTCCCCTCCGCTCCGTCGATGCAAGCTGTATATTCCTACCGATGAGGCGCCGTACTCTCGATCCGTCACGGGAATGCCCGCGTAAGCCGGGACAGCCGACAAACTGCTGACGCCGGGCACAATCTCGAAGTCGATGCCTTCGGCGGCTAGCGCGCGAGCCTCTTCGCCACCGCGGCCGAAGATCATGGGATCTCCGCCCTTGAGACGAACCACCGTGTGGCCTTTGTGGGCCCAGTCGATCAACATCTGGTTGATCTCAGGCTGCATGTGCTGGCACATGCCTTTCCGCTTGCTTACATCGATTCGCAGCGCTCCATTGCAATACATGTTGAGCAGTTCGCTATTTGCAAGCGCATCGTGAATTACCACTGTTGCGGCGCGCAGACATTCGGTGCCCTTGACCGTGATTAAGCCCACGTCTCCTGGACCGGCTCCGACAAGATAAACTTTTCCTTCCACGTCATCCGCGTTCTTTCCCCGGGCACCGCGCAGATACCAGAACTCATCGAGGGAAGCGGCAATCTCTCGCAACGCGCTTCTATCGCGCACTACGTTGTCCGGTTCAAGTTTTGCTGTACGGCGAAATTCGCGGGCTTCCTCGCACCGCAGCGCCAGGTCCTCGCCATAGATCGCGGATGAATCCCGTTTCACTCGTGCCGCCAGGGCTGGAAGCAGACCATCCGTGGAAAATGAAACGGTAAAGGCCCCACGTCTCAGCGTGGCTGGCATCATCCAGTCACACTCCTCTGGCGCGTCGACACAGAGCGCAAGTATCTTTGCTGCCCTGCTTTCTTGCACAATCTTCAAATTGGTTATGGGGTCACTGGTTGCTGCGATGACCAGGAATGCCCCCGCTAGGTGAGCAGTTTCGTATGCGGCCTGAATTTTCTCCACTCCGGCCTGCGCCCATGCGGTCTCGTCATTGAATGATTCCGCAACAGCACGAACCTTCGCGCCATGCTCCAGCAGGATGCGGCACTTATGCGCGGCAATCGATCCGCCGCCAACCAGCAAGCAAAGCTTTCCTTCAATTCGCAGAGAAATCGGTAAGAGCATCGAGAACATCCAAATAAAATAAAAATCCTCGCCAACAAACGAGGGCGAGGATGCCGTATTTCATCCGGATATTTGACGTTACAAATATTCACGCGATCACCCTTTTTCCACGGGGGATCGCATATGTATCGTCATGGGCAGGTCTTCTGACTCTCGAATCATCCTACTCAGCCCGGCCTTCCCATCAGAAACGACAGTGGCCATTTTGGGCTTTCGTCATCGATTACAGCGGCGGGACCGTGCGGGACTTCCACCCGCTTCCCTTTTTAAGCTCCTAAACGGAGCGCCCACTCGGAGAGTAACAGAAATTATTCTGTACTGAAACAAATTCTGAGCAAAAAATGCAGAAGGATTGCTCGAAAATTCCGAGATCACTTTGCCGCTGACCACTCCGGATGCGCGTATTCGTGGGACGGAAGCAACGGTCCGCACGCCGGAGCTCATGCACAAATTTCGCTTTCATCTGCCCTTCTCAAACATGATGGCGGAATACAGGGGAGCTCCGGATGGCGGACTGACAGAGCCCGTACCCACCGCGTGCTTGACGGGATACTGCTATCTCGATCACGATCAGAGGAATACCCTGAAGACCGGCTTCGACGTTCACTTGCCTTACCACACCTTTTTCTCAAACAACGTCCTTTACGGTTCCGGCGTCGTGACCGGTAACGGCAACACCGGCGCTCATTGCCCGGGACATACTACCGCCGACGCCGAGTTGGGCAAATCGTTTGGTGCGAAGGAGGGCGTGAAGCTTAGCCTGTCAGTGGTGAATCTTACGAACTCGCGCTATGCGCTTAGTTCACACAATTTGTTTGCCGGAACCCACGAAAATAATCCTCGCGCGATTATCGGATCCGTGCGGTATCACTTCGGAAATCGCGAGAAATGCCCCAGGGGGCACGCCCCGAATAACTCGCCGTAATCTGGGCAGTTGACGAGGAAATGGATTGTTGGAGTTATCATTCCTTTAGGTGTACCAGGCAGGAATTTGTGGAACCGGAGTGATCACGAACGTGTGGAAGCAGAAAGCATCTCACAGGCTGGACGACCGAAACCTCGCGGCGAAAGGTTCGGCCATGGGGCATGCCGGTGAAATACTTCAGGGAGCGGTAAGGGACGGAACGTCCGTGCGACGCGTGCTGGTGTCCCTGCCTGCTCCTCAGTTGTGCTCAAAGGCCGAGTTTCACGCTACAGCCGCAGATGGACTGCGGGTTTTTCCAGCTTGGAAAGAGAAGAGTCTGCGTGCCTGCCGATTGGCGTTGGCCGAATTCGGTTGTGCGGAAACCAATTGCGTGGTGAACATTTCCAGCAATATTCCACCTTGTATCGGCCTCGGCTCCTCGACCGCAGACTGTGTTGCCGTTATCCGCGCGATTGCCAGTTGGTGCGGCACTCATCCCGCTGAAGAGGCCGTGGCTAGAATTGCACAGCAGGCGGAAAGTTCCAGCGATAGCACGATGTTCGAAGACGGCTTGGTTGCCTTCGCTCACTGTGACGGGGAGGTTCATGAATATCTGGCCGGTCCATTACCCAACCTTCGCATGCTCGTAGTGCAGGACCCGGCACGAGCTGGCGGTATAGAAACCAGCCTCGTGCGCCGCCCGGTATACACGAGCGCTCAACTTGACCGTGTCGAGGAAATGTTATCGCGCCTGCGCGGTTCTGTCAGAGATTCAGATTTACAAGGAATTGGAGAGGTGGCCACGGCCAGCGCGGTGCTGAATCAGCAATATTTTCCGAAATCGCATTTTGACAAGATGCTTCAGAGCGCAGAAGAAACCTTCGCTTTGGGTGTTGCTGCGGCGCATAGCGGAACGGTCCTCGCACTTCTATACTCATCCGAAGGAGAGGCAGAGCAGAAGATCTCTGCCGTCCGGCGAAAACTTGCCGAACGGCAGCTGGCTGTCACGTTGGAGTTATCCTCAAGGCCGCAACCATACGTGGAATTCACCGCAGGCTGGGACCGCCGCACATAGGCCTGGGCGAACATCAGCAATCACGCAATAGCAACATCGCGGCGCTTGTCAGCGCGAGTGTATTGCAACATATCGTTAGGAAACAGAGTTCTCGCCGTGACCGCTTCGAATGGTGTTTACATCCACGAGAAGCGTTTGTCCCAAATCGGCCGAGATATGCGATGCCTGCCTGCGTTCCCAACGCAAAGTTGGTGATTCATTTTTGACCGTTGCGGCTGCCAAAAACGCCTCGATGGTGCGCAGAGCTGGGCTTGCAAATGATACGAGCCGAGACCGTGGGTACGCATCCGAGATTCATAAGTATGATTCGCGAACTGATTTGCGAACGCCTGGATGAAAGCAGACCCATACTTACGCTGGGAGTGTTAGGTCCCCGGCCTGACTTTTGTGCCCCCGACTGCTGCCTGATGCCGTGCCGGACAGCGGGCAGCTAGGACGAATGATAACTTTGTGCCACAAGGTCATACTTGCGGAGTCCTGCCGGTTTCAATCTCTCCCGCCTGCGTAGAGGCAAGTGACGAGTCCGGCGGCGGAGTGCGGGTGCAATAGAGGCGGAATCACGTTGCGCAGGAAATCAGAGCGGACGAGAACGTCGCTGTCACTGATGACGAGGAAGGCGTTGGTGGAGGCGGAGATCATCTTGTCCAGCGACCAGACTTTTGCGTTGGGCCAGTGCGGCTCGCCGGAGAGCACGACGCGCGCGGCAACCTTGGGATGGCGGGCGCAGAGGCGCTCAACGACGCCGTCCGCAGCCTGCGCGAACTGACCGGATACACCGGCCCCGTCGAATACGCACCGGCCCGCGCCGGAGACATCGCGCACTCGCTGGCCGACATCTCCCGCGCCCGTGCCGCCTTCGGCTACGAACCAACCGTCAACTTCCACGAAGGACTGCGGCGAACACTGCTCTGGTATCAGGGGCTCGCAGCTGCCGAAGCATTAACTTTCTGATGAATCGTTGGAACGCACTTGTTGACGGATTAGTGAATCGTTGCGAGACTCGCCTAACGATTGACCACTTAGTAATTTCTTGTTTCCCAACGATTATCGGAAGAGTGAATGGTTCGCTGAGTCGCCAGAGATCCCATGGCGAGTTCGGGATTCCAGCTTCTTTCCCCAATCGCATTTTTCTAAGTTGGTATCTGACCGCTACTCACAGCCGACCGGAGCGTTACTCGGGAATGTTCGGTCTTGCTGCATACTCACGCTGTTATCCATGTTCTCTTAGCTATGTCTTGCTCAGCAGCCTATCGATCTGGCCTAACTTCGCCGGATTCATTCCCAACTTGCGCGCCATCTGTACTTGCTCGTGAGATAAACGGTGGCGCTTCTGTGCGTCAATCCACGTCTGCATCTTCCGATCTGGCTTCTTGATCTTGACCTTCATCATCGTTACAGCCTTGCCTTCGCCCGCCGACTCAGGAAACTCAATTTGGTAGAGCGCTCTTGGCGGAGTTTTTCCAGAGCTGACTGGAAGGCAGGCATACGCCCTCGCCGGACTGCCACATCACGCAGATCAGTCAGCAGAGTGACTGCTTTAGTCGCGTAGCGGGATGTGCAGACGGCAGCAGCTTTCAATCAGTGCGCCCGGCAAGCAGCGTGAATCAGGCGCGCGCCGCCCAGGCCGTCGTATGCGACATAGCCATCTATTACGAAAAGCATGTGCTACGTAGAACCTTTCTCACGTCCGGAGTCTCGCTTATCACCTTGACCTGTGACGGCCTTCCGCGGTATAAAGAAGAGACTATGACGATGTGTTGCCAGACCGGTCGAATGATGTGCTGCCCGTGTTGTTGCGGCATGGACCTATCTGGCGCGCGGGAGATCATGGTATAGCACTCATCTAACCAGGATCTAGATTTACCGACCGACCCACCCGCCAGGATTCAGGCAGGTGGGTTTTTCGTTTTGGAGAAACAATGGCGGAACAGTTCAAGGAGACCAAGGCACAACGGGCCGAGCGGCTGAAGCGCGAGAAAAATCCATGGGAGTGCCTCCATGAGATTCGCGAGTTCGCTCGTGCCGGACACGGCGCCATCCCTCCTGAGTGGCTCGGTACGTACTTCCGGTTCTGGGGAGTGTACACGCAGGGGGACGGTGCCGGTGTTACGGGCGGCAAAGGCGGCGAAGGGATTGCCGTGCCGTACTTTATGGTGCGCATCCGAATTCCAAATGGCCTGCTTCTGAGTCACCAGGTACGTACGATTGCTGACATTGCGGCGAAGTATGCACGCGGATTGATCGATATTACAGTCCGTCAGAACATTCAGCTGCACTGGGTACGCATTCAGGATCTGCCAGATTTGCTGGAGCAACTCTGGCGCGCGGGGCTGACGACCATGGGCTCCTGCGGCGATGACACGCGCAACATTACCGGATGTCCGTTGGCGGGAGTTGCTGCGGGAGAGGTATTTGATCCGTCTCCGCTGGCGCTGGAACTGAACCGGTACTTCGTTGGAAACCCCGACTTCTACAATCTTCCACGGAAATTCAAGATTTCGCTCACAGGTTGCGACTCATGGTGCTCTTATCCGGAGATCAATGATGTCGGTCTGACTGGACTCGTTCGCAAGCGCAATGGCGATGAGGAGCGCGGCTTTTCGCTTCGCGTCGGTGGAGGGCTCTCCACACAACCGCATCTCGCGCTCAGGCTCAACGCGTTCGTTGGCTGGAACCAGGTTGTGCCGGTAGTGAAGTCAGTCGCGGAAATCTTTCGCGATGCCGATGTTCTAAGACAGAGCAGAGAACAGGCACGACTGAAGTTCCTCTTCCTCAAGCAGGGGTGGAACGCGGAGACATTTCTTGCCGAGCTTCATCGGCGGTTGGGCTTCCAACTCGACCCCGCGGAAGAAGAGAGACTGCCCAGCGATCTTCATCGCGATCACGTTGGAATTCATGCGCAGAAGCAGCCGGGATACTTCTACGTCGGCGTGTCAGTGCTGCGCGGCAGGCTCAACGCCGTCCAGTTGCGCGAAGTGGCCGATCTCGCAGACCGCTTTGCCGGGGGTGAGGTGCGCACTACCGCTATGCAGAACCTGCTGATCGTGAATGTGCGTGAGCAGAACACCGCGGCCCTGCGGCGTGAACTGGGAGACCTTGGACTGCCGGTAGAAGCCTCACCATTCTGGCGCGGGACTGTCGCATGCACGGGAACCGAGTTCTGCAAGCTCGCAATTACCGAGACCAAGAGCTTTGCGCGATGGGTAGTGGAGGAACTTGAGGGACGCGTTCCGGGGTTCGATCAGCAACTCAAGCTGAATATCTCTGGATGTCCAAACAGTTGCGGCCAGCACTGGATCGCCGACCTTGGCCTTGAAGGCAAGAAGATCAGAGTGAATGGAGAGTTTGCCGACGCCTACTACTTCTGCGTAGGCGGCTCGGTAGGACGCGTGCAAGCGGTTGCAAGACCGGTCGGCTACCGCTGTCTCGCTTCAGAGGTCCCGGAATCCATTGCGCGCCTCGTCGCCCGCTATACGGAATTACGAACCAGCGACGAGAACCTGCAACAGTTCTTCGCGCGTAAATCGAATGATGAACTGCGCGGCTTCCTAGCGGGTGGGGGGACTGAAGTCGCACAGCGCGACATTCCAACGGCTCCGGCGCCGCACGGAGTGGAGGGGTAAACCCAATGCACATCGCGGAGCATTGCATCGCCGACGAACCGTTTGTTGATGAACCACGAACCGAAACCACGACGCGGCAGGTATGAGCCGCACATTCAGGAGTTAAAGATGTCCGAAGAGAAACTCGCAACCACTGCAACCCGACTGGGACTTTCACTTGATGTATGGGCCGTGCTTACCTCACTCCTGCTTGCGCTGCTTGTGCGCGTCGGAGTGCTCCAGCACGTCCCCTGGTAACTGCTGATTCTGGTAATCGATGCTTCAAGAGGAGAAACATAATGGCCACATCCGCAGCGCTGCCGAGCCAGGAGGCTCATAACCCCTTCGCGAATGTCGTTCGCTTTATCCCCGGAGTGCTGCTGCTGGCGGTAATCGGCTTTGCCGGAAAGCTGCTGGAGCAATCGATCAACGGTTATGCGAAGGCTCAGCACCTTGTCATTCCCAACATCGAGTATGTGCTGTGGGCGATTGCGATCGGCTTGCTGATTTCAAACACTCTGACGATTCCGAAAGTCTTTCTGCCCGGCATTGCCACATACGAGTTCTGGCTGAAGGCTGGCATTGTGCTGCTTGGAGCGCGCTTCGTAGTTGGTGACGTGCTTAAGCTGGGCGGTATCAGCATCGGGCTTGTGGTCCTTGAAATCTCCGGCTCGCTCATCCTGATGACACTGCTTGGACGGCTCTTCAAACTGCGGCCGAAGTTGACCACGCTTCTTGCCATTGGCTCCGCCGTCTGCGGAGTCTCTGCGATCATCGCCGCCCAGGGGGCCATTGATGCAGATGAGGAGGACTCTTCGTTTGCAATTGCCGCGATACTTGCTCTGGGAGCCATTGCGCTGGTCACTTTTCCGCTGATTGGACACGCGCTGCACTTAAGCGACAACGCATACGGCTTGTGGTCGGGGCTTGCGGTGGATAACACAGCAGAAGCAACAGCCGCCGGGGCGTTATTCTCTGATGCCGCTGGCAAGGTGGCCGTGCTCGCCAAGACTACGCGCAATGCAACCATAGGCTTCGTAGTGCTCGGTTACGCGATCTACTGGGCAAGCCGCGGACAGGCGGAGAAGGTGAAGAACAAGGGAGCGTTTCTGTGGAACAAGTTTCCGAAATTCGTGCTTGGATTCCTTGTTATCTCACTGCTCGTCTCAGTTCACGTCTTCAACAAGGAGCAGGTCGGTGCTCTTGCAAACCTCTCCCGCTGGGCGTTTTTGTTGACGTTTGCAGGCGTTGGGCTGCGCACCAACTTCCGCGAGATGTCGAAACAGGGACTGCGTCCATTCATCGTGGGGGCACTGGGAGAGGTCTTGATCGCCGTGCTGACGCTGGGCCTTGTTGTCGGGGCTAATGCCATCTGGAAACTATAGGAGAAGCTAGCGTTACGCTCGGGAGATCTGCATCCAGCGCGGACAATCACTGTCGAAGAGGAGAGCAATTGATGTTTTACGAGATTCCGGCAACCCTGCAAAACGAGATCACGGAGCTTGAGTCAGTGATCGCAAAGCATAGCCAGGGAGAGTTGGACGCAAACTCTCTCAAGGCGCGACGTGTGCCGTTCGGCTGTTACGAACAGCGCAAGGACGGAACGTACATGCTGCGCATTCGCACCACGGGAGGCGCGCTCACTCCGGCTCAATTGCAAGCACTCGGAACGCTTTCCGGCCAGTACGGAGCTGAGGCGATTCACATCACCACTCGGCAGGAATTTCAGATCCACGATGTTGCGCTGGGGAACGTAGTTAGGGTCATGCGTGGATTGGTTGAGGCTGGCCTCGCAACTCGAGGCGGCGGCGGTAACACCTTGCGTAACATTATGCTTTCGCCCGACTCGGGAGTTTCGTGCGACGAAGTCTTCGATCCCAGCCCATATGCGTTCGCCCTCACTACGCGGTTAATTGGCGAAGCAGACTCATGGGTGCTCCCGCGCAAGTTCAAGATTACGTTTTCAGGAAACGACAAGGATACTGGCTACGCACAGTTTAATGATCTGGGTTTCATTGCGACCTGTCGCGAAGGCATAAAGGGATTCAAGGTGTACGTCGCCGGAGGCATGGGAGCAAAGCCAGAGGTCGCGCACCTCCTGCACGATTTCGTTCCAGCAGAAGACGTATATATAGTAGCTGAGGCGGTCAAACGCGTGTTTGACAAGCATGGCAACCGGAAAAACAAGAATGCCGCTCGGTTACGCTTCCTATGGAACACGCTTGGTGAGAAGCGCTTCCGCGAACTCTATACGAAGGAATTGGAGGAATTGCGGCAGCAGAATCCTGCGGCGTTCGTTCCGGAAAATATCGTGGAGGAATTTGCCGCCCCCGACGTCGCTTCAATTCAGAATAATAGTGCGGAGTTCATCGTTTGGAAGCGCCGCTACTGTGCGAAACAGCGACAGGAGGGGCTTTATTCCATCCTGATCCCGGCTCTTCTCGGAAATATCAACAATGACGCAGTCCTCGCGTTGGCGCAATTTCTCGCCCCTTTTGGAAACCAAGTTGTCCGCGCAACATTTGGGCAGAATCTCCGTCTACGCAACATTCCGGAGGCCTATCTTGCCAACGTCTATCCGATTGCACTGAGGTTTTCCGAACTTGCTTCAGCCCCGGCGCTGCTGGCTAATTCGATTGCCTGCACCGGCGCCGACACATGCAAGCTAGGCATCTGTCTCTCCAAGGGTGCATTCAAGGCCGTCGCACGAAAGCTCGCTCACTCCGGTCTCGATCTCGACCAACTCGTGGATTTCAAGATCAATCTCTCTGGCTGCCCTAACACCTGCGGGCAGCACATGATTGCCGATCTCGGCTTCTACGGCAAGGTGGGCCGCAAAGGACAGCAGATGTTTCCCGCGTACGGCGTGGTGGCGGGCGCAATTGTCGGAGGCGGCGAGGCGCGCCTTGCGCACCATCTGGAACGCATAAGCGCCCACGATTTACCGGCCTTTGTCGTAGATGTGCTGGGGGTCTGGATCGAAAAGAAGTCACGCTTTTCATCTTTCGGCGCATACATCGATGCCGAGGGCGCATCCGACATTCGGGCTATTGCCGATCACTATCGCAGTATTCCGGATTTTGAAGACGACAAGAACTACTTCTTCGATTGGGGCGCCAGCGAAGTGTTTTCCCTGGTAGGCAAGGGCGTCGGCGAATGTTCCGCCGGGTTATTCGACCTGATTGATGTTGACCTGACGCAGATCGAGGCACTGAGCAACAGGCTCTCGCCGTTGTTGAGCGAAGAAGAGAGGGGCGACGCGCTCTATGGCCTTACTCTTTCTGCCTCGCGCATGCTGCTGGTTACCCGGGGCATTGAAGCTTCAAGCGACGCGGCGGTCTTTGCGAGCTTCGGAAAGCACTTCATTGAGGCTGGCCTGATCGACGCCAGTTTTAGGCCTCTCGTCGAAATTGCGCAGCAGAAGGACGTGAATGCCCTGCGCGAAAAGTCCTGCGAAGTGCTCGCCTTGGCCGATGCCGTTAAAACCCTCTATGCCAGCATGGACAACTCACTTCGCTTTGCGAACGAGTCGGCCCGAGAGTCCAAACCCGCTGCTCCAGTTTCCACTGTGGTCATTGCAGGGGCCGAGCGTGACTACCGGGAAGTCGGGTGTCCAACAAACTTCGTCAAAATCAAGCTCGATCTCGCACAGATGAAGAAGAGTGAGCGGCTGAAGGTATTGCTCGATGATGGCTCTGCTATCGAAAATGTGCCGCGTTCGGTTGTCTCCGAAGGTCACAAGATACTTGCGAAGGAAAAGGTCGGCGATCATTGGGCTGTCCTGATCGAAAGAGGCTAGCAGGCGGAAGATTACTGAATACCCACTCAAACACCACTGGGATAAGTTTCGTACTTTTATGGATACAACCATCGGCACGAACCTGAAGGAGCGTATAGGCAACACGCCATTGTTGCGCTTTGGCCGAGTGACCGCAGGGTTCGGCGGTGTGCTGGTGCTGGCAAAGGCGGAGTGGAACAATCCTGGTGGGTCGATCAAAGACCGTGCGGCTTCCAACATTGTGGCCGAAGCGCTGAAGGAAGGGAAACTGGGAGGCGGCAAGACTTTGCTCGACTCCACGAGCGGCAACACCGGCATTGCTTATGCCATGCTGGGCGCGGCCTATGGAATTGCGGTCACGCTCTGCATGCCATCCAATGTTTCGGCGGAGCGGAAGCTAAGTTTGCGGGCGTATGGTGCGCAGATCGTTTACACCGATCCGGGCGAAGGCTCCGATGGAGCAATTCGGAAGGCGCGCGAGATGGCTACTTCCGACCCCGAAAAGTATTATTATGCTGACCAGTACTCCAATACTGCCAACTGGCGCGCGCATTACACGAATGGAACGGCCGATGAAATCTGGCGGCAGACCAAAGGCCGGGTGACGCATTTTCTGGCCATGCTCGGAACCGGCGGAACCTTCGTCGGCACTTCGCGCAGGTTGAAGGAACTGAAGCCGGAGATTCGATGCGTCTCGCTGCAACCTGACTCACCCTTCCATGGTATTGAGGGCGCAAAGCACATGGAAACCTCGATTATCCCGAAGATATATGATCCAACAATTGCGGATGAGGATCTTCGCATCGCCACGGAAGCTGCGCAGGATATGTGCCGACGGTTAGCGGCGGAAGAAGGCTTGCTGGTGGGCGTCTCGGCGGCCGGTGCACTGGTCGGCGCACTCCAAGTTGCGAAGTCTGCAGCACCGGGCTCGGTGGTTGTAACCATCTTCCCTGATTCCGGGGATAAATACTTGAGTGAACAGTTCTGGGAAGGCTCTGCCGTGAAATAAGGGGAACTCGTAGCGATGATACTGACAATTCAGAAAGCACTTCTCGATCAACTGCGCAATCACGGTGAGCAAACGTATCCGCATGAGTGCTGCGGCGTGCTGGTTGGCGACTTCGACGAGGCGGGCAACAAGACGGTGAAGAACGTTGTAGCATGCGGCAACACGCGCACGGACTCGCCGCAGAACCGTTATCACATTAGTCCGGCTGAACTGATTCGCATTCAGCGCGAGGCAGCGCTGGCGGGCCAGGATATTGTGGGCTTTTATCACTCGCATCCAGATTGGCCTGCTAGGTGGTCGAGCACCGATCTGGACGAGGCGCACTGGACGAGCTGTTCCTATGTAATTACCAGCGTCGAAAACGGAAAGGCCGCTCTGACGAACTCCTTTTTGTTGCTGGGTGAGGAACAGTCCAAGCACTTTGCGGATGAATCAATCGAAGTGGTCGAATCAACCCAGGAACAACAGAGCCGTTAGAAGAGGAATGACATGCCGATCAAAGTTCTGATACCAACACCACTCCGCCCCTATGCTGGGAAGCAGTCCTCGGTTGAAGTAACTGCACAAACCGTGGGCGAAGCCTTGAATAACCTGGTCACCCAGCATCCTGATCTGCGCAAGCACCTGTTTGCAGAAGACGGCAAGCTGCGCTCCTTCGTCAATGTTTATCTGAACGACGAAGATATCCGCTACCTGGCAAAGGACGCCACTCCGGCCAAGGAGACAGACACCATTACGATTGTGCCTTCTGTCGCCGGAGGCGTGTAAGGTTCAGCGGCTTGCTAGCGCAAGAATTCGAGTCACTTGGATTACCGGAGATCAAAATTGGCTACATTGAACGAGAGCATTCCAACAACCCTGAGCAATGAAGAAATCCTCCGTTACTCGCGGCACCTGATCATGCCCGAAGTTGCGATGGAAGGCCAGCAGAAGCTGAAAGCCGCGCGCGTGCTGTGCGTCGGCGCGGGCGGACTTGGCTCGCCTCTGGCGCTCTATCTGGCCGCTGCCGGAGTGGGTACGCTGGGTCTCGTCGATTTCGACGTGGTGGATTACACGAATCTGCAGCGTCAGGTGCTGCACTTTACCGCCGACGTGGGCAGGCCAAAGTTAGACTCGGCAATTGACAAGCTGAACGCGATCAATCCCTTCGTCAAAATTGAACGCTTTGACACACTGCTTAACAGTCAGAATGCGCTGGAGATCTTCAAGGGTTTTGACATCATCGCAGACGGCACTGACAACTTTGCGACGCGCTACCTGGTCAATGATGCCTGCGTCCTCACGGGCAAGCCGAATGTCTATGCTTCGATCTTCCGTTTTGAAGGGCAGGCGAGCATCTTCGCAACCGAAGAGGGACCGTGCTATCGCTGCCTCTATCCTGAACCGCCGCCGCCCGGACTGGTTCCGTCGTGCGCCGAGGGTGGAGTGCTCGGCGTGTTGCCGGGACTGCTCGGCGTTATCCAGGCCACCGAGGTCATTAAGCTGATTCTCGGCGCAGGCGAGTCGCTGATCGGCCGGCTGGTGCTGGTGGATGCGCTGGCGATGCGTTTCCGCGAATTGCGCGTGCGCAAGAATCCAGAGTGCCCGGTGTGCGGCACGAAGACGCAGAAGGAACTGATCGACTACAACCAGTTCTGTGGCATCCGCGGCGAGGAGACAGCGACGGCACCAACTGCGAAGATTCCTGAGATTCAGCCCGCGGAGTTGAAGCGTCGGTTGGATGCGGGCGAAGACATCTTCGTCCTCGATGTTCGCGAGCCGCACGAGTACCAGATCTGCAATCTCCACGGCACGCTCATCCCGCTCGGAGATCTGCCCAAGCGCGTGCATGAACTCGACTCCAGCCGCGAGATCGTCGTCCATTGCAAGATGGGCGGACGCAGTGCCAAGGCGGTGGAGTTCCTGCGTCAGTCTGGATTCAAACGCGCCTCCAACCTCACTGGGGGAATTCTTGCGTGGGCCGATAAGGTTGACCCTTCGCTGCCCAAGTACTAGTTGAAGGCGCAATGAAAGGGACAGCCTCTTGCGAGCGCTGGCCTTTTGCTTTGTAAATCATATGTGATCAAACAACGCCCGGTCTGCGTCCCTGCCGCAGATCCCACAAAGCGGCGACCAGCGCGTCCACTTCCTCGCATGTGTTGTAAAGCGCAAGCGAAGCGCGAAGCGTGCTCTCCAGCCCGAAGCGGCGAAGGATCGGCTGCGCACAGTGGTGGCCACCGCGAACTGCGATGCCTTTGCGATTGAGGTAATCGCCTATCTCTTCCGTTCGGAAGCCATCCATCACGAATGAGAGTACGCCTGCCTTTTCTTTTGCCGTGCCGATAATGCGCAACTCCGCCCATATTCATCCTGTCCCAATTCATTAGGACATCCAAGGGTGGTGATCTATGAAAAGTTATCTGTAATTGGCGCGCCCTCGCGATTATTTCGGAGTGGCATTCGCTGGGCGAACCATGATGGACAAATTAGAGGACATCAGCCGTACCACTTAAGGCAAACATGGAGAAGAGATGAGCGGGAAGATCGCGTTCGAGGAGTACTTCTCAACACCGGAAGCCCTGATTGATTCCGAGCGGCCGCATGGCACCTCGGCAATCTGGCCGACGTTGAAGCACAACTTATCGGACATGCAGACTACCCGTATCGCCAAGATGCTGTTCGCCAGTAGCCCTCCCCTTCGGGGAAATAGAAAACGCAGCGAATTGGTTTCACGCGGCGAAATCAACGAGTATGACAAGCGGAAGACTGGACGCGAAAACGCGATCCGGTTGCTCAAACATGACAAGGACATGAGCGCAAGAGCGTGAGTGTGTGGTCCGCAAAAACTTCGTGGGCCACGAATTGAGTCCTACTGTTAGGCAAGAGAGAGTGCAATTACAGCTAAAGGAGATTTCCTCAATGTCATTTGAGATCGGGAAGATGAGGACTACACCCGAAGGGTACTTCACAAGCCGATGGGGCCTGCCCGAGTACACCGACTGGATGGACGAGAGCATGTCGTGGAAAGAGACATGCTACATCGGCGATTGGTCTTTTCTTTGGGAGCGCCGCTTCAAGGGGCCCGACGCGCTGAAACTGTTCTCAGATCTTACTGTGAATAGCTTCGCGAAGTTTGACATTGGTCAGGCTAAGCACGCCATCTTCTGCAATGACAACGGCAAAGTAATTCACGAAGGGATCCTGGCCCGATTGGGTGAGGACGAACTCATGGTGTCAAGCCGGTGCGGCTACCGCCGGGACAGCTCACTAGTCCATCGCCGCGGGGCGTATGGATATTATCCCGCCTGCAGTTCGCCTAAACCGTTTGCGATGTAGCCTGCTGGGAGGAAAGAGCGCCTTTCACAGTCTCAACGACCTCGCTGTGCGAGAACGGTTTTTCGATGAATCCGTGGATCAGCCCTTGTTCCAGGGCCGCTTGGATGGCGGGATCGTCCTTGTAAAAATACCCCGAGACCACCATGATCGGAATGCCGGGCTGGGCAATGCAAATGTGTTGGGCCAGCTCCAGACCATCGATATCGGGCAGCTTGGCGTCCAGCAGAATCAGCGTGAGCCTGTTGAGCCGGACTACATGGAGAGCCGTCTGGCCGTCGAGCGCCTGGATGCATTGCACCCCAAGCCCCCGGAGCACATGTTCGAGGGCCCAGCAGACGTCGGGGTCATCATCCACGATGAGGACGAGTTGGCTCAACAGGCTCACGGCTCTTCTCCCCGGTCAGGGACAACAACGGCAGTTTCACCGTGAACGTGCTCCCCTTGCCGCTCTGGCTCTCCACGCCGATCGAGCCGCCATGCTGATCGACGATGGAGTGGCAGATGGATAGCCCCAGGCCAGTCCCCCTTCCCAGAGG
>Ga0182030_10002471_pt1 | contig 39177 bp, 34 predicted proteins | sample 812S3MmetaG_FD_121299 | JGI IMG/M metagenome (GOLD analysis project Ga0182030, IMG submission 121299) | Permafrost microbial communities from Stordalen Mire, Sweden - 812S3M metaG (Illumina Assembly) | ecosystem: Environmental > Terrestrial > Soil > Wetlands > Permafrost | place: Sweden...
CTAACGTCGATATCACTGGTCATCTCAATACGTTCGGAGCGGAGCATACTTTGCTCCTTGGTGGAGATTATTACAGGACGACGGGGTTTACTGCGAACATATTTTCAGGGCCGGGCTATGTCAGCCTTTACAACCCGAACCTCGGTTTCACAAGCAACGTTAGCAGCTGTTCCGCTCAAGTGAACTTCGACGGGCCGTGCGCCCCTTCTAGCAGTATATACGCTCAGACCAGCGCGGGCCTCTACCTGCAAGACCAAGTCAAGCTACCCTATAATTTCTTTTTCATGGCTGGAGCGCGATATCAATATGTCAATCAAACCGGCGCGACCAATAGTTCAACCGGCGGGTATGGGGGACCAAATGAATTGGCGCCATCCTTGCCGGTCACCGGCCAGGCGCTGACGCCGCGCTTCGGCCTGTTGTGGCGGCCACAACAGTGGTTAAGCCTTTATGGCAACTACACCGAGGGCTTTGGCCCACAGCCCGCGGGCACCCTCATCTACCCGGGGCAGCTCGCACCGCCCTCGGGCGCGAAGAGCTGGGAGGCGGGCGCGAAGATCGAGCTGTTCGACGGCAAAATCCGCGCGAACGCGGATTACTTTGAACTGGTCAAGACGAATGTTCCCTACCAAGATCCAAATCACCCTTTCCAATGCGGTGGTGGCCCTTGTGAACTCGTCGCTGGGGCGGCGCGCAGCACGGGACCGGAATTCGACGTTCAGGGCGAAATCCTTCCCGGTTGGAAGGTGATCGCCAACTACACCAATGACGATGTGCGCTTCACCAAAATTAACCCCGCCACCGTAGGTCCCGGCGGCCCGGGCGCCGGCGAGAGGTTTTTCGGCGTGCCACGCAATCAGGCCAGTCTTTGGACCACCTATGAGTTTCAAAACGATTCGGCGCTGAAGGGCCTCAAGATCGGTGCCGGCTACCACTATTTTGGCTCGACGCCGGTTGGCGACATCACAAATCCCCCTTTCGACTGGCGCTTGATCCCTTCCTACGGCACTGTGGATCTGATGGCGGCGTACAGCTGGAACTATGCGGGCACGAAAATGACCGCGCAGTTGAACGTCACCAATCTCCTCGATCGGACGTATTATACAGGCGTGGCTGTCGATTTTGCCTCCCCGGCCCCCGGCGCGGTGGGGGGCGTCTATCGCAGCTATGGCGCGCCCTTCGCGGTCGTGGGGTCGCTGCGCGCCGAACTGGACAAAGGGTCGACGCCGCCGCCCTGGCTGCTGCCGGTCGCGAGCGCCGCGCCGTCGCTGTCCACCTTTACTTGGACGGGTTTTTATGTCGGCGGCCAGATGGGTTACGGCTGGGGCCTCAACGACGGCTCGGTCAGCTGGGCTACGGCTCAAGGCCAGATCGGACCAGGCTTTCAAGGCTCCCAAATCGGCAGCGGCGCGCATGGCGTGATCGGCGGCGCTCATGCCGGCTATAATCAGCAATTCGACCGGTGGGTCGTTGGCCTCGAAGGCTCCATCGACGGGACCACGCTGACCAAAAATATTATCGTTCCAGGTCCCAATCTCATTCTGGATCCCAATCAAGCAAGTGGAATCGGCGGCACAGTGACCGGCAGGGTGCAGACCGGCGTCCAGGGCTCCGTGCGCGCCCGCGCGGGCTATGCCTTCGGCCGCCTCCTGCCCTATGTGACAGGCGGCGTCGCCATCGGCTCGTTCAACAGCGATGCGCAATTGTTTGGCGTCGACCTCGACGGCGCAACTTCCTTCGCCGCCAGCGGCGCCAAGTCCGCGACGCGCGTCGGCTGGACGCTCGGCGGCGGTCTCGAATATGCGGTCAACAATCATTGGTCGCTGCGGGGCGAGTACCGCTACACGGATTTCGGCCATATCGCGATCGCCACCGACCCATCTGCGGTCGGCGCGGCCTTTGCCCTCGACCGAAAGCTCGAACAGCATCAGGTACAGGTTGGCTTCAGCTACAAGTTCGGCCCGCTCGTGCCCGAGCCGATGGACGCCCCCAGGATCGTGAAGGGCCCGGCGGTTGCGGACAATGACTTGCCAAAATTCGGCGGCGTAGCGCCGTCCAGCGGGCCGTTCGTGATGAATTGGACCGGCTTCTACGCCGGGCTTCACATCGGCTACGGCTGGGGTCTCAACGACGGTTCGATCACTTATGCGACGCCCGGCGGTCTTGCCGGCCAGAGCAATCTCTCCAGCAGCGCCATCGTCTCGGGCGGCGGCACGAATAGCAACGGTGACGCGACCGGCGTCATTGGCGGCGCGCATCTCGGCTACAACTGGCTCTTCGATAGATGGGTCGCCGGTCTCGAAGGCTCGATCGATCCGACGCTCATGAGTCGGGGCATCTCGATCACTGCCCCCAACGCGACAGCGGTGGATCCCGTGACCCTCGCCAATGACATTGGCGCCACCGCCACCGGCGGGATCTGGTCGACAATCCAAGGCTCCGTTCGCGCCCGCGCGGGCTACGCTTTCGACCGCATGATGGTCTATGGAACGGGCGGCGTCGCGCTCGGCTCGTTCGGCAGCAATTTCCAAGTTTTTGGCATCGACCTCACAGGCGCGCCCTTCTATGCCGCCGATCAGCGCTCGTCGACGCGCGTCGGCTGGACGCTCGGCGGCGGCGTCGAATATGCGATCAATCCGCATTGGACGGTGCGCGGCGAATATCGCTACACGGATTTCGGCCATATGAGCGAATTTCCTGCCGCGACATCAATGGGCGTCGCCTACACGGCCGATCGGCATCTGGATCAGAACCAGGTCCAGGTTGGTTTCAGCTACAAGTTTGGCGAGGACGTGCCTGTCTCCGCCAAATATTGATCAGCGCTTCCTTGTCTCGCTTGCGGGAGAAGGGATGATTCCAAAGCGGGAAAAGGGGCGCCGCGCTCCTTCGCTGAATGAGGAACACGCGAATGGTGCGGCAAATCTTCGTCTTCATCCACCGCTGGGCGGGGCTGCTGATGACGGTCTTCTTGATCCTCGTCGGCCTGACTGGCAGCGTGATCGCCTTCATGAGCGAGCTGGAGCATCTGATCAGCCCGCAGCTTTACGCGCGCCCAAGGGCCGGTGTGGAGCGGCTCGATCTCGCGACGCTAGCCGAGCGCGCCGAGACTCTGGTCCCCCAAGCCCGGATGAACAGCATTGCCATCGACGGGCCCGATCAGGTCGATGTGCGCTACATTCCTCGCACGGACCCGGCGACTGGCAAGCCTTACGAACTCGACTTCACTCAGTTTTTCGTCGATCCCTGGACCGGGAAAGAGCTTGGCAGGCGAAACTTCGGCGATCTGTCGCAGGGCTCGATCAATCTCATTCCCTTCATTTACGAACTGCACTGGACGCTCGCACTGGGCCGGACCGGCATCTGGATCATGGGGGTCGTCGCGTTGATCTGGACCATAGACTGCTTCATCGGTTTCTATTTAACTCTCCCGATCTCCACCACCCAATTTTGGCGACGCTGGCGCCCATCATGGCTCATCAAGCGGCGGACCGGCCTTTATCGCCTCAACTTCGATTTGCATCGAGCGAGCGGGTTGTGGCTCTGGCCGATGCTCTTCGTTTTCGCTTGGTCGAGCGTGATGCTGAATCTGCCATCTATCTATGACTGGGCAACGGGAATGGTGCTCGACTACCAGTCCCCGACGGAAGCATATCTGGCGAGAACGCCGCATCCCAACGAGACTCCGCGCCTCGATTGGCATCAGGCGCTGGCCGTAGGCGAGCGGCTGATAGCGGAACAAGCGGCGAGCCGCGGCTTTTTAGTGGAGCGCGCGCGCGCGCTCGGTTACGACGCTGATCAGGGCGTCTATTTCTACTACGTAAAAAGCAACCGCGACGTGAACGAAAAGAACGGCCGCTCCGGCGTCCTCTTCGACGGCGACACGGGTGCCTTCCGATCCCTGGACCTGCCCTCAGGCGAACATAGCGGCGGAACGGTTTCGACCTGGCTTCGCGCGCTGCACATGGCCGACGTCTTCGGTCTGCCGTATCGAATTTTTGTTTGCGCACTCGGGCTCGTAATCACCATGCTTTCGGTGACTGGCGTCTACATCTGGTGGAAAAAGCGCAAAGCGCGCATTCACGCCAATTCCCGCTCCGCTTCAGCGACTACGCCGCTCGCTCATCAAACGTGAGGATACAGCCGCGCCGAGGCGCGCAGCGTTCGCGTCGAACTGCGTTCGTTTTGGCGAAAGGAACCTGATGTGACGCGCCTCTCTCTTGAAAAGCAGAAACTGGTCGAACAACTGCGGTTCGCGCTGCCGCTCAAAGCACGGGCGCGACCACCGTTGATCGAGCGGTTGCGAAAGTCCATTTCGCAGGACGCCGCGAGATCGAATTTGCCGGTGACGAACATTTTTGACGCTGGCGAGAGCCTTGGCCTTATGTGCCAACTGGATTTGACGCAATACTCCGCTCAAACGCCCTATCTCGTCGTGCCGTTCGAACATCTCGCGCTGGACCGCTTATACGGGCTTGATCGCAAGTTTCAGCGCTATCGAACGCGCGGCGTTCACTTATCGCCGCAAGCCTCTTAGTTCGCTAATGAATATAAAACGGACAGCGCCTGGAACTGTTGACGTGCCTGGCGCTCCCCCACGAACCGGCTGCTGGCTCGGGCTGAGAATGGTTTGGGGCGGTCGCATATTCTTCAACAATGGAGACTCGAAGCGTGGCCTCTCGGGAAAAACTCTTTGCGTCGCTTTCCCGCCTCGGCGGACGCCGCAGAAGAGCGGCGCTAACGGCTCTACTGCTGCTTGCCGTGTTGGCGGCTGCCCTCGCCCTGTTCTTCTGGGGACCGCTCAGGGCGTCCACAACCGCCTATGAAACGCAGCCTGTCGTTCTTGGCGTCGTGGAGCGCAGCATTTCAGCGACCGGGGCGGTGAAGGCGCTGGTGACCGTCGACGTCGGATCACGTCTCTCCGGCATCATCGCCGACGTAAAAGTCAATTTCAACGATGAAGTCACAGAGGGTCAATTGCTGGCGGTGATCGACCGCGCTCCATTCGAAGCCAAGTTGGCGGCGGCGACCGCCGGTCTTGCCGAAGCGCGGGCGGCGATCGGATTACAAGAGGCGACGCTGGCGAAATCTCAAAAGCAGTTCTCTCATAACGATCGCGACGCCATACGCTACCGGGGTATGGCGCGTTCGGGGGCCGCCTCGCAAATGTCGGTTGATCAGGCTGAAACCCAAACCGCTCTCGCGAGAGAAGAAATCGCCATCGGCCAGGCGCAGCTGACCTCAGCCAGAGCGGCCGTGGCGCGCAGGGAAGCCGATCTTCGCGAGGCGCAAATCGATCTCGACAACACGCAAATTCTTTCACCCATCAATGGCGTGGTGATCGACAGGAAAATCCAGCCGGGTCAGACCGTCGCCGCGAGTTATCAGACGCCGATCCTGTTCCAGATCGCCCAAGACCTGTCGCAGATCACCATCAATGCTCAGGTCGACGAAGCCGACATCGGTGCGGTGCGTTCCGGCTGTCCGGTAAAATTCTCCGTCGAAAGCTATCCCGATGAAGTTTTCGAAGGGGTGGTCGAGCAGGTTCGGCTGGCGAGCGTCAAGAACGCGGGGGTCATCACCTATACGGTGGTCGTCAGAGCAGAGAACCCAGGAAAGCGACTTTTTCCGGATATGACGGCCACGGCGCAGATCGTTTGCGACAAGCGCGATCACGTAAAATCCGTTCCCAATGAGGCGTTGAGGTTCCATCCAGTGCTCTCTGACGCTGGGGAAGCGGCACAGGCGCCAAGACAGCTTCAACCGGACGAGGGCGTCTTGTGGGCGGTAAGCGGCGACGGAAAGCTCAGGCGGCGTCAGGTGCGATTGGGGCTTAAGGGCGACTCATCGACCGAAGTGCTCGGGGACCAGATCGCGGTTGGGGATTTGGTCGTGTTGCGCGCCAAGAGCGCCAGCGCTGCAGAAGGTCATTGATCATCATGGGCCAAGGTCCCGAAGTCGCTCCGCCCGCGATCGAATGTCGGAATTTGAGCAAGACCTATGAACTTGGCGCGACCAGCGTTCGAGCTTTGAAGGAAGTTAGTTTTCGCATCATGAGCGGCGAATTCGTCGCGATAATGGGGCCATCTGGTTCGGGAAAATCCACATTGGTGAATCTTCTCGGCGCCCTCGACACCCCAACCTCCGGCGAACTCCTGATCGACGGCGAGGCGGTTTCCGGAATGTCGGACGATGCGATGGCGGAATTGCGCAACAGAAAAATCGGATTCGTATTCCAGCAATTTAATCTGTTGCCGCGCATGAGCGCGCTGGAGAACGTGATTCTGCCGCTGAGCTATTTGCGGCATTCGAGCTTGGACAAGACGGAGCGCGCTTGCGCTAAGCTCGAAGCCGTGGGTCTCGCAGGCCGGCTGCATCACCGGCCAAAACAACTTTCGGGAGGCCAACAGCAGCGGGTCGCCATCGCCCGCGCGCTGATCAACAATCCGCGTATCTTGTTGGCCGACGAGCCGACCGGCGCGCTCGACAGCGCAACATCGCGAGAGATCATGAACCTGTTTTCATCTCTTCATTCCGCCGGAAATACGGTAGTCGTGATCACGCATGAACCGGAAATCGCCGCCTTCGCCCCAAGATTGCTGCGGTTTCGAGATGGCGAACTCGTCGCGGATATCCAACAAGAGACGCGCAACACGCCAGCTGAAGGTGCGCGAGCATGACGCTTAACGGCAGCGTTCGCGAGGCGATCGCCGCGCTGCGCAGTAACACATTGCGTAGCGCTCTCACTGCGATTGGCGTCATCATCGGCGTCGCCGGAATCATCGCCATCGCCGCCGCCGACGCCGGCGCAAGGCAAACGGTCGAGGGTCAAGTCGCCATACTTGGCGTCAATCGACTGTCGCTAGGCTGCGTCCCGTCCTCGAACTCCGGGCGGCGCGGTCCGGTTGTCACGCTGATCGACGACGACGCCAAATTCGTCACGGATCGCGTTCCGGAAGTCGGGGCGTTCAACACTGAATTCGACAGCTCGGCGACGATCGTGGCAGGCGATGCGGCCTGGACCACTCAGGTGTGGGGCACGAGCGCCTCCTACTCCCTGACTCACGACATGAAACTGAAGGAAGGACGATTTTTTGACGAAGATGAGGACCGTCGCCGGGCCAAGATCATCGTGCTCGGGGCGACGGTCGCGAACAAGCTTTTTGGCGCCGAGTCGGCGGTAGACAAGAAGGTGCGCGTCAACGGCGTCCCGATGCGGGTTGTCGGCGTTCGCCAGTCGCTGGGCAGACTCGGCGGAGAAGATATGGATGATCATGTCTTCGTCCCGATAAACACCGTGCGCACTCGACTTTTGAAGGACCCGCTGACGGTCCCCCATCAAGTCAATCTCGTCACCGTCAAGGTAGCTTCAGGAAATGACCTGGACAGAGTGGCGCGAACAATCGGTCAGCTCATCCGCGAACGTAAACATTTGCCAGAGAGTGGACAAGAGCAATGCACGGTGGATAATCCGACGCAATATGTTCACTTGATGAACAGCACGCATTCTGCGCTCAGCGGCTTGCTGGCTGTAACGACTGTTATTTTCCTTATAGTGGGCGGCGTCGGCATCACTAACATCATGCTGGTGTCGGTGACCGAACGCACCCGCGAAATCGGACTTCGCAGGGCGGTTGGCGCCCGCAGGGTCGACATACTTGCTCAGTTTTTGACCGAAGCAGTAGTGCTTTGCGTGGCGGGAGGCGCGGTTGGCGTTGTTGTCGGGGTCGCCGCCGGCTATGTAATTGCTCAGTCGTCCGGCTGGCCGCTCATAATCGAGCCCTGGGCTGTTGCGACAGCGATATTGGCCTCCGTGGGCGTCGGGGTCGCCTTTGGCTATTTTCCGGCTCGTCGTGCGGCGTTCCTTGATCCGGCGGAGGCGCTCGCCCGTGATTAGCCTGTGCCGCCATTTTTCGCGAAGGATCTGGATGGGCTTCGGCCTCGTGCTCGCGTCTTGCGCAGTAGGTCCAGATTTCGTCGCCCCGCCGCCACCCGAAGTTGAAGGCTTCACGCCCGAGAAGACTGGCTCGCCCGGTAATGGCCAGCGCTTCAAGGAAGGCGCCGACGTCCCGGCGCGCTGGTGGACCGCCTTCAAATCGAGGCGCCTTGATGAACTCATTCAGGAAGCGCTCGACCACAATCCAACGCTGGAGGCGGCGGACGCCGCAATCCGCGTCGCCCAACACAATGCCGACGCGGCGACCGGAGCCTTCCTGCCGCAAGTCTCGTTCAATTCGAATTCGAGCTACATTTACTCTTCGGGCGACGCGACCAACACGACCGTCACCCAGACCGGCTATTCTTTTTTCTCGAAGTCGCTGCAGATCAGCTACGCGCCTGACATCTGGGGCGCCAATATGCGCAATGTCGAGTCGCTCGACGCGCAACGCGATATCCAGAGCTTCCAGAAGGAAGCCGCCTATCTGACGCTGGCGGCCAATGTCGCGAAAGCCGCGATCGAGGAAGCCTCGCTGCGCGCGCAGATCGCCGCCACCCGCCGGATCATCGATCTTCAAGAGCAGTGGCTGAGCCTGCTTGAGCGCCAGCTGGCCTTTGGGGCGGTCGCCGGAACCGATATTCTTTCGCAGCAAGCCGCGCTGGCCCAGGCGCGCCAGACGTTGCCCGATCTCGAAAGACGCCTCGCCCAGCAACGCAATCTTCTGACCGCCCTCGCGGGACGCTATCCTTCGCAGGAGGTTGGCGAGACTTTCGACCTCGCGCAGCTCGTCTTGCCGCATGAGCTTCCGCTCAGCCTGCCGGCGCAACTCGTCGGCCAAAGGCCGGACATCAAGGCCGCCCAGGCCAGCTTTCACTCGGCCAGCGCCCAGGTTGGCGTCGCCATCGCGGCGCGACTGCCCAATATCGTCCTGACCGCCAATGGTGGGTCTGGCGCGTTCCAGCTGGCGCAGCTTTTCACGCCGGGAACCTGGTCTTACACGCTGATGGGCAATGTCGCTCAGCCCGTTTTCGACGGCATGACGCTGCTCAACAAGCAAAGAGCCGCCGAAGCCGGGCTAGAGCAAGCGGAAGCGCAATATCGGGGCGTGGTGATCAATGCGTTTCAAAACGTCGCCGATACGCTTCGCGCCTTGCAGGCCGACGCCCGGGCCGTCAAGGAAGCCCGCATCGCCGAGAGCGTCGCCAAAAAATACCTCGACAAAATCCGCTCGCAGCAAAACTTTGGTGGCGTCTCGCAACTCGCCGTCGTGGATGCGCAACGGACGCTGCTCAACACAGCGATGGCCCGCGTGCAGGCCGAAGCCCAACGTCTCACAGACACCATAGCCCTCTTCGTCGCGTTGGGTGGCGGGTGGTGAGGGGTTCGGTTATCGCGTGCTCCAGAACCAAAGGAGAGATGCTTCGATGACGAGAACAACGAACGATCCTGGCCTTGGCGTCTTTGGCGATCGGCGAGCGTTTCGGATGTGGAGCCATAACCCTGATCGATCGCAATGATTTCTATCAACTGGGATGCTGCCATGAAAAATGACGAGAAGGTGCGCACCCTGAAGCGAGCCGCATTGCGGGAGGCCGTCTACGCCAGCTGCCCGAGCCTCTCACGGGCCGATGCCAGCAAGATACTCAATGACTTCTTCGAGGAGCTTAGTGAGGCGCTTGCAAAGGACGGGTCCGTGAAACTGCGTTCCTTCGGCCAATTCAACGTCCGCTCGAAGCGCGAGCGCCCTGGGCGCAACCCCAAGACTGGAGTTGAGGCTCCAATTACTGCGCGCAAGGTTATAATCTTCAAAGCGTCGCCCGTGCTTGCCGCTCGGGTCAACGGCGAGACGATCAACGAGGAGGAAGAATGATCGCGTCGACGAGCGCGGACACATATAGTTCGCTTTGAACGTGCCACGCTGGGCCATCTTGTTGAAGTGGGATCGGGGCGGCTGCAGAGCCAGAAGGCCCCGCCTGCCGCCATCATCGGCGATCAGTCGATGACCTTGCCGCCCTCGTCCAGGCAAGCCTTTTCAATGTCTTTAAAGACCCAACCTTGACCTTTACAGGCGTTCATGCCCGCGCATTTGTTTTTCGGGGTCATGCAGTCGCTTTTGCCTTTGCAGCTGTTAACCCCCAAGCAATGCACCTTGCCTGTCGCGGCCGCCACCGGCATCGCCGCACCGGCCAGCGCAAGCGATACCGCTGCAATGGCGAGAGCGGCCCCGGAGCGCGTGTAGTTCTTCATAAGATGTTTCCTGCTGTGTAATTCGAAATTCCCTGGACGGGCCGGTAACCGACAACATATGGCCCAGCCAGCTTCATGCGCAATCGGGGCGGGACTATCAGGGGCGTCTCACGACTCTCGTCACGCTGACGCACCATGGGAGCAATCCCAAGGGTCGGAATAGGGACGACAGTCAATTCCTGCTCATGCCGAGCAATATCCTCTATCCTCACGCCGATACGCCATCCTGAGACGTCTAGGCCCGGGGTAAGCTGCGTCATCGCTCGCACCCTCAGTTCGGTTGGCGAATTTTCCGGCCCCTCGAAGATTGGCGATCCGATTTCTCGCTCCCAGCGTAGAAAATTGGGGGCGATTTTTGCAGCCGGGCTCTCATCTTTCCATGTGCCGCTATGCCGAAGCCAAGGCGCTCTCCGGGTCGCCCATCGGCCTTTCTATGGTCCGAGCCCAATCTTCACGAAGGGCAGGGGAGCGCAGTCAGACACGAAAACGCAGGAAAGTTGAGCCGCCGAGTAGATGGGGCACGCTTCTCCCCCGGCGATGGCGGGTGGGTAGGGGCGGCCGCAGGAAAATGTCGATACTGCCAACCTTCTCGATCATCAAAAATGCGGACACATTGCGGACACGGCAATCACACCACTAAATTTCACCAGCATAAATATTTGATTTTATTGGTGAGCGCGCCGGGGCTCGAACCCGGGACCCCCTGATTAAAAGTCAGATGCTCTACCGACTGAGCTACGCGCTCGCTTCAAGAATATTCCTTCAGATCGGCGACGCCGCTCTGAATTACCTCGATCCAAATCGGAAAAAGCAGTCGGCCTGCCCTTCCGCATCGATCACAAGGACCGAACAGTGACGATCCACTATCCTTCGGGGCCGGATCGGTCAACCCCGCGTGATCGAGCTTTCTTGGCGACCTGCGAGCATATGGGGCGGCGCCCTCAAAAAAGGATCCCGAATCTTTCTCGGTGGCGATGGTCAAGTGGTAGAGAGTGGCCTATCATTACCCAAGAAGCTTAATTCGCCGCGCAAATATAAACGGCAGGCGGAGCGGGTTGGATATGGGCCATAAAGAGGATTTGTTTCAGAATCTCGATGCGGCGATCCCGGGCCTTCGCCGCTACGCGCGCGCGCTTTGTCCTGGAGACGGTTCGGCTGCTGCAGACGAACTTGTTCAGGCCGCCCTCGAAAGAGTCGCCACGAAAATCAAGGCGAAGACTTTAGGCATTGGCGAAGACGACGCCGCGAGGCTCTGCGCCTATGCCTCCTTGACCGCGCTCGCGAGAGAAAAATCGGGCGGGTCTTCAGTTCCACGGCCATGCGAACGCGAGCAGATCGTCGCCCAAGGGTTGGCAAACTTGCCTTTTGTTGAACGCGCAAGCCTGTTACTTGTTGTTCTAGAAGGCCTTTCGTATGATGCAGCAGCAGGGGTTGTCGCCGTTCCTCGCGAGGCGCTTGTGGTTCAGTTGATGCGCGCTCGCGCTGCTTTGTCTTCCGTCGATTTGCGACCGCCAGCCCCCCCGATGGATGGCGTTCGCCGCGCTGGCGCGCATCTGCGCGTCATAAAATAGGGCGAGAGCGTGAGCATGCCCTCCGACAGCGTCGAAGAAGCAGATCTGCACGCGCTTGTCGACGGGGAGATTTCCGCCGAGCGCCGTCGAAAGATAGAAGATCATCTCCTTCAACACCCTGAAGACGCGGCTCAAGTAGAAAACTGGCGACGCCAAAACGCCGCCTTGCGGGCTTTGTATGCCCCGGTCGCCAAGGAGACTCCTCCGTTATCGCTTCGCAACGCCGCCCACCGAAATGCCGCCGCTGGTCCGGCGCCCATTGAAACTGGAGCTATCCATTGGGGTCGACCGAGCAACTCTTCGCGAACGGTGAGGCGTCTAGATGAAGTGCGCGAAGCACGGCGGAAAAAGGCGATTATTTCATCCTTGCTGACCCTGCTTGCTGGCGCCGTGCTCGCTGGCGCGGCGGTTTTCGCCATTACTCATGCCGGCGTCTCTCGTGGAAGCGTCCCCCAGGTGACTTTCGCCCAAGGTTATGTTGATCGAGCTGATGTGTCGTATTTAACTTACGTACGAGATTCGAAGCCGATTGATATTGGCGCCGATCGCATGGGTGACCTCATCGCGGCATTGAAATTGCGTGTCGGCTTTGCTCGCGCGCCGGATCTTTCTTCGGTAGGGTTGCGATTGCTCGGGGGGCGGGTCGCGCCCGGACTTTTGGCTCCGGCCGGATTCCTTGTTTACGAGAATGATAATGGCGCCCGCGTAGCGCTGTATTTCGAACGTGCCGAAGCTGGACCTGCGCCGCGCATCGCTCCGCGCGTCGACAGCAGTTTGACGGCGATCGAGTGGCGGGGCGCGGGAATGGCCTTTGTATTGATCGGACCACTTGGTTCTGAGGCCATGCAGATTAGCGCCGAGCGCGCTGCGGCTGAAATACTGGCCCCAGCGCTCAATGAAGCGCCTTATCCTTGACGGGTTCCGCGGACAGCATTTTCAATGAAGGCAAGCGTCATGAGATACCAGGAGGCGCCAACTCCTTCCCAGTCCTACAGTGGTCCTTCAGTGGCCGCAGTTCGTCTTTCAACTCAGAACTGTCCATGAATGCGCTTCTTCTGCATCCTTTCGTCGAAGACCTTGTCGCCTGCCTGCGCTTTTATACGCTGTTCGAGGTTCCGTGGCTGGGCGACAAGGCTCCCGAGTTTCGAGGCGCCTTGCGCGCGGTTCCGGTCGCGGGCGCCATAATCGGCGCCTGTGGTGGAGCGGCGCTGTTCGTCACATGGGCTTTGGGGATTCCGCCCTTGCCTGCCTCTGCTTGCGCTATCGCGACGCTGGTCGCGGCGACAGGCGCGCTGCATGAGGACGGGCTCGCGGATGTCGCGGACGGATTCGGCGGCGGCGGGACGCGTCAACGCAAGCTCGACATCATGCGCGACAGCCAGCTCGGCTCCTTTGGGGCCGTCGCACTGGCGCTGGCGTTGATGCTTCGCGTTTTCGCCTTGGCCGCACTCACCGAGCGCGGCTTGCCGCTTGCCGTGCTGTCGCTGATTTGCGCCGGAGCGGTGTCGCGCACCGCGGGTTTGGCTCCCTTGCTCATGTTGGCGTCCGCTCGCTCCGATGGAGCGGGCGCGGCCATGTCACGCCCCTCGCGCGGAGCGCTGCAGACTGCTCTGCTTCTCGCTCTTGCGCTCTCCATGCCGCTGACGCTGGCAGGCATGCCGTTATCGCGTATCGCCCTTGGCGACATCCTGGCCCTGTTCGCCGCCATTCTCGTCGCAAAGCTGGCGGAACGCCAGATCGGCGGTTTTACTGGCGACGTGCTTGGAACAGCCCAGCAGTCGGCCGAGATTGTCGTTTTGCTTGCGCTTTGCCGCACTTAGAAAAATTTGGTTCACGAGAGCCATCAAGGAGCAGGGGCTGAAGATGGGGCTTTTTCTTGCCGTGAGCGCGTTCAGGAACGTCAATCCACGAGAAGTTGCGCAAGCCTGCGCCGACTATCTGCTTTCTTATGGCGTCGAGTGTGCGGCGCGTCCACCTGACGCAGACGTGGATCATCACACCGATGCGATGATCTTCCAGTCTCAGGAGGGCTGGCTCGTGGTCTTATGGCCGGAATATTTCGGAGTAAACGTTGGAGCCGCCGCGCGCGGAATGGCTGCCGAGCATGGATGGCTGATCTCAACCATCAAGGTTTACGATGGCGCTTATTGGGACCACCTTGCCTATCTCGGGCAGGAAGAATTGCACAGTCATTGTTCTTGGCCGAATTATTGGGATGAGGAAAGCCAGGCCTCGGATTGGGAGCCAGATCCAGCGAAACTGGCGGCGGCGCTGGGCGTCTCAGCCGATGTGTTGCGGCCCTATTTGATTGATGCGGGGATGATCCAGGATGAAGCGGAGCCGCGCAAGGCGAATGCCGACGACAATTTCGAGCTTCGCAATATCTGGGTGTTCGTGGACTTCTGGAGACGCTTGGGCGTGACCTACCCCGAACCGGGGAAGAATATCGCCCAAATCCTCCGGATAACGACGGACGGATTCATGGATAAATTGCCGGTTTAGGATCGAAGCCTGTATGCAAGCGCTTCGAGCGGGCCAGACTAAAATCCGAGCTTGCTTCAGTTTCCAGATTTAGCCGGCCTTCAGCGCGCCTCGCGATCACGCCGCACGCGCCATCGCTTGACGGACCTCTCCAACCGCATCCATGAGCGTTTCAACGCCAGCGCCGACGCGAACAGCTTCCAGCGCGAGACGGCGGCGGAAACGCCGCGCGCCCGGAAGGCCGGCGAATAGCCCCAGCATGTGGCGGGTCATCGACGACAGGCGCTCACCCTGCGCGAGCTGCCTTTCGATATAGGGTCTGAAGGCCTCGACTGCTTCGAAGCAATCCTTCAATGGCGCGGGTTCGCCAAACAGCTCGCTGTCAACGCGCAGCAGCAATGCGGGATTGTGATAGGCCGCGCGCCCCACCATTACGCCGTCGACGAATTGGAGCTGTTCGTGTATTGCTTCTATCGTTTCAAGTCCTCCATTTATGGCGACTGGCGTTTCCGGGCAGGATCGCTTGAGGCGATGCACCAGCCCGTAATCAAGCGGCGGAATATCCCGGTTTTCTTTTGGGGAGAGCCCTTTGAGCCATGCCTTTCGGGCATGCACGATCAGAGCGTCTGCCCCAGCGCGCAGACTCGCGTCAGCGAGCTCGAAGAGAGCTGTCTCTGGTTCCTGATCGTCAACGCCGATACGGCATTTGACCGTCACGGGAATCTGCACCGCTTCCTTCATCGCCCGTACGCAATCCCCGACGAGCGCCGGCTGCAACATCAGACAGGCGCCGAAGGCGCCATTCTGGACGCGGTCGGATGGGCAGCCGACATTCAGATTTATTTCGACATACCCGAAGCTCTCCGCAATGCGCGCCGCGGAGGCGAGAGCGGCGGGCTCGGAACCGCCCAGCTGAAACGCCACCGGATGTTCGAAGGCGTCATATCCCATCAGCCGCATCCGGTCGCCATGAATGACGGCGCCCGGAGTCAGCATCTCCGTGTAAAGCCGCGCACGCCGCGTCATCAGTCGATGGAAATAGCGGCAATGCCGGTCTGTCCAATCCATCATCGGCGCTACGGAAAAGCGCAGTTCGTTGGCGGCGAGCATTTTTAGCGAGTTTCCTTCCGGTGTGAGCAGACGGCGTCATACCCCATCCACGGGCGGTTCAATATAGCGGAAGCGGAGCAATTGAGCCCGCCTCACGCGGCTATTGCGCCGCCTTTTGGCGCAGCGCCACGGTAAAAGACATTTGTATGGGTCTACCAAAACGGGAGGCCTGGAAACGCACCGCCACGAGTTCCGGCAGCCGAGGCAAGCCTGCCCAGTTGTCGTTCCATCGCGGCGCTTTGCCTTCTTCGACCTGGCCAAAATAGCGCAGCTGGAGAAACGAAACGCCGCGCGCAGCCTCGGTTCTCGCCATCGACTCACGTGTCACTCTACTCGACTCGGCGGTGCGGAAAGACGCCGTCCAGACCGCCAGGTCGGAGTGCTCGCCATTCGGCTCCAGCCCAATTTCGCCCATGAAAAGGCCGCCTTGCTGGGTATCGCCCTCGCTCAACCCCACGAACAGGCATCCGTCGGGTCGCCCGTCAAACAGCAGCGCCTGACCGTTCCGCGTATCTGGAAGCAGAAGTGGATATGCGTGGGCTAACAAATCCGACAATGCCGCCGCCGTCGCTTCAAGGTCGCCGGCGGCCTGATTGATCCTGCTGGTCTCGAAGGCCTTGCGCCCGAGTTGCAGCCCTTCCATCAGGGCGCCCGTCAGCAGCGCCAATAATGCTAGAGACAGAAGAAGCTCCAGCATAGTGAAGCCCGCATCCGCGCGGCGGCGCGCTCGCCGCCTCATTTTATTGTCTCGCGGATTACGCTGGCCTTGAATGTGTCAAAGCCAAGGGTCAGCGTCTTGCCTGTCATCTCCCCGGTGCGCGTCACGTCTATATGCGCTGAATAGGCAATTATCTTTGGGGCTTGTGGATTGTTCTGCGGCGGCATGGGCGCGAAATCGACGGTCAGCACAAAAATCAGCCCGTCGTCGCTTTTCCCTTGAGTCACGCCCGGACGCGGCGGAGATTCGACGCCGATGGCGTCTAGCTCGGAGCGCGCGATACGTGTGGCGCGCAACATGAAGTCAGCCCGGTCATCGTTGAGAACGGCGCCAAAAACGCCGTTCATCAACGCGGCCAGCGACATCGTCAAAATAGCAAAAGCGGCTAACGCCTCGATGAGCACGAAGCCCCCGACGCGGCGGTGCAGCGATCCAGGCCGACGACGTGCAAACCTTGTCTTCACGAGATCTCGCATCGTGCGGCTCCCGTAAGCCAGTTGACGTCGACAATAGCCGTGCGTCCGCCAAGCGACAATGTTATTTCACCTCCCGTGGACGCTCCGTTCGGAAAAAACAGGATATCGCCCTGTTCCGCCCCCTGCCTTCGCGCTTCAGCGACACGCAGATCGACGTGGGCCTCGGGGGGCAGGAAGGTCTCTGGGCGCGCGGGAGACCAGTAGCTCTTGCGCGCAAGGTTGATGTTGACCGCGAGTTCACTGTTGCCGGCTATGGCGCGCGCGCGTGCGTCGCGCATCGTGGCGCAGAGCTTGTGAGCGCTCGCCTGAAGCTGAAGTCCGCCCGGAGCCGGTCGCAGTAGCGGCGTGGAGATGCCGATCACCAAGGCGAAAATCGCCAGAACAGCCAGGGTCTCGAGCAGCGTGAACCCCGCATCACGGCGTCGGAGCCCGCGTTTCATTGTGTCGCGAGCTCATTGATGCCGAGCACAGCGTTCATCACGGTCAGCACCAGCGCGCCAACAAGGCCGGCGATCAATATCGTCAGCGCTGGCGTCAATATGCCCATCGCTCGTTCGATGGAGCGTTCTGTCGCGCGCTCGAAGGTGCCCGCGATACGCAACAGCATTGGCGCCAGTTGTCCGGCCTCTTCGCCAACTGCGATCAGTTGCGGAACGACTGTCGGAAGCTGCTTGATCTGCTCGAGCCCGCGCGAGAGGCTGCCGCCATTGCGGACGGAAGCGACGACGCCGCTGAGTTGTTCGCGCAGAAAGAAGTTGCCGACCGACTGGACCGCGCTTTCGAGCCCCTGCAGCAACGGCACTCCAGCCTTCAGCATGGCGCCGAGAGTGCGGGCGAATTGGGCGGTGTCGTATTGCACTTTCAATTTCCCCAGGATCGGGACATCCAGCATTCGTCGGTCGATGGCCAGCTTCACCAATGGCCGGGTCGCGGCATAGGAACGTAGCCAGAAGAAAAAGCCGATAATAAAAACCAAAAAGCCGAGAATGAACGGCCATTGATCTTCAAGTCCCATGATGAATGAAAGACCCGCCGGCATGGGCTTGCCGCTTTCGGAGAAAATTGGCGAGACCGCCGGGGCCAGAACGCCGACCACGATACCGGTGGAAACGAGCGCCAGCACGATCAATATGACCGGGTAGATCAGGGCCGATTGAATTCTTGCGCGCAGTTCCTGGCGACGCTCCAGCATGTCAGCCATCTGCGTCAGCGACGCCCCAATCTTGCCCATGGCTTCTCCGGCGCGCACGACGCTGATGTAGCCATCGCCGAAAGCCGGCGACGTGGCGGCCAGCGCGTCGGAGAGAGCCGCGCCGTCGAGAAGTCGTCGCAGCACTTCCTCGGTGAGTTGACGCCGTGTGGCGCTTGGCGCCTGTTCCTCTAAAATGCGGAGCGCCCGGTCGAGCGGTACGTCGGCCTCCTCCAAGGTTGCGAAATCGCGCGTGAAGGCGGCGATGTCGGCGGACTTGAGACGCGACTTACCGAAGAGCCCGCCGCCACCCGCGCCGCCCCCGCCGGCGCGCGCGGCCTTCGTCTCGAAGGGCGTCAGGCCTCGCGACCATAGCATTTCCTCGGCTTCATCGCGTGTGCGGGCGTCGATTTCGCCCTCGTCGAGATCGCCTTGTGCGGTGTAGGCCCGGTAATGAAACAGAGGCATTAGGGTTTCCTGGCCGTGAGAATCCGTTCATGGGTCAGCGCTCGGATCAGATCGGGGGCGGCCGACGGGTCGGGTTTTGCGCTCGAAATCCCCTTCTCCGCATAATGCTTCGGCGCGATGACCTTCAAAGCGTCAGTCCACGCGCGTCACGCGCAATACTTCCTCTATGCTGGTTTCGCCGCGCCACGCCTTGCGCATTCCGTTTTGATACATCGACATCATGCCGGCCTCGCGCGCAGCCGAATCCAGCGCTGTGTCGGTCGCCGATTCACAGACCAGCCGGTGAAGGCGCTCATCCATCACCAGCAGTTCGGCGATCGTCGAGCGGCCGGAGTAGCCCGTTTGCCGGCATTTTGGACAGCCAACCGGCCCGCGTAATCGCGAAGGAGTGGTGGCGAAACGTTCCCCCGCGAGGCGAAGCTTCCATTGCTCGGTGGTCGCGTTTGGCGCGGCGCAGGCGTCGCACAGCCTGCGCACGAGACGCTGCGCGAGCACCGCCTTTACAGTTGATGCGATGAGGTAATTTTCGACTCCCATATCTATGAGGCGGGTGATCGAGGCCGCAGCGCCATTGGTGTGAAGCGTCGAGAACACGAGATGGCCGGTGAGCGCCGATTGAATGGCGATGCGCGCCGTTTCGGCGTCGCGAATTTCGCCGATCATGATGATGTCGGGATCTTGGCGCAATATAGAGCGTAGCGCCAAAGGAAAATCCAAGCCTATAGCAGGCTGCACCTGAACCTGATTTACGCCCGAGAGCTGATATTCGATAGGGTCTTCGACGGTGAAGAGCTTCACATCGGGCTGGTTCCGCTCTTTTAGCGCGGTGTACAGCGTCGTCGTTTTGCCGCTGCCTGTCGGGCCGGTGACGAGAATAATGCCATTGGGATTGCTCATCACCGTACGGAAGGGTTCGAGCAAGTCGCGGTCGAAGCCGAGCGCCTCGAAGTCCAGAGAGACATGGCTGCGGTCAAGGATACGCATGACGATGCTCTCGCCATGCGCCGTCGGAATAGTGGACACGCGGAAGTCAATATCGACGCCGCGCACCGCCAGCTTGATGCGACCGTCTTGCGGCAGGCGGCGCTCCGCGATATCGAGCTGCGCCATGATTTTAATGCGCGAGGAGATCGCCGCCTTCAGCCCCGGCGGCAATTGCTCGACGTTGCGTAGCACGCCATCGATCCGGTAGCGCACCAGAACTTGATCCAAAGTCGGTTCAATGTGGATGTCCGACGCGCGAGCCTCTATGGCCTCGGCGACTATCTGGTTGACCCGCCGGATTACCGGCGCCTCGTTGGCGATGTCACGCAGGCGTTGCAGATCGAATTCGCTGGCGGCCTCTCCGCGCGAGTCCGGGTCGACCATGGCGACGCCGCTTTGCCCCTTTCCGTAGAGCGTGAGCAGCGCCTTTTCCATATTGGCAGGCGTGATTAGGCGAAGTCCAAGCGTGAAGCCGGTGGAGTAGGCCAAGGCGTCGACCGGTTCGAGATTGAACGGATCGACCACGGCGACCGTGAGATGGTCGCCATCGAGCTCGAGCGGCAGCAATCCGTTGGCGCGAATAAATCTTTCGACAATGGTTTCAGGCAGAACCGGCTCGGCCGGGAAGTCCTTCTCTTCGATGACTTCAATATGGAGAAATTGTGCAAGATGGCCGCATAAATCCGCATCGGGAATCAAGCCGAGCTTTGTCAGCACCTGATCGAAGCGCTCGCCCGCCTGGCGGGCCGCGCGCTGAGATCTTTGCAGCGATAGGTCGTCCACGGCGCGCCGGGAAAGGAGAAAAGCCCCGAACGTCTCCGCGAATTCATTGCCGCGCGGATCGACCCTGCAACGCGCAGGGACGCTTTCCTTAATTGCTAGACTGTTACTTTGCATCTATAGATCCCGTGGCCAGCAGCGCCGCCCAGATATAAGTTAATCCTTGGAGGCCCGATGCAGGGTCGGGCCGAGAGCCGCGTCGCCACTCGGCGCGTTCGATTGTTCGCACGAGGCAACCGGAAGGCAGGTTTCGTCTTCTGTGGCGCATGGAACCGCCCTCTGGAGCCGAGTAAATGACTTCTCTTCGGCGTTTTCCTTACAGTTTTGAGCAACGAACCGCCGACGACTAGGTTTACACTCCCTTTTGACCAAAGGAAAAGCCCAATGGCTGGCAAGCGCCTGCTCATCGTCGCCCATGCGCCCTCGCCCAATACCTTGCTTTTGCGGGAGGCCCTGGTCGCTGGCGCGAACTCGCCGGAGATTCAAGGGGTCGAGGTGACGACGCTGAGCCCGTTCACGACGACGCCCGAGGTGGTTCTGTCCGCCGACGCGCTCATTCTGGGGGCTACAGAGAATCTTGGCTATATGTGCGGGGCGCTGAAGGACTTCTTTGATCGCTGCTATTACCCATGTCTGGAGCGGACACAGGGGCTCCCCTACGCGCTTTATATACGCGCTGGGACTGACGGCGAGGGCGCGAAGCGCAGTGTCGAAACCGTCGCAACCGGCTTGCGTTGGCGCAAAATCCAGGAGCCTCTGATCTGCCGGGGCGCCTGGCGGGAGGACTTTGTCGCCGAATGCAGGGATCTGGGAATGCTTGTCGCAGCCGGTCTCGACGCCGGAGTGTTCTGAATTTCCCGGAAAAGAGCCAGATCTGTCAGTCCATCGGCAAGCGGAACTCGGCTTCAGCGTGTCCTATCGGGCAGGTTTTGGGCGTCGCTGTGTTTCGCGGCGACCGTACGGCGGCCCGCTGGGGATTTCGCCTGAATGTCCCGCCAGGTGTTGGACTGGGAAATCATCTGGCGTATCTGCGCGACATTGGCTGCTGCGTCGATCGGCTCCAGGTCGCGGCGGGACCATTCTTCCGCCTGAGCGAATTTTCCCTGAAGCGCCAGCACTAGCGCTAGATTCTGGCGCACGCGCATATCCGCTTCGGGCTGACTGGCCGCTAGCAGAAGGGTTTCCTCTGCCCGGGACAGTTGCTGCGACAGGGCATAGGAAAGTCCCATGTTGGACAGCACGCCGGGGTCATTGGGGCGTATTTTAAGCGCTTCCTGATAATAATTGCGGGCAGCATCGTGATTGCCGAGTTCATCAGCGATGGTGCCGAGGGTTGAAAGCACTGACCAATCGGGCCGTTCGGGCGTATGGGCGCGGTTCAATATGTCCGTCGCTTCATTCAGACGCCCTGCATCAGCCAGAGCTTTGCCATAGGCGCCAAGCACTTTCATGTCCTGGGGATATTGAATCGCAGTGCCCTGCAACACCGCCACCGCCTGGGAGTTTTGATCCAGACTGTGCAGCGCGCGGGCATAGGTCATGGCGACCTCTTTGTCCTTCGGGTTCTTCTCATAGCGACGCCCCCATTCCTCGGCGAATTCCCGTAATGCGCCTTCCCCCCGCGGAAGGGCGACGGGAGCGGACGGTTTGCCGATCGAGCCAGTGACGTCGTTCAGCGACTTTGAGCAACCCGAGAGTCCGACCAGAATTGCGAGAGCCAAAGCTGTCGCGACCTTGCGGTTGGGCTTCGCCGCGAGCCGCAGGCAATGAAACTGAAAGGGGAGGGCGGGAACTGTGGCTGCCTTGATCACGGCGAATCTTTTCTGTTTCCAGGTCAATTGGTAAAGGCAGCAATAAAGCGTTAACCCTAATGGATGCTTAACAAGGGGCGGGGGATTGTCCCATCTCGGGGCGCCCGGCAGGCGGAATTAAGGAGATGCCATGGCGACGAAAGCCGGGCTGGAGGAGTGGTCTCAGGATGCGACGCCGATTGATTTCGTCGACGCCCGGGGCTGGGAAGACTATGCCGCCGAGCTGCCTGCGGCCGCTCGCGCCTATGCGGAGGCGTGCCGCTTTGAGCCGAAGCCGGAGCGTCTGCTGCTCGTCCCGAACCGTGAGGGCGCTCTGGAGCGGGTTGTCTTTGGGGTTGAGAAGCCCGACGCGAAGCTGCGCGATCCCTTCCTGGCGGGCAGGTTGGCGACGTCCTTGCCACCTGGGCTTTATCGCTTTGAGAAAGGCCCTGCAGACCCGAGCGCCGCAGCCCTCGCATTTCTTTTGTCGCGCTACAAATTTTCGCGCTATGTCTCGGCCAAGCCGGAAGGGCCGAGATTATGCTCGCCTTCCAGCGTCGACGGCGCTCGGATTTCGCGGATAGCGGAGGCGGTCGCCTTCGGCCGCGATCTGATCAACACGCCAGCTTGCGACATGGGTCCTGAAGCGCTGGCCGACGCAGCTCTGGATCTTGCGCGCCGCCATAACGCAAAAACCCGGCTGATTTTAGGCGAGGCGCCGCTGGAGGAAAATTTTCCGCTGGTGCATGCGGTGGGGCGAGGCGCCGCTCAGCAGCCGCGACTCGTGGATTTCACTTGTGGACCTCAGGATGGCCTCAAAGTGACTCTGGTTGGCAAGGGCGTATGCTTTGACACGGGCGGTCTCGACCTGAAACCCTCAAGCGCGATGCTGCTCATGAAAAAGGACATGGGCGGCGCCGCTGTGACGCTGTCCCTGGCCTCCATGCTGCTTGAGGGCGGGGTTCCGTTGCGGTTGCGGGTGATCTTGCCGATCGTCGAAAACTCGGTGTCAGCCCCTTCATTTCGGCCTGGCGACATCTATCGGAGCCGAAAGGGCCTCTCCGTCGAGATTGGCAATACCGATGCAGAGGGTCGCCTGGTGCTTGCCGATGCGCTTGCGCTGGCGGCCGAGGACCAGCCGGACCTCCTGTTCGATTTCGCGACTCTGACCGGGGCGGCGCGTGTGGCGCTCGGTCCCGATCTCCCGCCTTTTTACACTGGCAGTGATGAACTGGCGCTGGAGATCGCGAACCATGCCCGCGGGGCCAATGATCCCGTGTGGCGGCTGCCTCTTTGGGAGGCTTATGACGCTGGCCTGGACGGCAAGATTTCCGATGTCGTCAATGTCACGAGTCATGCCTTTGCCGGGTCGATCACGGCGGCGCTGTTTTTGAGAAGGTTTGTCGCCAATCCGGATCGCTGGGCGCATTTCGACGTCTACTGCTGGAATGGCGGGACGAAGCCCGGCAGGCCGGAAGGAGGAGAAGTCCAGGTTGCGCGGCTGCTTTACGATTTGATTGAGTCGCGCGCCATCAACAGGAGTCCTTTAAATTGAAAGAAGGTTTCGACCGGCGCCTGACGCCAGCGCGCGCCGATCTTGCGGCGAGCCATCTGAAGGGACATGTCGAGGCCGCGCGTTTTGTCGACGGCGTCGTCATGCAGGTCAAGGAGGGCGTCGTGGACGTCAAGCGCGAGCCGCGACCGGACGCCAGCCTCGATACGCAGACGCTCTATGGCGAATGCGTCACCGTTTACGACGAAGAAGAGGGATGGGCCTGGGGACAACTCGCGCGCGACAATTATGTCGGCTGGATCGCCGCCAACACGCTCTGGAGCAAGATATATAAGCCGACACATCTTGTCCGCGCGCCGAGAACCTTCGTTTATCCGCGTCCCGGCATCAAAGATCCGCCGCTCGTCGCGCTGCCGATGAGCGCGGAAGTGGAGATCGTCGACGTACGCGAAGGTTTTTCCGTAACCAGCGAAGGCGGCTTCATTTTCGCCAAGCACCTTGTGGAGATCGGCGCGCCGGTCGCGGACTTCGTGGCCGTTGCGGAAACGCTGATGGGAGCGCCTTACCTCTGGGGCGGGCGCAGTTCCATGGGCGTTGATTGTTCTGGCCTTGTGCAAAGCGCATTGATGCTCGCCGGGATTATTGCGCCAAGAGACAGCGACCTGCAACAGGCTCAACTGGGGCATGCCGTCGAATTGGGCGCTCGGTTGCAACGAGGCGACCTCATCTTCTGGAAGGGCCACGTTGGCGTAATGCGCGACGCGCAAACGCTGCTGCATGCGAACGCTACGCACATGCTCGTTACAAGCGAACCGCTGGAGGAGGTGCGCGCACGCAATCTCCTAGCAGGCGCGGGCGACATAACGGCGATCAAGCGGCTTGATCTCGATGCAGAAGTCTAGAGGAGAGAATGCCCCAGAAGCTTTACCTCGAAGATCTCGCCGTCGGCCAACGGTTCAAGGCGGGGTCGCTCACGATCAGCGAGCAGGAAATTGTCCGTTTCGCTCGTGATTATGACCCGCAGTATTTTCATCTCGACGCCGAGGCGGCGAAATCCAGCATGTTCGGGGGGCTCGTCGCCAGCGGCTGGCAGACTGCGGCGCTGACCATGCGCATGTTGATTGAAGGCGGCGCCCCATTCGCGGATGGCACGATTGGCGCCGGAGGGGAACTTGCATGGCCTCGCCCCGTGCGCCCCGGCGACACTCTCCATATCGAGAGCGAAGTTATCAAAATCACACCTTCGCGGTCTCGCGCGGATCGGGGAATCGTGACTTTCAAGACCACGACATTCAATCAAAAAGACGAGCCGGTCCAGATCCTAACCGCAAATCTGATTGTATTTTCCCGTGCCGGGAGACAGTGAGGCGATTTGCTCCGGTAGACGAAACGGTTTTATCGGTTCTTTACGAAAGCGCGCACCAAACGTTTCAGCGCGACGACGCCAGCGACCACCGGACCGCGCGAATAATCCCCTGAAGGGGCGCCGCCGGAGAAACCTGCGCCGAAATCGGTCACAACGGCGATGCCCGCGAAAGGAATGGCGAAGCGTCGCGCGAGGATCGCCTCAGGCGCCAGCGAATGCCCCATAAGGTCAGCGCCGAGAGTGCGCGCCATTTTCACTTCCGCGGCTGTTTCGAAGCTGGGTCCCGAGAACCACATCAGCACGCCTTCGTGGATGCTTACGCCCGCTCCCGCCGCCGAAATCTTCATTCGGCGCAGCAGTCGCTTGTCATAGACATCATTCATGTTGATGCTGTTTTTATCTCCGGCGTTGCCGATCAACGGGTTGACGCCTTTCAAATCGATATGGTCGGTAATCGCGACGAGGCTGCCCGGCACAAGGTCGGCATTGGCGGAGGTCGCGAACGTGGTGGAGAAGATGCTGCGCACGCCAAGATGCGTCATGGTTTCGATGGCGCCGGCCATAAGACTTGGATCGCCAGATTCGTGGAAATTGGTCCGACCCTTCAAGACAAGGGTGGGGATCGCGTCAATTGTGCAGACCAGCAATTCGCTGTCATGCGTGCTTGGCGTTTGCGGAAAGCCGGGCAGGTCCGCATAGCGAATCACGATCGGATTTTCCGCGAATTCCGCCACGCTGTAGAAGCTGCGCCCGAGAATAACGGCTGCTTCGACCATCCCAAGGCCGCTTCGGGACTTGATGATTTCTGCCGCGTCTTGCGCCGTGTTGGCCATGTGCTTGTCTCTGGGGTTGTCGCGAATCGCATCGCGACGTCGAGGTCAATTGTCATTGGATTATGCAAATAGCATGATTTATTTCACTCTTTTTCTTAAAATTGGCGAAAATTTTATGTTTCAGCCTCCACCCTGAACGCTGCGGCGAATAATGCCCGAGTATAATCATTTTTGGGAGCCGCGAAGATTTCGCTGGCGGCCCCCTGTTCCACTACCTTGCCATTTCGCATGACAATCAGCTGCGAGGCGAGCGCCTTTACGACTTTCAAGTCATGGCTAATAAACAGATATGCGAGCGAACGCCTGGCTTGCAGTTCGCGCAACAGGTCGACGATCTGCGCCTGAACCGACATATCCAGCGCCGAGGTCGGCTCGTCGAGCACGATCAATTTCGGCTCCAGCACGAGGGCGCGAGCGATGGAGATGCGCTGGCGTTGGCCGCCAGAGAACTCGTGCGGATAACGGTCCATCGAGACGGGGTCGAGGCCGGTTTCCCGGAGCGCGGCGGCAACGATCTCACGTTGCTCGTCCCCCGACAGGCCGGGACGATGTATGGATAAGCCCTCGGCCACGATCTCGGCCACCGACATCCGCGGCGACAAAGATCCGAATGGATCTTGAAATACAATCTGCATGTTGCGGCGCAGTGGGCGCATCTCATGCGCGCTAAGCCCGTCGATGCGCTGACCCATATATACGATTGGCCCGTCCGAGCGTGTGAGCCGTAGAAGTGCGAGACCCAGCGTCGTCTTGCCCGAGCCGGACTCGCCGACGACCCCGACCGTCTCGCCTTCGCGCAGGCTTAGCGATACTCCGTCCACGGCCTTCACATGGTCGATGACACGGCGCAAGAAACCTTGCCTGATCGGAAACCAGACGCGCAGGTTGTCGGTGGAGATAATGACCGGCGCATCCTGCCGAGCGACATTCGCCGCGCCCGATGGTTCCGCCGCGAGCAGCGCCTGCGTATAGGGATGTTTTGGCGCGGTGAATACTGCTTCGACCGGGCCGGCTTCGACGATCTTTCCGCGCTGCATGACGCAAACGTCATCGGCGATTCGCCGCACAAGTCCAAGATCATGGGTGATGAAAAGCATCGCCATGTCGTAGGTCTTGCGCAAGCGATCCAGCAGGGCAAGAATTTGCGCCTGTACGGTGACGTCGAGCGCGGTCGTGGGCTCATCGGCGATGAGAAGATCCGGCTTGTTGGCGAGCGCCATGGCGATCATCACGCGCTGGCGCTGACCTCCGGAAAGCTGGTGGGGATAGGCGCCGAGCCGCTGGCTTGGGTTTGGAATGCCGACTTCGCCCAACAGTTCCACAACCCGCGCGCGCACCGCCTCGCGGCCGCGCATGCCATGGAGCTCCAGAATCTCGCCGATCTGCTTTTCGATGCTGTGCAGCGGATTTAGCGAGGTCATCGGTTCCTGGAACACCATGGTGATGCGGGCGCCACGTATCCGCCGCAGGGATTCGTCGTCCATCTTCAGCACGTCGTCGCCGGCAAAATTAATGCTCCCGGACGGATGATGCGCCGAGCCTGGCAACAGTCGCACTATCGACAGAGCCGTGATGGATTTTCCGGAGCCAGACTCGCCGACCAGAGCCAGAGTCTTGCCCTTTTCCAGCGAGAAGGACACGTGATCGACCGCCAGCGTCTCCTTTCCGCCCTGGGCGAAAGAGATCGAGAGGTCGCGAACGTCGAGCAGGGGGATGGTCATGCCGTCCTTCGTCATCAACGGAAAGTCTTTCGTGGATCGAAGGCGTCGCGCACGGCCTCGCCGATAAACACCAATAGCGAGAGCATAAGCGCGATGATGATGAAGCCGGTGAGTCCAAGCCACGGCGCCTGCAAGTTGATCTTGCCCTGCAAGAGCAGTTCACCCAACGACGGCGAGCCCGGCGGGAGGCCAAAGCCGAGGAAGTCCAGCGAGGTAAGCGTCGTGATGGAGGAATTGAGAATGAACGGCAGGAAGGTCAGCGTCGCCACCGTCGCATTGGGCAGAAGATGGCGCATGATGATCTTCGCGTCGGAGAGCCCAAGCGCACGGGCGGCGTTCACATATTCGAAGTTGCGGGCGCGCAGGAACTCGGCGCGCACGACATGCACCAGGGACACCCAGGAAAACAGCAGCAAGATTCCCAGGAGTATGAAGAAGCTCGGGGTGAGAAATGATGAGATAATGATGAGCAGATAGAGCTGCGGCAGGGACGACCAAATTTCGATGACGCGCTGAAAAACAAGATCGACCTTGCCACCGAAATAGCCCTGTATGGCGCCTGCGGCGATGCCGATCACCGACGACACGCTGGCCAGGATCAGCCCGAACAGCACCGAAAGGCGAAACCCGTAAAGCAGGCGCGCCACCACATCGCGGCCTTGGTCATCGGTGCCGAGCCAGTTCCATTCAATGTCGCTGCAACCACGATTGGGGGCGTCCGGCGCCATCACTTTCGCGGACGCGGCTTCGCATTGCTCCTTGCTCAGCATCCAGGTTGGCGGCGAGGGCGCCGGTATTGGCAAGTCGAGATTATGCGTGTCGTACGAATAGCGTATCGGCGGCCATAACATCCAGCCATGCGCCTCGATTTCCCTGGCGATCGTTGGATCGCGATAATCCGTTCGGGCGAGAAAGCCGCCGAATTTTTCTTCCGGATAAGTGATGAAGGCCGGAGCCAACAGCTCGCCCTTGTAGAAGGCGAGAATTGGTCGATCGTTAGCGATAAATTCTGAACCCATCGAAAGCACGAACATCAGCGTGAAAAGCCAGAATGACCAGAAGCCACGCCGATTGGCTTTAAAATTGTCAAACCTTCGTTGATCGATTGGCGTCAGGCGCAAGAATCCTGTGCGCAGAATTTTGGGCGCATGCTGAATGGGGGCGTCGATCGCGGCGTTCATGTCTAGACCTCCCGCGTCTCGAAATCGATGCGCGGATCGATCCAGGTGTAAGTTAGGTCGGAAATCAAATTCACGACCAAGCCGAGCAAGGCGAAGATGTAAAGATTGGCGAAGACCACGGGATAGTCGCGGTTGACGATGGACTCCCAGGATAAAAAGCCAAGGCCGTCGAGCGAAAAGATGGTTTCGATCAACACGGAGCCGGTCAGGAATGCGTGAACAAAGGCTCCAGGAAAACCGGCGACGACAATCAGCATGGCGTTGCGGAACACATGGCCGTAGAGAACCTTTTTTTCGGTGAGGCCTTTCATGCGCGCGGTCTGCACATATTGTTTGCGGATTTCGTCGAGAAAGGAGTTCTTGGTCAGAAAGGTTTGGGTGGCGAAGGCGCCAAGCGTCATTGACAACACCGGCAGAGTGATATGCCGCAAATAATCGCCGATCTTTCCCATCAGCGAAAGCTGGTCGAAATTGTCGGAGGTGAGGCCGCGCAAAGGGAAAATCTGCCAGAAGGAGCCGCCAGCGAAAAGCACGATGAGCAACATCGCGAATAGAAAGCTCGGGATGGCGTAGCCGACGATGATGAGATTCGATGTCCAGGCGTCAAACCTTGTGCCGTCGCGCACCGCCTTGGCGATGCCAAGAGGAATGGAAATGGAATAGGAGATCAGGGTCATCCAGAGCCCAAGCGACATGGATACGGGCAGCTTTTCTCCGATCAGCTTCAGGACGCTCTCGTCACGAAAATAACTGCGGCCAAAATCAAACATCGCGTAATTCTTCACCATGAGAAGAAAACGCTCCCATGCCGGCTTGTCAAAGCCGAATTGCTTTTCAAGTTCGGCGATGAATTTGGGGTCTAGACCCTGTGCGCCGCGATATTTCGACGACGCGTCCGCGCCGCCAGCGCCCATTTGGGTCGTCGCGTTTTGTCCGACTTCGCCGCCGCCGCCCGAAAAGCGACCGGTTGAGCCTGTGTCATATCCTTGCAATTGCGCGATGATGCGCTCCACCGGGCCGCCGGGCGCGAACTGCACGATGATGAATGACACAAGCATGATGCCCAGGATCGTCGGGATCATCAGGAGCACGCGCCTTGCGATATAAGCGCCCATGGGTTTAGCGTCCCGTGAAGTTGATCTTGCGGGCCTTTTCATCGTCCCACCACCAGGTCGAGCTGATGCCGGGATCGAAGCGCGGCGTGTGCTCCGGGCGCCCAAATACATCCCAATGAGCGATCCAGTGCGTCGGTTTATACCAATGTGGAATCCAGTAACGGCCAGCGATGAGCACGCGGTCCAGCGCGCGGCATATTGCGGCGAGCTCGTCGCGCGAAGTCGCGACAAGGGCCTTGTCGATCAGTGCGTCGATGACCGGATCGGAGATTCCGAACACATTTCGCGAGCCCTTGGTCTTCGCCGCCTCGGATCCGAACAGCGCGCGCAGCTCCTCGCCGGGCGAATAGGCCATGCGTAGCCGTTCCGTCATCACGTCGAAATCAAAATCATCCAGCCGTTGTTTGAACTGCGCGGCGTCGACGACACGAATGCGTGCGTTCACCCCGATCAGTTTCAGGTTCTTGATGTAAGGCTGCGTATGGCGTTCGAACACGTTGGAAAAGTCGAGGAATTCGAACTCCAGCGGCTTGCCGTCAGGAAGATGGAGCACATTGTCCTTCCGCGTGCAGCCTGCCGCTGTAAGCAGCTCCACGGCCTTGCGGAGAAGATTGCGGTCCTGGCCGGATCCGTCGGAAACCGGCGGCCTGAACGGCTCGCCAAACACTTCTGCCGGGAGGCGGTCGCGGAAGGGCTCGAGGAGTGCCTTTTCCGCGTCCCCGGGAGGCCCCATCGCCTTGAGGTCGGAGTTCTCGAAATAGGACGTCGTGCGCTTATAGGCGTCGTACATCAGATTCCGGTTTGTCCACTCAAAATCGAAGGCGTAGCAAAGCGCCTCGCGCACGCGTGGATCCTTGAATGCGGGGCGACGGAGATTGAAGAACCAGCCTTGAATGCCGGAGATGTTTTCGTCAGGGATCTCCTCGCGTTTCACGCGCCCTTCCCGAAAGGCGGGAAAGTCATAACCCTTTGACCAGACCGAGGAAGTGAACTCCTCATGCACCGTGAAGGAGCCGGCCTTGAACGCCTCGAAGGCGACATTGCGGTCGCCGAAATATTCAAATTTTACGACGTCGAAATTCGCCTGGCCGAGATTGACCGGCAAATCCCTGGCCCAGTAGTCGCGCACGCGCTCGAAGGAGATATAACGCCCTGGTTCCAGTGGACCGACCTTGTAAGCGCTGGAGCCGAGCGGCGGGTCCATGGTCGTCTGCTCGAAGTCGTGGGCTTCGTAATAGGCCTTCGAGAAAATCGGCTGGCTGGCGACGATGATGGGGAGGTCGCGGGCGCGACCGGGAGCCAGTTTGACCACGAGTATGTCATCAGTTTCCGCCGTGGCGCTCACGAGATCATGCAAGGACTGCGCGATCGTTGGATGGCCTTTGGTTTTCAGAATATTGAGCGAAAAAGCCGCATCTTTGGCGGTAAGCGGCGAACCGTCATGGAAGCGCGCTTCCTTGCGCAAGAAGAATGTGTAGGTAAGTTTATCGGCCGCCACGAGCACGCTTTCGGCTACAAGGCCATAAAGCGCGTCCCGCTCGTCAAGGCTGCCAGACATCAGGCTGTCGAAAATGAGCCCCATGCCGGCCGCGGGATTGCCCCGCAAAATATAGGCGTTCAGCGAGTCGTAGCTTCCAGTCCCGCCCGGCGGCTCCATCACCAATGTCCCGCCTTTGGGCGCGCTCGCATTTACATATCGGAAGGCCTTGAAGTCGGCCTTCTCCGCCAGATTTCCGAAAATAGACAAGCCGTGGCTTTGGGTTTCTCCCGGCTGCAGCGGCGCCGCCCCACCACGCGGCGCCGCCAGCATCAGGGCGCTGGCGGCGCCTGCTTGCAAGACCCGGCGGCGGGACAGGGGAAGCAAGAAGCTCTGCTCACTCACGGTCGACCTCGAAAATAGGGGTAAGGAGCGCGGCTTGACGCCGCTCCAAATGATTCGCTGGAGATTATGTCGCTTTTTGGCGGCCTCGGCACTTCCCTTTGCTTTTTTGCCCTTCCAGTGCCGCCGAGCGCTAACTATTCCAAAGGGCGCCGCTGGCGTGGAAAGCGCGGAACGAATATGCCTTGACGGGTGAGAGTCGGCGGCCCTACGGCTCCGGTTGTCAAATGGCGCCGAACGCGTCGTTCCAGCCTCGGTTCACGCGGTTTTGAAGTGCGCGTCCGTTTCCACCACGCCTTGAGGCGCGCCAGCCGGAAGGTCTTTCTGTCCCGATGCAAGCAGCCGTGAACGATATTTTCTCCAGAATATTGAAGCAGCGGACGGCGTTAGCCTCTCTTGTAGCCATGGGCATCAAGGGGGGCGGCGCCCTTATGATGATCGCTGTGTTCACTCTGGCGGCGAGGGCTATGGCCGCCGATGAATTTGGACGGCTGGCCGTTTGGTTCAACGCGATGGCCTTTCTCGCCGTTTTTGCGACTTTTGGGCAGGAAACGCTGATTGCCCGTTCTTGGGGAGAGTTTAACGGCGCTGGCGACTCCGGCCTCGCTTGGGGAGCTTATGCCTTCGGTTGGCGTCTGACGATGATCTCGGGTGCGGTTGTCGCGGCTGGCCTTGTAATATTTGCCCCCTTCGTCAATCAAAGCGTCGCGCCAATCACGCTGTATGCGATTGCTTCCTGCCTTTTTACGCAAACCTTGCTGCATTATTCGTCTCATTCGACGCGGGTCATGGTTGGATTCGTCGTCTCGGAGGTCAACCGCGAGTTGACCTGGCGTTTGGTCCTTTTGATCGTGATCATCTGGTCGGTGCTGCACCAGGGGCTCACGCTGACCGAATTTTTTTGCGCGAGCACTGCGGGGATGACGCTTTCGCTTTTCTTTCAGCTAGCGAAGGTCTGGCGCAAACACCTGGAAGCGCGAGATGCCGGAATACGCATCAGGGAGCCAGAGCCCGCCGCGCGCGCCGCGTGGTTCACGCGCGCCCGCGCAATGTGGATATCGGCGATCGTCGAATCGGTGAGCGCATATTCAGACGTGATGCTGATCGGATACTTTGTTTCGCCTGCGGTCGCGGGCGATTATTTTGTCGCGGCGCGCATCGCCAACGCCTTTCTCATGGTCAACGCGGGCCTCAACACCTATTCGATGGCGCAAAGCGCAAAGCTTCATTTCTCTGGCGAAAACAAGAAGCTGCAGGATATTCTGCGGTCCATTGTCAGCGTTTCGGCTGCGGTATGTTTTCCGGCGTTGCTGATTGTTCTCCTGTTCGGTTCGCAACTCCTGACGATCTTTGGCGTGCGCTTTGCCGGTGTTTACCCGACCCTCGCGGTGTTAAGCGCGGGGAGTTTTGTCGTCGCCATGTGTGGCGGCGCCCCGGGGATATTGCTGACCACTGGACATGAGCAACTTTATTCACGAGTGGTCCTCGTTGCGACGGCGGTGCGGATGGCGCTAACAGTAATCCTGGCGACACATTTCGGAACTGTGGGCGCGGCAGTCGGCTGGACGGTGGTGAATGCGCCTCTCGCCGTATTCCTGTCGGTGGTTTGCCGCTCGATTTGCGGAGTGGACACTTCGCTCGCCAATCTTCTGAGGCGAGCTCCCGCGGATCCCGCGCAGGATGACGGTCATCCATCGCTTGCCGGCCCACCCGCCTGAAGGAAGGTCAGACGACTTGAGTGGAGGGATTCCAGTCGTTCGCTTCTGGATCCACAGCGCCGCCGCGCCGGGCGCGATCAACCACATCGTGCATAAGTTTCCGTAATAAAAGCGGTTTTGGCGTCAGAATTGCGCCGTCGATACATTCCAGCCGACCGGAACGGTTGAGCGTGTGGAGCCGATTCCCGGGCCAATAGCGGCCCGGTGAAATCATGCGCATTGTGCTTTGGCTGAAGTTTTCGGGATCAAGCGTGTCGATGCGAGCCAGCGCCAGCCCTTTGCCATAGCCTGCCGAGCATTGTTGAACGGGTCGCCACAGCGCGCCGGCCCGTTCAACCACCGCGCCAGCGGGACGGGCGTAGCGCGCGTCGATCATGACGGGGCGCAGCGCGTGCGGCTCCCATGGTCCGAACAAATTTTGCGCATGGTGGATCGCCAGCGTGTCAGAATAGCCGCCGACGCCGTCGCGAATAACCGAGGTCATCCAGAAACGACCGTCGTGGCGAAAGATCGTGGCGTCGGCCGCTTCGATCCCGGTCAGCAACTGTGAGACCCGTTCCCATTTTCGAGGGAACTCGACGCATCGGTAGAGCGTGACCGCACCCGAAATCGAGGCTTCCGGCATCATGTAGAGTTCGCCGCCTTCCTCGATCAGGAATGGATATGAGAGATGCCAGGGCTCCTCCAGGGCAAGGAAGGGCTTTCCGACCGGGCCATGCGTGTCAAAGGATTGCCCGTAGATGACCCCCTTGTTCGCCGTGTAGTCGAACCATTCATAAAAGATACAGTTTCGCCCCCGCCAACCGATGGGGAAAGGGTCAGCCGAGAAACCCGAGGACTGATCCGGCAATATTTCCCAGCGACCGCCGCCGAGCGCGCCAGTCTCCATCACGCCCGGGCCATCGTTGAAGCGCCAGCCGACCCGCCAATGGGGGGAATGACAACAGAGATGATAGATCGCACGGAGTGCATTGTGCGCCAGGTTGCGCATAAAGAACGCGGCGGGACTTCTAAGTGGTTGTTGCGGAGAGGGTGCTAATTTCGGGTTTAGCTTTTGGCGAGGCGAGACCACGGCTCCCTCAATCAAGGCCGCGACGCGCGAAACGGTCGCCTCCAGGCCGCCGGTCAAGCCGATGGCGGCCTCCAGGGAAGGCAGTCCCGCCGCAACCAGAACGCCGTCCTCGTTTTCCAGCCCGATAACGGGTGCGGAGCCAGCCAGGAGCGCCGCCACGGCGGCGAGCTCGCCATGTTCTCCTTCATAGACTGGGCGCAAGGTCCGCTGACGGACCTTCTCTGGAGTGGCCGGAGCGGCTCCGGAAAGATCTATGACAAGTTCGGGAACTTCCGGCGCCAGCGCCAGTTCCTCGGGGAGTTCCGCCCGCAGCGCGACCTCGAGCAGGTTTACGCGACCGTGCTGGCGCGACAGTATCCGCTCCAGAGTTAGCAAATGGGAGATGGACGCAGGCCAGCTTGCGGCGCAATCAGCCTGGCGAAACGCTACCCGTCTCACGCCTTCAAGGCCCAGAAGCCTTTCTCGGAGTCGCAGATGCCAGCGTCTCGCGCCGCGCTGATCTGTAACAATTTCGATCCACATGGATCAGGGACTCCGCAGCTCCATGAGAACAAGAAATTCGTCAATCATCCGCTCCAGCGGATAACGTTCCCTCAAGCGTCGCCCGCGCGCCGTCAGCGCCTCGCGAAGCTTCGAGTCGTCCAGCACGCGACGGACCGCCGCAGCAAAGGCGGCGGCTTCATGGGCGTCGACGAACAGCGCGCAAGGCTCTCCATCGACTGCAAGCACCTCTCGCAATACCTGCAGGTCATTGGCGACAACCGGAACGCCGGCCTGGGCCGCCTCAACCGGGGCAAGCCCAAAGCTTTCGGTTGCGCTGGGAAAAACGAAACAGTCGAGCGACGACAGAAAGACGCCCATCATCCGCGAGTCGATTTCGCCCAGGAAATGCACCCGCTCGCGTACGCCAAGCTCGACCGCGATTGCTTCGAGACGCTCAATGTCGGTTCCCTGTCCGGCCACGGCGAAATGCTGGTTCTTGTCCAGGGGGAGCAGCCGGATTGCAAGATCGAGCTGCTTGAGCGGATTTAATCTCGCCGCGCAACCGAGCAATTCAACATCCAGAGGCAGGCCAAGGGCCAGACGTGCGCTGGATTTATCGAGTGACGAAGATTTGTCGGCAAAACCATGGTCTATGCGCTTCAGGCGGCGTCTGTAGGCGGCCGGGTAGGACCTATAGGTCTCTTCAATGGTGCTCGAGTTCACCACGATCCGGTCATAAAATCCCATTTGCCCGATTATCCAGTCGACAAGGCAGACGGGCGACGGCACGAGGGCCGTTTCCGACATCTGATTGGCGATGACCAGTTGAACGCCGAGCAATCGGGCGATGGGCGCCGCAATCACATTGCCGTAATGCTGGAAGCTGACCACTACGTCGGGGGATTCCTCGCGGATGAGCCGATAGAGTTCGAATAACAGCTTCACAACCCCGATTGGGGTAGAGGGTCTTTCACGCGCACAAAAAATCGCGCTGGCGTCGTTGTCGAAGGACGCTGTGCGGCGAAAAAAGAACACCTGGCGCGTGTCCCATCCCTGGCGCTCCGCTCCTAGAGCCAGTTGGCGAGCAATTTCCTGCGCGCCAGCGTTCTCCGCCTGCGTCTGAACGAAAAGCGCCTTCCGACGCTTGTTGACAGCCCGAACCTGCGCGAACATCTCGCTGCTTCCGTCGGTTGCGTAGCTGTCCGTCATGCTGTCCTCAAGCCGTGATTGCTGAATAATTCGTTGACGAAATCATTAGACAGGAGGGAACGGGGTGAATCCACACAAGTCGTGCGTAAAGGTTAAACTGGGAACGCCGCTTTACGATCCTCCACGAAAAACTCCCCGCAAGCAGCTTTCCCGAATATCGGTTTCTCTTATATGACGGGCTCTCGCAGATTCTGGCCAGATGCCGAGATCGGCGTTAAGGGGCGTGATGAGGAGACTTGATAAATGGACTTGCGCCAATCCAGCCTGCTACGCCAGAAGGCTTTCATTGACGGTTTATGGGTTGACGCCGATGGCGGCGCGACTTTCTCCGTGCGCAATCCCGCCACCGGCGAGGAGCTGGGCTCGGCGCCCAACATGGGTGCGGCGGAGACGCGTCGCGCCATTGAAGCTGCGGAAAGAGCGTTGCCGGGTTGGCGGAGCAAGACCGCCAAGGAGCGGGCGCAGATCATGCGTCTCTGGTATCAGCTGATTCTGGACGAGCAGGAGACGCTGGCAAATATCATCACGGCCGAGCAGGGGAAGCCGCTGGCCGAGGCGCGCGGAGAAATTCTTTATGGAGCATCCTTCATCGACTGGTTCGGCGAGGAAGGAAGACGCATTCATGGGGACGTGCTTCCCATCACCTTGACCGACCGCCGGCAGCTGGCGCTCAAGCAGCCGATTGGCGTGACCGCTGCGATCACCCCCTGGAATTTCCCCTCGGCGATGTTCGCACGGAAGGTCGGGGCGGCGCTCGGCGCAGGCTGCACCATGGTGTTAAAGCCCGCTGAGCAAACCCCCTATTCGGCGCTGGCGCTGGTCTACCTCGCGCAGCGCGCGGGCGTCCCGGATGGCGTCATCAATGTCGTGACCGCGCTCGACCCCGCGCCGGTGGGGCGGGAGCTGACGCAAAATCCCATCGTGCGCAAGATCACCTTCACCGGCTCGACCGAGGTAGGCAAAATCCTGCTGCGGCAGGCGGCCGAGAATGTTCAGAAATGCTCGATGGAACTCGGCGGCAATGCGCCCTTGATTATATTTGAGGACGCCGATCTCGACCTTGCGATCAAGGGCGCGATCGCCACGAAATACCGCAACTGCGGCCAGACCTGCGTCTCCGCCAATCGGATTCTGGCGCATGAAAGCATCGCGCAAAGTTTCGCGCAACGGCTGGCTGATGCGGCGGGGGCGCTCAAGGTTGGCAATGGACTGGAGGAGGGCGCGGTCGTCGGTCCCCTCATTGAGGAAGCGGCGGTCGAAAAATGCGAGCGTCACGTCGCCGACGCCCTGAAGCGTGGGGCCAGGCTCCTGACAGGCGGCGCGCGTCACGCGCTCGGGGGCACCTTTTTTCAGCCCACGGTGCTGGTGGGCGTAACCGAGGACGCCGTAATTTTTCAGGAGGAGACTTTCGGGCCGGTCGCGCCGGTGATTTCGTTCAGGGACGAGGCCGACGCCATCCGCCTTGCAAACGCCACGCCCTTTGGGCTTGCCGCATATTTCTACAGCCGCGATCTGCCTCGCATCTTCCGCGTCGCTGAGGCGCTTGAGTTCGGAATGGTTGGCGTCAATGAAACGCTGATTTCCTCGGAAGTCGCGCCCTTCGGCGGCGTCAAGCAATCGGGCCTTGGCCGTGAGGGCTCGAAATACGGCATCGAGGATTATCTGGAGATCAAATATGTGTGCCTTGGGGGAATGTGACGCTTGAGATCCGCCGCCTTCGGCCGAGATCTGCCATGCTCGTAAATTCCGCTCGGGGCGTGATGTCCAACAAAAAGATGCGTGAGCGGTTTGCGCATCGTCAACAGATTCGAGGAAGCTGCTCGCCCGAGAGCCAGTCGACGATGCGCGAGCCGCCAAAGGCCGTGGCCATTTGCACGAAGCGGTGATCGTCGTCGATGACCGTTCCGATACGCGCGCTATCGCGGCCGAGCGGATGCGAGCGCATGACCGCGAGCAGTTCTTGCGCTATATCCGGTGCGACGATGGCTACAAGCTTGCCTTCGTTGGCGACAAACAAGGGATCGAGGCCGAGCAACTCGCATGCGGCGGCAACTTGAGGCTTCACCGGGATTGCAGACTCCTCGATGCGAACGCCGACTTGCGATTGCTGCGCGATTTCATTCAGCGTCGCGGCGAGTCCACCGCGCGTCGGATCCCGCATAAGCCGGATGGATGGCCCGGCGACTTCCATCATTCTCGCCACCAGATCATGCAGCGCGGCCGTGTCGGAGAGAATTTCGGTTTCGAACGAGAGATTCTCGCGCCGTGACATTATGGCGACCCCGTGATCGCCTATCGAACCAGAGAGGAGAACGGCGTCTCCGGCGCGCGCCATGTTTCCAGAAAGCTCGATATGAGCGGGGGCGAGGCCGACGCAGGCGGTGGAGATGAAGACGCCGTCGCCCTTGCCGCGCTCCACCACTTTGGTGTCTCCGGTGATGATAGGGACATTCGCTGCGCGCGAGGCGTCGCCCATACTCTTGGCGATGCGCCGCAGATCCCCGAGCGGAAACCCCTCCTCAAGAATGAAGCTCGCGGACATGTATAAGGGCTTTGCTCCCGCCATTGCGATATCATTGATCGTGCCGTGAACCGCCAGACAGCCGATGTCTCCGCCGGGAAAGAACAGCGGCGACACGACATAGCCGTCCGTCGTCATGACCATGCGCCCGCCATCGACGTTGAAAGCGGATTGGTCGTTTCCGGCCTGCAACCACTCATTGTCAAACGAAGCGTGGAAAATGTCAGCGATCAAACGCGACATGGCGCGGCCGCCGGCGCCATGCGAGAGATCCACGCAACCGTGGCGCAAATCAAGCCTTGAGCCAAGCGGGTCAATCCTCTTCATTCGGCGGCCCTTCGCCCCGATGGCTTTGGCGAGCTTCGAAATCGACCATAAGCCCAATAGGCCGCGCAGGAACCTTCCGAGGAGACCATGCAGGCGCCCAAAGGCCGTTCAGGAGTGCAGCCCACGCCGAACAACTTGCAATCCCGCGGGTGCTTGACGCCTCTCAGGATTGCGCCGCATTCACATGCCGGATTGTCCAGGGCCTGCTTCGTGACGATAGAGAAATGGCGTTCGGCGTCAAATTCAGCGTAGCGTTCGCGCAGGCGAAGCGCGCTGAAGGGAATCTCGCCCAATCCCCGCCACTCGAATGACTCCCGCATCTCGAAAATATCCTCGATTTCTGCGAGAGCCTTGCGGTTGCCCTCTGAGGATACCGCGCGGATGTATTGGTTCTCCACCTCCGCGCGTCCCTCATTGACCTGGCGGATCAACATCAGAATCGCCTGCAAAACATCCAGCGGCTCGAATCCGGCGATGACGATTGATTTA
>Ga0182030_10002472_pt1 | contig 39174 bp, 36 predicted proteins | sample 812S3MmetaG_FD_121299 | JGI IMG/M metagenome (GOLD analysis project Ga0182030, IMG submission 121299) | Permafrost microbial communities from Stordalen Mire, Sweden - 812S3M metaG (Illumina Assembly) | ecosystem: Environmental > Terrestrial > Soil > Wetlands > Permafrost | place: Sweden...
CCTTGCCTGTGAATTTCCAAATTCGCCGAAGTTAAATCCTGTGCTCCAAATCTGAGTATCAAGGGGGTCTAAAAAGCCGTCACGCTAGCGCGAACGGAACTTCAACTTCGGATTTCAGGCTTAATCAGTCGCCGCGGGCACAGTGGGCGCGACGCGTTCCGCCATGGCATGTTTGAGGTTGTCGATGCCCTGGCCGGTGACGGCGGAAATTTCGAAGAAAGCCAGGCCGCGCGCGGCGGCCAATTCGCGCAAACGGGCCACGCGTTCGGGGTCCTGCGATGCGTCCATTTTGGTGGCGACCACGATCATCGGTTTGGCCGCCAGATCGTCGCTGAAGTTGGCCAGTTCGGCCATCACGGTTTCGAAATCCTGGACCGGATCGCGGCCCGTCACATCGGACACATCCACCAGGTGCGCCAGCAGGCGGGTGCGTTCAATGTGGCGCAGAAACTGAATTCCCAGACCGTGGCCCAGGTGCGCGCCTTCAATCAGGCCAGGGATGTCGGCCACCACGAAGCTGCCGAAATTGGGAAGTTGGGCCACTCCCAAGTTCGGTTCCAGGGTGGTGAACGGATAGTCGGCGATTTTAGGCCGGGCGGCCGAGATGCGGGAGATCAGGGTGGATTTCCCGGCGTTGGGGAAGCCCACCAGTCCGACATCGGCCAGCAGCTTCAATTCCATGCGAAGGCGCTTCTCGTCACCGGGCATGCCCGGTGTGTGCTCGGTGGGCGCCTGGTGAGTGGACGTGGCGAAGCGGGCGTTGCCTTTGCCGCCTTTACCGCCGCGCGCCACCGTACAGCGCTGGCCGGGCTCCGTGAAATCGAAGAGGCGTCCGCCGGTGGCTTCGTCATAGACCACGGTGCCCACTGGCACGTCCAGTTGGATGGAATGGCCTTCCGCGCCGGTGCGGTTACTGCCTTCGCCGTGGCGGCCGCGCTCCGCCTTGTGCTCCGGGTTGAAACGGTATTTCAAAAGTGTGTTCTCGTGGGGATCGCACACCAGTTCGACGTCGCCGCCGCGGCCGCCATCGCCGCCGCTGGGACCGCCCCGGGGCACGTACTTTTCACGGCGGAAGGCCATGCAGCCGTTACCGCCATCGCCGGCTTTCACCAGAATTCGAACTTCGTCGATAAACATAAAAAAACCGCCGGTCGAAGCCGGCGGCCTATTTCCTTTGCGGGACTGCTACGTGACTGCCTCTCGAGAATGGAAACGGGGCTACGCCCGGTTGGACCGATTCCCAATCGGTCCGCAGGTTGCCAACCTGCCCCACCCCGATGCCGGGACTACGCTACTTCCAGAATGTTGACGAACTTGCCCATGCGTCCACGGTCTTTGAACTCCACCGTGCCGGTCACCTTGGCAAACAGGGTATCGTCCTTGCCCCAGCCAACGTTGTTGCCTGGCTTGAGTTTTGTGCCGCGCTGGCGCACGATGATGGAACCGCCGGGGACCACCTGGCCGCCAAATACTTTGACGCCGAGCCGCTGCGCATTCGAGTCGCGGCCGTTCTTGGAACTGCCTAATCCTTTTTTATGTGCCATTAGGCAACCTCCACCACGAAGTCGCCAATCTTCACGTCGGTGAAAGACTGGCGGTGACCGATGGTCTTCTTATATTGCTTCTTGCGCTTGAACTTGAAGACGATGATCTTGTCGCCCCGTCCACCGGTGACGATGGTGCCTTTCACCGTGCCGCCGCTCACCAACTGGCCTTCGTCGGTAAAGGCGGCCTTGACGGGCAGTTCGACTTCGGAGCCGATTTCGCCTTCGAGTTTTTCCACGCGGATGACGTCACCAGGAGCAACCCGGTATTGTTTTCCGCCGGTTTCTAGAATCGCGTGCATTGCAAACCTCTGTTTGGGAGCCGGAACACACGAAGTGTGTCGGAACCACTGGAGTAAATAACGAGTGTACTACAAAACGGCCGCGCTCGCCACCGCCCACCCCTCAGTGCGCCAGCCGCAAGATTGCCGTCAGAATCGTGTTGAATGCGCTCGATATCTCCGAGGCGTTGTCGGCTTGAGCATAAAGCCCCTGCTTCTGCGAGGAGTTCGCGCAGGAATAGCCATTTACGGAACAGCCGGCGATATTGGCGATCTTCGTCAGCAGCCCGTTATCGGTGCCTCCGTTGCCGGTATACCCAATTGTGTAAATGGTAATCCCGATGGGGCTGGATTCACCACGGGCCGTATGGTTGGAGTCATTGCGAATGTCATTGGCCACCTGGTCCACTTCATCCCATCCCGCCAGTCCCCACTGATAAGCCTCTGAGGGTTTGGTCACGTCCCACGCGCCGCTGGTGTTGATTTTAGTCGCGTTCGAATCGCCTGCGATTGACGAAAAATCGTAACCTGGAACGCCGGCCGTGGTAAGCGGAGTGGTGGCGTGCCCGTACTTATCGAAGGAAGGCAGGTACGACAAATTGGTCATGTTGGTCCAACTGCTTTTCGTGCAGCCGCTCAGCCCTGACGAAGGAACGATATCGGTGGTCGAGTCGCTGGCCGAGATACTCATATCATTGGTCGGATCGCCCATCCAGGATGCCGAGCTCTCGCTCGAATAAAGGCTGGCTAGCTGGTAAAAGCCTAAGGGCTTGGTGGACGTACTGTAGGGCGGAGAGCCTGAAATCACGACGTAGCCCAGGATCGGGTGTGTGCCGGCGGAATCCGTTCGATAAGTGCAGTTACTGCCCGAGCTGAGTACGGCGTTTGGATCGCCGGTCTGGTTAATGTAAGTGACCACGGAAGAAGGTACCCCGTCGGTAAACAGCACGATCGCATTCATCCGGCTATCGACACCGCCGTTCGCCGCCATATCCCGCACGTGCGCCTTCTGCAGTTCGATATAGGCCAGCGCCAAGCCATCGCCCATGGCCGTACCGTCACCCGCGGTAACGTTCCCCAACTGGTGCACCATGTCCGTGGTGGCGCCGTTATAGAAGTAAATATCCGGACCGCCACCGCCGTTGGTCGCCAGCGGGGAAGGCCACGGCGTCGTCGGATATCCCACTACGGCGCTGCCGCTGAACACCACCAGCCCTAACTCGTCGTAATTCAGGGGAGTGGTACAGCTGGTGGTTGGGCAGCTGGTGAACTGTTCCGTGAACGCTTGCGCCTTCGCGATGACGTCGGCAATCACCGTGCTGCCTGCGCCGTCGGAAAAATTCATCGATCCGGAACGGTCAATGACGAACTCGATGCGCGCATCGCGGCGGGTCACCGTGGCCGCAGCCGAAACCGTAGCTGCATTTTGATGCAGCAGCCGCATGAACAGCAGCGGAACGTTGACCACCGCGTTGACCGTCACCGTTTTGGTGATGCCGGTGGTCACGGTGACTGTCGGCGTAAGGTTGTACGATCCCCAGAATCCCGCGGTGCCAATACGGAAGTTTGCGTTGAGAAATTCGCTCGCGATGTCATTTGGATTGGCGTTCGTGCTCAGCAGGCGCCCCGTGCCCAATGCCGCTCCATCCACCGCGGCGGATAGCTCCGTCTGCACGATGTAGCACATTGTGGCGTCAATGCCCAGTCCCACTAAGCCAACGAAAAACGGCAAAGCCAGCGTCAGAAACAGGATCACGCTGCCGCGCCGGCCCCGTTTGGAATGTCTCTCTTTGACCATTTCGATCAGCTCCTGCACGTTGCTTCAAAAATAGATTTGCGCGTAGGTATTGGTTCCCTTGCTGAACGGAGGCATTTGGAACCCCTTGGCTACCGCTTCGGCCACGTAGACAACCTGCCCGGAAGGCAGCCCGGTGTTGCTGGTGCTGTTCCACGGGTTGAAGGCCGGGACGTTGGCCCGATCCGTCGTGTTCGTCGTCTGATTCGCAATCAGAACCGAACCCGCCGCCACTCCATTTGAGGTAGTAGTGGTTACGATGGACGAGGTTGGCGTGCCCAGGTTGCTGGTCCACAGACTGACGTTGCCGATCACCAGCCGTTGGGCAAACACCCAGAACCCATAGTTGGTGCACCCCACCGGTGCTCCGCCCGACCCTATGGTGGTGTAACCCGCCAGGCCGCAGGCTGTTGTGTCGATATATCGGACCGTCGAGAGAATCACAACGGCGGTGCCCGATCCCACGGTTCCCGTCACTCCGCCCGTCGCCGTTAGGCCCAGTGATCCAGCCACCGAGCTCAATACCTGTTGGTTTCCGGTTAACGAGAAGTCCGTGTTGCGGGCGAACATGTGGCCGGCATCGCGCGCCAGTTGTACCGTCTGCAACTGCCCGTGCATGCTCAGCCCCAGGCCCACTACCCCGAGCAACAGCGGAATCAGCACCAGTAGAGACAGTGCAAACTCAATATAAGCGACGCCCCGTCGATCGTTTCGTCTCATCCGGTCACCTCCTAGGGAGCCACGCCAATCGGTGGAACGTCCCCTGAGGGCTCGATCTGGTCCGCCGAACAAGCGTTCAAACTGGTCGCGCTCCTGTCGGCCGACGTAAACCAGTTATAGATGCGAGGCACCAGCCCGGGCAGCGGAAAACTATCCACCGACACCTGCATCAGGTTGCCCGGCGCATTGCCAGTGGATTGCGTCGAGACATCCGTCAAACCCGTCGACGAACTCGAATCCTGGGCAAAGTAGTGCACCTGGATATAAGCGCGGCCCGACGTGCCTCTCAAAATTCCCAGGGCGTTGTTCTGCACCGTATCTTTCACCATCTGGGTCAGCGTCTCATTGGCGGTCGTAGCCTGCGTGCCGGTGATGGTGATTCCGTTGCGAACTCCGGTGCGCACGGCATACATCAAAGTGGATTTGGCGAAGATTGCCCAGGACGCGTCGATCAGCACGAACAGAATCGCGAAGAGCGGCAGCAGAACCAGCGTGAATTCCATGAACTCCGCCCCGCTCCGGCGATCCCTTTTTCTCTTAGTTTGGGCGGTCTGAAGCACGGTAGGGGTTCTCCTCTGCTCAGTGTCCAACAAGTGCGGGATGTCTTACCAGACGTAAATAGTTAATAGGATCTGTATATCTTTAACTATTTACTGCATTTCTCTACATGTTGTGACTTATTATCGAGACTTTCGGCCTGAGTGTCTTGAGGGAACGTGGAGAATTCCGACCAATCCGGCGATGAAATGCCGGCTGCGTCAACGCTATCTGGAAATATCGATTTCAAGCGACAGCAAAGCCGCTCCGAACGTCTTCCCCTGCGCGTCCGTCCGCAGGGACACCGTTCCGCCTCCGCCCAGCGCGCCGTGCAGCAGAAAATTGAGAGCGCCCAGGTTGGGCAGTTCGAAGCGCTCCACTTCGCCTTTCACCAGCGCTCCAAAATGTTGCTTCACTCTGGCGGTGGTCACTTCCCGCAGCAGGATCGGATAATCGCTCTCATCATAAGCAATCACGCCGATGTTGCACGTGTCGCCCTTGTCGCCGGAGCGTGTGTGGGCAATCTTCGCGAGCGGAACGTTTTGCTTCACGATTCAATTACCTCCACTCGCGTGACAATCTCTTCCCGCGGCACCAATGCCGGCCAGTACGCCATAATCTCCCGCACCGGTGGCCGCCCTTCGCCGAAACCCGTGGCGCCGGGCGGTCCGTTCAACACCAGCGGGATGAGTTCCCGCGTGAAGCGGTCGACGGCTTTCTTGTTGCCGCCGCGCACGCCGATGCGCAATTGCACCTCCGGCGGATCCGGATTGGGTGGCGCGGCCGGCCCCAGACAAGCGTTCACGCCGAAAAACTCGGTATGAATTTCGTCGAACTGCAAACCCAACCCCGCCAGCCTTTGGCGTACGATCAGGTCGGCGGCGCGCGCTTTCTCGATCGCCTGCGGCCACGAATACACCAGCGTCCCGACGGCCTTCCATCCGTCCGTATAGCTGATGGAAAGCTTCAGCGTGGGCGGCCGCGGGCCGCCGCGAACGCCGCTCACACGCACCCGGTCCGGCCCGGCCTCTGCCAGGTGAATGCTGGTGAAATCGGCCACGCAGTCCGGGGTAATGTAATGGCGCGGATCGCCCAACTCGTAGAGCAGTTGTTCTTTCACGCTATGAACGCTCACGCGCCCACCCGCGGCTGGATGCTTGGTCACTACGAAGCTGCCGTCCGCCTCCGCTTCCACAATCGGGTAGCCCACATTCGCCATATCCGGAATGGTCTGCCAGTCCACCTGGCAATTCCCGCCTGTCGATTGCGCGCCGCATTCAATGATGTGGCCCGCAATTGTGCCGGCCGCCAGCTTGTCGAAATCATCAGGCTGCCAGCCGAAGCGGTGCACCATCGGCGCCAGCGTCAGCGCCGTGTCCGTGGACCGTCCGGCAATGACCACGTGCGCGCCCGTCGCCAGGGCCTCCGCCAGCGGAAATGCGCCGATGTAAGCGTTGGCGCTCTGGATGCGATCCCGCACCGTGGCGATGGGCTCGCCCGTATCCATATCGCGCAGTTCGTAGCCCTTTGCCAGAAACTCGTCCAGCCGCGCAAAGACATCGTCGCCCAGCACCACCGCAACCTTCAGCCCGGGCGCCAGGCGCACCACCTCGCGCGCGCAGGCCACCGGATTGACGCCGCCGGCATTGGCGATCACCCGCACGCCCCGTTCGCGAATCGCGTCCGCCAGCCGCGCGATGAGCGGCGGAAAATCCCTGGCGTAACCCAGCGCCGGGTCGGCCTGGCGCTGCTTTTGCAGAATCGACATGGTGACTTCCGCCAGGTAATCGAGCGCCAGATAATCGATCGGCCCCTGCTCCACCAGCCGCACCGGCGCTTCCAGCCAGTCGCCCCAAAAGCCCTGCCCGTTCGCGATGCGGATCATGCCGGCACTCCTCCCAGGCAGGCTTCGAGCGCAAATGCCAGTACTTCGCGCGTGCGCAGCGGGTCAATCACCCCGTCGCAATGGCCGCGCGCGGCGGCGTACTTGGAATCCAGCCAGCGTTCGTAATCGGCGCGCGTCTTGTCGATGGATTGTTGCAGTTCTTCCGGCAGCGCGCTTCCTTTGTGCTTCTCCAGTTCCACCGCGTAGAGCGCCTGAATCGCCGATTCGCCTTCCATCACGCCGATCCGCGCCGTCGGCCAGTTGAACGTGAAGTTCGGGTCGAAACCCTGGCCCGCCATGGCATAATAGCCCGCGCCGCTGGCATGGTTGAGCGTCAGCACAATCTTAGGCACCGTCGCGCAGGACATCGTCTCCACCATCTCCGCGCCCGCCCGTATAATGCCCGCGCGCTCCGCCTCCGGCCCCACCATGAAACCGGAAACGTCCTGCAAATAGATCAGCGGCTGCCCCAGCCGCTCCGCGGTTTCCACAAAGTACGCCACCTTCCGCGCCGATTCAGCATAAATAATGCCGCCGATGCGCGGCCGTCCTTCCGCTTTCAGGAACCCGCGCCGGTTCGCCACAATCGCCACCGGCTGTCCGCACAGGCTGGCATTCGCGCACAGAATTTCCGGCGCGTATTGCGGCTGAAACTCGGCGTAGTCGCCGCCGTCGAAAATCCGAAACATCACTTCTTCAATTTCATAGGGCAGCCGGTGGTCCGCCGGCAGCACGCCGTAAAGCTCCGCGGGATCCAGGCGCGGCCCGGGCGCGTCCGCACGGCCGAACGCGCGCGGCGCAGGCAATTGGCGGAAGCGCTGCCGGATGCGCTCCAGGCAATCGGCATCGTCGGCGGCCATGTAATGCGCCACCCCGCTCACCCTGGTGTGCATGCTCGCGCCGCCCAGTGTTTCCGAATCGATCACCTGGCCGGTGGCGCCCTTCACCAGGTTCGGGCCGCCCAGCCCCATGAAGCTGACGCCTTCCACCATGATGATCACATCGCTCAGCGCCGGCAGATACGCGCCGCCTGCGATGCATGGCCCCATCACCGCCGCCGTCTGCGGAATGCGCAGCTTGCGCCGCATCATCGAGTTGTAATAAAAGATGCGCCCCGCGCCGTATTGCCCCGGGAAAATTCCATCCTGGTACGGCAGATTCACACCCGCCGAATCCACCAGGTAGACAATCGGCAGCCGGTTGCGCATGGCGATTTCCTGCGCGCGCAAGATCTTGGTAATGGTTTCCGGCCACCACGCCCCGGCCTTCACCGTGGCGTCATTTGCCACAATCACTGCCGGATGTCCTTCAATTTTTCCAAGCCCCGTTACCACGCCCGCCGCCGGCGCCTGCCCGTCGTAGCGGTCGTAAGCCACCAGCAGCCCAATCTCCAGAAACGGGCTGCCCCGGTCCATCAGCCCCGCAATGCGCTCGCGCGCAGTCATCTTCCCGGCGCCGTGTTGCTTCTCAATACGCCGCGCTCCGCCGCCCGCGTGCAGCCGTTCCTCCAGCTTGCCAAGCTGTTCCATAAGCAGCCGCATATGTGCGTTCCGGGCGATGTCCACAGCTCTTTGAGTGTAACGTGGGAACGCCCCAGTGGGACCGGCATCCTGGCCGGTCCAAAGCCTCGCAGGGGCGACGGACTATAGCCCACGGCGGAAGCCGTGTGAACCGGTGCACGGCGCAGAGCCCCGGAACGGGGCGAAAGGATCGCGACGCCCGACTTTTCCTTAACCCCGATCGTCCGTCATTCAGCAGGTTCAAATGCGGCTGCCCGTCATTTACGCCACATCAAAAACGCGAGGAATCTTTCTCAGCATCTGGTTCCTCATCCCTGTGCTTCTCGCAATCATCGGGTGGGTCGCCCGGATCATCGCCGGCCTCATCCGCGCCCATTTATGACTGGTGTTTCGCATCCCCCCGCGTTTCCAAATGCTGCTTGAGCAATTCTTCCAGCTCCGCCACCCGCCGCGCCAGATCGTCGATCGCCTGGCCTTCCGGATCGGGCAAGTGTCCGTGCTCCAGCGGTCCGCCTTCGTCCCGCACCCGCACCACGCGGCCCGGTACGCCCACCACCGTGGAATTGTCCGGCACGGAGTGCACCACCACGGAGCCCGCGCCAATCCTTACGTTGTCGCCCAGCCGGATGTTGCCCAGAATTTTCGCGCCGGTCCCCACCACCACGCGGTTGCCCAGCGTGGGATGCCGCTTGCCCTTGTCGCCGCCCGTTCCGCCCAAAGTTACGCCCTGGTAAAGCAGCACGTCATCGCCAATCTCGGTAGTCTCGCCAATCACCACCCCCATGCCATGGTCGATGAAAAACCGCCGGCCGATGGTCGCGCCAGGATGAATTTCAATCCCCGTTAGGAACCTGCTGAATTGTGAAATCACGCGCGGCGCCAGCGGCACGCCCCAGCTATACAACCTGTGCGCGAAGCGGTGCCACAGAACCGCGTGAAACCCGGGGTAACACAGCAGAATCTCCAGCACGCTCTTGGCGGCCGGATCCTCGCGGAAGATGGTTTCGAATTGTTCCCGGATCGCTCGCAGCATGCGGCGGCCCTTCTAGTGTGCGCCGGCAGTTTCCGCTGCGATCACCGGTGCATGGGCGCCTTCCGGAACGGGCGCCAGCATGTCTTCCTTGCGTTTGATCAGCGTGGAAGTGTTGTAGCTGGCCGCTTCAAATCCGTGGCCGTGGGTGATGGCGTCGGTGGGGCACGCCTCCACGCAATACCCGCAGAAGATGCAGCGGTTGTAATCGATGTTGTAAACCTTGGCGTACCGTTCGCCGCCGGAGATGCGCACTTCCGCGGTATTCTCCGCCGCTTCAATATAGATGCAATTGGCCGGACAGGCCGCCGCGCACAGGAAGCAGGCTACGCACTTTTCCATGCCGTTCGAATCGCGCTGCAGCACATGTACGCCGCGGTACCGCTCTTCGAGCCTGGCCGGCTCTTCCGGATAATACTCCGTCACCGTGGGGGAAAGCATCTCCTTAAAGGTGACGCTCATGCCCTTGGCTACCGCGCCCGCGGCGCCGAAGATTTCTTGAAAGGAATTTGCCATCGAGTCCTATACCATTCTAGCGTGGCCGCCCGCCGGGCAGCTAATTGCGCGACCCTCAACCGGCCTTCCACTCCGGGACATTGTCGCCCTGCCGGATCACCACAGCGCCCCCTCGCGCGCCCAGCCATTCCATTTCTTTCCGCAGCCAGCCTTGAATCACGCGCGAAATCGTGCCGTCCGTTTCCACCAGGAACATCGTCGGCACGCTCGAAATCCCGAACGCGTTGCTCGCCCGAAAATTGTCGTCTTCATCGTCGAGCAGCGTCGGAAACGTAACCCCGAAATCCTCGTTGAAGTCGCGCGTGTCCCTCGCGTCATTCTGCGAAATACCGTAAACCGGCAGGATGCCCGCTTCGCTCAGCCGTTCCAGAAACGGAAACGTCATCTGGCACACCGGGCATGAGATTTTGAAGAAGGCCAGCAGCGCCGGCCCCCGCGCCGCGATTTCCCCCAAGCTGATGTCTCCGCCGCTCAGGAGTTTCAAGCGGACGTCCGGCACGCGCGCACCTGCGTCCAGAAGCTTCGGCTGTCTTCCAGCGGCCATATGGATGAGTGTACGACGGCGGGAGCCGTGCTTGCATTCATTGCGCCTGTAACGGTGCAGCCTTGCCAGGCTGCGAGGGCGCTTTCCGGGGGCTCCCCTCGAAGATTCCGCGATCTTCCTTTCCTTCCGGGCTTTCTCCGCTCCTCCGCGCCGCGTTTCAATCGTTCTTTCCACCATCCCAGCCGCTCCCCTTCCCGCGCTATCCTTGTGGTTTCGAGCGTCAACCGGAGAAGCCATCATGAAGCGGCGAGACTTTCTAACAGCAGGAGCGGCCATGGGAGCAATGACGGGAATCCCCAGTGCGGACGCCGCGCCGCCCGCTTTCACCACCAAAATTGTCCGCCTCGATCTGCGGCACACCTGGACCACCACCATGTCGTCCAGCCAGTACAGGGACACTCTGCACGCCGCCTATACCCGCGACGGCATCACCGGACACGGAGAAGGTGCGCCCATTGTTCGTTACCACGAAGACGCCGCCGGTGCGCAGAAGGCCGCCGAAAGTGTGCGCGACCTGCTGCTCTCCTCCAACCCCATGCAGTTTGCCGCCATCATGGCGGATGTTTTCCGCCGCGTACCCGGCGAATGGGCGGGCAAGGCCGCCGTCGATATCGCTCTGATGGATTGGATCGGCCAGAAATGGAACATCCCGCTCTATACGTATTTCGGACTCGACCCCGCCGCCACGCCCCTCACCACGTTTTCCATCGGCATCGACACGCCCGAAATCACCAAACAAAAAACTCGTGAAGCTGAGGATTTCCCCATCCTGAAAGTGAAAGTGGGCCTCGCCACCGACGAGCCCACCATCGAAGCCGTCCGCAGCGTCACCAAAAAGCCGCTCCGCGTGGATGCCAATGAAGGCTGGACCGACAAGGAAGAAGCCGTCCGCAAAATCAACTGGCTGGAAAAGATGGGAGTCGAATTCATCGAACAGCCCATGCCGGCCGAAATGATCGAGGAGACCCGCTGGATCCGCGCCCGGGTTCACATTCCGATCATCGCCGACGAAGCTTGCCAGCGAGCCGCCGACATTCCCAAACTGCGCGACGCCTTCGACGGCGTCAACGTGAAGCTCGATAAGAGCGGCGGCATGTTGGAAGCCTATCGAATGATTCAGATCGCCAAAGCGCTCGGCATGAAGACCATGCTCGGCTGCATGGTGTCGAGTTCCGTCTCCGTCACCGCCGCCGCGCATCTTTCCCCATTGGTCGACTACGCCGATCTCGACGGCAACCTGCTGATCTCGAACGACCCGTTCCACGGTGTGCGTGTGGAAAAAGGCAAACTGATTCTGCCGAAGACTCCCGGCCTGGGCCTCACGCCCGCCTAGTCAGGCCGCGACGACGCTCGTGTCGACGCTTTCCAAGCTTGGTGGGACAGGCCATCGTTTTTTGTGGCCTGTCATTGCCCCGCCAATGCAGGCACTCCGTTTCTTGTGGCCTGTCATTGCCCGCCAGTGCAGGCACTCCGACAGGCAACAAATGACAATCGCATGTCCTGCCGCAACCCGCATGGCGCTTCCCGCTCCCCCGTTGCGGCTCACCCAGGCAAATTCTACTGAAACCCTCCGCTTTCGCATTCCTTCCCCACCGCTTGGAGCAATAAGATAAATGGTCCTCTTTATATTTTTGGCGTTATGCTTGATGGTGGCCAGGAGGCCGGCTCGGAATCCCGGCCGATGAACTCCGGCGCTATTCCGGAAAAACAAAGAAGGACAATCCGTATGACCAGCGAACCGTCTTCGGTTGTACTCCGGGCGCGCGCGCTTCGGGCAGTCGCTGCGCTCGCGATAATTTCCATCTCCTTTGGTCTTGGCGTGCCGCGTGCCTCCGCGGCATCGCCGGCCAGCCCCCCTGAAGCGAAACTCCTCGGCGCGCCATTGAGTTTTGAGCCGAACCAGGGCCAACTGGACTCCACCGTTCAGTTCGTCTCGCGCGGTTCCGGCTACGCGCTCTTCCTCACTCCGGGCGCCGTTGTCCTGAACCTGGAACACCAACAGGCGGCCCCGGCCGTGAACACAGGCCAAGCTCCTGGAACTGCAACGGTCAACACCCTGCGCATGCGCCTGATCGGGGCAAATGCCAAGGCCAACGCCGTGGGACTGGCCCCGCAGCCCGGAGTGGTGAGCTACTTCATCGGCAACGACCCGCGGAAATGGCGCTCCGGCATCCCAACCTATCGCAAGGTCGATTATGCCCAAGTCTACCCCGGCGTGGACCTTGTCTTCTACGGGAATCAGCGCCAGTTGGAGTACGACTTTGTGGTCGCACCCGGCGCCGACCCCAGCCGCATCGCCTGGCGCATCGACGGCGCCCGCGCCGGCCTCGACGCGGAGGGCAATTTAGCACTGAGTGCGCCCAACGGCCCTGCCGCCTTCAAGAAGCCGGTGCTCTACCAGATGGATGGAGACAACAGGACCATCGTCGATGGATCGTTCGCCGTGGCCGGGAACCAGGTGCGCTTCCGGCTCGGCAGCTACGACCATTCGAAAGCGCTGATCATCGATCCGGTGCTCAGCTATGCCAGTTATCTTGCCGGGACCGCCACCGATCACATCGGGTGGACGCTCGGACCCGGTATCAGTGCGGTGGGTACGTCGCAGGGCCTCGCGGTGGACAGCGCGGGTAGCGTGTATGTGGCGGGAGACACCTACTCGATCGACTTCCCGACGAAGAGCCCTTATCTAAGCGCGCCTCCGGCAAAGGGGCCGGCAGGCAGCCCCGTCCCCCCTGGGGAATGGCCTTCGGCGTTTGTAACCAAATTCAGTCCCGATGGCAGTTCGCTGGTCTATTCCACCTATCTGGGCGGCAACGGCTATGACTACATCTACGCCATAGCGGTGGACTCCAGTGGCAATGCCTACGTGACCGGTCAGACAGACTCGCCCAATTTCCCGGTAACCGCCGGCGCGTACCAGACAGTCTGCTCCCCGGCGCCTAACAACACAGGAGCGCCTGTCCAGAATTCCTCCAACTGCTACTCCTCTGACACGTCCGCATTTGTCACCAAGCTGAATCCCACCGGAACGGGCCTTGTCTACTCGACTTTTCTTGGCGGCAACGGCTCGTACGCATACGCAACTGCCATTGCCGTGGATGGCGCCGGCCGCGCCTACATTGCCGGCAACGAGGACGAGACCTGCTACACAGGCCAACCCGATACGTTCCAATCCTGCTTTCCAACTACCAGCGGCGCGGTAATCAGTGGAACCAAACCTGCCGGAGGAGACCCCCAATTCGCTTTCGTCGCGGCGTTCGATCCCACTGGCGCCCAACTGCTCTATTCCACTCTCTTGGGCGACCAGAATTTCCAATGCGTCATCGGCTGCGGAGGCCCGACGTATGGCACCGGGGTTGCGGTGGATGCCAACGGCTCTTTCTACCTGGTCGGAGAGACCGAGGCTAGCACCCTACCCACGACCGCCGGCGCCTATCAGCCTACCGGCGCTCCTTTGGGCAACCCGGCAAACGCTCTGCAAATCTGGCGCGGCTTCGTCGCGAAGTTCAATCCGGTCACTTCCGCCGGTGGGGCATCGCTGGCCTACGCAACTTACCTTGGCGGAAAAACTGGGAATACAGGCGACTACATCAGCGGCATCACCATCGATAGCTCCAGCAATGCCTATATCGTCGGATATACCAATTCTCCCGATTTTCCCGTGACGGCTGGCGCTTATTCGACAGTCTGCGGTCCGAATGGGCAGAACTGCTCGGCGGCCCACGTGACCAAGCTGAATCCTACCGGCAGCGCCATCCTGTGGTCCACCTTTGTCGGAGACACCAAGGGCGATGGGAGCGACGCGTTATTCTTTACCGGACCCATCCAGTTGGATGGGAGCGGGAACGTCTACATCATAGGGCAACCCAACCCGGGTTTCCCATTGGTCAATCCCGTTCAGACGGCCGGAAACGGTGGAGACATGCAGGTGCTCGTCGCCAAGCTTGACCCCACGGGCGCGAACCTGCTTTTCTCCACGTACATCGGTTCCGGCGGGCTTGACGGTGCGAATCCAGCCGGGCTGGCAGTCGACTCCGCCGGCGACATCTATCTCGCCGGCAATACAAGCGGCCCGCACCTGATCACGACTCCAGGCGCATTCCAGACCACCGCCGGCAGCAGCGGGTGCTGCTACCACGGCTTTGTCGCCAAGATCTCTCCAACCGTAGAACCGGCCCTGCTCTCCGGCACTCTCGCGAATGGCGCGACGTATGTCTCCGGAGGGCTGGTGCCGGGATCGTGGGCGCAGGTCAAGGGCACCAACCTCAGCACCACCGCGCGCATCTGGAACGCATCCGATTTCACCGGCCTTGGCAATAACCTGCCCACCAACCTGAGCGGCGTTCAGGTGAACGTCAACAACCAGCCCGCGGCCGTGTATTACATCAGCCCCACCCAGATCAGTTTCCAGGTGCCTGCGGGAATTACGGGCACGGCCTCGGTCCAGGTAATCAGCAATGGCCAGACCAGCAATTCGGTCACCGCCGCGGCCGCAACCAGCTCGCCGGGCATTTTCCCGGTGATCCTGGGTGGCACGAACTACGCCGCTGCGGTCTTCAATTCGGATGGCAAGATCGCCGCCAACCCGTCGAACGGCCCGGCGTTTCGTAACGCCGTTCCCGGCGATGCAGTGCAACTTTACGCCACCGGCTTGGCTCCATCGCCCGCGGGCACACTGATCTCGAACACGTTCTTGAGCGGCGTGACGGTAACGATAGGCACCATCACCGTTCCGGCGAGCGCCGCCGCGCTGGTCGCGGTGGGAGAATTCCAGATCAACTTCACCGTGCCGCAAAGTTTTGCCTCGCTGCCGGCGGCCTTGTACCCCATCTCCGTTTCCGTCAACGGCGTCTCATCGCCGGCGAACACCAACTCGTCGCCCCCAGGGCCGGTTGTGATTCCCATCCAGCCCTGATGCTGCACCGCGGTTCGGTGGCCCCGATCGCCGTGCCGCCCGGTTGGTGGTACCGTTAAAACAAATATCGGCCTGCCGTCCCATCGCAGCGATCGAGATAGTCTTGGGCTGCGTGGTTAAAGGACTTGAGCGCGAGCATCTCATGAAATTCTTCAAGCTCATCCGATCTGGCGTCGATGTCGCTCCTCTGTTGGAAGAAGTACATTCCCGGGCCCACGCCTGGCTCACCGACACCGCCCGCCAGGATCGAATCAAAGTCCAGCGGGACACGAATACAATTTTCCTTCGCGCGGCCGTCCACCGGCCCGATTTGCACATCAACGAAAATCAGGAGAGCCGTCTTACTGCCGCAGCAAGCCTATTCCCCAGAGCACTCGCCTTCATGACAGAGGTCGCTCAGGAAATGAACTGTCATCTTTCGCGCGCTACCATTGTCCGGCTGAAGCCCAAGTCACAAGTGCTTCGCCATATCGACGAAGGGTCGTATTATTTCCTCCGCGACCGGTTCCACCTGGTGCTCCAAAGTCCCGCTGGAAGTGTGCTGATGAGCGGCGGGGAACAAGTGCGTATGCAGGAGGGAGAACTCTGGTGGTTCGACAACAAACAGGTACATCAAGCCCACAACGAATCCGACGAGTGGCGTATCCACTACATCTTCGACTTGCTCTCCGTGGATTATAGCGATCTGGCCGTCAACCCCATCCTTTTACCCCCTGAACCCCGTGAGCCGCCCGTCCCGGCACAGCCGGATGGAGTGCCGGAGAATCCGCCGGCGCCAGCTGCTCCGCGGGACTTCGTTGCTTCGGCGATTCGGGAACGAGCGATTTTACAAGGAGAGAATCAGCGGCTGATTTCACCCAACGGGAAGAGCAACCGGTGGCTGATCGATACGCGCCGCTTATTCATGGACCCGAAGACCCTCGACGCCGCGGCCGAACTGTTCTGGCAGGAATGCGCCGGCCGCATGCCGTTTCAGGTCGGCGGGATGGAAGCTGCGGCCATTCCCCTGCTTTCCGCCATCCTGATGAAGGCTCTGGCGCGCGGCGCGCCGGTAAACGGCTTCATCGTGCGGAAGGAACGCAAGACTTATGGCACGGGTAGTTCCGTCGAGGGAGCGCTGACCGATGCGCCGATTGTGATGGTCGACGACATTCTGAATTCGGGAAGCAGTTTGGAAAAAGCGCGGGTTGTTCTGGAACAGGAAGGCCGGAGCATTGCCTTCGCTTTCGTGTTGCTCGATTATGACAGCCCTGAAAGCAGGCTTTGGCGCGAGAGGCGGGGCATCCCAGTGCTTGCGCCGTTCCACCTGGCCGACTTCGGCCTGTTCCTCGAAAGGCCGGTCCAGCCGCCGCTGACGTTGTTCCACAACCGGTGGCGCTTCGCCGCGCCGGATCCGAATTTCTTTCATCGCGTTCCCAAGTCCTCTCCGGCCACTGACGGCAGGCGCATTTTTTTCGGTAGCGATTGTGGTGTGTTCTGGTGCCTCGACGCTGGCGATGGATCGCTAGTCTGGAATTTCAAGGTCAATGCCCCGGGCCACAAGAATCTCTGGTCGAGCCCGGCAATCCATGGTGGCAAAGTCTACTTTGGCAGTTATGACGGGAACGTGTACTGTCTGGACGCGGAAACCGGCGCGGAGGTCTGGCGATACATCGGCGCCGACTGGGTAGGTTCCTCGCCCGCGCTGGCGCCCGAACTCGGCTTGCTCTTCATCGGTCTGGAATTCGCGGTCGCAGGGAAACGGGGCAGCATTGCCGCGCTGCGGCTGGATACCGGTGAGAAGGTTTGGGAGCACATCACCAGCCGTTTCACACACGCTTCACCGGCTTACTGGCCGGAAAGGCAACTGGTGGCGTGCGGCAGCAATAACAACGAGATGTTCCTGTTTGACGCGCCAAGCGGCAACCTGCGATGGCGGTTTGAGACCACGAGCGCACACGGTGAGAAAGCCTCCATCCGCCATGCTCCGGCGTTCGATGCCAAACGCGGAGATCTGATCACGGGCTGCGCCAACGGCCGGATCTATATCATCGATGTCGAGACGGGAATAGAGGTCTGGTCGGTGCAGACGGGTAATACGATTTACACGGTTCCGTTAGTCCTGGAAGATAAAGCTTACATCGGCTCGACCGATAAATACCTCTATGTTTTGGACTTAGAGCGGCGCGCGGTCAAGACCAGGATTTTCGCCGCCTCTAAAGTCTTCGGGCCTGCCAGATTGCTGCAAGGAAAGATCTATTTCGGAGCCTGTAACGGTGTCGTTTATGAAGTTGATCCCGCCACGGACGAAGTTACAGGTACCCACCAGCTTCCGGACGCTGTCACGAACCCACTCACTTACAGCGCGGAAACCGGGGATCTCTATTGTCTCACTTATATGAACGAACTGTTCGCACTTACCCGAGAAGACTCCCGGTAGCCCTAAAGATTGAAACAACTCCTATCCTGCAAGTATTCCCAAGGGGTCGTGAAGGGAGTATTCTTAAGCTGGGCAGGTTAGGAGCCTTCCTGATGAGAGCGATCCGGAATTGCATCGCGTCGCGTTGGCCGAGTGAAGTGCTCCTTGGCGGAGGTGGCGGATGAGTGCCGAACGGAGGCCCGATCACGACGATCACCTGGAAGCATACCTGGCTGCTCATCGTTGTCCCTCTTTGAAGGATGCGCTGAAACATCGGGTGGCTCACTGGCCGCTTTATGCAGCGATGACTGGATCGGCACTGATGATTGGGGCCAGTGCTCCGGTTACACAAACTCTCCAGGCATCACAAACTGCCCCGCTGATTCGGGCGTCCCGGTTCACGAAGTCAAGGCGAAGGTCCCGGCCCTTGTTTCAGAGCGCGGCCTCAATTGATTCAGTGACCGCTCATGCGAACGCTCCGGTAATCACGATGGGCGGGATTGTTCCGCTTTACGGTTCGACAAGCAACATTCAGCCCGGCGAATGGGTGTCGATTTTTGGAAACAACCTCGCCAGCGGAACAGCGGTCTGGGCCGGGGATTTTCCCACGTCTCTCGGCGGCACCAGTGTCGAAATCAATGGCAGGCCTGCTTATCTTTCATTTGTCAGTCCGGCACAAATCAATCTGCAAGCTCCCGATGACACGGCTTTCGGCCTTGTGTCCGTGGTAGTTAAGACAGGTGCCGGCACAGCAACTTCAACTGTCACATTGAGTCCGTATTCGCCAACGTTTGATTTGCTGGACGCAAGCCATGTAACAGCCATCATCCTGAGATCCGACGGTTCGGGATCTTTCGGTCATGGAGCCTACGACATCCTGGGCCCGACCGGGAATTGTTTTGGATACAACACCGTCGCGGCGCGAGCCGGCGACCTGATCGAACTCTATGGCGTGGGGTTCGGGCCGACGAATCCAGTGGTTCTGGCCGGGAAGCCGTTCTCGGGCGCAGCGCCGATCACCTCGCCGTTTTCGATGTTCATTAATAGCGTGCCGGTTAAACCGGTCTTCGTCGGGATGTCCAGCGCCGGGCTTTATCAGATCAACCTCATCGTACCGCCCGGTCTTGGCGCGGGAGACGTTTCGATTCGGGCTTCTGTTGGCAGTCTGACCACCCAAGCCAGCCTGCTGTTTTCGTTGTATGGTTCGACGGCGGAGTCCGTGGGATGCGTTTTGACCGGTGACGGAGGCGATGGCGGTTACGGCGATGGTGGTGATGGCGGCGACGGAGGCGATGGTGGTGATGGTGGCGGCGACGGTGGCGACGGTGGTGATGGCGATGGTGGTGATGGTGACGGCTTTTGAAGCCCGCTGAATAAGTGGCGTAGGAATGGAGGTAAACACAAATGGGATCCAGTCCAGTGCTGCTACGCGGAATGGTGTGCCTGATGGCGGCGGCCGTGCTGCCGTTTACGGTTCTCGGACAAACATCGCGACGGATCGCACCCGTACCGGGTGATCCTCTGGAACTGGTAACGGGTCCCATCCGCGTGGCCGGCACAACCGCACAACGGGAAGCAGCCGTACAGCTTCTTGGCCGCGCCCGTAGCCGTTTTGTGTTGCGAAACGCCGGCGTGGCCTACAGTCTGAAAGTGAGTTTCGCGGTGGACTCACGCGGCGAAACGAATTATGACGGCGCCTGGGAAATGGAAGATCAGTTCAGCCCGGCAGATGGACTGCGCTGGACCGCCAAAACCGTTGCGGGCTATGTGACCACAAGGCTCTCGAAAACCGGACCGGTCTATGGAGAAGAAGGCACAGCCGACGCCATTCCCCTGCGCCTGCACGAAGTCCGCGGACTGATTAACGATCCGCTGCCTTCCCCCGCATACGCGCGCCGCGGATCCATTCGAACTTCCACGGCAACCTTCCATGGCGTAACGCTGACTTGCCTCTTACTGTCGCCTGCAAGAACGTCCGTGAATCCCGCATCCGGCCGGGGCTGGGAGGAGAACGAAGAGTGCATTGACCCGCAATCCGGATTGATCCAGGTGCACTCAGAGGCGCCCGGGCGCTACGTGGTTTACGACTACTCGAATGCTCCGCAGCTGGGAGATTGTCTGCTGCCCCGAACGGTTACGGTCACGGAAGCGGGCAGAACTGTATTGAGGATTTCAGTCGACAGCCTGACGGAAACCGCGTCGTTCGACCGGAAACTGTTTGACCCCACCGAGTCGATGAAGATGGGCGAACAGACGAAGGCCATCGCGCCAGCGACGAAAATGACGCGCGTTCACGGACAGAGTGCGAATTCGTCGCGCGGCGCCATCCACACGGTTTGCATATTTGGCGTCGTGACACCGTCGGGACAGCTCGTCGAGGCGCACTCCTTGCAGCCGTCGGACCCGCACAGCGTGGCGGCACTCGACGACGCTAAGACGATCGATTTCTCACCGTCGATATCAGCGGGTGCCCCACCACAGCAACACTTTGTGTTCGTCATCGAAGAGTTTGTCTCTCCGCGATAAGCGGAAAGGCTCAGCGATGAGTCCTAGCGGTTCGAGGCTTCGAGCGGCACCACTTCCACCTTTTGTGGTTGCCCCAGCGGTGTGAAATTCGCGCCGGCCAGCTTGCCGAGTGTCACCGTGTAGATGCCCGGCTTCACGGCTGCGCCGCCGCGTCCACCGCGTCCGCCGAATCCACCGCCGCCACCGCCGCGTCCGCCTTGGGCCGCCGGATCGGCGGCATCGGCTGTGTCGCCGGCCGCCGCGCCCGCTGCTGCTCCGCCGCCGCGTCCACCACGCCCTCCGCCGCCTGCGGCCGCGCCCGCTGCCGCGCCACCAGCTCCACCGCCTGCCGCGCCGGCTGCACTGGCGGCATCGCCTGCTCCGGCCCCGCCGCGGCCGCCTGCGGCGCCAGCCCCACCACGTCCTCCGCCACCACCACCGCGTCCGCCGCCGAGTGCATTGGCCGGCGGATTCTCCCGCAGATCCCACGCCAGGCGGTGCAAACCGGCGCGCGTCGACGCGTCCATCTGGCGCACCATCTTGCCGGTGGAGTCGGCGATTTGCAGAACGTACTTGGGTGCATCCGCTCCGCTCGCGGCTGCCAGGTCGTCGCGCAGATAATACGTCAGCATCGCGCCAAAGGTCGGGTTGGGCGAGGCAATGTTGTCGCCTTGGGCCCGGTAGTAGCCAATCTCATCGAACTGCCGCGCCTTCCGGCCGGGCGCGAACAGCGCACCTTCCGCCGTCAGCGTCTCCGGCGTAATCTGCCGCAGCGCGGAATAGTCGTCCAGAATGAAGAAGCCTCGTCCGAACGATGCCGCTGCCAGGTCGCTTTCGCGCCGCTGAATCTCCAGATCGCGAATCGTGATGGTCGGCATGCCATTCGAAATCTTGACCCAGTGCGCGCCGCCGTCAATGCTGAAATGCAAGCCGAACTCCGTGCCCAGGAACAGCAGCTTCGGGTTGATATGATCCTGCACGATGCTCCAGGCCGGATCGCGATCCGCCAGGTCGCCCGCAATCGACGTCCAGGTCTTGCCCAGATCCGTCGACTTCACCACATACGGTTTGAAATTGCCGCGTTGAAAATCATTCAGCGTCACGTAAACCGTGTTCACGTCTGTGGGCGAAGGGTGTACGTCAGTGACGTAGGTCAGGTCCGGCACGCCCGGGAACTTGTCGATCTTGCGCCACGTCGCTGCGTTGTCTTCGGAAATTTGCAGCAGCCCGTCGTCCGTCCCCACGAACAACAGTCCCTCTTTGAGCGGCGATTCGGCCAGCGCCGTGCCCGTGCCGTATTCGTCGGTGAATTCGTTTTTCCAGACCGCGTCCGGGCCCCAAACCTTGCCCATCACCGGCAGCGTATTTCGGTCGATGTTGCGCGTCAGGTCCGGCGAAACTTCCTTCCATGTCGCCCCGCTGTCGTCGCTGCGCATCAGCTTATTGCCGGCGATGTACAGCCGCATATTGTGGAACTGGCTGATGATGAACGGAATGTCCCAGCGCGACCGCAGTTGCGGATCGCTGATCTTGCCCACCTGCGGTTGCCCGCCGCGCCCCGCAATCGGTGTGGGCGCCGCATCCGCCGCACCGCCGCTCTTATCGTCGCCTGCGTCCGCCGGGGTGGCCGCTGCCTGCCCACCGCGGCCGCCGCGCGCCGCCTGCGGGTTGATGCTGGTGCTGATGCCCGTCTTCAGATCCAGCCGCACGCACGCAATCATCTGCGAGCACGTATACACAATCGACGCATCTTCCTGGTCGGCGCGCGACTGGTAACCATCGCCGCCGCCCGTGTTCATCCAGTCGGACGTGCGGATGCCGGCGCGGTTGGAAGTGCGCGAAGGCACGCCCTGCGAACCGTTGTCCTGCGTGCCGCCATAAACGTTGTAAAACGGCAGCCCGTTGTCCACCGAGACGCGGTAGAACTGCGTCACCGGAATATTGTTGAAGTGCCGCCAGTTGCGCCCGTGGTCGTAGGATTCATACAACCCGCCGTCGTTGCCTTCGATCAAATGTTGCGGGTCCGCCGGATCGAAAACCAGCGCGTGGTTGTCGGAATGCACTCCCCAGCCCGCGCGCTGAATCGTCTTGCCGCCGTCCTCGGTCACGAAGACGTTGATGTCCATGCCGTACACGCGGTCATACTGCGAAGGGTCGGCGAAGATCTCGCCATAGTATTCGGGGTCCTGCACTTCGAAGGCAGCGCCGCGCGTCCAGTGCGCGCCGGCGTCGTCAGAGCGGTAAAACCCGCTCATCTTATTGCCCTTGAAAGTCATGATGAACGCATAGATCACATCCGGTTTTTGCGGCGAAATCGCCAGCGCCGTGCGGCCCAGGTCCACCGTAGGCAGGCCGTCTTTGAGCTGTGTCCAGTGCATGCCGCCGTCGGTGGTTTTGAAGATGCCGGCTTCCGGTCCGCCGGCCACAATCACGCTGGTGTTGCGGCGCCGCTGATAAGCAGCGGCATACATCACATCGGGGTTGCGCGGATCAATGTCGATATCGGTGATGCCGGTGTTTTCGGAAATCTGCAGCAGCGGCTTCCAGGTCTGGCCGCCATCCGCCGTCTTGTACAGGCCGCGGTCGCCGCCCGGCGAAAACAGCGGCCCCTGCACGGCGGCATAGAGCACGTTCGAATCGCGCGAATCCACCAGAATTTTGGCAATGTGCTCGGAATTCTTCAGCCCCATGTTCTTCCAGGTGCGGCCGGAGTCGGTGCTCTTGTAAATGCCGTCGCCATAGCCGATGGCGCGCTGCGCCTCGTTTTCGCCAGTGCCCAGCCAGACCGTTTCGGGATGCTTCGGGTCCACCGTCACGCAGCCCAGCGAGTAGGATCCCTGGTTATCGAAGATCGGCGTGAAATTGATGCCGCGGTTGGTGGTCTTCCAGAGTCCGCCGGAGGCCGTCGCCACATACCAGATGTCGCGATTGTGCGGATCCACCGCGACGTCCGCAATCCGCCCGGACGTAAACGTTCCGGTGATATTGCGCATCTGGATTTCGTGAAAGAATTCCGGCGTCAGTGTTGGCGCCGATTGGGCGAACGCCAGCCCAGTGGAAACCAGGATGGCTGAAATCAGAGTGATCAAAGTGCGTTTCATGAGTACTAGGGACATAGTATATGCAATTTGGGGGTAATCCGCTGAAAGACGCAGGAATTGGAGCAGGGGTTACGAGTGGACCTCTCGTGCTGACCTGAACATTATAAGGTACACTGTACTAGATAAGGTGCAGGATGGTTGGAGATCCGCAACCCCAAAAAGCCCCGTTGATCTTCTTCCGCACGCTCGCCGGTAGCGAGCCGGTGCGGGAATGGTTGAAGGAACTGCCGGAAGAGGAGCGCCACGCAATAGGGAGAGACCTGCTGCGGGCGCAATGGCGGTGGCCGCTTGGGATGCCGCTGTGCCGCCCAATGGGAAGCAGCCTATGGGAGGTACGGACGGATCTGCCGACGAAACGGACGGCCCGCGTTCTTCTGTGCTTTAGCCGCGAGCATTTGGTCGCGTTGCACGGGTTTATCAAGAAAACGCGGGCTACGCCGGATGAGGATTTAGCAACGGCGCGAAAGCGCAAGAAGGAGTTGGAGCGATGAGCAAGAAGCATATGGGTTCCAGTCTTGATGACTTCCTCAAGGAGGAAGGTATTTTCGAAGAGGCGCAAGCGCAGGCTGTCAAAGAGGTCGTTGCGTGGCAACTCACCGAAGCCATGAAGGAAAAGAAAATCTCCAAGAACAAGCTGGCATCACTGCTGAAGACGAGCCGCACTCAGGTTGACCGGATCCTCGACCCGAAAAACGACATTACGCTCGGCAGCCTGCAACGGGCGGCGGCCATGGTCGGCCGCCGCGTCACAATCGAGCTGGTTTAAGAGACCGGGTCCCAGAGGTCGCGTTTGGAATCAGTAACTGGTGACCAGTACCCATTTGCACATTTTCTATGACAGTTGCGCAATGGTGTAACTGGTCAACTGCCGCCAGTTGCTGTTCATTCGAGCCGCTAGTTCTCGACCGGCGTTTTCTGCGCCCGCTCGATCACCAGTGTGTCAATCAGTCTCTTAAGAACCGGTGACAGGAAGCTGTGAAAAAATCAGCCGACTAATGCCGAACGACAGTTTACTCAACTGAGGTCCGAAAAATTCCGCGATTAGAAAGCGCAGGATCGTCCGCCAGCCAATCGGTAAGCATTTATCGCCCCCGCAACAATCGAGTCTTGCAGATGTCGGCCGATTATTTCACGGCTTCCAGGCTACGCTTTTCCACTTCTCCGCCCGAATCCTATCCCATGCACCTCGTGTCGCCACGCCACCCCCGTGCCAGCTTCTACACCACCTGCCGCCAGACTTCCGGCGAAACGTTCCGCCCACATAAAAGGATGGCGACCGTCTTGCCGGCCCAGCGATGCGCATCCTGGCGGTACGCCGCCACGGCCACCGCGGCTGCGCCTTCAATCACCCAATGTTCCGCCTCAAGCACCAGCCGCATGGCCGACAAAATTTCGTCTTCCGGCACAAAAATGGCGCGGTCGATGGCCTTCCGGCAGAGTTCCAGAGTGACAGTGCCTGTCTCCAGACCACCCGTGGTGCTTTCCGAAAGAGTGGGCTGCTCAGGCACTTCGACCACCTCACCGGCTTCGAGACACCGGTAGAGCACGGGTGAATTTTGCGGCCAGCAGCCGATGATCTGCGTGGTAGGCGAAACCGCCTTGAGCCAACCGCCGATGCCTGCGATCAATCCGCCGCCGCCCACAGCCACGAAGACCGCGTCCAGGTGCGGCGCCTGCCGGTGCAATTCCACGCCGATGGTTCCCTGGCCGGCGATCACGTCGAAATCGTTGTACGGAGAAATGAAAACGCGCCCGGAAGATTCCGCGGCGGAGCGTGCGGCCAGTTCGGCGTCGAGCGGGTCGGCTCCGGCCGTGCGCAGCCGCGCACCCATTGATTCGATGCGCCGCGCTTTGGCGGGCGACACGCTGGAGGAAACGAAGACTTCGGCTGCGATGGAGCGCGCCCGGGCAGCCGCGGCCACTCCCAGGCCGTGATTGCCATTCGAAGCCGCCACCACGCCGCGCGCCGCCTGTTCCGGCGTCAGAAGCTCGACTTTATTGGATGCTCCGCGAAACTTGAACGAACCGGTATGCTGCAGGTGTTCCAGCTTGAAGAGGACCGTGCCGCCCGCGCCGCCGCTCAGCGCGGACGATTCTTCCAACGGAGTTTCACGGACCACGCCGCGGATTCGCTCATAGGCCTCGGCCACACGCTGGACCATTGAGGCCATGGTAGCGTGACACAGGCATCGCGGACTCTCTCTTTCCGTATGGCGCGCGCGATGCCGTGCGGCCGCTACATAATCCGATGCATACCGGTAGTGTTCGCGGGCTCCCGCCGCAACGCCCCGCGCAGTTCGCGCCGCAGTTCCAGCCGGTACTGCCGCATATCCCGGCGCGCTTCCACGCGGGTTCGCGCCACCGCGCGGCGCGCTTCCTGCACTGCCGCCCGCGCTTCGACAGCCGCGCGTCGGTACGCCTGTCGATCCGTCCGCCAATCTCTGGCAAGTAAGGGAGACATCAGTAGCAGTGCAATCACGGCGAGCTTCATGGGTAGTTCTCCTTTGCAGAGTGATACTGCTGCCCATGATTTTGGTTACGGAATTGCTTTGATAAATTTCGGGCACGCGGCAGCGTACAGGGTCTGCACCCGTCTGCCGATCCCGGAAACAAGAAGGATGGGAACATGAAAATCGATTCGCATTCGGTTTGTCTGATGACTCCACCGCTGGTTTCGGCGCAGACGCGCGCCGCTCAAAACGGCTCCGCGGCATCCACCCGCTCTACTGCAAGCCCGAGCCCGTTCGCCGCGCTTGTCGGCGGCCTGCCCGCCGCTGCCGGCGCCGGACGGGCGACATCGGCCAACCCGCTCGCTTCCTGGGTAACCTGCCAGGCTCCCGCCGGCTCAGTCCTGGCCACCCCCGCCGCATCGGCCGCCACTGCAACCGGGACCGCGTCGAGCGCCGCTCCGCTTCTGGTTCGGAACACCAAAACGCCGCCGCCCAGCATGCCCACCACGGCAGGCTCTGCCGGCGCCATCAGTACGCAAGTGGCAACACCGGTCTCAAGCACCGTAGCCGTGCAGCCGGGAATCGGCGCGCTGATCAGCGCCATCCAGAGCGGCTCCATCCAGCCTACCTATCTCAGTCCTTCGCAGTTGACCGAGAATACCCAGTTCGGAACGGTTACCGATTCGTCGGCCTATTACGCGTCCGATGCGACCGCGCAACAACTGGCCACACTGCTCGGAGGCACGGTCGTCAAGCAGGTGCCGTTCCCCTCTTCCACCGCCACCTCCACGGAACCCAAGGCCAACTTCATCCAGTTGCCCAGCGGCCAGACTGTCAATGCCGCCGATCTTGCCTACTACGCCAAGTTCTCCGGCTATGGCACGCAGCAACTGGCGGCAGACCTGACACAGGAAATCAACCAGGGCGGCGCCATTACCAGTTACAACAAGCAGCTGCTGGCCTACCTCAGCGGAAACGGCAATTACCCGAGCCAGATCCCCATGTTTCAGCCCGATGTGATTGGTCCAGCCATCGCCGGGATGACCTATCCCCCAGGCACGTTGAATGCGGACGGCTCCGTGTATAATCCCGCCACGCAGCAGTCAGTCGGAAGTTAGCCGGCTGGGGCGGGCTTACGGCGAAAATCCTTCGCGGCTCAGAGTGATCGCCGATTGGCGCAGCCAGCTTCGGTTGATAGAGTCAAGTCGTAAGAGCCATGAATGACGTCAGCGCGACAGCCCGCGTGAGCCGGCGGCGAGGATACGTCGTAGTCACTATGCTGTTGAGCCTGACGGTCCTGCTTTCGTTCCTCGGCCTGTCGATTGACGTCGGTTATCAGGAATACGTCAAGACGCGCATGCAGGCGGCGGCGGACGCGGCCGCGATGGGCGGAGCGCAGGAACTGCGGGCCAGCGGTCCCACGAATCTGCAAGCGTCCGCCAAGGGCGACAGCGCGGCTAACGGCTTCACGGACCAGGCAAACGGTGTTTCCGTCATCGTCAACAGTCCTCCCTCCACCGGTTATTCCACAACCAATTCCACGGCCGTGGAGGTGCTGATCTCGCAGACCGTCCCGACATTTTTCATGGAGCTGATTGGAATCTCATCGGGAACCGTGACGGCGCGCGCCGTGGCGCAACTGGGCCCCGGAACCAATTGCCTTTACGTGCTCGATCCTTCGGCTGCCGGCGCACTCAGCGTCAGCGGCGGTGTCACCGTGGCCTTCAACTGTGGGGTGATGGTCAATTCTTCCAGCGCCACGGCCCTTTCGGTGACCGGCGGTTCGCACGCCACCGCTCCTTATTTTGACGTCGCCGGGAAATACACCGTTGGTGGCGGGTCGAGCATCAGTCCGGCGCCCATCACCGGCGTCGCCGCGGCCAGCGATCCTTTCCTGTCTCTGACTAAGCCCACGGTGCCGGCGATTTGCACCTACACCAACAAGAGTGTGGGAAACGGGGCCACCACAACTCTTACCCAGGGGACGTACTGCGGGGGAATCAATATCGGCGGCGGTTCCCACGTCACCTTCAGCGGCGGCACATACATCCTGAAAGGCGGCGGACTAACGCTCAGCAACGGAGCCACTATCACCGGCTCCGGCGTGACTTTTTTCAATACCGCGGGCGGCGGCTACAGCTACGGGCCCATCGTTCTCAACGGCGGTACTACTGTTTCTATGAGTGCGCCTCCCACCGGATCGATGGCCGGCATTCTCTTCTTTCAGGATTCCAGCGTGGGGGCGGCCGCGGCCAGTTCCATCTCCAATGGCGCCACCGCCGTGATGAACGGCGCTCTGTATTTCCCAACCACCGCGCTGACGTTTTCGGGCGGTTCTTCCAGCGCCTACACCATCATCGTGGCGGACACGCTCAATTTCTCGAACGGCGCCACGCTCAACAATAATTACTCTTCGCTTCCCGGCGGATCGCCGGTAAAGGGCGGACCTCTTTTGAGTGAATAACTATGCGCGGGCAACGGGGAACAGCCACGGTGGAGTTCGCACTTATGCTGCCGGTCATCCTGCTATTGCTGGCGGGCGTTCTGGATTACACCATGCTGATGCGCACCGCTATTTCGGTGGCGGATGCCGCGCGCGCGGGAGCCCAGTTCGGCAGCCTGAGCGTAACCAACGCGGCGAACACCACCGGCGCGCAGAACACCGCCCTGACTGCAGCGCCGGATGTTGTCGGTCTCACAGTCACCGCCGTCAAAGTCTGCCAGTGCTCGGACGGCACGACGGTCAACTGCGGCTCAAGTTGCACCTCTGGCTCTGTTCGCATCTATTCGAAAGTCACCGCTTCGACCGCCGCTACGCCCATCTTCAGTTACTCCCTGGTCCCGTTTTCGGGAACCATCTCCACCACCATTTCCATGAGGGCCCAATGAAGGCCGGCGCAATGAACCGGCGCGGCAGCGCCATGATCGAATCCGCCCTGGTCACCACATCGTTCCTGTTTCTGATCATAGGCATTGCGGATTTCGGCCGGATGGGCTTCGCTTACAATTCCATCGGCTATGCGGCGCATCGTGCGGCCCGGTGGGCCTCCACGCGCGGAAGTTCCAGCGGTCATGCCGCCGCCGCGGCCGATATCCAGGCGGAAGTGCTGGCCAACGTCGCTGCGCTTGACAACACCCAGTTGACCACCGCTGTCACCTGGAAGCCTAACAACAATCCCGGAAACACCGTAGAGGTACAGGTCACCTACAATTTCAAAGCGCTCCTGATTCCCATTACCTCCAGCAGCTTGACCCTCAAGTGCACCTCCACGCAGTTGATCACCCAATAGACGGCGCCGCTTTTCGCCGGCGTGCCGATTGGCGTTCCTACGGCTGTGTTAACCAAAGTCAATGTACTGACAGTACCTATATCCCGCCAGCCCCCCCTTACTACCATTCCCATTGGATGACTTGGAGACTGAGGCCAGATCGGTTAGCATCTTCCCTGGAAGCGAAAGAAAACCTCTCATGACTCACGACCTTCAGCCACTAACCAACCTTCTTTCGGGTAGCCGTCTGCCCGTTGCCGACGCCATCCGTTATGCCCAGAACATTGGCAGAGAGCTGCGGCGCCTCCACGCAGACGGCCGCTGTCACGGAGCCTTGACGCCCGAACTGATTCAGGTCAGCGAATCTGGCGCGCGGCTGCAGCCTGCGACGCCCGGTGCGTTGGAAGATCTGACGCCGTACACTGCCCCGGAAAGCCTCCTGGGTGAGCCGGTCGACACCCGAACCGACATCTTCGCGTTCGGCGCCGTGCTGTATGAGATGGCAACCGGACGCCGCGCTTTCCCGGCGGACGACCCGGCCCTGCTGGAAGAAGAGATCAAGGCCCGGGACTTTTCGCCCATCGGCCAGGAGGGCTTGGACCAGTTGGTGAAACAATGCCTCGCCAAGGAGCCCGCCGCGCGCTGGCAGCGGATGCAGCAGGTACAGATGGAATTGAAGCTTCTGGCGATTGCGGAACGCCGCCACGAAACCACCGCGGCATCGCGCGCCCACGATATCGAAGCAGGCGTGCGCGCCGAACTGGAACAGCAGAACGGGCTGCTCGCCGAACTGGAGCGGGCCGTCACTCTGCGAACCAACGAACTGGCGCGGGCCCTCACCACCGCGCTCGACGATGTGCAGCTGCAGTTTGCCCAAGTGGAAAAATGCCTGGAAGCCTCGCAGCTGCGGTCCGATCACTTTGCTCAGTCGGCCGTCCAGACGGCCGAATCCACGCAGCGCGAAATCGCTTCCCTGCAAGTGGGTCTGGCCGGCGGAGTTCACGCTATTGAGCAAACCGCAAAAAGTCAGGCCGTCACCATCGAATCCATCAGGCAATCGGTGGCGCGCAATGAAGATTACGTGGAACGCGTAGTGGAAGCCCTGGAAGCGCTCCAGAACGTCATCTTCAACCAGCCGGATGAGCAAGAAACTCTGGCCGCCGTTTCCATCGCCTCCTAAGCCCGGCCTGAGAAGAGAAGTCAGAAGTCAGAATACCGGAGACCGCGTTTAACTTCTGCTTTCGCGCCGGTGCAGAGAGCTAAAGCCCGCGCGAAGCGCGTTCCACCATTCTGACTTCCGGCTTCTTTCCGCGCGGACCGGCTGGCCAATCCCGGCTGGTCCGCCGATTCCCGTGCTTCGTCGGAAAACCAGCCGCGCTCATCGTCCGATGCTCGCTTCGTCCGGACGGGCGTGATACCTTGACCTCACGATGATTGAGGTCGATCAACTCCGCAAGTCATTCGGGGACCTGAACGCCGTCGACGGAGTTTCCTTCACCGCCGCTCGCGGCGAAATCTTCGGGCTGCTCGGCCCCAACGGCGCCGGCAAAACCACCACCATCGGCTGCATCTGCGGCCTGCTCCAGCCCAGTTCCGGCCACGTGCGCGTGAATGGCCACGATGCCGTACGCCAGGGTCCCGCCGCGCGCCGCGCGCTGGGCGTGGCGCCGCAGGAAATCTCGCTCTACGAGGATCTATCCGCGGCGGAGAACCTGGCGTACTGGGGCGGCGCCCAAGGCATGCGCCAGCCTGCGCTGGGGGAACGCATGCGCGCGGTGTTGGAACTGACCGGCCTGGAAGACCGCGCCCGCGAACCCGTCAAGCTTTTCAGCGGCGGCATGAAGCGGCGTCTAAATTTCGCGTGCGGCATCATCCACCAGCCCAAAGTTCTGCTGCTTGATGAGCCCACCGCCGGCGTAGATCCGCAAAGCCGCGTGCGCCTGCTGGAACTGGTGCGAGCCCAGGCGCGCGCCGGCGCGTGCGTGCTCTACACTACCCACTACATGGAAGAAGCCGAGGCGCTCTGCGACCGGCTGGCGATTGTGGACCACGGCCGCATCATTGCCGCCGGCACGCTGACGGAATTACGCGCCATGCTGGCGGAACGCGACCTGCTGCGCCTGTCGGGGAGTTTTCCGCTGGATGCCTGCAAAGCCGCGCTGTCGCACGTCGACGGCGTCGAACTCCTGCAGGCCGATTCCGACCTGCTGATTCTCTCCTTGCCCGAAGCCTCGCGCCGCCTGCCGGGCATCTTCGCCGCGCTGGCCGCCGCCGGCGCTGAAGTCCGCGAAACCACGCTCACCCAGCCCAGCCTGGAAAGCCTGTTCATCAAGCTCACCGGCAAGGAGCTGCGCGAATAGCCATGCGGTTCATCTGGATCTCTGTGCGTAAGGATTGGATCCGCGTGCGGCGCGATCCGTTCTCGCTGCTCACGTCGCTCGCCATTCCGCTGATTCTGGCCGTGATGATGAGCCTGGTTTTCGGCCGCGGCCAAGCTGTCCCGCAAGGCCGGCTGCTGGTGGCCGATGAGGATTCAACACTCGCCAGCAACCTGCTGTTGGGCGGCTTCAACCGCGAGCCCTTGAACAAGATGCTGGTGCTCGAAAACGTTTCGCAGGCCGATGGCCGCGCGCGCATCAATCGCGGCGATGGCAGCGCCCTGCTGATCATTCCAACCGGTTTTCAGGCGGCCTTGGTGGGCAACCACCCCTTCCAACTGCAGCTGTTCACCAATCCGTCGCAGAGAATCCTGCCGCAAATCGTCGAGCAAAGCCTGTCGATTATGGTTGATGGCGCCTTCTATGCGCAGCAGTTGGCCGGCCCGCAATTTCGCGCCTTGGACAAGGTGCAGGCGCCGCCCGATTCGCTAATCGCCTCTGTCAGCGTCGCCTTCAACCATCTGGCGCAGAGCCTGCAAAGGTATCTGAACCCACCCGTGATGGCGCTCGAAACCGCTGCAGCAGCCGACCCGGACGCCAGCCCGAGGCAGAGCTTCGCCGCCACATTTCTGCCCAGCATGATCTTCATGGGCCTGCTGTTGATTGCGAGCAGCATGGCGCAGGATATCTGGCGGGAGCGGCTGATGGGCACGCTGCGCCGGCTGGCGGTTTCGCCCGCGCCGCTCAGCGGCTTTCTGGCCGGCCGGCTGGTTTTCGTCGCCATGGTTTTTGCGCTGATGGCGATGGCCGGCCTGGTGGCCTCGCACACGCTGGCGGCCGTGCCGGTGGCGAACCTGCCGGCCGCGGTCCTGTGGCTCACGTTCGCCGGCACCGCGCTTTTCCTGATGATGCTGGTGGTAACGCTGACCGCTTCCACCGCGCGCGCCGCCAGCGTGATGGGCAACCTGATCGTCTTTCCGCTGGCCATGCTTGGCGGCTGTTTCTTCCCGTTCGCGTGGATGCCCGCGTGGATGGCGCGCATCGGCCGGCTGACGCCCAACGGTTGGGCCATCACCCAATTCCAGGCCATCCTGTCCGGTGAAATCGACGCCCGACGGCTGGCCGTCGCAGTGGCCGTATTGACTGCCGTGGGCGCCGTTATGTTTGTGCTGGCAATGCGCCGTCTGCGCTTGAGGTTCCTGGTCTGATGCTTCGCGACGCCCTATTCCTGGCCCGCATGGACGCCCGCTACCTGCTGACGCGGCGCGAAACCATCGTCTGGACCTTCATCATGCCGGTGGTCTTTTTTTATTTCATCGGCACCATCACCAGCAACAATGGCTCTCAGGAATTTCGCGATCCCATCGCGGTCAGCGCGCCGGCCGGCGCCGGCTTTCTGGCCGGACAGGTCATCGACCGCCTGAAGGCCAGCGGCTACCGCGTGGTCCGAATGGAAACTCCGCAGGAGTTCGAACAGTACCGCACGCGCCTGCAAATTCCGGCCGGCCTCACCGCGGCCGTTCTGGCGGGCCAGCCGCAGAAGATTCTGCTGACGTCCACCGGCGAAAACATCGGCGCCGATTACGACCGCGTCCGCCTTACACGCGCCGTCTATACGGTTCTGGCGGACCTGGTGGTTGTGACGTCCGCCGGTGGAGCGGCCACCAAAGAGCGCTTCGACCAGTTGGAAGCCGAACCGCACACGCTGACCTTGGATGTGAAGCCCGCTGGCCGCCGCGTCCAGCCGCCCACCGGCTTTGAGCAATCGGTGCCGGGCACCATGGTGATGTTTACCCTGCTGGTGCTGTTCACCAGCGGCGCGGTCACGCTCACCATCGAACGCCATCAGGGGATACTGCGCCGTCTGGCGTCGTCCCCCATGTCGCGGGGCGCCGTGGTGGGCGGAAAGTGGGGCGCGCGCATGGCTGTGGGAATCATCCAGCTGACGTTCGCCATGATTGTGGGCAGCGTCCTGTTCCACGTGCGCTGGGGCAGCAATCTGCCGGCGGTGGCGTTGGTGCTGCTGGCTTATGGCGCATTGGCCGCAACGCTCGGCATGCTGCTCGGCAATCTGGGCCGCACCGAAGGCCAGGTGGTCGGCTTCGGAGTCATTGCCAGCAATGTGCTGGCCGGCCTGGGCGGCTGCTGGTGGCCCATTGAAGTGACGCCCCTTTGGGCGCAAAAGCTGTCACTGTTCCTGCCCACGGGCATCGCCATGGACGCTCTGCACAAGCTGGTCAATTTCGGCGCTTCGCCGGCCGCAGTCCTTCCACACTTCCTGGCGCTCACCGCCGCAACCCTTATTGGCCTGTGGCTGCTGGCGCGCTGCTTCCGGTTTTCGTAGCGGCAAACCGAAGGTCCCACCCACTCTCCATGCTCCCGATGTGGGCTGAATCGCCCACTGCCCGTTTGCTTCCCAACGCCGCTTGTGCGACAACCGGACTAAGAGGGTTCAACCATGGGAACTTCCCGAGCGATTCTTGCCGCTGACGCGCTCCGCCAGCGCGCCGCACAACTGCCCAACTGGAAGATTGTCGACCAGCATCATCTGGCGCGCACGTACAAGTTTCCGGATTTCAAACAGGCGCTGGATTTCGTGAATCGTGTCGGCGCTATCGCCGAACGCCAGGGTCATCACCCCGATATCCACTTCACCTGGGGCAGCGCCGAGATTGAAACCTGGACGCACGACGCCGGTGGGATCACCGAAAAGGATTTCCAGCTCGCATCGGAGATTGACGCGCTGCGCCTGTAAGGGAACCCCGGCCGGCCCCGTGATTTCTTGGTGGATTCAGCGGTGCCGGCCGCGCGCTCAGCCGATCGCGTATTTTTTCCCTGACACTGCTTCCAAGCGCTTCCGCGCCAGCTCCACGGCTTCGGGCGAGATATCGATTCCAATCCAGTGCCGGCCCGTGCGTTCAGCCACGGCCAGCGTGGTTCCGCTGCCGCAATAGGCATCAAGCACGGTATCGCCTTCTCGCGAGCAGGCCCGGATGATCCGCTCCAGCAGCGCTTCCGGCTTTTGGGTGGGGTATCCCACGCGCTCGGCGCTCGAAGCCTGCAGGGAATTGATATCCGCCCACCAGTCTTCAGGCGCCTTTCCCTGGTCCAGATAATACTTGTAGTAGCGCGTCTCGCCCTTGCCGTTGCGCGTTCCGTAGACCAGGCGGTACTCGCGGCCCTCCGCGTCGGTCTCCAGGCGTCCGCCGAAACTCTGCTTCCCGCTCCGCATTTCGACGCGCACGGCGCTCGAGTCAAAGTGGTACTCCGCCGACTTGGTGTAGAAGAAGATGGTGTCGTGCTTGCGTCCGAACCAGCGCCGGCTGCGTCCCCCGTGGCTGTAGCACCAGACAATCTCATTGCGGAATCCGGCCCCGGGCGCGTGGAACACCGCGTCCAGCATCAGCTTCAGATAATGGCTCGCGCTCGGGTCGCAATGCAGGAACAGACTGCCCGTGGGTTGCAGGGCGCGCTCCATTTCAGCGATCCGCAGGCCGGTATGCACCAGGTAGGCCAGCAGTCCGCCGCGCCCCAGCACGCCCGCCAGGCCTTCAATCAAGAGGCCTAGTTTCGGCAGCGTAAGAATGGCGCCGTAGCCTTGCTGGGCAGGCTCGTCCCAACGCCAACGGTCCTGAAAGGCCGTGCCGTAATTGCGGCCCGAATGGAACGGAGGATCGATGTACGCCAGGTCCACCGACGCTTGCGGGACCTGGCGCCGCAGCACCTCCAGATTGTCGCCGCAATACAAGGCATTCCGCACGCTTTCAGTCTCCCACTCCCCGACAAATCGTGGTTAAATATATCATCGAGTTGGAGAGTGCGCCGTCATGGCTCTGCCTGATGGAGTCCGGCGCGCGCAGGGCGCAAAGAGGAGAATCCATGTTTCTGAAAGCAGTCTTGATGGCAGCCGCGGCTGCGACACTGGCGCTGGCGCAAGGCAGTATGGCCGGGGGTGGCGGGGGCCGGGGCGAGCAGAACGCCGGCGCCGTTCCCACCAGCAACATGCGAGTCCAGAAGGAAACCAAGGCCCAACAGATTGTGGGGAAACTCAAACTCTCCAAAGACCAGCAGACCGAAGTCGAGAGCATTCTGGAGGTCTCATACCAGGAAGCCGCTCCGGTTCGCGACCTGATGTCCAAGGGACGCGTGGCTTACGTGAATGCCGTGCTCAGCGGACAAAGCGCCGACGACATGGCCAAGCTGACGAAGGATTTCACCACCGTTGAAGCCCAAATGGCCAACGTGGAAGTGAAGGCCTTCCAGAAGATTTATGCCCTTCTGAAACCCAACCAGACCGCTCACGCGCCCGAAGCCTTTGACCTGATGGCGGGCATTTTCGACGCGGCTGCCGGCGGCAGAGGCGGCGGCAGAGGCAGAGGCGGAAGGTAGTCATTTCAAGGAGATCTCATGCTTCGCAAATTATTAGTGCTCGGTTTCGTGTTGGCCAGCCTCGGCTTGGCGCAGGGTAAGAAAGGCGGCGGCGATTCTTCCGGCGGCGGCACGCCGATGGCGGCTCCCCCGGCCAACAAATATGAGACCATCTGCAACGCTCTCAATTTGAATAAGGATCAGAAGAAGGCCGTCAAGACGATGCTGGACGACGCAGCCAAAGAGGCCACGCCCCTTCGCGACCAGATGTCCAAGTCCCGCATCGCCATCGCGGAAGACATTCAGGCGAAGAAGAGCGATGACGAAACCGCCGGGGCCGTGAACGCCTACGCGGCTTTGGCGGCACAGATGGCCAGCCTGGAAGTAAACACCTTCGCCAAGATCCACGGCACTCTGGATGAAGCCCAAAAGGCCAACAAGAGCGGCGTCTCCATGGTGTTCGCCATGATGAAGAATCTCTTCGCCACCAAGAACTGGAACGAAGACTAAGTGGGGCAGCCAATCCTGGCTGCCGCCGGCTTTCAGCCGGCGCCTGCAGATTCCACATTTCCGCCCGCATGATGTGATGATCTGGTTTGTATCAGGGCGCGGCTTCAGCCGTGCCGCAGATGCCGTCAAAGCCGGCTTTAGTACCAGGTTTGAGGACTAGGTTTGCGAGTTCTGCCACTGGCGGCTCGCCTCATCAATATCGACATAGGTAGGTAGTCGCCTACTTTCCCTGTCACACCACCGGACATGCGGGTCCGCATCCGGCGGTTCGGCGGGTTGAGCTATCGGCCGACAGTCAGTCACCGGAACGCCCTTGCGCTTCGCTATCACTTCGCCTCCATCAGGCTGTGAAGGGGACTTTCACCCCCGAGCTGTCGAACATGCTCGGCACACCAAGAAAAATAGCCGGCCTGTTTCCAGACCGGCTATTCCATCCAACTCAGATTTTACTTCCGCGCCGCCGCTCCCACCAGGGTCTGATACGGTTTGCCCTGTTCCTGCGCGTCCACCACCGCAATCGCCGCCACGTGCACGATGTCGTTGACTTCCGATCCGCGCTGCAGCACGTGCACCGGTTTCGACAAGCCCGTCAGCAGCGGCCCAATCAGTTCGCAGCCGCCGATGCTGTGCAGCAGTTTATAGGCGATGTTAGCGGATTCCAGGTTGGGGAACACCAGGACATTCGCGCCGCCCTTCAACGTGCTGAAGGGGTAAGTGTCATCCAGGATATGCGGCACCACCGCCGTATCGGCCTGCATCTCGCCATCGATCATGAGGCCCGGCGCCCGCAGGCGCACCAGTTCCACCGCGCGCCGCATCTTGTCGGCCAGCGGATGGCGCGTGCTCCCGAAGTTAGAGAACGAGAGCATCGCCACGCGAGGCTCCAGGCTAAAGCGGCAGACTTTCTCCGCCGCCTGAATCGCAATCTCCGCCAGGTCTTCGGCGGTGGGCTCGATGTTCACCGTGGCGTCCGCTAGGAAGTACATGTCGCCCTTCGCCGAAATCAGCAGGTAGACGCCCGAGACCTTCCGCAATTCGGGCCGCACGTCGATCACTTCCAGAGCCGGACGGATGGTGTCCGGATAGTGCGTCGCCAACCCGCCCACCAGCGCGTCTGCATCCCCGAGCCGCACCATGACCGCGCCGAAGGTGGTGTGGTTCCGCAATTTCTCCACGGCTTCGGTGCGCGTTACGCCCTTGCGCTGCCGCAGGCTGTAAAGCTCTTCCGTGTATTCGGCCAGGCGGGGGAACTTGAGCGGATCGACAATCTGCGCGCCGTCCAGATGCAGGCGCAGTTCCTGGGTGCGCGCCCGGATGACGTTTTCGTCTCCCAATAAAATGGGAATGGCGATTTCTTCATCCAGCAGAATCTGGCACGCCCGCAGAATCTTGCTCTCCTCGCCCTCCGGAAAGACGATGCGCTTGGGCTGCTTCTTGGCCTTGTGGATCATGCCCCGCATCACTTCGTGCGCTTTACCCAGGCGCTTCTCCAACTCTTCCCGGTACTGCGCCAAATCCACCGGCTTTTGCGCCACGCCCGTTTCCATGGCAGCCTTCGCCACCGCGGAGGCTTCCCAAATCAGGACGCGCGGATCGAACGGTTTCGGAATAATGTACTCCCGGCCGAACTCGAGCTTGTCTACTCCGTAGGCCCGCAGCACCGAATCCGGGACATCTTCCTTCGCCAGCGAGGCCAGCGCGCGCGTGGCCGCCAGCATCATTGCATCGTTGATGGTGGTGGCTCGCACGTCCAGGGCGCCGCGGAATATGAAGGGGAAGCCCAGGACGTTGTTCACCTGGTTCGGAAAATCGGACCGGCCGGTGGCCACAATGGCGTCCGGGCGAACCGATAGCGCCAGATCGTAATCGATCTCCGGATCGGGATTGGCCATCGCGAAAATAATCGGATTGGGCGCCATGCCCTTGGCCATTTCCGGCGTCATCGCTCCGCCTTGCGAAAGCCCGAAGAACACATCCGCTCCTACCAGAGCCTCTTGCAGCGTGCGCGCGGCAGTCTTCGAAGCATAGCGCTCCTTGTAGGGGTTCATGCCGACCTTGCGGCCTTCGAAAACCACGCCCTTCGTATCGCACATCACAATGTTCTCAAGACGCACGCCCAGCCGCACGTAATGAGCGGCGCAGGATATCGCCGCGGCGCCCGCGCCGTTGAACACAATCTTGATTTCTTCGATCTTCTTACCACCAATTTCCAGGGCATTCAGCAGGCCCGCGCCCGAAATAATCGCAGTACCGTGCTGATCGTCGTGGAAAACCGGAATCTTCATGGTCTTCTTGAGTTCTTCCTCAATGCGGAAGCACTCCGGCGCCTTGATGTCTTCCAGGTTGATGCCGCCGAAAGTCGGTTCCAGAATCTGGCAGGTTCGAATGATTTCGTCGGCATTCTCGGTGTCGAGCTCAATATCGAATACATCGATATCGGCAAAGCGTTTGAACAGGACGCCCTTACCTTCCATCACCGGCTTGCCGGCCAGTGCACCGATATTTCCCAGGCCCAGCACCGCGGTTCCATTGCTGATTACCGCGACTAAGTTCGCCTTCGCCGTGTACTTGTAGGCGAGGCTGGGGTCGCGCTCGATTTCCAGGCAAGGCACGGCCACGCCTGGGGTGTAAGCCAAGCTCAGGTCGCGTTGCGTGCTGCAGGGCTTGGTGGGGACAACGGAAACTTTTCCCGCTGGAGCTGAGGAATGATACTCCAGGGCGTCTTCGGGACGGATAGTCATAAGAGCCTTTCAAGATAATTATACACAATTGTCCTAAAAGTCCGCATTAACCTGAAATCCGAAGTTGAAGTTCCGTTCGCGCTAGCGTGACGGCTTTTTAGACCCCCTTGATACTCAGATTTGGAGCACAGGATTTAACTTCGGCGAATTTGGAAATTCACAGGCAA
>Ga0182030_10002474_pt1 | contig 39166 bp, 31 predicted proteins | sample 812S3MmetaG_FD_121299 | JGI IMG/M metagenome (GOLD analysis project Ga0182030, IMG submission 121299) | Permafrost microbial communities from Stordalen Mire, Sweden - 812S3M metaG (Illumina Assembly) | ecosystem: Environmental > Terrestrial > Soil > Wetlands > Permafrost | place: Sweden...
AGCGGCACCCCGGTGACCTTCACCGCCACGGTCAGCGGCAGCGGCGGCATACCTGCCGGGTCGGTGGCTTTCTTTGACGGCAGCACCAATCTGGGCGCTGGAACCTTGAATGGTTCGGACATCGCGACCCTCAGCACCACCACGCTTTCGGCGGGCAGTTCGCCTCATTTGATCACGGCCGCTTACAGTGGGAACAGCGCCTTTGCCGGCAGCACCTCCAGTGTGCTTTCACAGATCATCACCAATGCCGCCAGCACTAACACCAGCACCAATACCACCCTCACCAACGGATTGGTGGCTTATTATCCGCTGGCTTTAAATGGAAACGACGTTTGGGCGGGAGATAACCTGACGCTGGTCGGTTCCCCCACCTTTAGTTCCAACGCCATCAATTGGAACGGCGCCATTTCCACCGTGGGCTACAGCTTGCCGCAACAGTGGCCGCAAACTGGATTGACCGTGGCCGGCTGGATCAACATGGCCAACCCGTCGGCCAATTACATTGTGGCGTGTTGTTACGGCGTTCCCAATGGCCAGGTAGCCGCCGCCTACATGCAGTTCTTCGCTTACGGCAACGAGTTGTACGCGCGGGTGGTGCAAAACATAGACCAAAATTATATAGGACGGTCCACCCCGGCCATTCTTACCAGCGGATGGCACTTCGCAGCCTTTACCTGGTCGGGAGGGACGTCCAGCAGTTCCATGCAGATTTATATGGACGGGGTGCGAGTCGATAACGCGGACACCAGCAGCGGGACTTTCAGCGGCCCGTATTCGGGCAGCAACCTTCCTTTGGCCCTCGGCACCCAATTCTCGGACGGATGGGGAATGGCGGGGCAGTTCTATGGCAGCGAAAAACAAGTGTCCATGTATAATCGGGCCTTGTCTGCTGCGGAAATCAGCGCGCTTTATTCGGGCGGAATTTCAGGAATTGCCAACTAAGTTCCCCAACTCCATCTGCCAGCGCATCGGTCAAGGCGGTGAAGAGATAAAGCGTTTGCGCCCGAAAGCCAGGACGGCACGTTTTGAAGATGATCAACCGGCCCGCCACCGCTGACTGGATTGGCCATCCTGGGGGCGGAGGGCTGGGTAAGGCGAGCCAACGAGGCGGTCCATGGCAGAAAACCCACTGCACAGACCATCGCCCCCGCAACTGCCATACGATTCGGCGCACTTCGTCGATTTTATAAACAACTGGATGTCAACCTGTTGCAATTATCTTGCTGGAAAAAATCGTAAATTTTCACGATTTTTTGCGCGGACATTTGCCCAAACGCCGGAATTGATCGCAGGTGCCGGTGATTTGCAGACGATGGGTTTTAACTGAGAATCCCAATTTTTGGCACATCTCGCCTTCCACCTTTTTGATTTTGTCGCTCTCGAATTCGACAATCGAATTGCAGTCCTGGCAGATAATATGATTGTGATCGGGATGCTCGGCGTAATTGGGATCGTAGAATTTGAAGTCGCGGCCGAAATCCATTTCATGCACCAAACCGCTGGCGGTCAGCAAAGGAAGGGTCCGGTACACTGTGGCCCGCGAAACGGATTTGTCGCGGCGCCGGGACCATAGGAGGAGTTGGTCGGCGGTGAAATGCTCGGCGGTGCTGAAGACGGAGTCAATAATGGCGCGCCGCTGCGGGGTGAGGCGCAGTTTTTGCCCCTGGAGAAAGTTGACAAACTTTGCTTTTGCACGGGTCTTATCCAGCTTGGCCATGCGGGTAGTTTAAGGGTTGGGGCGGGGATTCAAAGGCTGAATTTTAGTGCGGTGGCCAGGCCGATTAGTTAGCGGAAGGCTCTCCCCCACCCAACCCTCTCCCCAAGGTTGAGGGCTTCACTCCCATTCGATGGTGGCGGGAGGTTTGCTGGAGATGTCCAGGCAAACGCGGTTGACGCCTTTGACTTCGTTGATGATCCGATTGGACAGTTTTTCCAGCAGATCATACGGCAGCTTGACCCAATCCGCAGTCATGCCGTCCTGGGATTCGACAGCACGAATGGCAATGGTGAAATCATAGGTTCGTTCGTCGCCCATGACGCCAACGCTGCGCACCGGCAGCAAGACGGCGAAGCTTTGCCAGATTTTATAATACCAGCCGCTGGCCTTCATTTCTTCGACAACGATAGTGTCCGCGGCGCGCAATATGTTGCATCGAGCCGGAGTGACAGCACCGAGGATGCGCACGGCCAGGCCCGGGCCGGGGAAAGGCTGGCGAAAAACAATTTCCTTGGGCAACCCCAATTCCAAGCCCAATTCGCGGACTTCATCTTTGAAGAGGCATTTGAGCGGCTCGATCAATTTGAATTTCATGTTGCGGGGCAATCCGCCGACGTTGTGATGGCTTTTGATCAGGGCGGCGGGATTGCCGGCGATGGGGATGGACTCGATCACGTCGGGATACAATGTGCCCTGCGCGAGAAACCGCGCTGTTCCGGCGCGCTTGGCAGCGGACTGAAATACCTCGATAAAGGTTTTGCCAATGATCTTGCGCTTGCGCTCGGGATCGATCACTCCTTTGAGGCGGCGCAGGAACAATTGCGAGGCGTCCTCATACTGGAGCTTGATCTTGAAATGCCGTCCGAAAACTTCCCGCACCACGGTGGCTTCGCCTCCGCGCAACAAACCATTATTGACAAAGATGCAGGTCAACTTTGGGCCGATGGCCTTGTGCAACAACGCCGCCGCCACGCTTGAATCTACGCCGCCGCTCAGGCCGAGGATGACCCGCTCCTGCCCCGCTTGCCGGCGGATTTCCTCCACCGCCTGTTCCAGATAGTGGCGCATCGTCCATTCGCCGCCGCAACCGCAAATTTTGTGGACAAAATTGGCCATGATCTCGCGGCCGCGAGGGGTGTGGACGACTTCGGGATGAAATTGCAGGCCAAAGAATCGGCGGGAGCGGTCTTCGATGGCGGCGAGTTCGGAATTATCCGAAGCGGCGACTGGTTTGAAGCCTTTCGGGATTTTGGCCAGTTTGTCGCCGTGCGAATTCCAGACTTGGAGGGAAGGAGGGAGGTCGTGGAAAAGGGCGCAGGAGCGATCTGTGACAGACAGGGTGCCTTTGCCAAATTCGCGTTTTTGGCCGCGCTCGACTTTGCCGCCCAGGTATTGGGCCATCAGTTGAATGCCGTAACAAATACCGAGAATGGGCACGCCCAATTTGAAGATGGCCGGGTCGGGCAGAGGCGCGTTGGGCGAATAAACACTGGAAGGTCCGCCGGACAAAATGAGGCCTTTGGGCCGCAGGGCGGCGATTTCGGAAGCGGGGGTATCGAAGCGCGCAATCGTGGAATAGACGTGGCATTCGCGAATGCGCCGGGCGATGACCTGGGTGTATTGCGAACCGAAATCCAAAATGAGAATCTGTTCCGTCATCGAAAATTTTTGCCTCTGACTTGGGCGGTTGTCAAAGTTTAAAGTAATCTCCGCGATTGACACTTTGGGCCGGATGGCTATCTTTTCACGCTCTGATTAGCGGATGGACCGTGAAAGGGGGTAGTTGCTTCCCGAAAATACGGCAACGTTCAATTAAAGATTATCATGAAACGCCAGTATCAACCGTCAAAAATCCGGCGCAAACGGCAGCACGGCTTTTTAAACCGCAATGCCAGCAAGAGCGGACGCGCCACGTTGCGCAATCGCCGCCGCACCGGGCGCAAACGCCTGACCCCGGTGTAATGCGACCATGGCTGAATCGCCTTCGGCTCGTTTGCGTTTCGCCCGATCCCGCCGCATGAAATTGCCCGGCGATTTCGCCCGGGCCAAAACGGGCGGACAACGCCTGGTGTGCGGGTGCCTGATCGCCAATGTGCTGGCGCGGCCCCCGGGTTTGGCCAGCCGGTTGGGAGTGGTGACAAGCAAGAAGATCGGCAACGCCGTGGCCCGGAGCCGGGCGCGACGGTTGTTGCGGGAAAGCTTTCGGTTGCATCAGCACGATTTAAGCCGGGCGGTGGATCTGGTTTTGGTGGCGCGGCCTTCAATCGCAGGCCGGAAACTGGCGGAAGTCGAGCGGGATTTTTTGCGGGTGCTGCACCAGGCCCGCCTGGAGAAAGAGTCGCAATGAACATGGCCCAACAGGGTTTGATTTTTGTAATTCGAGTTTATCAGCTCACGATTTCGCCGGTGCTGGCGGCAGCTTTGGGGCCTTCGGGCCGCTGCCGTTTTACGCCGACTTGCTCGCAATATGCGCGCGAGGCCATCGGGCTGCACGGGGCGATTCGGGGCGGATTTTTGGCAGGACGGCGGCTTTGCCGATGCCATCCGTGGGGTGATTTTGGAGAGGATCTTCCGCCGCCGGCGGGGAGTTTCAAGAGCGGGCAGAGATGTAAGTTGCGGAAGATGGGATGCTGTCATGGATCGTAAATCGTTCATTATTTTGGGTGTGGCTGTGTTGTTGCTGGTGGCGATGTCGCCGCTGGTGGACCACTTTTTTCCTCCGAAGCCAATTCCGGCGGGGTTGTTGAGCAGCATGACCAACCGACCGCCGACGAATATCACAACTCCGGCTGCAGTTTCCAATGCGGCTGCGCCAGCCAATGCGCCTTATGTCGCGCCCCTCGTCGTGCCAGCAGGTCCGGAACAAATCATAAGCGTGACGAACGACTTTTTGATTGCGCAGTTCACGTCGCACGGCGGCGGATTGAAAGCAGTCTTTTTGAGAAAATATCCAGCCGTCATCAGCCGCACCCGCAACACTACCGCGGAAACGAATATGGCGGCGCTGAACGTCAACGCACCTGCGCCGGTCCTGGCCCTGCTGGGCAATGAAGCGCAGGGCGACAATTATTTCGCGTTGACAAGAAACGGGCGAATCGTGCGCGCGGAAAAGACCCTGGCCAACGGATTGCGGCTGGTGAAGGAATTTGAGATCGGGACCAATTACCTTTTCAGCGCGCGTTTGCGCATGGAGAATACGACGGGGCAGGCGCTGAAGCTTCCGGAGCGCGAGGTGGTGATGGGCACGGCCACTCCCATTGGCCCGCTGGACGATCCGACCACGCTGGGGACATTTTGGTATAACGGGGTGAAGGCCCAGAACATCAAACAGCCGTGGTTTGCCAATCGGACGCTGGGTTGTATCCCCGGGACGCCTCGCACCGTCTATGACGAAGGGACCAACAACGTCATTTGGACGGCGGTTCACAATCAGTTTTTCACCCTGGCCGCTGTTCCCAGCAGTCCAGCGCCTCGCATCATGATTCATCCGGTCGCCATCCAACCGCCTGCAATGGTAGGATTGACAAATTCGACCAGCGCCTCCCTAACCAACGGACTGGAGTCGGCCTATTGGTACCCTGCCGCGGTACTGCCGCCCCATCAAACACTGGAAGGCGCCTACACTTTTTACGCCGGGCCCAAAGAGTACAATCGAATGGCCCAAATCGGGGCGCAGATGAATAACAAGCTCGATCTGATCATGGATTTCAGCGGACCCATCGGCTTTTTCTCCAAAATGCTGCTGATCTCGATGAATTTTCTGAACTACCTGGGGTTGGGCTACGGTTGGACGATCATCGCCATTACAGTCATCATCAAGGTGATATTTTGGCCGCTGACCAAAGCGGCCACCAAATCGCAAAAACGCATGCAGGCCCTGCAACCGCAGCTCAAGGCCATTGCGGAAAAGTATAAAGACGATCCCGTCAAGAAGAACCAAAAGACGATGGACTTCATGAAGGAGCACAAGGTCAGCCCATTGGGCAGTTGTCTGCCCACACTGATCCAGATTCCGGTGTTCTTCGGCTTTTATTGGATGCTGCGCAACGCCATCGAGCTGCGCGGGGTGGGTTTCCTTTGGGTGCACGACCTGTCTCAGCCCGACACCGTGGCGTATTTGCCCGCGATGCTGCCGTTTCTGGGCGGCTTTCCCATCAACCCATTGCCGCTCATCATGGGAGTGACGCAATTGTGGCAGGCGCACATCCTGCCGCCTTCGCCGGGCATGGACCCGGGCCAGCAGAAAATCATGCGCTACATGCCGTTGATGTTTATCGCCCTATTATACCGGATGTCGGCCGGGCTGACTCTCTATTGGACCGTGCAGAATTTGTTGAGCATCCTGCAGACGAAGATGACCAAGATGACGGACGAGATAGCGGCCAAGCCCGCCGTAATGGTTCCGAAGAAAAAAACATAGCCATTAATTGACACTGTGATTATGCTAGGTCGGTTTCAATAAACTTTGAATAATATATGCCACCGCAACCCAAAGTCATACTTGAACAAATCCTGAAACACTTGGGGTTTGAAGCCACGGTCGAGGAACACGCCCTGGAGGACGGGGTTTTTCTCGATGTCAAGACGGAGGATTCCGGCCGTCTGATCGGAAGACAGGGCCAGACCCTGTCCGATCTTCAATATCTGACCAATCGAATGCTTTTCCAACAGGACCAAACCGCGCCCAAAGCACTGATTGACGTAGGCGGGTATCGGGCCAAAGCGCGCGAAGCCCTTGTGCAAAAAGCGCAGGCTGCGGCTGAAAAAGTCCGCCGCTGGGGCGACATTGTTGAATTGGAGCCGATGAGCGCTTTTGACCGGCGCATCATTTACAACGCGCTCAAAGACGCCCCCGGCATCGAAGCCGTCAGCGTGGAAGCGGAAGGCACTAACAAGAAAGTCATCCTGCTTCGGCCCAAAGCGTAAACAAGAATTTATGAATAAAACTCCTATTCGTGTTGCAGTAACCGGCGCCGCGGGCGCCATCGGCTATTCCATTTTATTTCGCATCGTTTCGGGCGAAGTTTTTGGCCCCGATCAACCGGTCATTCTAAACCTGGTGGATATTCCCCAAGCCTTGCCCATCCTGCAGGGCGTGGCCATGGAACTGGAAGATTGCGCCTCAACCGCCGTGCAAAAATTGACCGCAACGGCAGATTTGGACGAAGGTTTTCGGGACATCAATTGGGCCTTGCTCATTGGCAGCGTGTCGCGCAAGCCGGGCATGGAGCGCAAGGATTTGCTGGCCATCAATGGCAAAATTTTCACGGGCCAGGGGCAGGCATTGCAGAAAAATGCCGCCAAAGACGTCCGCGTTTTTGTGGTGGGCAATCCGTGTAATACGAATTGTCTCATCGCCATGCAGAGCGCACCCGAGATCCCCAGCGACCGATGGTTCGCCATGACGCGTTTGGACGAAAATCGTGCCAAGGCGCAATTGGCCAAGAAGGCAGGTGTTCCCATTGCCAGCGTTTCCAACCTGGGCGTGTGGGGCAACCACAGTCCGACCATGTTCCCTGATTTTTACAACGCAAAAATTAACGGCCAGCCTGTCACTGCGGCGATCAAGGACGAGAATTGGCTGAAGACCGAATTTGTGACGACGGTCGCGCAACGCGGCACGGCTGTTTTGAACGCGCGCAAAGCGGGCAGCGCCGCCAGCGCCGCCAATGCAGCCATCGATAGCGTCAAGTCGATCATGACACCCACCAAGCCCAACGACTGGCATAGCGTGTGCGTCTGTTCGGACGGCAGTTATGGGATTGAAAAGGGCCTGATTTGTTCCTTCCCCATTCGCAGCGACGGCAAAAAAGTCCAAATCGTCCAGGGGTTGGAATTGAACGAATTCAGCAAGGGTAAAATAATGGCGTCCGTCAACGAGTTGAAGGGCGAGAAGGCCATGGCGGCGGAACTGGGACTGGCGAAGTAAGGGGATCAGGATTGCACGCAATCGTCGGTGACGCCGGGTCACCTGACGATGTTCGCCGGGTGGAGCGCATTCACCATGTGAACCCCTTTTCACTTCGGTGTGGCGATACAGTAAAGGCCGTGATGGCCGCGGACAAAAATCTCCTTCCCGGCGAGCGCCAATGAAGCATCGGTTTGGTCGTCGAGTTTGTTGATGGCAAGGATTTCGGGCGTGGCGCCTTTCTTGAGCACCAGGCAAACGCCCTGGCGGCTAAGGACATAGACGCGGTCTTTCGCCGCCACTGGAGAAGCATAGACGCCGTGGATTCCTTCCAACCGTTCGTGTTCGAATTGTGGCTGGCCGCTCTTGGCGTCGAAGCAGGAGAGAATGGCGTCATTGCCGGACATGACATAGATAAAATTGTCCACCAACAGGGGCGACGGCACGTACGGTGTGTTTTTGCCGTGGCTCCAGAGAATGGCATCGGTGCCCGTCAAATCGCCGGTGCGTCCGAGCTTGATGGCTTGAAGGGCGTTGCCGCGAAAACCACTGGTGACGTAGACAACATCGGCTGAGGCGACAGGTGTGGGAATCGCGTTAGCCGTCTGGCCGCCACACTCCCAAAGCTGCTTGCCGGTGGCCAAGTCGTAACTGCGCACCCTCTGAGTGGCGTTAATGACGACCTGCTTCTGCCCGTCGCGCTCAATAATCAACGGCGTGGACCAACCCGTGGCCTCGTCGCGCGGTTGACGCCAGAGTTCCTTCCCCGTGTTTTTGTCCATGGCCGTGATGAAACCGGCGCCTTCCTGGTCCCAATAAATCACCACCGTATCACCCGACAAGGCCGGAGAAGAACCTTCGCCAAAACCCATTCTCGTTTTCATTTTCCCGAAGTCTTTTTCCCATTTTAAACTCCCGTCCATGTCGTAGCAGTGCAACCCGCGCGAACCGAAGAAGGCGCATAACACTTTGCCGTCTGTGACCGGGGAAGCGGAGGCATAAGTGTTGTTTTCCTGATGGCCCTCGTGCGGAACTTCCTGGCGGGCGATTTTTTGCCAAAGCACCTTGCCGTTTTGCCGATCATGGCAAAAGACAACAAACTGATATTCCTGATGAGGTGTTTCCGAATCATCTCCCTGGCCTTTGCCTGTCGGCACGGCAGTCAAAATAAAAACGCGATCGCCCCATATAATCGGGGTGGAATCGCCTTCGCCCGGCACGGCCACTTTCCACTTGATGTTACTGGTCTCGCTCCACTGCAAAGGCGGATCGGCCTGGGGGGCGACTCCTGTAGCCATTGGCCCCCGCCACTGCGGCCAGAACTGCATGGCGTCGCCGCCGGAAACTGCGGCCCTGAGGGTGGGAACGATTAGAAGCGCCGCGCTAAACAACACGATTCTTGCATTCATAAGCTGATAATTATTGTACATTGGCACGATCAATTTGCGCGGTGATGCCTCCGAGGTCAATAGTAACGATACCGGGTTTGGGGTGGCCTAACCCGTCCATACCGGGTTCAAGGGCCAAAAGGGTGCTACAGGTGCTACATTGTTGATTATAAGGCATTTAAGGTGCTACATTTGGTGCTACATTAGTGCTACATGGGTGCTACATTTTGAGCCGCGCCAAAGTCGAGTGTTTTGGTGGGAATGCGCACCTTAACGCCTCCTAAGCGTAATAAGGCCGCAAGGCTGGAGCCAGTTTGCCGACGATTAGCGCCTGTTGTATCGAGGGGGAATCGGGATCGCCGGTTTCGTGCAATGGAGTAATCTCACCCGCCACAAGCGCGGCGATGGGCAGGCCGTCGCGCAAAAGTATGCGATTGGCGGTAATGGCTGGAATGCGCGCGCCGCAGTCGAGAATGCCGAGGAGATTCAGAGGATCGGCGGCGTTGATGGTAATCAGTTCGCCGGCCGCATCGGCCTTGCGAATGGAACGCAACAAACCAATTGCCTCCGGCAATGCGAATTGTTCGCCGCTGACGCCATTGACGAAATGGCCGCCACGAATTTCCCCGCGCGCCTCCAGCCGACGGAACACGCGGCCCAAATCATACCAGGATGGACTGAGGGATTCTTTTTCCAGCAAACGCCGAAACACGACGCCGTACCGCCGCAAAAGGACCCAGGCGAAAGTTTCAATGGCGGCATCATTGGGTCGCGCCGCGTCTTCCGCCGGCATTGATGGAGAAGGAAAATTTCTCAGCAAAGCCCAGCGCCCGGCAAACTCGACGCTGGTCACGGCCCGGTGATGCCGGCGATGTTCCACGTCAACAAAAGGGATGCGCTTTTCCGACGGAATCAGCAGCGCCCGCAGCCCTTCAAAACTGTCCGCTGTGGCCCAACCTCGCGCCGTCAATTCCCCCAAGGCCTGCGCCACGCGGGAAGGCAAAAGTTTGCAGGCGCGAACCAATTCTCCAAAAAACATTGCGCCCGTGGCGGCTAATGTCCGCAGAACTAACTCGGTATCCGGAGTGAAATCGGTGGAAAGGGGCGGCTTGGACAGTTCCAGCCAGAACGAGAGATTGGTGCGATCAAAGATCGAAATGGGAGTGAAGCGAAGAGGAGTTAGCGCACGCGCATTTAAATTTTGCGGCGGCGACAACCGTCCCCACCCGAGGCGGCCAGTGAGGCAAAGTTGGTCGAGCCATTGCGGGGTGTAATCCTTGACCCGCACGGCCAGAACTTCCGGCTCCCAGGCGGCTGCGGCCAGCTCCATTCCGTCCAATAACTCAAGCACCGTCTCGACGCCCGCCGGTCCTTCGGCGCGGTGCTCGCTATCGACCCGTTGCCAGGCGAGGAGGAAGCGCTGAAAGTTTTCCAGCGACACCGGTTGGATTTCCGCCCGCAGCCGATGCAAGGTCATTCGATGGATGCGCGCCAGCAGCCGCCGATCACACCACTCGAGTTCCTGAACTCCGGGATGAAATTTGCCGCGCAAAATGAAGCCTTCCGTTTCCAGCGCCAACAGCGCGGCCTCGATTTCTTTCGCCGGCAATGTAAGGAGGTTTGACAAAGCCGAGGCTGTCACCGGACCAATGACCTCCATGCGGCCCCGCACCAGTTCGCGCAATGCCTCGGAGCGTTCCCAGGTCTTTTTCAATTCGGACGGCGGTGGAGTCAAAATGGGAATCGTCTGTCGTCCGGAAAAAATGACCCCAACGAGGGGCAGGCGCTCGGCAGCGACCCAAAAGGGTGTTCCGTCCAGGCGGCCGGCCCGTTTTTCCGCCGTGAGCGCCTCCAATAGGGCAGGATTTTTTTTGGAAATATTTACGATTTCCCCGTCAGTCAATACTACCATCCACAAGAGCGCTTCGTGCAACTCGTCGGCGCTCCGGGCTTCGGGCCATGCTTCCTGACAGACGCGGTCGATGGCTTCGGCATCCAGAATTCCCAAACCGTCGCCGCCCGCCGAGTCGCCGGCGCGCCGGGTGAGGACGGCTTGGGTGCGGCGCTCTTCCAGCGGCGCGTTATCGAGGAACGCATAAGGCCGCGCGTTGAGAATCTCATGGGCCAACGGCGAGGGTTCGGGCAAATCCCGCGCCACGCATTGGACTTCCCCTCTTTCGATGCGGCGCAACAGGGCTTCCAGACCCTCGATATCCATCGCGTCGGTCAAACAGTCGTCAATCGTTTGTTTGACCAGTGGATGGTTGGGAATCTGGCGATCCCCGACGATGTTTTCCAGGCAGGCCAGTTGATCGGGGAAAACGGCGGCGAGCAGGTTCTCGGATTCCATGCGCTGCAAGGGGGCGGGAATTTTGCGCCCATTCCGTTGCCGCGGCAGCGCCAGCGAGCGCGTCGCGTTCCAGCGCCAGCGAATGGGGAACATGGGCGCGTCGAGCAAGGCTTGCACCAATACGTTACGCGCCGACTTGCTGTTGAGATAATGAAACACTTCGTCCAGAGGAAAGGAGTGTTGCGTGCCCAGGGAAAGAACAATGGCGTCATCGGTGGCAGCCGCCTGCAACTCAAAATTGAACGAGCGGCAAAATCTCTTGCGCAAAGCCAGGCCCCAGGCCCGATTGATCCGCGCGCCAAACGGGGAATGAATGACCAGTTGCATCCCGCCCGATTCGTCGAAGAACCGTTCCATGAGAAGCTTTTGTTGGGAAGGAATCAGGCCAAGAGCTTTGTAAATGGCGCAGAAATAGTCGGCCAATTGCCGGGCGGCGATGGGGGAGATTTCCGCCTGGGCCGAGAACCAGGCTGCGACCTGTTCGACGGACCTGTTCGTCTGCTCGATGATATTTTGAATTTCGTCGCGCAATTTTGAAACTGCGCTTGAAAGCTCGGTCGTCCGCGCGGGGCCTTCGCCGAGCCAGAAAGGGATGCCGGGAGGCTGGCCCTGCGCATCGGCCACCCGCACCGTGCCGGCAATGACTTGAAGGATTTTCCAGGAGGTGTTGCCAAGTTGAAAAACATCGCCAGCCAGGCTTTCGACCGCGAAGTCTTCGTTGACCGTACCGACGAAAGTGTCGCCCGGCTCAACCACCACGCGATAATCGCCGTTGTCCGGAATGGCCCCGCCGGAAGTCAGCGCCACCAGGCGCGCGCCGCGCCGGCCGCGTATGCGATGATTGACTTGATCGTGATGGATCAAGGCGGCGCGACGTCCGCGCTTGGTGCTGAACCCTTCGGCCAACATGCGGAGGATTTCCTCAAATTCCGCGAAAGTGAGATGACGGTAAGGATAGGCCGCGCGCATCAGTTCAAATAATTTTTGTTCCTCCCAATCTTCGCTGGCGGCGGCGGCGACGATTTGCTGGGCCAGGATGTCCAGCGGCTGGGGAGGAATGTGTATGGCGTCCAATTCCCCGCGCCGGATACAACGCAAAGTGGCCACGCATTCCACCAATTCATCGCGGGTCAGCGGAAACCATCGGCCTTTGGGCAAACCGCTCCGTTTATGTTCCGCCCGACCGACGCGTTGCAGAAAGGTGGCGATGGAGCGGGTCGTGCCCAACTGGCAGACCAACTCGACCGAACCGATGTCGATGCCGAGTTCCAAAGAGGAGGTGGCAACGAGGGCCTTGAGCTCGCCCCGTTTGAGGCGGTTCTCGGCGTCCAAACGAAGCTTGGTGGACAGGCTGCCATGATGGGAAGTGACTTTGTCCGGGCCGAGGCGGGCGGAAAGTTGATGAGTGACACGCTCGGCCAGCCGACGGGTATTGACGAAGACGAGAGTGGTCCGATGCGCTTCGATCAATTGCACCAGCCGCTCATAAACTTCCAGCCAAACTCCGTTGGACATGACGGCTTCGAGCGGGGAATCGGGCATTTCAACGGCGATGTCCATGGCGCGCAAGTGGCCGCTGTCGATCACCTTGCAACGGGGCCGTCCGGTTTGATCCAGGTCGCGGGCGCCGACCAGGAATTTGGCGACTTCGTCGATCGGCTTTTGCGTGGCGGAGAGGCCGATGCGCTGCAAGGGATGCGGCACGAGCGCGGCCAGCCTTTCCATGGTGAGGGCCAAATGCGAGCCGCGCCGGTTGCCGATGACAGCATGAATCTCATCGATGATGAGGGTGCGCACGGTGGCCAGCATTTTTCGCCCGGAGACCGAAGTTAGGAGCAGATAAAGCGACTCCGGCGTGGTAACCAGAATGTGCGGAGGATTGCGGGCGATGGACTGGCGTTTGGCGGCTGGAGTGTCGCCGGTGCGAACTTCCGCGCGCACCGCGATGTCGCGGCCCTGATCGGCAAGGAAGGCGGCACGGATTTCCGCCAACGGTTCCTCCAGATTTTTATGAATGTCGTTGCTGAGAGCCTTGAGCGGGGAAACGTATAGGACGCGAGTTTCGTCCTTAAGCGCTCCTTTCAAACCGTCGCGGAACAAGCCATCGAGCGAAGCCAAAAAAGCAGCCAGCGTCTTGCCCGAACCCGTGGGCGCGGCGATGAGGGTATGGGCGCCCGATTGAATCGCCGGCCAGCCGTGTTCCTGCGGTTCAGTCGGAGAGCCAAACTTCTGCGCGAACCATTTGGCAATGAGTGGATGAAATTGAAACCGTTCCATGGCAATTGTTCCGGCCTGATTTTCGTGCCATTACACCTGGCAGGCCGTTAAACGAATGCCTCCCGTAGGAGACGACGTAAGGAGTCTCAAACTTCTCCGGAAGTGATGTCTGAATTAGAGACTCCTCACGTCGTCTCCTACTATGTTTAACGGACAACCAGCCGAACGCGTCAATATATCACACCAACGCGAAGGGACAAAATGCCAGGCAGTGGCGGAGTCTGAAGTTAGACTGCCAGCCGCGTTTCGAGGCGGAGATTCTGGCAATCATCGGATCACAAAAGGAGGCGCGAAAACCCAGCTTCAGAGGCCTTTCTGGAGAAGCTGATGGAACGTCAGTCGCATCTCGGGGCGACTATGGCTTCGCCGCACGCCTCAATTCGTCCAGCGTCATCCCTGCTCTTGGGTCCTGATCCAATTCAGCATCCCGGCGAAGAGCCTCGGCCACGCCATCGTCAGCATCGGAAAGAATCGCTGGCAGCGAATCCAGAAGGTGCGAGGCCAGCGAAGCCCGGCTGCTTTCAGGGAGTTTCATCGCTTCCTGCTCGAGATCGCTTAACGTTTGCATACTCAAAAGTTATCTCACGCCGGAGGGTTGGCAAGCGTTTTTGGCTCCTCGGCGGGTTGCAACATGCTCCGCGTGGCCAAATCAATGCGAGCGCCGTCCGGGCGAGCACCGGCGGGACCCTTTTTTACTTTGATATCTACGGAGAGAAGGTTGCTTCGGTCCTCGGCGGATCGCGAGATATTGGTCCAAAAGGTCAAGGTGAGGAATAGAAACAGCAATGTCTTCATAGCTTATTTCTGTTCGTCCGATTCCTTGCCTGTGGAGGGCAAAAATGTCTGTAAGTCCTTATAGCCGAAACTGGAAGGCCGACTGCCATGCCGATTGTTCCAATCCAAACTCCGAAGATCGAAAGGAAACCCCACCCATTTGTAAACCCACACGGCCCAATTCCACCACCGGTAACGTGCGCGACGATAAGTGAAGGGACGAAGAGCGCCACGCTAACCGAGAATATCGGACTGACAAATTCGTGAAGTGCTTTCATGCGCTCATTGCCGCCTATTGTGAATATGCAACAACCAGTCGCATCTCGCGCCGGCATACTCGCCGTTCTTTGGTTCTAAATTCTTCATTAGCAACCCCCGGGTCTGGTCCAGCTTGCTACCGCCTGTCCGCATATTACAAGCGCTAATTTGCTTGTCGTTTTTCAAACAGACGCATTCGCACGACGTTTGGAGTTCCGCGTTTACGCGGCTCTTGCATTCGAGAAGGCCCAGACCGCCTGAAGGCGGGACTCCTTACAAACGTCCCCTCCATTATCACGGTTGCTGTGTCCGGATGCGCCGTTTTCAAACATGGGCAAATCAGTTTTTGCGTTTCTCTCGTCCACAGATTGATTCAACCCTTTGCAGGTTGATGGGAATTGCGAGGGTTGACCCTGGGTAGCTCGTTCCCCCGCCTTCGTTGGGCTACGGTGGGCAGGTCGCAACCCAGGGCTGAGAGCTTCAATCCCGTTGGGATTGGAAAAAACCATGACCCCGACCCTGCATCATTTGGATTCCACCGGAAACAGCGAGGAACCCGAAAAAGGCGCGCGCTGGTCGTGGGCCAGAAGGCAAATGGGAGATTACCGTTTATATTTCTTTTTCCTTGGTTACCATCTGCCCATGAAATGTTTCCTGCCCCTCTTTTCGGCATTCATCCTCATCGCCCGGCTTACCGAGCTTCCGGTTTGCGGGCAATCATTGCCTTCGGACCTCGCGCGCGTGGCTCCGGGCAGCACCAAAGCCGTCAACGCGCTGTGGGGTGAGAATCCGCTGGCCGTCCAATTCAAGAGCACCACCAACGTGGTCGTGGCCGACCTGAAAGGGCCGGCGGAAATCACCATGATCCATTTCGCCTATCCCGGACGCCGCGACCCCGTCACGGGCTCGCTCAACCGCGATGTCCGCCTCCGCATCTTCTGGGACGGCGAAACCAGCCCGAGCGTGGATTGTCCCCTGGTGGACTTTTTCTGCGATCCCAACGGCGAGCGCGATTCGGTCAACACCGCGCTGGTGAATGTCCGCCAGGGATTCAACGCCTATTTTCCCATGCCCTTTCGCAAATCCGCCCGGGTCGAAGTGCTTTACGACGGGCCGCTCCCCGCCGGCCGGGAATTGGAAGACCGAATGCCGTGCTACTCTTATGTCTGTTACCACACATTGAAACATATGCCTGCCGATACCGGTTATTTTTGCGCCAGTTGGAGGCAGGAAGAATTGTTCCTCGGCCAAAAGGAATACGTGGCGCTGGAAACTGCGGGCAAAGGCAAATTTGTCGGCTGGAACGTCACCGTCCGCAGCCCTTACCTGAATCGATATCCCGTGGACGAGAACGAGAAATTTTTCATTGATGGCGAAACCAACGCCTCGGTGGAATTTCAGGGGCTGGAAGATTCTTTTGGGTTTAGCTATGGCTTTCCGCCCACGGAAAATCTGTTTCCCCTGACCGGTTATTTTCCCTTCCACACCAACGGCGGGGCGGCCTACCGCTTTTTCGTGCAGGACGCCATCAATTTCCAGAAATCCTTGAAAGTGTCCATCGGCTTTGGCGATACGGAAGTTGCCTGGAAATGGAATTATTCGCACCCCATCAACCCGCTGGAATTTTCCTCCACCGTTTATTGGTATCAAATCGGGCCGCATTTGCCCCTGCCAAAAATGCCTCCGGCCGCCCAACGCGCGCCGGGGGCCCGGCGACTGTTCTGGCCGGCCGGATTGCCTTACTCGTCTCCCGCAGATTTCCAGGCCAAAGGCGGCAAACTGCTCGTCGGCTGCGGATTATCCAGCGCTGAAACCGTGTGCCATCAACCCGGCTACTCGATCTCCATTGACCGTAAAATCCAGCAATGGGTCATCTGGAACGGCGATGTTTTCTATTGCCGCCTGGCCCCGCACCAATTTGAAGCGGATTTAAATCTGCCCAAAGGCGCCAAAGGCACCCTCCGCCTTTACATTACTGATCCGGATAATTTCGAGGGCGGCCGAAAAGAAACCATCGTGGTGGGAGGCGACACCGTCGGGACCTTCGAGAACTTTCAGAAGGGCCGCTGGATTGACGTGCCCGTTGGCGCGGAAAAGACCGCCGGCGGCAAATTAAGCATCAAGGTTATCAACGCCCGGAAAGGTTCCAACGCCGTCCTCTCCAACATTATCTGGCTTGAGTAACGGCACGCGGTTCGCCGTGTGCTGAGAATTCCACCAGCGCCGCGAACAGGGCCTTGGCATCGCGCAAAGGTCGGCAGCGTCCGTCTGTCGTTACCAGACCAAAACCGCGCCCATAGGCCCGTCCGTTGACAACGCAGGCGTCGGTGTGGTTTTCTTCCAATTGCCGCTTTGCCTGGGCAATGACATGAGCGCGGCCACCTTCCAATTCGTATTTCCAACCGACCAGATACGCATTCGGATACCAGGAACGCAGATGTCCAATTATTTTGGGTGTCGCGGTCAATTCCGCCAGCAACGGCCCGCTTCGGGTGGAAATTTTTCGTGAATTGACGGGCATGAGTTTTCCTCCCGGGGCGCGCCGCCAGATTTTGCCAAAAGTAAAATCACAGACCGCCGCGGCGTGAAAGACCGCATTGATCTTGTTTGAACCGAGCCGTTGCAGCCGCCGCTTCAAATCATCGCTGGTGGTAAAAACCTGCACGCGTTGGGCCTTGGATTCAATGCGGCAGGTCGAATAATGTCCGAGCAGCAGTTCCACTTCGTGCCCTTGTTGCACGAGGTAATTGGCCAATTTGGAACCGAGGGCCCCGGTGGAAAAATTGGTCATGCGCCGGACGTCGTCCAGTTCCTCGTAAGTCGGCCCGGCAGTGACAATGCACTTCATTTGAGAGCCTTTAATACATGATTTTCCCGGGCATTCGACGCCATTCATCCATGACCTCGACTGCTTTGTCACGAAGAATTTGTTGCATGGGCAGGCGGCGCGTGGCCGGGGGCAGCGCCAATTCCCGGTAAAGCTCCTCGTCGTCGAAGCCGGCTTTGGCCGCGTCGCTTCGCGTGGCGGCAAAGACGATGCGCTCCACCCGCGCCCAATAAGCCGCGCCCAGACACATCGGACACGGCTCGCAACTTGTGTAAAGCACACAGCCCTCCAAAACAAATGAATTCAGGCGCGCCGCCGCCGAGCGAATGGCCGTAATTTCGGCATGGGCGGTGGGGTCGTTGCGGGAGGTGACCTGGTTCCAGCCGCTGGCGATGACTTTATTTTTCTGCACGATAACGGCGCCAAAAGGCCCGCCGTCCTTGGCGCGCATGTGTTCCGCGGCCAAATCGATGGCGCGTTGAATAAATTCGGGGTCGTGAGAATTTGAGGCGGAAGGCATGGTTAAACGAAAAGGCCGATTTTACGCATATTGGTGGAATCAATCAGGCCCTGATCAGTCAACTTCAATTCAGGAATGGGCGACAAACTTAAAAAAGAGAGCGTCATGAAAGGAGCCGCCAGTTTGCAGCCCATCGCTTTCGCTTCGTCGTTGAGCGCATTCAACCGCTCAATGACTTCTTCCAGCGGACGATCTGACACGAGACCCGCCACCGGCAGGCCCAATTCCGCGGTGACGCGGCCTTTTCTAACGGCCACCTGGCCGCCTTGCAATTGTTCCAGGGCCTGGATGGCCCGGCATATATCCGCATCGTTGGTTCCCACCACGACGACGTTATGGGCGTCGTGCGCCACCGTCGAACCGAGGGCTCCGTCCTTCAATTCAAACCCGCGCACGAAACCGACCCCGACATTCCCGGTGGCGCGGTGCCGTTCCACCACCACCAACTTCAACACATCCCGCTCGGTGTCTGAAACGACGCGGCGATCCTCGATCTTGGGCGAGACGACAACCTGCCGGGTCACAATCTGGTCGGGAACGATTTCAATGACCCGCATTTTTCCAGCGCGCGGCGCTTTGACCTCCAAGTCGCTTACTTCGTAGCGCAGATTCATCGTCCCTCGAGTGAGATGCACGGCCGGGGCCGTCCGGGCCAGATATTCGCCGTTTTCGGCCACGAGCACGCCTTTTTTCCAAGTCTGGCGGACAGAGAATTTTTTCAGGCTGTCAAAAATAATAAAGTCCGCCCAATAACGGGGGGCGATGGCGCCGAGATTTTGCAGCCGGTAATGGCGGGCGGTGTTGATGCTGGCAATTTGCAGCGCGGTGATGGGCGACAGGCCGTGCCGGATGGATTGCCGCACGGCGTGGTCAATGTGGCCCTCGGCCACCAGGTCGCCGGCCAGCTTGTCGTCTGTGGCAAAGGAACAATTAACCGCGTTGTGCGGGTTGATCAAAGGAATCAGGTCCACCAGATTTCGTTCCGTGCTGCCTTCCCGCAGCAAAATGTGCAATCCGATCCGCAGTTTTTCCCGCGCTTCTTCAAGTTCGGTCGATTCATGGTCAGAGCGCACACCGGCCAGGGCGTAGGCGTTGAGATTCTTTCCACGCAATCCGGGAGCGTGGCCATCGACGGCTTTGCCTTTGCCGACGGCGATTTTGGCCAGTTCCTTCTTGTCGCCCATGTAAACGCCCGGGTAATTCATTAATTCGGCGACGCCGGCCACGCGTTCATCGGCGATCATCAATCGCAAATCATCGGCTGTAATGCAGGCCCCGGCGGTTTCCAGCGCGGTGGCCGGAACGCACGAAGGCAGCATGATGAAAAAATCGAGCGGCAGGTTTTTGCTTGACTCCAATACGTAGCGGATGCCGTCCAGCCCCAGCACGTTGGCGTATTCGTGCGGATCGATAATCACCACGCCAGTGCCATGCGGGACGACGGCGCGGGCGAATTCCCCGGCGGTGAGCTGGGAGCTTTCGATATGGAAATGCCCGTCGATCAAACTCGGAGCGATGTAGGCCCCGCCCAAGTCGATGGTCTTGCGCCCCTTGTAATCGCCCAGGCCGATAATCCGCCCTTCCTCGACCGCGATATTCGTTTCATGGATTTCGCCGCTGAGGACGTTGACCAGGCGGCCGTTTTTGAAAAGCAACTCAGACGGCTGTTCGCCGCGGGCCACGGCCAGTTTATGGTTCAGGTTTCGCATGACAACCAAGGGACACTACGCCATCTGGCACGCAGATAAAAATAAAATATCATTGCGCGGGCGCATCCCGGCCCTGCTACCCGTCCGTGGCCAGATGGGCTGCGCTGCCGCACGGGCTCCCGGACGCCCCGGCGCGGCGTCCTTGCCAAACACAGCAGAGCACTTTTTTGGCGCTTGCCAGTGAATTGCCCGGAGGCCTACACTGCCCATGCATGAAAAAGATTGGTTTACTGGCGGGACTCATTGTGCTCGCTGTCAGCTCCGCCCAGGCGCAACTCAATGGCGTGACGGCAGAATTGCGACTGGACCAGGACCAATATTTGCCCGGCGAAGACCTCCAGTTAAAAGTCCGCATTACGAATCGTTCCGGTCAGCAAATCAATTTGGGAGCGGATAACGACTGGATCGTGCTTTCCATCGCGGGCGAAAATAATCTCCCTTGCACGAAATTGGGGGACATGCCCGTGCAAGACCCATTTTCCTTGCTCACGGGCGAAGTGGGAATCCGGCCACTGAATCCCACGCCCTACTTTGACTTTCGCCGGCTGGGGCGCTACCGGGTGACGGCCCGAATCCGGCTGGCGCAATGGGGGCAGGAAATCACCTGCAGGCCCGTTTCCTTTACGGTCAGCACGGGGGTGCCCCTGCCCAATCTGGCTAATTTGCAATTTGGCGTACCCCAGCCTGCGGGTGTGACCAACGCCCCGCCGGAGGTGCGCAATTACAGCCTGCTGAAAGTCTCATTTTTGAAGGAAATGAAGCTTTATTTCCGACTGACCGACAACAAGGGAAAAATCATGCGCATCTTCCCCATTGCGCGCATGACGTCGTTCAGCGAGCCGGAAGCGCAGATCGACCGATACAACAATCTGCACGTTCTGAGCCAGGGTGGAGCGAGGTCCTTCGCCTATTGCGTGCTGGCTCCCGATGGCCGATGGGTCGCACGTCAAACCTATATTTATACCGGGACGCGGCCGGTGTTGCGCGTAAGCGCGGACGGACAAATATTTGTGGCTGGTGGCGCACGCCGCCTGTCAACGGAAGATTTTCCCGCAGCCGCACCGGAATCCGCCGGGCCGTAGGCTGGTCAACGGCTGGCCAAAGCGCTTATCTGGCGCGCGGCGGGTTGAAGCTGGGCGATCTTCCCCGGCACCTCCCCGAGTTTTGACAGCACGAAATCGCGATGGCCTTTGCCAATCCACGGCGACGAAATAAGCAGCGAAGTGCAGCCGGCATTATGGGCGGCTTCGGCATCCTGCCATTTATTGCTGATGACGTAGGAGTGTTGCAAATTGACGTGCCATTTAAAGGCGGCTTCGGTGAGCAACCCGGGTTTGGGCTTGCGGCACGGGCAGCAATCACTGGCGTCATGCGGGCATATAAGAATATCGTCCAGGCAAAACATCTGGCGCAGCACGGCGTGCATCCGGTCCAATTCGCGGCGGGACAACGAGCCACGCGACAGGCCCGGCTGATGGGTGGTGGCAATGAGGAGGAAACCGGCAGCCTTGAGCTGGCGCAACGGTTCTATGGCCTCGGTCTTGGGCTCCATTTGTTCCAAAAACAGCGGAGGCACGGGCTGGTCCTTTTCCAGGCGGTCCAGGATCAGTATCCCGTCCCTGTCAATAAATACTGCTGCTCGCATAAGTGGGAATTAGCATAACTTAGGCCAAAAATCGAAAACACGCCAGGTAATTATAGGCGACTCGGGGCCATGCGGCTCAAGGCTTGTCCCAATGGCCAAAGCGGTCGGCGGGAATGCGGGCAGTTTCGGGGTAAACCAAATAGACTGTGTTGTTGGACTCCTTCCAGGCGTTGATCACACGCTCACGGGTGTAGATGTGGCGCACCTTCTGGCCTTTTTTAAAATTGGTGGCCGGATCATTGATGACGACATCGCCCGTTTCCGTGAAACCAATGCAAACAACAAGATGGCCGCTCCCCGTGGGATTGCGCCCCGGCGCGAGCAAATCCCAGCGGGCCGAGAGAATTACGGGCAGGCCGGCGGCAATCCAGTCTTCCACTTCGGAAAGGCCGCTAAAACGCGCCACGTAAGCGCGCAGGCCAGGAAAGCTGCCGGCGTAGGCCGTATTAAAAGGCCAGTTGCCCGTGCCGCCAAATACGCGGTCATAAACGCCTGCCGCCACCTCCGGCACGTCCAGGTTCAACTCAGGCCGCTGCAAGACCTCACCCCAGCGTGTCAATACCATTGAAAGCGAGGTCGGACTGCACCAACCCTTTTCCTGCGGATACGAATGTTGCGACCGCTCGGGTGTGGTGACGATTTTGCCCCAGACGGCGCGATGGGGCGGAAGGGCGGCGGGCTGGGCGTGGCTGTCAAGAAATGAAAGGCCCAGGAACTTCAGTTGCGGAAAGAGCGCCCCGGCCGAGTCCAAATCCACGGTCAGGGGCACGCGATGGCCCCGCTTCGAGCCGGAGTGCGGCCTGGATTCAATCGGGCTGCCCAGAGTCAATCTCAGTTGCACATCCGCACCCTGCCGGGCCAGCACCAGGGTGTCATCATTGACCCTCCCGTCGGCATCTTTTTGCCGGCGAACACTGTGCCGCGGATGCTGAACGGAATCGCGCGACCAGAAACCCATCGTATAGAACTTCGTTTCGTGATCGGGATAAATGCCGCGCGCCTCGACTTTCAACCAAGTTTCCGCCGGGGCGGCTGCGTTCCAGGAAACGACAAGTTCATCCCAGTTGATCGGCGCCTTGATGACTGGGGACAGCAGCACCCGCTGGTTGGCGTTGGAGGAGGGCGCAACGGCGAAGCCGGTAAACGCCCGGATTCCGATGAACCGGCACTGGTCCGCCGGGGAGACATCGGCGGCGGCCATTGAAGCATGAGTCAGCGTGCTGATCATTAGTAACAAAATGGGAAACGGTTTAAGCGACATTGTTGGGCGAATGCAAAAATGGCTGGAGTTTTTCGATTAATTCCCTGGGCAGCCGCCGGGGTTTTTCATCGAGGCTGACGCAGACGTGGCGTGTCTCTCCTTCGGCCAGCAAAGCCCCGTCCGCCTTAAGAATGCGGAAGCCACAGGTCAAACGAATGCCGCCCATCTCGTGAAGGCGAATTTCAATGGTCAGCAAGTCATCGTAACGCGCCGCCCCTTTGTAGGCGATTTGCAAGCCAATGACCGGAAAAGCCATCCCAGCCTCCTGCAATCCGAGCAGGGGAAAGCCCAGTTGCCGAAAAAATTCGCCGCGCGCCTCTTCCAGCATGTCCAGGTAGCGGGAGTAATAAACATGATTCCCCACCGTGCATTCTCCGTAGATGACGCGGTGATGATGCTTGAAAATCGATGCAAACACGCCCTTGATCTTTGGGCGGGTTTGAAAAAAAGTCGAGCGGAAAGAGCGGTTCAGCGGACCGCCGGGGCATTATTGCGCCGTCAAGCTCCTTTACTCTGGGCGGGGTGGAGGCGATATACGACCGCTTTGCCGTAGGTGACAGCCTCGTATTGGTGATCAAGGGTTGTGGTGGTTTCAGCCGTGCCCAAAAACAGACAGCCATGAGGCAAAAGACAGTTGCGGATTTTTTTGAGGATTGTCTTTTTAGTCTCGACGTCAAAATAGATCATCACGTTGCGCATGAAGACCAAATCCAGGGGGGGCATGACGGGCCAGGGTTGGATCAGATTCATCGGACGAAATTCGACCATCTTTTTGACCTCCTCCTTGACACACCAAGTTTCCTTCTGCTTCGTGAAAAATTTCACCAGGTAACTGGCGGGCAGGCCCCGATTGACTTCGAATTGGCTGTACTTGCCCTCCCGGGCCACTGTCAAAACCGCGTCGGATAAATCCGTGGCCAGAATTGAAACCGTCCAATCGGCCAGTTGGGGAAAATGCTCCCGGAGCAACATCGCCAGGCTGTAGGGTTCCTGGCCGGTCGAACAAGCCGCCGACCAAATTGTCAGGCGCCGGGCATGGGCCCGCCGTTCCAGCAGCTCAGGAATGATAAACCGCCGCAACGCTTCGAATGGGTGAAAATCGCGGAAAAAAAATGTCTCGTTCGTTGTCAGCGCCTCAATGGCTTTGTGATGCAGACTGTTGAGTTTGACTTCCGTGCGCATTTGTTGAATCAACGCCGCGAGCGACGCAAACCCTTCCCGTTGCGCCAGGGTGCCCAAGCGGGTTTCGACGAGATACTCTTTGCCGGGACTGAGCACAAGGGCGGCCTCGCTATGCACCAGTCCGCTGACGTAATCGAAATCTATTTTTGAAATGGCCATGATTTTTTTACGTGATGTGCTATGGCCTGATTTCGGCCCGACTTTCCCGCACTCGACGAGTGATTTCGCCGGCAATTAGCTGGAGTGGCAGAATTCTGTCTGCGTAGCCGGCGTTCGCTACCGCGCCCGGCATGCCCCAGACAATGCTGGTTGCTTCATCCTGTACCACAATGTGGCCGCGTTTCTCCCGGATGATCTCGCAACCGCGCAGCCCGTCCTGGCCCATGCCGGTCATCACCACGCCCAACACTGCACCCCCGTAATTGCCCGTCACACTGCGAAAAAGCACATCCACTGCCGGCCGGCACGAATTTTCCGGCGGTCCGTCATGCAGACGCAGCACGGTTCGCGCTCCAATGCGTTGCACCTCCATGTGCCTGCCGCCTGGCGCAAGGTAGGCATGGCCGCGTTCAACCACCTGCCCGTCCGCCCCCTCGTGGCAGGGGATGGGAGAATGTGAGGTCAACCGTTCCGCCAGCATGGCCGTAAATAAGGGCGGCATGTGTTGCACCATCACGATCGGCACGGGAAAATCGGGCGTCAAACCGGCGAACACTTCCGCCAGCGCGTTGGGCCCGCCCGTGGATGTGCCCAGACAAACTATTTCGATGGGGCCGGGCCGTGGTGTTAAAACCGCCGGCGGCGTCCGGACCGGCGGCAGCGCGTTCGGACCGCTCTGCGCTGCCTCCGAATGACGCAGGTGGCGGCAATGAACTTTAATTTTAGGAATGAGTTCCTGCTCCATCCGGGCCATGCCTTCGGTTACGCTGCCGATGTTGGCCGGTTTGGTGACATAATCGTTCGCGCCGAGGGTGAGGGCTTCCAGCGTGGCACTCGCCGCTCTTTGGGTGAGCGTGCTGAACATGATGACGGCCAACTTTGGATACAATCTCCGCACTTCGCGCAAGGTGGACAGCCCATCCATTTCCGGCATTTCGATATCGAGCGTAATGAGGTCCGGATTGACTTGCGGAATTTTTTGCAGCGCAATTTTCCCGTTGGCCGCGATGCCCACCACTTCCAAATCCGGATCGCACCGCAACGTTTCCGTGATCAGCTTGCGCATCACCACAGCATCGTCAACCACCAGGACACGAATTTTAGGCATTATATTTCCAACTCCGAAGTTACCCTCAGTCCAACACTCCCAGGATTTGCAATTTTCCCACTAACATTTCCTTGGTGACGGGCTTCATCAGAAAATCATTCGCCCCCGCCGCCAGGGCCTTGGCGACACGGTCTTCAGAATTAAACGTTGTCACCATCAACAGCCTCAAGTCGGCGAAGTCTTGGTTGCGCCGCACGGCCCGGACAAATTCCAAGCCGTTCATGCGCGGCATTTCCCAGTCCACCATGACGACATCAAACGGCTCGCGGGGGTCGTTCCGCACCAGCGTATTTAGCGCCTCAACCCCGTCCGCCGCCTCGGTGGTGGTGAACGACAAGTCCTGGGCCAGAAACGTCAGAAATGTCCGCATGGCTTTTGAATCATCAACGATCAACATTTTCATAACTTCTGCTGCGTTGCAGTCCATTTTCGCAGGGCCTGCTCCAGTTCCGGAGCACTGAACGGTTTCTCGATGAAGTCATCCATCCCCGCTGCCAAACACTTTGCCCGCTGGCCTTCGATGACGCTGGCTGTCGCGGCAATGATCGGCGCACGCCCTGTTCCGTTTTCCCTCCGGCGAATTTCACGGGTTGCTTCCAGGCCGTCCATTTCCGGCATAAGGCAATCCATGAGGATGACGTCGTAGGTTCGATGGGCGGCCAGCGTGACGGCCTCTTTTCCATTGGCGGCGAGATCGATGTCACAGGAGAGCCTTTTTAACAAATGGACGGCCAGTTCCCGGCTCGTGGGATCATCTTCAGCCAGCAAAACGTTGCAGCGCGCGCCCTGGGGCAGGAGCGTTTCCACATTAGATTCCGGCCTGATGGAGACGGGAACCGGCGGTAGCGGGCGGGAAGCGTCGCTGGCGTGGCACTCCATCAAGGGCAAAGTGAACCAGAAGGTGGAGCCTTTATTGGGTTCGCTGGCCAACCCTATCCGTCCCCCCATCAGTTCTACCAACCGCTTTGAAATCGCCAGGCCCAATCCCGTTCCGCCGTAGCGTCGTGTGGTGGAAGAATCAGCCTGCGAAAAAAGTTGAAAGAGCTTGGACTGCTTTTCGGCTGGGATGCCGATGCCTGTGTCGGTGATCTCACAGCGTATAAAGGTGGGACTCGTTTCGTCCCGCCGCACGTGGATAGTGATGTTCCCTTTCCGGGTGAACTTGATGGCATTGCCGGCCAAATTGAACAGCACTTGGCGCACCCGGCTTGGATCTCCGGTCAAGTGCGGCGGCAGCGCCGGCTCGCAATGGACTTGCAGGGCTAATTGCTTTTGTTGGGCTGGGACGCGGAGCAGTTCAATGACTTCATGCACCACTTGCGGCAGGTTGAACTCTATCGTTTCCATCGTCAGTTTGCCCGCCTCAATCTTCGAAAAGTCCAGAATGTCATTGATCAGCTTGAGCAGAGTCTGTCCTGACCTCTGGATGGTTTGGGCAAACTGCCGCTGCTCCCCGGTCATGGGAGTATCGAGCAACAAACCGGTAAACCCCAAAAGTCCGTTCATTGGCGTCCGTATCTCATGGCTCATCGTGGCTAAAAAATCACTCTTGGCCCGGTTGGCGGAATCCGCTTCCTCCTTGGCCAGCATCAACTGCCGCGCGGCGCGTTTAAGCTCTGTGATGTCTTGGATCTGGGCGACGAAATAAAGTGGCAGGCCTTGGCCATCGCGAACCAGGGAGACATTTAACGAAACGGTGACCCAATGGCCGCCCGCATGCAAATAGCGTTTCTCCGTCTGGTAGGACTGGATCTCTCCACCGAGTAACCGCTGCACATTCTGCAGGTTGGGATCAAGGTCCTCTGGATGGGTAATGTCCTGAAAAGTGCGGGTGAGCAATTCGGCCTCGGAATATCCCAGCAAATCGCATAGCGCGCGATTCACCTTAAGCCATCGTCCGTCGGGTGAAACTAGAGCCACCCCGATGGGGGCATATTCAAAGGCGCCAGAGAAACGTCCCTCACTCTCCCGCAACGCCTTCTCCGCTCTTTTGCGTTCCGTAACATCCTCTTTGATGGCGACAAAATGCGTGATTTTTTCCCCCTCATCGCGCACCGGCGCAATACAAGCCGATTCCCAGTAAAGCTGCCCATTCTTCTTCTTGTTGCGAATTTCTCCGTTCCAGACGTTGCCCTGCATCAGCGTATCCCATATCCCCTTGTAAAAGCCGTAAGGATGAAGGCCGGATTTAAGGATGCGCGGATTTTGGCCCAAGGCCTCCGCCACGCTGTATCCAGTGATCTCAACAAACTTTGGATTCACATACTCGATGTTGCCCTGGAGATTCGTTATCACCACCGTCGCCGGACATTGTTCCACCGCCCGCCACAGCTTTCTGGATTCCTGCTCTGACTTCTTGCGTTCGACGATCTCCGCTTCAAGTTGGGCCAGTCTCGAACGCGCCTCCATGCTTAGCTGCCACTTTTTGGTCATGGCGTGGGCGAGCTGCTGCACTTCGACGTTATCAAAGGGCTTTTTCAGCACGAGCAGGTTGTCGGAATGGCCCAGCCTCTGCATGATTTCGTCCCACGATTGATCTGAATAGGCAGTGATTTTGACCACCTGAAGGTCTGGCTGACACCTCCAAAGGCGCTGGATGGTTTCGATTCCATCCCAACCAGGGGGCATGCGCACATCCACGAATGCCATTGCATAAGGATGTTTTTCAGCGAGAGCTTTTTCGACCAGCGCCAGCCCTTCCTGACCTTGATGGGCGGAATCGATATCAAAACCCGGGAGCCGGGCATCGACCACCGGCGAGTCAAAAACCGCGGCGGCATATGCAGCCAGATCCTCCGAACGGGCGGGCGGGCAAAGAATCTTGCGGATGTCCTCGTGAATACACGGATTATCATCAATGATCAGAATTCGACGAGAGCGTTGAGTCGTGGTGTGATCCATGCGGGAGTGGTGGCCTCTTTTAGCGTTTCACCAACTCGATGTGTTTGTCCAGCCGCGTAAACGTAAACGTGCGGAAGACATTTTGGGTCGAATAGGTCACTTGCATTTTGGCGCCCCGCTGCTGCGCGCACTTGAGCAGGCTGACGACAAAATTCAACCCGGCAGAATCCACCATCGATGCGGCAGTAAGGTCCAGGATGAACGTATTCCATTTCCGCGGCGCCGTGTCGGAGGCTTCGAGCCATTGGCCGATTTCACCGCGCAAGGCTTCCACATTCGTGCTCATCAGATCACCACCCACCGAAAAGGTGAGTGATTGATCTTCAAGGTTGAGTTTTGGGGTCATAGGTCACTTTAACGCGCCGGTATACCATGTGGGCGCATTCATGGACTTCGGGGCGCATTTACAGTTTCTGCTGCTCGACCACCCGCTTCAGATCGGCGGCCAGCTTGGCCAATTCCGTGGCGGCGGTCAGCGTATTGTTCGCGCCTTGAGTGGTGTTCCTGGCTGCTTCGGACACGTTGGCGATGTTTTTGGAGATTTCTGTGCTGCCCTGAGCGGCTTCAGTGGCGTTGCGGGCGATTTCGTTGGTCGTCGCCGTTTGCTCTTCCACCGCGCTGGCGATGGTGCTCTGGATGCCGTTGATCTGATTGATGATCTTGCTGATCTGATCAATCGCGGTAACGGCTGCCTTCGTGTCATTCTGGATGGCCTCGATTTTCCCGCTAATATCTTCGGTCGCCGCGGCCGTTTGCTTGGCCAGTTCCTTGACTTCGTTGGCCACAACCGCGAAACCTTTGCCCGCTTCGCCGGCGCGGGCCGCTTCAATGGTTGCATTCAAGGCCAGCAAATTGGTCTGCTGGGCGATGCTGGTGATGACCTTGATCACTTTGCCAATCTCAATGCTGCTTTCCCCCAGTTTCGCCACCGTCTTATTGGTGTCAGAGGCGACTTTGACCGCTTCGGTGGCGACCTTGGCCGCTTCCGTGGCATTTTTCGCTATCTCTTTGGCGCTCGCGCTCATTTCCTCGGCGCTGGTCGCGACGGTTGCGACGTTTTTGCTGACCTGCTCCGACGCTGCCGCGACCACGTTGGACTGCGAGGCAGTTTCTTCAGAGTTGGAACTCATTTGCTGGCTGACGGCGGTCAGTTCTTCCGAGGAGGAAGCCAGCGCCTGCGCGTTTTCATTGACGGCATTGATGGTGACCTTGAGGGCCGCCTCCGCTTTCTTGCGGTCGGTGATGTCCGAGGCATTCTTGACCACTTTAAAAGGCCGGCCATCGGCGTCAAAGATGGGGTTGTAAATCGCTTGCAGCCAAACTTCCCTGCCCCCTTTGGCAATGCGCTTGTAGTCGGCCGCCTGGAATTTTCCTTCGTTGAGGTCCTGCCAGAATTGCCGGTATTCCGCCGTTTCGCGATAGGCGGGGTCGACGAAGAGACTGTGATGCCGGCCTTTTATTTCTTCCAGGGTGTAACCCATGGCCCTGAGGAAGATTTCATTGGCGGTGATGACATTGCCATCCAAACCGAACTCAATGATGGCCTGCACCTGGCTGATGGCTTCTTCGCTGCGTTTGCGGCCGGTGATGTTGGTGGCAAAGGCGACAATCTTAAAAGGTTTGCCGTTGAGGTCCAAAAGCGGACTGTACGTGCCCGTGATCCAAATGACTTTGCCCGACTTGGTAAGGCGCTTACTTTCGGCCGTGTGGGGCTTGCCGTCATTGAGCTCTTGCCAGAACCGCTTGTACTCGGCCGACTCTCGCTGGCCGGCTTCGATAAACATGCTGTGGTGACGGCCTTTAATTTCCTCCAGCGTGTAACCGAACAAATCGAGGTAATTCTGGTTGGCTTCGATGATGATCCCTTCCAGGGTGAATTCGATCACCGTTTGCGTCTTGGTGATGGCGGCCTTTTGGGCGCGAAGCTCCATGAGTTCGGGGTTGTGATCGGCGGAGCCATTGCCGTTGCCATTGCTGTTGATACGATGTGATCCGTTCGCTCTGCTGCGAGGGAGTCTGGGAGTGCTGAGTTTCATAATTTGTTTAATTTGATATTGAGTTTTCTATTTGTATCGGAGATTAAGTTCTAGTTAAGTATTTGCGCTGGTTCTTGCAGGCGATTGCCTGTGCTGTTGAGAGTGACGGTTTTCTCGGTGTCCAGGATGAGCAACAGTCGCTCCTTGAGTTTGTAAACTCCCTGCACCAAGTCGCGCGCCACGCCTTTGAGCGTCTCTGGGGGGCTTTCGTAAATGTCGTCATGGATTTCCACCACGTCGCCAATTTCGTCCACCAAAAGGCTGACTGCGCCATCTTCACTGCGCACCACGACGTTCATGGGCAGGGCTCCTGGCTCACGCAAGGCCAGATCCAGCCGGCGGCGCAAATCGATGGCGGTGACAATCTGCCCCCGCAAATTGATCAGGCCTTCAACCATGGCGGGGGCCAGCGGCACCCGGGTCATTTCCTGGTAGCGAATGACTTCCTGCACCTTCAGCACTTCGACGCCGAAGAACAGGCCGTTGACAAAAAATGTGCAAAACTGCTTTGTGTTATTCATGGATTTGCTTTTTATACTTTGTTTGCTTCTCCGTAGAAGGCCGGGTCGGCCTTCCGGATGATGCCGACGACGTCGAGCAAGTCCGTCACTTTGTCTTGCACGACCACGGAGCCAAGAATGCCGTCGCGACTGGAGTTGCGTTGCACGGTAAGCGCTTCATGCACGATGTCGTTGATTTTGCCCACCACCAATCCAACGCTTCGGCCCGCTTCCGAATAGACGACCACCTGCATCGGATCGCTTTGCGCGACAGCGGCTCCGTCGCCGGGCAGATGATTGGCAATTTGTATGAGCGGCAGGATTTGGCCGCGATACTGCACAACCTCCTGGCTGCCGGAATGCTCGATTTGGGCGCGCGGAAATTCTTCGAGTCGGGCCACCATCGACAGGGGGATGGCCATGCGCGTGTTTTGGCCGGCGTTGAACAACAGCAAGGTTTGGCGCTCGTCCACCCGCTCGGCGACTTTGGTTTTCGCCGCCAGAGACCGGTCATGCACTTCGGCAATAACGTTGGCGTGCTGGGCCAGCCCGAGCACGTCCAGTATCAAGGCTACTTTGCCGTCGCCCATAATAGTGGCCCCGGCGAAACAGGTGATGCCCTTGAGTTGTTTGCCGAGCGGCTTGACCACGATTTCTTCGGTGTCGTTAATTTCATCGACGATCAAACCGAACTGCCTCCCGTCCGCCTGCAAAACGACAATATTGACCACAGCGCCGCCGGAGCCGGCATCGCCCGCGGTGTCCAGCTTGAATTCCCGGTTCAAATAAGCCAGCGGCAGCAATTGGCCGCGCAACCGGTAAACAGGCGCGCCGTAAAGCATTTCAATGCCGGTGCGGGCTTGTTCCGCTTCCAGCCTGACCAGTTCCAGCAGGCTGACTTGCGGAATGGCGAAGCGTTCCGCCCCGCTCGAAACAATTAATGCCGGGATAATCGCCAGCGTCAGTGGAATCTTGATTTTGAGAGTAGTCCCCTGGCCGGCTTCGCTCAAAACATCCACCGAACCCCCTATCTTTTCGATGTTCGTTTTGACGACATCCATCCCCACTCCGCGGCCTGAGATATTGGTCACTTTGTCCGCGGTGGAGAAGCCGGGCAGGAAAATTAAATTAAACACTTCGCGGTCGCTCATGCGCGCCGCCTGGTCCGGCGTGATCAACGAGCGTTGCACGGCCTTTTCCTTCACCTTGGCCACGTTGATTCCCTGCCCGTTGTCCAGGATTTCGATGTTGACTTGGCCGCCCTCGTGGAAAGCGCGCAGGGTGAGCGTGCCCTGCTCCGGTTTGCCGGCAGCGCGGCGCGCCGCGGGCGTTTCGATGCCCGTGGTCCACCGCGTTTCGCACCAGATGCGTCAGCGGGTCCTTGATCGCCTCGATGATGGTCCGGTCCAGGTCCGTCTCCTTGCCTTCCATCACGAGCTGCACCTGTTTCCCGACGTCCCGGGCCATGTCATGTACAATTCTTGGAAATTTCGCCCAAACGTTTCCGATCGGTTGCATGCGTGTTTTCATCACGCTCTCCTGCAGCTCCGTCGTAATCGTGTTGATGCGTTGCGCCGCATTGAGCAGCGTCGATTCCTGCGATTGCGAGGTGAACTGCACGATCTGATTGCGGGCCAGCACCAGTTCCCCAACCAGATTCATCAATTTATCGAGTTGACCGACATCGACGCGAATGGCCGTGTCCGAAACGGAGCCGGCTTGCCGCACGACGGCGTCCTTTTCCGCTGCCGGCTTTTCCAACACCGGCACGGCGGGCGGCGGACTGGCCGGCACAACTTCGGTCGCCGCGGCCGGAACGGGCATGGGCAGGGGGGACAAGTCCAGATCCTCCTCAAAGATCCCGAACGCAGCGGGCTCCGCTTTCTTGGGCTCCGCTTCACCGGTTTGCAGCGCCTGCAATTTTTTCAACAAGACTGTATAGTCCGTCGCACCCTGCTGCCCTGTTTGTTCAAGACAGCGCAGTATCTCCTTGAGCGCATCCGAGTATTCCAGCAAAGCGCTGATCATTGCCGGGTTAAAGCCAAGCTTGCCGTCGCGCAACAGGCTCAACAGGCTCTCGCCCACGTGCGCGACCGACTCGATTTTGTTCAGCCCGATGCAGCCGCTGCTCCCTTTCAGGGTATGAATAATGCGGAAGACGTTGTTGATTGTTTCGGCCGTGCCTTCGCCCTTCTCCAAGGCGAGCATTTCGCGGTCAAAACTGTCCAGCCCCTCGAAACTTTCGATGAGCAAGTCCTTAATAAGTTGCTGTTGCAATTGATCGTTCATGGGATGTTTTTGGGAATCAGGAGGGTAATAATTTGGCTACAATGGCCAGCAACTGTTCCTGGCTAAATGGTTTGACAATCCATCCGGTGGCCCCGGCGGAGCGGCCCTCGGCTTTTTTTCCGGGATCAGACTCGGTGGTCAGCAGAATAATCGGCGTCCGTCCGAAGCTGGGCAATGCCCGCAACCGGCGTGTCAATTCGATGCCATTCATGTTCGGCATGTTGATATCGGTCAGAACAAGATCCACCGCGCGGGTTTGCAGAACACTCAGGGCGACGGTCCCATCCTGCGCTTCGAGCACTTCGTGGCCCGCTCCTTTGAGGGTGAATGCAACCATTTTCCGCATGGTCGCCGCATCGTCAACAGTAAGAATAGTTTTGGGCATATGACGTTCTCTTAAAAAAGTTCCACATTGGCGCCGAGGCCACTGCCGCCCGCCGCGGCACTAACGGCCTCCACCGGCGGCGCCTCCGCTTTTTCTGGCGTGCATGAATGGGATTCGCCGGGCAATCCAATCTCAACGGGAGACGGGGCGGCCGTGGCAGAAGGCGGGCCGTCGGATGGTATCGACGGGGTGACACTCGCGAAAACCGCATGTTCGGAGGCCATGGTGTAATTGCTCTTGAAACCTTCCATCAAACTGACTTGCGCCAAGCCGCAACCGTGCGTCTGAAGCCAGCGCTCTGCCGTTTCGGCAATCGCGACCAGCGGGCTCCGCAACTCTGGAAGAGTTACTTGGTGAAATTGGGTGAACTGCACGGTGTCCAATGTTCGATGGGACTGCGTTCGAATAGCGTCAAGCGAATCGCCCATCTCTCGCAACGTTGCCAGAGCGCCATTGCGAAATTCATGCAATTGTTCTTCTTCCGCCCCCCCTTGTTGATTCAATACGGTTTGGCGCGCCAAGCCATCCGCCCGGAGTTGGCCGAAGGCCTTGACCGTCCCGGTCAAACCCGCCACCAATGCGTCCAATTGTGCCGCTGCCACTTCACTGATATTATTGGTTTCCCGGGAAATCTCGCTCGTTCGCGCGGACAGCACCACCAGGCCGGCGCCTCGCGAGTCCTCCGCAGCCCGGGTGGCCTGGACCTCGGCGTTCAAGCCGATCAAATGAATTTGGGCGGACATCCGTCGCACGATCGCAGTCAGATCCGACGCCAGACTGCCCAGGGGCCGCAGTATCTCATAAGCCTCCGCCGCCCTGGCCACCGTCTCGTCAACCATGGTGCGAATCTGTTCAAACGTTTCCACCAGCACTTGCACGATGCCGTCGAACGAAGTCGTCAGCACTTTGAAGTCTTCCAAGGACAAGCACTCCGAATCGATTTCCGTCATGCGCGCCAGCACTTTTTGAATCCCCTCTTGAATGGACTTTTCTGCGCTGGCCAGTTCTTCCTGGGCGGCCAGAAGTTGTCCGGCATTTAACCGGCAGCATTGATGCAGGAATTGGGTGGGCTCGATGGCCCCGGACGCATTTGCGGCGTTTTTAAACTCGGCGAACTTCGCCTCAATTTGCGGCAACGCCTCCGTGACATGCAGCATTTTTTGATTGACGATGTCTTGAAACTGCAACCCCATCACGATTTGCTCCACCTCCCGGGCGACGTCCCTGGTCAGGCGGCTGAGCCGCAGATCCCGTTTCTGGTTGGCCTCCAATTCGATCTTCAATGTGGCGAGCGTTGATTCGATATGGGCCTTGTTGGCCGCCGTTACTTGCCGCAGTGAACCGGCTTGCCGGTCCAATTGCGCGATCACCTGGCGTAGGGTGCTCTGCGTTTGTTGCAACTGCTGAAACTTTGTCCCGAAAATATCGCGAACCTGGCCATGCATTCCTTCAATCTCGTGCGTCAGCGAATGGAACATCTGTTGGGTTTCCAACCCGAGGGGCGCACACTCTGACTTGAACAATGTCTGGACGAACTTGAGCGGCAGCATGGCGCGTTGCAACTCGTTTTCCACTCCGAGCAGGTTCTTAATCTTGGCGCTGTAGTCCCGCAATTGCTCCAGCGTTTGCTCGGTTTGTGTCTGGCAACCGGCCAGAAACTCGGTCGATTGCTCAATGAGTTGAATGGCTCCGGAAAACGCCGATCCGTCGCATCCCTTCCCCGTCGCCAGTCCGACCAGTCTTTCGACCTGTTGGACGAACCGATTGCCAATCCCGGCCAACGTTTCCAATTCTGAACTGGTGGCCAGGAACTGCTGTTCCAACCCGCCAGAAGCTTGCTGAAGATTGAATTTGGCCTCGCGGAGCTGGTTGAAAAGCGGGAGAAATTCAGGTGGGCACAGTCCTCCGTCATGGCCGCTGATTAATGGCGGCCACTTCAAGCTCCCTAGCATCGTCTTGAATGGCCAAAAACTCACTCTCCATTCTATCGGTAAAGGCGGGATTCTCTTGATGTAGTGAAAACCCTCCTTGCCATGAGGGAAAATGCGTAACACGATGACCCGGAGATTTTTGGTCCCAGTTAAAATTCAGAAGTATTTCCAAAAATTAACTTCGATTCCCTCTTCGTCACCGCCAGGCAAAATCCATAATGACCGTCGCGCCGCCGCGCTCGGCCTCCATTTTAGTCGCCAGGTGTCTGGTCAACACCAGACCGAGGTGTTTTTGGGTCAGCTCTTGCGCGGCGCGCTCCTCGCGCCGGGCAACATTGAATTGATGGCCGTGGCCGGGATCGCACACCCGCACTCGTATGGTTTGCAATGCCGGAGAATAAGCCGCTTGAAAATCCGCTTTTTGATCGGCTCGGCCCTGGCAGCCATGATGCAGGGCATTGAGCAGCATTTCGCGCGAGGAGAGCAAAATATCGTGCAGCTTGTCCTCGGGCAGTTCCGGCGCGGCCAGTTTCAAACTGCGCCGCCAAAAGGCCTGCATTTCGTCGATCTCTCCAGTTTGTCCGCCGTGGTATTGTTCCAAAATCAAAGGACGAAAGAAATCCAAGGCGGATGACACGGGGGACAGATGAATGTCCGCCACCAGAATATCATCCAAAGCGGTGTGAATTTCGGATAATTTTTCGTTGCGCCGCTGGGCTCGTTGCAAGGCCCAGGCGAAACTTAATTCGCTGACGCCTTGTTGGGCCGCCACTTCCTCCAAACCGTCGGTCCACAAACAGAATGAGCCGCCGCCGGGTGTGGGTTGCACCACACTCAGGCCGGAAATATCGGGAAACCAGCCCAACGGAAAACCGCCGGTGTCCCCAATGACCTGCGCGGTCCCGTCTGCCAGCCAATAAACCGGCGCCGGCATGCCGTGGGCCAGCACAGTGGCCGTGTCGGCGGCCGAGTCAATCAAAATTGCGCAAGCTGCGACCGACGCTTTAATTTCAGTCGTCGGCGCGTTCCAGCCGCCCGTGTGATTCCACTCCTCCAGCAGCAGCCGGTTGAAAGCGGCGAAAATCTCCTGCACCGGCCCGCCGCGCTCCAACATGCCGCGGACGACGCCCTGAAAATAAGCGGAAATATAGGCCGCCTCCAGATCGTGCCCGGAAACGTCGGTCAACAGGCAGAAGGTCTGGTGCGGTGCGGGCTGGAAGCGGGTGAAAAAATCCCCCCCCGCCGGGTGCTTGGGATGAAAGCAAACATCCATGCGCACGGGGCTGCGCGCGGCTTGCGCCACCAACATCCGCTCCTGCACGCGACCCAGGTCCTGCACGGCAGACTCCGATTCGGCCAAAGACCGTTGTCGTCGTGTCTGACGGACCGCCTGGGTAACCGCGAAACGGAGTTTTTCCAGATCGATGGGCTTGTCCAAAAAATCGACCGCCCCGGCGCGAAGGGAGGCTGCGATGAGTTCTCTTTCCCCTTCGGCAGTGACGATGATGGTGGCCAGGTTGGGATCACGGCTCTTGATCCAGCTTAACAAGTCCAAACCGCTTTGCTCCGGCATGCAATAATCGGTGACGACGCAATCGAACATCCGGATTGCGGCGGGGGTCAGGGTTTCCTGGGCGGCGATTGCGTTCTCCGCGGTCATGACTGCGTATCCCTGTTTGCCCAGCGCAATTTGCAAAAAGCTCCGACTGGCCGAATCATCTTCGACCACTAATATCACAGGGGGCGGAAGCGGGCCGGGTGAATCCGTTGTCAACTCGCCTTTACACACTTAAATCTCTCAAGCATCGAAATGGGCTGAAGCAGGTGCGCAACTCAGGGCCGCCCCGCATACGCTCCCTTTTCTTCCCGGTTCACGGGAGTTGCGCCCGGACGGGTGGAAACGCAGGCACGGAGTTTTGTGTCAACCGTACAAATATGATTGGTCAACCAGTCTGCCACCAAATTCTTCAGACCCAATAAAATGGCCGTCGATCCTCCGCTGGTTTCAAAATCGGCGGCGATTTTCTGGAAATCTAGCAAGAACTTTTTATGGGCCGTTTTATTGCAACCCTTCGCCTTGCAGTTGCGGTTTTCCATCAGCGATTCTTCTTCGCTGAAATGGGTTTGGACGTAAGAGCCCAGGAAGTTCATCATTCCGCCCAACTCCTGGTTCCCGGCCCCTCTCAAGCACGCTGCGTGCAGCCGGTTGATCATGCCGATCAGTTCCTGGTGTTGCGCATCTATTTCCGCAAACCCGGTGGTCATGCGCTCCTCATCCCATTTAATCAAGTCGCCGGAAGCCGGAGCGCCGGTTTTCACCGAGGAAGCGGATGCGGTGGGCCTGTTATTTCGGGAAGCCCCGGCCAATTGTCGTCGTTCAGCCCTCGGACGGTCCGGTGGTTGTCCGTTGAAATCTTGGGGTGAACGAGAGCGTGGCGCGCTCGAATTCGGCTGGGTTCCGTTCACCAAATTAAAGAGATCCTCAATTGCGCCCTTAAGAGCCTCGGCTTGGGAATTCAATTCCACCACCGCACTGGCGCTTTCTTCGGCGGCAGCGGCATTGGCTTGCGTCACTTTGTCCATCTGACTGACAGCTACGTTGACTTGGGAGATGCCCAGGTTCTGTTCCTTGGAGGCGGCAGCAACTTCGGATACCAATTCATCGACTTGTCGGACCTTGACAACAATCTCTTGCAAGCCGCCAGTAACTTTTGCGCTTATTTGCGAGCCTTGGCTGGCGGTGGTGGTGGCGCCTTCGATTTTGCCGGTAGTCTCTTTGGCGGCTTGGGCGCAACGTTGCGCCAGGTTGCGCACTTCGTCGGCCACGACAGCAAAACCCAAACCGGCTTCGCCAGCCCGGGCGGCCTCGACCGCAGCATTGAGAGCGAGAATATTGGTTTGAAAACTTATTTCATCAATCGTTTTTATGATTTTAGCGATGTCGGCGCTCGAGGTCTGGATCGCTTCCATGGCCGCATTCATGGCCTGCATGTCCCCGCTGCCAGTATCGCCTGCCGTACGGGCCTGCCGGGCCAGGCCATTGGCCTTGTCGGCGCTTTCCGCGTTGCGTTTGGTCATGCTGGACATTTCTTCCAGCGACGCGCTGGTCTGTTGCAGCGCTGCGGCCTGCTCACTGGCGCCTTCGGCCAGGGATTGGCTGGCCCCTGCGATTTGGGCGGCAGTATCCGCAGTGCGGCTGCTGGCCTCTTCGATTTGATTAATGGCCGCGGTCAACGGTCGCACAATGACCCGGCGGTTAAACCAGTAGAACCCCGCCAAAGCCACGGCCAGGACAAGCCCGCCTCCCAAAGCCATGGCTTTCATCGTCGCCATTACCACTGGGTCATGCCCAATGCTGGCCTTGAGAACAAAAGCGCCTTTAATGTCATTGAGCTTTAGGTTCTCCATGGGAAAACCAAGCATGTCCTTGCCATCGCCCGTCGGACTGGTGGCGGGGTCGCCATGACAAGTCAGACAACTGGCCTGCAGGCGAACCGGCCTGGCCAGGACCAATTCATCCCGGGACCGGTCATGGAAAAAAAACTCAGTTTCGCCCTTGTCGAAGGCCTGGAAGGCGGCGGCGAATTCTGCGCTATTGGCGTTGGCTGGATTGCGCGCCGGCACATTGGGCCGGGTGGGGATGTAGAATTTTAAATTGTTCTTTTTAGCGGCGCTCTCGACGGAACGCCAGGCGGCCACGATGGGAACAGTTTTGTAGAGGTCGGTGGCGGCGTAAATTTCACGCATGGGCTGGCCGTTGGCCTGAGCTTTGGCAGCCTTCAGCAATCCAGCAGTATCGAATACGCGGCTGTGATGCAAATCGTCCATAGTGGTCGCCACTTGCTCCGACTGGGCAATGATAGAGCTCATTTTGCCCTGTAGTTCCGCTATCCGGTTATTACTGGACAGTCGATATACGATTGTTCCGCTGCGCAAAAATCACTGAAGTGGGAGGCTGGCGAGTGCATGGTTGGGTGGGAGCTGTCCGGGAGAGTTCCGTCAATAACCTGAAGCGGTATCAGTAGTTTGGAGGCAGCCGGG
>Ga0182030_10002475_pt1 | contig 39163 bp, 29 predicted proteins | sample 812S3MmetaG_FD_121299 | JGI IMG/M metagenome (GOLD analysis project Ga0182030, IMG submission 121299) | Permafrost microbial communities from Stordalen Mire, Sweden - 812S3M metaG (Illumina Assembly) | ecosystem: Environmental > Terrestrial > Soil > Wetlands > Permafrost | place: Sweden...
CCCACCTCGCTCACACTGGCTCCGCCACACCAGGGCAGAAACAAGGGATAGTCTGCCACATTATCGACCAGCGCAAACATCTGCTCCGCGCTGTAGGGAAGTAATACCGATTTTTCAACTAATGCCATCGCTTACAAAGTTCTCAATGCAAAGACTGGTAGAATATCCCATCACACAGTAAAACACACCTGCCTTATAAAGCAATACATCTTGAAATTGGATCAGCGGCATGAGCATCATACAAAACAAAAAAGCTTTTCACGAATATTTTATCGAGGAACGCTACGAGGCGGGACTCATGCTGGAAGGCTGGGAAGTCAAAGCTATTCGCGCAGGAAGAGCGCAACTCAAAGAAGCCTACGTCATCATCAAAGATGGCGCGCTCTTTCTGTTTGGCTCACATATCAGCCCGCTGCTGAATGCCTCTTCCCATATCCATCCCGATCCCGTTCGGACACGCAAACTGCTGTTACACCAACGCGAAATAGAAAAGCTCATCGGCAAAGCCCAGCGCGCGGGATTCACTATTATGCCCCTGGATATGCATTACAAGGGCAGCAAAATCAAGCTCGACATCGGCCTGGCCAAAGGCAAGAAAGAACACGACAAGAGAGCGACTGAAAAAGAACGTGAACACAAGCGGGAAGCTGCTCAAGCGATGAAGAAGGAGCGGCGCTAAGGCTAAAGTATTACCCGCCATCCCCAATTACTCTGTTATCTTTTTTGCTTAGCAGATACTGAATGAGTGAACGCAATTTAGCCGGACGCACCGGCTTGTTCAATAGTTGAATATTTTGTTCGCTCACCCGTTGCAAAACTTCGGGGGATGTGTCGCCACTGATTAAAATAAACAATGGGAGAGATTTGAAATGTATTTTTATCCAGTCATTTATCTCGATGCCGTCTCCATCCGGCAAACGGTAATCACTGATCACCAAGTCAAAATCCGCATTATCATGAATAACTTTTACCTCATTGAACGATGATGCCAAAGTAACCCGACAGCCCCAGGATTCGATGATCCCCTGAGTACTTTTTCGAACCAGCGCGTCATCATCTATCACCAACACGTTCAAATTCTCAACGCCAATCATTGCGGGTTGCTCGGGGGCAGAAATGACAGGGATGTTGGTCTTTACAAAATTATCTACCGGCGAAACGACACGGGAAACCTCTACCGAGAAAGTTGATCCTTTACCGGGAGCGGACCTTAGCGAGACATGGTGTTTCAGCAGTTTCGCAATCCGGTCGACAATCGCCAACCCCAGCCCCAGACCTTTGGAACGGTCTCTTTCGTTGTTAGCCAGTTGAATAAATTCCCGGAAAATCTTTTGCTGCTCGCCGACAGGGATACCGATACCGCTATCCCTGACCTCTATCCTCAGCCTGTCTCCGCGTTTGCGGCAAGCCACCAGAATTCTCCCTCCGATAGGGGTATAACGAATAGCATTGCCGATCAAGTTGATCAGCACGCGTTCCAATAAGATGGGGTCGCTGTTTATAACTTCAGCAGTCGGATTCACCTTCATGGATATTCCTTTTTGCTCTGCCAGCGGTGTGTAATCGCCTGCAAGCCGGTTGAGCAAAGTTCCAATTGAAAAAGGCGCGACATTTGCCGTAACCACACCGGCATCCAATTTGGAGATATCCAGTAACGCATCAAGCAAATTGGATAATGCATCCACAGACTCTTCCACTTTTGACACGATCTCGCGTTGTTCTTGTGTCGTCAATTTGGAGTGCAATTCACCGACAAACAAACCCAGTGCATGCATGGGTTGGCGCAAATCATGGCTGGCAGATGCCAGAAAGCGGGTTTTATCGTAATTCGCATTCACTGCATCGTCTTTTTTCAGCCGCAACTCGCGCGTTGCAGCCTCAATACGAACTTCGAGCTGCTCATTAAGTTGCTTCAATTTCAAATCGGCAAGTTTGCGCTCTGAAATATCAATACCGATACACAGCATATAAAGGGGCTCGCCGTTTTTATCGTAAAGAGGTTTCTTAAAAGTTTGTACAGTCCGGTTTTCTTTAATTTCCGAGTTCCATACCTGTTGTTCTGAACTCATCATTTTGCGGCCTGCAAAAATTTTGCGATCTGATTCCAAAAAATATTGCATCTGTTCAGGCGGAAAAACGCGGCTACCATCTGTACCGGCTATACTTGAGAACAATACCCCCCATTGCACTTCGCATGCACTATTCATCAGCGTAATTCGGCTTTGTGCATCTTTAATAAACAACGAAACAGGCATCATGTCGATGATGTTGTTCAATCGCTCCTCGCTGCTGCGAAGCTTCTCTGTCTGCCCTTCCAGTCTGGCTCTGTCTTCCTGCAAGCGCTTTGCCATCTCATTGATGCCTATCGCAAGCTCGCTCAATTCACTGATCCTGGGGATAGGCGAAATTCGTGCGTTCAAGCTTCCTTGACCTATACCCCGCACCATTTGGTTCAAGGCGTTGATCGGGTTAATGATGCGGCGGGAAACAACCACTACAAAGAATACAGTCAACCCGATTAGCACAATTGAAATTAACGAACTCACCTCCAGAACTTCCCACTTTTCCTTTTGTGCACTTGTCTTGTTCATCTTGACGAACACAAAACCAAGCAATTTGCTTGCTCCTTTATCGGCAACCGCATCAAGTTCGCTCAGATCAATTGCAAACGAAGCAATCGGCTCGCGTACCCAAAAATAATTACTCGTATCGCGTGCTACGCCGTAAAGTCCATGTTCCTGAATTACGCCCCGATCTTCATCCGAGATCGATTCGCCCGCATAGGCGACAAGATGGCCGGACACGTTCTGAATCACGATGACTGCAACATCTTTCTGATTCAGTGCCGCGGTAGCCTCGTTCTGCAACTGTTCCATATTGCCTGAAAACAGGGCATATTCTCCGGATGAACCAATCTGCTTGGCCAGTAGTTCCGCCCGCTCGATCATGCCCGCTTCCACAGAACTGAAACGGGAATACAAAAAATATGCATCAAGCAATACGACTGCCAAAAACATCGGCAAAATCGCAAGCAGTAACGTTTGCTGGCGAATATTGGCACGCATTATTCAGCCTCCTCTTTTGTATTGGCTGCAGATTTAATTTCCTGAGTTAGTACACTATTCTCTCTAACATGAATGCCCAGCGAATTGGCCACTTGCCGATTGATAGACACCTCAAATTCTCCCGGGTATTGGGGCGCAGGCAATACCCCGGCAGCAACAAATTGTCTGGACAACTCAACTGCCTGAGCCGCAAGCTGACTTGGCGTACTGAAAACGGCACATAGCGCACCAGCCCTGACATATCCCGGTGAAAATCCCGCCAGCGGAATTTTACTGCGGTATGTCGCGAGTAAAATATTTCTCATTGACAGGGAATTGTAAACTTCGGCATCGGGAATAGAGAGCAGTACATCACTATTTTCCAACACAGATTCAAGGTCACGGTACAAAGACGCCGGAGACTCGAGTTTCTGCTCAAAAAGTCCCAATTTTCTTTCGGCAATCACTTTGCGATAACCGGCCATATCCTGTGATGCTGAAAATAACAGTCCGATTTTTTTTGCCTCCGGCAGCACGGCAGCAATCATTGCAATTTGCCGCTTGATCGGCTGGTCCAGATAGATAGCCGAGATGTTATTTTTGTTTCCGCCCGAAGGTAAGTTGCGCAACAGTTTCTCGAAACCGGTCTTCGAAACAAGCACGCATAAAACAGGTGAATGACTATTGCCGGCGATTGCGGCCGCTTTAATTCCAACGGCAACAATTAAATCGGTATCTGCCTGAAGGGTTGCACTCTGGGTCACATCCGCCAATAATTTTTGCTGTTGCGCCTCCCTTATAAATGCCTGGGCAAACTCCTGATATGCGGCCCCCTCATCGGCCATTAACATGCTCACATGCAATGCTTCAGCCCGGGATGGGAATACCAGCATCCACAAGAAAGCAGCAACAATCAGACATTTTATATCCTGTTTCAAGTTAAATTACTTTGAGCACTAAAAATTGAGCGTAGCGGTCAGCCAACCGCGCCTGGTGAACACAACATTAACTTCAGCGTTAAGCGTGTCGTATTTCGTGTAAACATCCTGTGTTGCATTTTGTACAATGGCCGCGACTTCAACGCTGCGGCTATTTTCCAATTTGAAAGTTTTGGCCAAACGCATATCCAGCCTACTTATTTGGGATTCAGGCGTCACATCCGTAGACACATCCAACACACGCACCGGCGCTCTGAAATAATAACCGGCGCTCAATTGCCAACTGTCTGCGATACGTTGCGAAAGCAAGAGACTGCCGCTATTACTGTCTACCGTCTGAGGGAATAGACCAATAAATTGGCTTTGATAAAAGGCTTGGACAGACCCCAAACCGGTATCTGCAACAGTGTTGTTCCATGACGTTGGCAAACTGGCCAAACCCATTGTGGCGCGTTGATAGGCATAATTTGCCGTCAAAGAACTATGCTTCTCATTCCAAAATAATTTTAAAGTCGCATCGAAGCCTTTAAAATCGGCATAACCCATATTTTTCCAACTGTCTACATTACAATTATTACCATCCACACATTTGTCCACCAAAATCATGTCGTTCACGTGGTCGATATATGCCCGGGTATCCAAGGTCAACCCTAATGAAGGGAATTCGCCGATATACCCGATTTCACGCGATATAATCTCCTCCGGTGCCAGCGGTGTCACAGGAGGGCCGTACGCGCCTCCAAATAAAGGAGTGCTGGCATCTATGTTGGCCTCCATCATCGCCGGGCTACGCGTCGCGGTAGAAATGCCAATACGTAGCGTATGTAGCGGTGTAAGGTGGTAGTTGAGAGAAGCACGGGGCGAATTGCTTTGATACCCCATGCCGTCATCTTCAAACATCGTCCCCAGATTAAATATTGCTTTCGGGCTTATGCGCCACTCATCATGAGCAAAAATTCTCCATGACTTCAATTTTGGAGATGACTGCAAAAGAAGAGGATCGCTGGCATAGTCATACTCCGTATTTGCGCCCCAAACCAGGCGATTGTTTCCGCCTAATTGGTTCGTATTTTGCAACTCAAGTACATCACGCTGGCCATATACTGAATACTGCGTTGTTCCGCTCAAACTTCCATGCACAACTACACAGCCGGGACCAAATGGAGTCATGCACAGCAACGGATCAAAGGTGTGGTCTTCCGTATGTGAATACGTCAGCTTGCTTTCGTTGTTTGCTGACCAGGTATGCAGCCAACTGAGTAGCTGGAAATCACTGTTGGCCGTGGTGTCGCGAAACAGGTTGTCAGTTCGGATATTACCGGCATCTTGGCCAGTAGTTTGAACAATACCCTTGCCGTACACACCGTTGCTGCTGCCCAGTTGCACATTAATACTGTCCGCGGCATTTGGATGATAGTTGCCACTGAAATTAGCGATGCGAGTTTGGTTGTGATCGTTCAAGTAGGTATTACTATAGCCGTTATCAGAACGATAACCAGCCGAAATACGATAATCAAATTGTTCTCCAATGCGGCTAATTTTAGCGGAAGCATCCGAAGCATTGCCGCCTGTTAGCGACAATCTGCCGGCACCATTTTCCGATGAGACATCACGGGTAATAATGTTAATCACTCCATAAAAAGAGTTCGTGCCATGCGAGGCCGATGAAGGACCTCTCACAACCTCAATTCGCTCGATATCATCAATCAGCAAAGGAAGATTGGCCCAGTTAACACCGCCAAGAGGAGGCATATAGACGCTGCGCCCATCAATCAAAACCTGCATTTGGCGCGAGTATTGATCGGTTGAGTTGTGCAGTGAAAGTACCGGAGTGTTGCCATCGACATAGCCGACATACATGCCGGGTACCAGTTGCATCAATTCCGGCACAGTACGAAAACCCGATGCCTTAATCATGTCTCTATCTATAACCGTCATGGCACTGGGCGCTTCCGACAGCGGCTGAGACAGACGGGATGCGGTAAGCACAACCGGCATCTCCTGTAAAAAATCGTCTTCTGTAGATGTATTCGAAGGCGTGCTTTCTGCAGCGAGAACGGGCAACTCCAAGAACAGAAACCAGGATGCAAGTATCAATATAATTGATGATTTAAAAAGTGTATTTATTAACAATTATCGCTCATTTATTTACCCAAACATATTCTCATTAAATATCCACATCGAACTATCGTGAAAGAAAATATGAAGCTTCATTAAAAATTAAACGTACCCGTCAACCAACTGCGTCTGGTGTATAAAACATTCGCCGACACATCGACTGTACCGTAATTGGTATACCCATCCTGGGTTGCATTTTGCACCACTGCCGCCACTTCGGCTGTATGCTTCCCGTCATACTTAAAAGATTTACTCAAACGCAAATCCAGACGGTGCATAACAGTTTCAGGAGTGACGGGCGAAGAAACCAGTGTAGCCGCACTAACATTCCCCACACGCACCTGTTCCCGCCAATAATAGCCTGCGCTAAATTGCCAACTATCGATTAAGCGTTGCGACAATAAAAGGCTGGCACTATTTTTCGGAACTTCCTGGGAGAATGAGCCTGAAAGTTGGGATTGATACCAGTATTGAATCAACGCCCCGGCGGATGAAAACTGACCTGTTGGATCTGGCAATGTGCTGAAATACAAAGTCGGATAACTACCAAGACTTACTGAGGCTTGCTGGTATACATAATTGGCAGATAACCAACTGTGATTTTCATCCCAGCGGTATTTGACCGTTGCCTCCACGCCCTGATAGTCCGCATCAAGCAGATTTTTGAGACTATCGCCATAAGTTGGTGCAGCACCGACGTATTTGTCATAGGTGATCATGTCACTCACTTCTTCGTCGTATATTCGTCCATCCACAGTCAGCCCGAGCGAACGAAACTCTCCCGTGTAACCCACTTCTCGCGAGACAATTTTTTCCGGTGTTAGCGGTGAGGCCGATGCTACAAGTTTACTACCCAAAATCGTATTGTTTGCTGCCAAGAATTCTTCACCCATTGCGGGACTGCGTGTAGCGGTAGAGATACCTACACGCACCGTATGCTCGGGAGTCAGGTGGTAATTTAGCGAAATCTGTGGCGAATTGTTTTTATTACCCATGCCGTCGTCTTCATACATCGTTCCGATATTCAATATCGCCGCTTGGGTTATGCGCCATTCATCATGGACAAACACATTCCATGGACTTACTGAGTATGCCTGTCCCAAATACAAAGGATAATCGGCATAATCGCGGCGCGTTGCACCACCCCATACCAGGCGATTGCTGTCTACTAACTGATTTGTGTTCTGCAACTCCAACTCGTTGCGCTGACTATACGCGGATTGCCGGATAAAGCCCGGAGGATAAAATACCGGGGGCTTTCCTTGGCATGCGCTGGAGTCAATACAGAAGTGCGGATCATTTGAGTTGTGTGTAGTATGAGAATACGTTATTTTTGTTTCCTCATTTGCCAGCCAAAGATGTTGCCAGCTTACTTGCTGAAAATCGCTCTGGGATGTTGTATCTCGAAATGCATCTTCAGGACGACCGGCAATACCCATACCATATATACCATCGCTGTCTCCAATTTGTACCTCAATACTGTCCGCCGAAGTCGGGCGATAGTTACCGCGTAAATTTATCACATTCGTCTTATTGTGATCATCCAAAATTGCGTTATTCAAACCTTGATCGGAACGAGTGCCTGCAGAAATCCGATAATCAAAGTCCTGCCCTGCTCTGCCAAATCTGGCAGAAGCATCGGAAGCATATCCGACTGTCCCCGATACAGTGCCGCCATCCTGACTTTCCGCACCGCGCGTGATGATATTAATCACGCCAAAGAATGAATTTGAACCGTGTGACGAGGTTGAAGGCCCGCGCACCACTTCGATACGTTCAATGTCTTCGACCAGCAAAGGAAGATCGGCCCAGCTTACCCCGCCAAATGGCGGCATATAAATGCTACGTCCATCGATCAATATTTGCATACGGCGCGAGAATTGATCCGTTGCCCCGTTCAGGGTTACCACTGGATTATTGGCATCCTGAAAACCAACATACATGCCCGGCACCAATCGCATCAGATCGGGAACAGTGCGCAATCCCGACGCCTTGATCATTTCACGGTCAATGACTGTCATTGCACTCGGTGCCTCCGACATTGGCTGAGATAGGCGGGATGCAGTCAATACAATGGGCAATTCCTGAAAATAATAATCCGCTTCGGCAAGTACAGAGGGCGATGAAGATACGCTTTCAACGGCATCGGAAGTCGTCGCAATAATCAGCAAGCCCAATCCAAGCGCATTTACACATGGAAAATTAATGAGTATTGTATTAGCCAATTTGCTCTCATCTCACGGTACTAAAATATAATACAAGTTAAATTTCCTACAGCCCGTTTTTTTATATCGGGGTAACGACCAGCTTTGCCGCCTAGTTATAAACGCAAAAAACTTCTCATCGAATAATGTGTCTAGCCGCAAGATACATTAGAGAGTAGCATCGTGGCAAGAGTCAAACACGGAAGTGTTTGACGGACTCTTCCAACGAATGTGACAGTAGTTCAAGTCCTTCGACAGTTAATGAAATTTCCCTGACAGAAGCGCTGTTCTCTTCTGACATTTCAGCCACTTTTTCAACATTCACCGCAATTTCCCGCCCTGACAGACTTTGCTCTTGCATTGATTTTGATATGTCCGCCACACCATTCGATACCAGCAATGCGCCGTTATTGATTTCCACAATCGCAGCCCCGGCCTGCCGGGCCATAAGTGCGCCTGATTTTACCAGCTCGACTGCGGCCTCCATTTCAGCCACAGCCTCATTAGTACTGCCGGTGATCATTTCAGTCATTGAAGAGATTTCCTGGGTGGATTTGCTGGTTTTTTCGGCTAGCTTTCTGACTTCGTCAGCAACCACTGCAAATCCACGACCTTGCTCGCCGGCACGCGCTGCTTCAATTGCCGCATTGAGTGCCAACAAGTTGGTTTGATCTGCAATCTCTTTAATCGATTTGACTATATTCTGAATTTGCTCTGATTTTGTACCTAAATCTTCGATAGTCGTTGCCGCATTCATCACTGCCGTATTGATTTTTTCCATATCGACGACGACTTGTTGCACTACTTTACTGCCATCGCTCGCCAAAGAATTGGAGTTGTCGGAAACTTTTCGAAGATCATTCGCGTTATTGGCGACTTGATCAACGCTGGCAGTCATGCTCTCGACTGCTGTAGCCATATTGGTTGCAGACGCTGACTGTGTTTGCGAACTTTCTCCAACCCTGCTCATAGTCGACGCAAGCTGTTTTGCACTCGTATCAATATTGCCGGAAACTGAACTGATCTGATCTATCACAGCACCGAGAAGCACCTTGGATGACTGGACTGCACACATAATCTCGCCCATCTCGTCGCGACCGGCGACATCCACTTCGGTTGACATATCCCCGTTTACCAAGTCGGAAAGGTGACCTCTGATCTCTGCAACGCGGTATGTCACAAAACGTGTAACTACCCATCCGATAAAGAAAAACAGTATCACTTGAAAAATAATTTGTCCCACGTTGAGCGCTATCACGAACTGTTGGTGACTTTTAAAATCTTTTGTAATGTCAATTTCGATATCAGACACGCCGGCGACAGTTCCATCTTCAGAAGTGTGGCAAGTCAAACAATCCGTCTGGTGAAAATTATGCGAAAAAACATACGGTGTGACCGCACGATATATAGTTTGATCACCTCGCTGCTCGATTTCGTAAAAAGGTTTTTTGGTCGCAATTACCTGACGCTGCACCTCGTCACGCACCTTCTCTTCGGGCAAACCTTCACCGAACTGTTTTACAACAGACTCTGCCCGGGCCAATTGCAAATTCACAATATTTCCCGAACTCGCAATTTTCTTAACTAAAAGTGGACGCGAACCAGGCTGACTGATTTGCCCTGTTTCCATCAGCAAGTTTGCGCTATCAATGACCTCATTGGCGACTGCAACTGCCCTTTCCTGCGTGGTATCGATCAAACGCGTTTTGACATGATCGGCCATATAAAACGTAGCCAAGCCTGCGACGATTAAAACCGCCGGTTGTAACAGCAGTTGCAGCTTATGTTGCAAGGAAAGTCTGCCAAACCAGTTCGCAATTGAGAAATGGGTAACGGGAGGTTTATCGGAACGATAAAGTGTTTCTACGTTTGCAATTTCTGCGCGGCTGGGTTTCTTGCGCAGAGAGATATAACCCACCACTGTACCACTTTTCAAAATCGGCGATATATTTGCCCTGACCCAATAATGATCGCCATTTTTGGCGCGATTCTTGATATAGCCTCGCCAGGGATGACCTTCACTAACCGTTTTCCAAAGATCTGCAAATGCCCATTCCGGCATATCCGGGTGGCGCACAATATTATGATTGCTGCCTATAAGTTCTTCACGGGAGAATCCGCTGATTTTTACAAAGGCATCGTTGGCATATGTAATCACTCCCTTGGTATCGGTTTTCGATGCGAAAACTAAAGACTCGGAGTAGTCGATTTCTCTTTGGGTCACCGGTAAATTATTTTTCATTAAACCCTCCAATACCCTTTATGGCGTTGGTATCGTTTGTAAATATATCAAATACTACAATTCAATTATTCTTATGTTTTCCAATATTACCAAAGCATTTCAAAAGACCATAATGAAAACAGGCTCGTAATTACGAGCCTGTTTACTTGTTTGGATTTCAAACTTTCTTACTGAACAACGGTGTCTATGCTTACTTTGAGTCCACCGCTACCCGGTTTAACCGGGTTGCTTATACCTTGCAAGTCACCCGGTTGGGGCACGGCATTACCCGATTTTGAAACTCGAACCACGACCACGACTTCGTCAAAGTTGGATAGTTTCATCTGTGGTGACATCGCCATACTGTCATCCAGCGCAAACTGAATTGGCAAGTCTTTCACCTGCTTACGCAAGATGGCCAAAGGCATCTTGGGGCCCTGTGCCGCTCGTGCCAACACGAACACTGTATCTGTAGGGCCGGCCTTGCCACTAAGCACGCTGCTCAATGTAACAGTTCCTGATATACGCTCTTTGCCCTGTGCAACACTCTGAGTGGTTTCTGGTTCCGGTTCTGCCCTCGCCATCCTGGCACCTTTTCCACCTTTTGATTGAGCCAAAAATTCGTGAGCTTGTTGAAGACCGCTCTGAATCATTTTGGCATCTTCACTATCAGCGGGAAGACCTTTTAACAAATGCTCCCAATGGCGTATCGCAGCGGCATAGTCGCCCCGCTCCATAGCTGCCGAACCGGCCAAAGCAAGTGCTTTTGGGTAATTCGGATCAAGAGCAAGCGCTTTATCAATCAACTTGGTTGGTGGACCGGCCAGGCTTTGTCCCTGGGCCATGGCCAGTACATCGGCATAGTCAGCCCATATCCACGCCTCGTCAGTGACAAACTGGGTCAGTTTTCCATAAGCTGTCGCAGAATCCGCAAAACGTTCTGCCTCGCCATAAGCTCTTGCCAGCATCAATAAAGATTCGCCGTCGTTCGGATTTTTTGCGACTTTTGCTTCCAACGCCGCCACTGACTCTGCCGAACGCGCGTTGCCGGAACCGCTCATCGTAGCCAAGCTTGCTTCCGGAGACAGCGAACTAACATTGCCGATCTTCCAGTAGAGTGCAACAGATGCTATTGGAAGAACTACAGCCAGACTAATGGCCAATACCCTGAGCGGATTGCGCGGCGACGTGACGACCACTTCATCTGCTTTCACTTCATCCAGAAGACGGGCCTGTATTTCGCGCTTGCCTTGCTCGTACAATTCTTGCGTCAACAGGCCGTTTTGCAGGTCGGCGTCCATTTCGGCAATCTGGTCGCGGAAAATTTCCAGATTTGCCGCATTGCGTAATACGGTATTACTCGAAGTGCTGCGACGCCACAACGGCAATACTACGAACAATAGCGCCACCAGAATGAGCAGCGCGGAAATGATCCAAAATATTGTCATGCTTGATTATCTTTTTCGTTATTGAGTAAAGCTGCGGCACGCTCTTGCGCTTCGGCAGTAAGAGCGACTTCCGGGACTGACTGGCGACGTTTGCGTAATTGAAAGAGCAATAATCCCACGCCGGTGAGAAGCAATGCAAACGGCCCGAACCAGAGCAGAATCGTGTATGACTTCATTGGCGGATTGTACAAGACAAAATCTCCATAACGCGCCACCAGATATTCGATGATCTCCTTATCGCTCTTGCCTTTGCTCATTTGCTCGCGCACTTCCCGGCGCAAATCTTCTGCCAGTTCAGCATGAGAACTGGCTAACGACTCATTCTGGCACACCAGACAACGCAGATTCTCAGCCAAGCCGATCATGCGTTTTTCCAATACCGGATCGGCAGCCAAATCTTTGGCCTCATCTGCATAAGCAAGCAGAGGCATCAGGAATAACAACAAAACCAATAAACGCCTCATGACTGCTTCTCCAGCTTGGCAACCAAAGGCAATATCGTTTCGCTCAAACTGCGATGGGTAATCGGACCGATTTGTTTGTATTGAATGATGCCTTGCTTGTCGATAACGTAAGTTTCGGGAACGCCATACACACCGTAATCAATGCCGATACGTCCGTCGGTATCGGAGACTGTCACCGTGTACGGATCACCGCCCCCCCTCAGCGTCAGTTCAGCGTCAACTGCTTTATCTTTGTAATCGAGCCCGTAAATCGGCACAATGTTCTGGCGTGACAACTGCACCAGCACAGGGTGCTCTTCTTTGCATGATACGCACCACGAAGCCCACACATTAAGCAACCAGACCTTACCCTTCATTTCCTCGGGAGAAAAACGCTTGGCTGGGTCATGCAATTGCGGCAAGTTAAATGCGGGTGCAGGTTTACCAATCAACGGTGAAGGTACTTCATGCGGATCAAGATTTAGCCCGACATACAAAAAACCGGCCAAGACGACGAATACAACAAACGGCAAAATAAAACGCGTCATGCAGTTTTCTCCTTCAACTTTGCTTCCACACTTGTTCCTGAAGTGACATCTTGTGACTTCGCTTTCTTGGAATGAATGCGGTAACGGCGATCACTGATAGCAAATATGCCGCCCAGCGCCATCAACAGACAACCTACCCAAATCCAGTCAACAAATGGTTTGTAATAGACACGTACAGCCCAGGCACCATTGCTATCCGGTATCGGCTCACCCAAGGACACATACAAATCGCGGAATATTCCGGGATCAATCGCAGCTTCGGTCATAGGCATACCGGAGGAGTTGTAATTGCGCTTTTCCGGATTAAGCTCGGTTACAACCCGATCACCTTTTTTAACGACCACATGACCGCGATAGGCATGATAGTTGGGGCCTTCCAATTCAGAAATACCATCGAAACGGAATTGATAACCGCCCACCTCGACCGTATCACCCACCCCCATGCGAACATCGCGTTCATTCTCATAACCTTTCACCATGGTTACGCCAATGACAAAAATGGCGATACCGAGGTGCGCCAGTTGCATACCGTAATAACTGCGCGGCTGGCTAAGTAAACGCTGCGAAAAGCTGCCTTCCTTGCCAAGCAGACGCTTGCGCAAATCGAGGAACCCGGTACTGATCACCCAAAATGCCAGCATGAAACCCAAGGCAATCAGCGGCGTCCATTTCCCCATCACAAACGGCAGTAGCACAGCGATCAACAAGCTCGAGCCGAAAGCCCAGCGCACGCGCACCCAGATGTCAGGCACACTGGCTTGCTTCCAGCGGGCGATTGGCCCCAAGCCCATCATAAATACCAGCGGCACCATCAGCGGCACGAATACGGTGTTGAAATAGGGAGGCCCGACGGATAACTTACCCATGCCCAAGGCATCCATGAACAAAGGATAGAGCGTACCCAAAAATACCGAAGCCGAAGCCACAGAAAGCAAAACGTTGTTGGTTAGCAGCATAGACTCGCGCGAGATAATATCGAACTTGCCACCCAGACCAATCTTGGGCGCTCGCCATGCAAACAACAGTAGAGAAGAACCGATCACTACAACCAGAAAGGAGAGAATAAAAATACCGCGCTTTGGATCAGTCGCGAACGCATGTACTGAAGTCAGCACACCTGAGCGCACCAGAAAGGTTCCCAACAAACTCAGCGAAAAGGCTGCAATAGCAAGCAACACGGTCCAACTCTTGAATGCGCCGCGCTTCTCGGTAACCGCAAGCGAGTGGATCAATGCTGTCCCCGCCAGCCACGGCATGAAAGAAGCATTTTCGACTGGGTCCCAAAACCACCAGCCGCCCCAGCCCAACTCGTAGTAGGCCCAACCGCTACCCAGCATAATACCAAGGGTCATAAACACCCAAGCCACCGTTGTCCACGGGCGTGACCAGCGCGCCCAGGTAGCATCGAGTTGCCCGCCCAAAAGCGCGGCGAGTGCAAAAGCAAAAGCCACAGAAAACCCAACATAACCCATATACAACATCGGCGGGTGAATGACCAAACCGGGATCTTGCAACAGCGGATTCAAATCTTGTCCATCCACTGCGGCGGGGATCAGGCGATCAAACGGATTTGAAGTCAGCATCATAAATAGCAGGAAGCCTACGGATATCAAGCCCATCACGCCGATAACCCGTGACACCATTTCCTGCGGCAGATGCTTGCTGAAAGTTGCCACTGCAATAGTCCATATCGTCAACATAAACGTCCACAACAACAATGAACCCTCATGCCCGCCCCACAAAGCCGCGATCCGATACTGGATAGGCAATTGCGAATTGGAATGTTCAGCCACATACAACACTGAAAAATCACTGTTGATAAAAGAAGTTAACAGGCAGGCAAACGCAAGCGATACAAAAACAAAATGGCCGTAGGCGATTGGCCGCGCCACACTCATTAAAACAGCATTGCCTCTTGCTGCACCAATAATGGGGAGCACACCTTGGAGCAGCGCGAGTAACAAAGCAATCACCAGTGTAAAATTTCCGAGTTCCGGAATTATCATTAGAGTGTTCATGATTAGTGTCCTATTTGTTTGGCTGGAGTAGCAATAGTTGGAACGCCAGAGGCGGCACTTATGGCAGCTTGTGCTTTAGCGGCTTTATCCAATGCATCTTTGGCTTCCGGAGGCATGTAATTTTCATCGTGCTTGGCTAGCACTTCTTCGGCATAAAACACATTATCGGCTTGTAATTTCCCCTGCGCGACCACGCCCTTGCCTTCCTTAAACAAATCCGGAAGAATACCTTTATAAGTGACAGGCATATTCCTGAATGTATCAGTCACAATAAAATGCACAGTCAGTCCGTCTTTCTCGCGTTTTAAACTTCCTGCTTCGACCAAGCCGCCAATACGGAAGTTATGACCTTGCGGCGCTTCTTTGTTGAATACCTGTGTCGGCGTGAAATACAAGCTGACATTGTTCCTCAGTGCATACAATACCAATCCAACCGCCGCAGCGATAATGGCAATACCGCCGAGGATGAATAAAAATGTTTTGGTACGTGCCCTCATTGATCTTCTCCGTTGTCACGCATCAAGCGCAACTGTTGTAATGTGATTTTTCTTTTGTGGCGCACCAACAAGATTTCTATAATAAATATCAGCAGAGCCATACCATAAGAGCCCCACACGTAAAAACCGTAACCATTCATTGCGAAGAACTCAGCCCAGTTCATATTTCGTCCTTTTCCCGAACTTCATCCAACTCGCTCACCCACTGGGTATTGCGCTCGCGCTCCAAAATAATGCTGCGTACACGCACTAAAGTGACAGCAATTGAATAAAGCCAACATGCGACCAACATGGTAAACATGGCATGTTTCATTGCAACGTGCATACTGGTATCTGAAAATTTTATAGTTGAACCCTGATGCAGGGTATTCCACCACTCCACCGAATAATAAATAATGGGAACGTTGACTGAACCGACGATTACCAACAACGCACCGGCACGGTCCGCACGACGAGGATCGTCAATGGATGCTTGTAACGCGATAAATCCCAAATACAAAAACAATAAAATTAACTCCGAAGTCAGACGTGCATCCCACACCCACCAAGCTCCCCACATCGGCTTGCCCCACAGCGCCCCTGTCCACAATGCGATGAAAGTAAAGATTGCACCTGTGGGTGCCAATGCGGTTGCCATCATAGAAGACAAACGCGTGTTAAAGATCAAACCCAAGGCTGCATACCCCGCCATGACGAGATAAATAAACATGGACAAGATTGAAATAGGGACATGAATAAAAATGATGCGATAGGCTTCGCTCTGCACGGCATCAGTGGGCGCAACGAAAAAGCCGATATATATACCCACCGCAAATAAAATCGCGGCGGGCCACGCAAAGAAGGGAATTAACTTCCCCGCCAATCCATAAAAGGTTGTCGGTGCCGAATATTTAAACCAGTGTATAGTCAAATCTTACTCCATCGAAATTCGTAAAGCTTGTGCTGTTACCCACGGCGTAAAAACTAATGCCACCAAAAACATTGCCCCCAGCAAGGCCACATGCGGAATGATCGTCATACCTGTGTTCGCGGCCTCAACCGCGCCCGTGCCAAAAATCAACACGGGTATACACAATGGCAACACTAATAACGACACTAAAACGCCACCGCCGCGTAACCCCAAGGTCAGCGCGGCACCTATCGCGCCTATCATGCTCAATATCGGTGTGCCAAGCAATAGCACAACCACTAGTACCCACAAGCTCTGGAATGACATCCCGAACTGCAAACCCAACACCGGAGCGATCAAGACCAAAGGCAAACCGGACAGCATCCAATGCGCAAATATCTTACCCAACACCAGTACAGACAAAGACTGCGGAACCAAAAGCATCTGCTCAAGTGTACCATCCAGATAATCAGCCGAAAACATTCGCGCCAGTGACAGCATCGAGGCCAGCAGTGCGGCAACCCAAACGATGCCCGCAGCCATTTTGCGCAGCATATCAGGCTCTGGCCCCACCCCGAGCGGAAACAAGCTCACCACCATCACGAAAAATACCAACGTCGTCAACACGTCCGCACGGCGGCGCATCGCCAATAACAGATCACGACGGACAACCAAAACCAACAACCCGAGCAAAGACAGTTTTTTCATGACAATGTCAACAGCCTTGTCTCCACACCCGCAACGTGCAAAGGCTGATGCGTGGTAAAAATTGCCATGCCACCTTTAGACAGATGCTCACCGATAAGTTCCTGCATCAAGCCTACTGCCCCTACATCAAGTGCGGTCAATGGCTCATCTAATATCCATAAACGTGCATCTCCGACTAAAAGCCGGCTTAATGCAACTCGGCGGCGCTGGCCTTGGGACAATACCTTAACCGGCAGATGCTCGCGGCGGCTCAGCCCCATTCGGCGCAAGGCGGCAAGCGCCTCTTTCTCATCAACAGAGTAACCGGCCAAACCCGCGCTGATACGCAAATTTTCCAGCGCGTTCAATTCATCTTTGATTGCATTCAAATGACCGAGGTAAATCATCTCGGCCAAATAAGATTCGTCTAACTCGCGCACATCGCGCCCACTCCAGCGAATTTCACCCTCCGCTGGCTGCATAAATCCGCACAAAGTACGCAATAAACTCGTCTTGCCGCTACCATTCTCCCCCTGCACTTGCATCAATTCCCCGGCGCGGAGCGAAAAACTCAAGCCGGAAAATAATTGGTGATCTCCGCGTATGCAAGCAAGATTGCTTATTTCAAGCATGAGTTTAAGAGTATAGCCAGTTATAAAATAGCCGCGAATTATATACGATTGCCACAGCAGATGCGTTGCTTTGCTTGTGAGGTTATAATTATAGTTTGTTGTCGTTTGTAATCAATCTAAGCCGAGGAGAAAATGGGATTTTTGGCAAATAAACACATACTAGTTACCGGTATGATCAGTAACCGGTCAATTGCTTATGGAGTTGCCCAAGCCATGCATCGCGAGGGCGCTACCCTAGCCTTTACCTACCAAGGCGAGCGCGTTAAAGATCGTGTGGTAAGCATGGCCAAGGAATTTGGTAGCGACCTGGTATTTCCCTGCGATGTTGCGTCAGATGCTGAAATTGATCAACTCTTTATTGATCTGGCAAAGCACTGGAATAAATTTGACGGTTTTGTGCATGCTATCGCTTTTGCACCGCGTGAAGCGCTCACGGGTGATTATCTTGACGGGTTTAGCCGTGAAGCATTTCGCATTGCCCACGATATCAGTTCGTACAGTTTTTCTGCTATGGCCAAATCCGCTCTGCCATACCTGAATGATGGCGCATCGCTGTTAACCCTGACTTATATGGGTGCCATAAGGACAATGCCCCACTACAACGTCATGGGCCTTGCCAAAGCCAGCCTCGAAGCCAGTGTGCGTTACTTGGCAATGGATTTGGGACGCAAAGGCTATAGAGTAAACGCAATATCCGCAGGGCCGATAAAAACGCTGGCCGCCGCAGGCATTGGTGACTTCTCCAAACTACTGGCATACAACGCCAAAAACGCCCCACTCAAACGCAATGTCACTATCGAAGAAGTCGGCAATGCAGCGGCTTTTCTGTGCAGTGATTTAGCCAGCGGAATTACCGGTGAAATCACTTATGTGGACGGCGGATTTAATACCACCGCGCTGGGGACGGGAACCACTGAAGTATAGATCCAAAATTTAGCCGGTCTATCCAACGTAAATACGCATTCAAAAAGCCCCGCCAGACAAGCTGGCGGGGCTTTTTGTTACTGGCGTTTGCAGAAAGTAGCCCGGTTACTCTTCATCCGGATCTTTATATTCTTTCGGCAGATGGTGGGCAATACCCTTGTGGCAATCAATACAAGTCAACCCATCGGCTTTAGCCTTCATGTGTTTGTTATACACTGTTTGTTTTTGCACAGTGCCGCTCATGGCATCAAAGTTGTGGCAGTTTTGGCATTCACGCGAACCTGAAGCTTTCATGCGTGCCCATTCGTGGGTTGCCAGCTCCATCCGGTGAGATTCAAACTTTTCTCTGGTATCAACATAGCCTGTGAGCTTACCCCACACTTCCTGGCTGGCTTGAAGCTTGCGCAACATCTTGTGTCCCCAATCTTTGGGCACGTGACAATCTGAGCAGATGGCGCGCACGCCTGTTCGGTTCGTATAGTGGATGGTTGTTTTGTATTCCTGATACACATTGTCGTACATTTCATGACAACCGATGCAGAACTCTAATTTGTTCGTTGCCTCCATGGCGGTATTGAATCCCCCCCAGAAAAGAATACCTACAATAAAACTTATAGCACCAATCCCAAGGACGGAATATTTTGCACTCGGCGTTTTCAAAAAATTCCAAGTGCATTTCAGAATTCCGTGTTTGTCAGGTTTGTTATCCATATTTTTCTCCGTGTTAAGCTAATTTCATACTAGTTGTGGTGTGTCAGGCTGGAAAACTTGGGGCACTTAATTTCAGTGCCCCTCACTTCATTGTTTTACAAAAACTCCGTTAGAAGTTTAGAGCATAGGAAACCGAAACAACGTTAACAGAATAGCTGGGTGCTTGCTGATTCGTCGGCATCATGTTAGCTGGCGCGGAGCCATATTGATAGGTATTGTACATAAAGTCAGTTGCATTCAGCCGCTGAAACAGGTACCCCACCCTAACCTTACTCACGTTATCGATCCTATAAGTACCGGCAAGTTTCAATTGCAGCATATCGCTCTTGATGTCTGGCAATGCGCCACAAGTCATAAACTGGGCAGAACTACAAGTTAAACCACCTGTAGTCACGCCAGCATAGCCTAGCTCAGTATCATAGGATGTTTTATCCAGCGAATAAGTCAAATCACCCGTGAGATCAAGTTTATTATCCATAAACCCGCCTTGCTTGGCACCGACACCAATGGTTAAATCTTTTTCTGTAAGCGTATTACTCCATGTTGCGTTTGCTGGACTGCTAAGTTTGGTAGCAGAAGTTGCAACACCGGTTGTAGTATTTTCATTTGCAGCAGCTAGAGCTTGAAGACTAGTCATGTCTCTTGTCTTGTTTTGCGAGGTCGCATACGCAGAGAATGAACTATGTTCAGTTGCGGCGTAAGTGGCATCCAAGTTCAAACTGTATGACCTGCCATTCTGAACACCATATTCAGAACCGTAGCTGTCCAAATTATAGTTACCTTTGAAACCGAAAGAAAATTTATCGTTCGCCTGCCAGTTGGCTCCTAACTTCAATATATCTTGTCTACGGGAGGCATCCATGTATGACATGAATTGCTGAAACTCGTACCCGGCACCGTATGCGCCACCTGAAGCACCAGTTGTTTGCATGGGATTGTAGAACAAGGGATTAATCTCAGCGACTCGATTCGCGTAGCCTACACCTGCATTAAAGTTCAAATCTTCACTCGCCTTGAGCTTATACGTAGCTGTAATCTTGTTCTCATTGCTATCAGGCACCTCGGCACAAGTCGTTGCTGTAAACGGGCTGACAAACCCCGTTGTTGAAGTTTTAGGAGAAACTAAAGGATAATTCACTCCATCACAAGAACGCTGGATTCCCTCGTAACCATAAGCAAGATTAACCTTTTGATTTTTGTCGATGCGATAGTCTGCATCCAGATCAAACTGGGTCTTTGCGTTGCTCATCGGCGCGTTTACTGTTGTATTTACGTTTGTTGTACCGGTTCCATTCCCTGCATCGCCAATTGTATAAAAGTTATAAGTATTTGACGCTGTCTGATTGTCTCGTTTGTTGTATTTAAAACTCGCACTCAATTGCAAATCCTTCGTCGTCTGATTTGTCAGCTTTGCATTTGCATTCGTCGTAACGACAGCCCCCTGAAGCGAGGTTTGCGGAAGATTCCCCGGAGACATCGCATCTTGTGCGTACGAATCGTTTTGCGTGTTGCGCGCATAAGAAACCCCACCCACCAACTTCGTGGTGGAAGTGAAACCATATCCGCCATTCAGGTTCACCTGATGGAATTCGTTGCTCGGCATTGTGCTGACCATATCCGTTGGTATAGTACCGAGAGTACCTGTCGCTAACGAGGCGGTACTATTAAACGGATTTTGAAACGTTACGTTGTTGTAAGCATCCTGAAAAATAGACCCGTAATAGCTTGCGGTCGCATATCCCTTGTCCCCTGCCCAATTCAGGGCGAGATTGACCGTGTCAGTCGTGTAGTTGGTTGGTGTCATTATGACGAAAGGTGTCTGACCGGCAGCAGTACCAAAACCATTTGCCGGGTCTCCCGACACTCCTTGCAGTTTTGCTCCGGTTTGCTGGAGATGATTCATGTCAAACTTCACATTCCAATTCGAGTCAAAAACAAAGCCCGCGTTGAATTTTGAACTTTCCCGTTGAGAGTAAACCTCCGGGGTATTGAAGTCTCTCAACTGGGCTGGTGTCAGGTCATTTGCACTCGGAGCTGTTGTATAACCGGCAGGCTTGGTAGTTGTACTTATAAAGCCAAAGTTTTGCGGCAAGGTGAAACTATTCCCACCAATAGCTCCCTGAAACGGTGTCTGGTAAGTATTAGTTATGTTGTGACGCAATTCATCATAGCCAAAGCCAAAGTTCCATTTCCCTTGATCGCTTACGTCCAAGCCGAATTCGCGGGAAGTGGTGCCGAGGTCAGTGCCTTTAATTTCAACTCGTTTTGTGCCATCGCCGCCGCGCAAGTCGAAATTACCGATCAGATAAGTGCCTTTTTTATCAAGGCCATTATATTCGCCAAATTTGGCAGAGTTCTGAGGAACATATTCCGCTCCGACTTCAACAGAATTGGTTGGCTTAGTCAAAGCGGTTACTTCGGCATTCGGCACGTCATCTGCACGCGCTACCAGTGGCGCTGCAAACATCACCAATAACGCCCCCTGCACCGCCAGCGTAATAGCCTTGGCAGAAAACATATCACTATTTGTTGCTTTCATTTTTAGCTCCCTTAATCTTAAATAGATAACTAGCGTTGCAATAACGCACCGGCCGGGCTATTTGAACCATGAACCATTGCATGGCAGTTCATGCAACCGCGCCCTGCACCTGCCTGAACACTTGGGAATTGCTGCACAGCGGGGTTAGCCGAGTTAGTGGTTGACCATCCATTTTGGAAGCCTGCCGCTTGTGGGCCATAAGCAGTTGCACTGTTATGTGGGCCATCATGGCATTCTTGGCACAAGAATGACGGACGCGATTTCAGCAACGGTGTAATGTTAGAGCCGTGAGGTGTATGGCAATTGGTGCAATCCTCAGTAGCAGGTTGATGTTCCCACAGGAACGGACCGCGCTTTTCGGCATGGCAGGTGTAGCAAGTTTCAGTCACCGTGTTTTTCTTCAGCAACTTTGGCCCGGCCGATCCGTGTGGATTGTGGCAATCCGAGCAAACCACCTTGCCTGCATCTATCGGGTGTGTTGATATCTTGTGCGTATCGGCACGTTGTTCTTTGTGACAAGTAAAGCAGACCTCGGTTTGTGTCTTTCTATCACGAACCTTGTCGGCTGGGGCATGAATCACGTGGCAGCTATTGCAGGCCATTTCATTTTTCTGATGCTGGCTACCATCCCAGTTAGAGCGGGCAGTTCCTTTGTGGCAGGTTAGACACTGGGCAGCAAGCACTCTGTCGTCGGTTGCCGCATAAGTTCCCTTCTTGAAAATAATGTCCGGTGCTGCGCGCCCACTCACATTAGGATCGCCATGCAAATGTTTCTCACTTTCTCCGTGGCAACTCTGGCAAGTTGGCGTACGGGGATCACCCTTAACGCCGTGCTTGGTTTGATATATGGCCAGAATAGGCGCTGGTTCACTTTCATCATGGCAACGAGTACAGATTGCGTCCTTTTGCAGAGCCTGTTTGGCTGTGCTAAGCGTTCCTCCGCCAATATCCGGCAGCTGATTTGCTGAAGGTAACGGTGTTGTTGCTGACGGTTGAGATTGTGTAGCTGGTTCGACTTGAGCAGGAGATTGGACTTGCGTGGAAGACTGAACTGGTAACGGGGGTTGTGCTTGCGTTGCTGGTTGACTTGCTGAGTTTGGCTGGATTTCCTCAGCCGTCAAAGTTGGCGCGATTCCGACTCCTGCAATGAACGCGCACAACACCATTGTCTTCTGTAATAATCTCATTTTCCACTCCTTTTGTTATTCTTTAAATATTCCTTAGCGAGATCTATTCTCCAGGCGCAACTACTTTACTACTGGGCAAGAATCCAATTCACCAGATTCTTGATCTTGTTAATATCCGTAGTCTTGTCAAACTTGTGGGTTTCAAAATGCCCATCGGAGAGCTTGACGCGGTCTTCACCGGAAGTAATGTGCTTGACCAGCTTGTCTTGCGCACCTGCCTGATCTTTATATTTGTAAGCGATGGCCTGATAGGAAGGCCCCTCCTTTTTCCTGTCGACAGCATGACAGCGCAAGCAGTGATCCGAGCGCGCCAGCTTTTTCGCGGCAACGGCGTCCACCTTCTCTACGACGACATCTTCAGCAAATACCTGTGACGAAAAGACCAGAACAGTTGCTCCAGCCAATAAACTGGCCACAATATTACTACGTGATAGATAGCTCATTTGTTGCTCCCAATATTTCAGCAAGGAATTTTATTTCAGTAAACTAAAGTGACAGTATCCAGTCGATCAAGTTTTTGATTTCTTCCGGAGAGGCTTTTCCCTGAATATTCTTGTGGTCTTCTTCATGACCGTCCGGGAATTTTGCTTTTTCACCCGATGTTACGTGGTGAATTAATTTTGCTTCGGCGTCGGGTTTGCCCTTATATTTTGCTGCTACTTTGTTGTAGGCGGGGCCGTCTTTTTCTTTGGTTTCGCCATGGCATTTAAAACAATTATTTGCTCTGGCCAATGATTTTGCTGCTTCTACATCAACAGCCGCAGTCGCATTAAAAGAAAAAGCAAACAGACCAGCAACAATTCCACTCAATACAACAACTCTGACTTGACTACGCATTTTTATATCTCCTGACAAAATTTAACAAAAATTTTCATAAAATCTACAAGACGTACGCATATTTACACAATTAATTTTCTATTTCTATAAGTAGTATTACGTATCCGCCTTATTTCATAACTAAAGTAATTTTTTTCTTGATGCCTACTTCAACACTTGCTATATTGTCTAGCCTTGAAATTTGAGCGACTTACTTTTCAAACCGTAAAGCGTATATCAATACTCTTCTCGTTCTCTACACTCGTTCTCTACAGCCTACAGCGTTTCAAGCCCAAGTAGCATTATTCGTAAATTCAATAAAGAACAGGCAAACTAGTTAAATCTCAGCTCAACTTTTGTTGCAAAAATACCAACCATATTGCTTCACAGAATAGTAACGATAGTTTGTTGCAAAATTACTAACAGCTATTCGTATCGGAACTCATTTCCCCTAATCACGTCTGTGCTTTAGGTAACAGATGTGGCTTGAGATTGGTTTAAGGATGAATGTAAATAGTCGCCATATCTGCCCAGCGTGGCACGCTGGGCAGATATGGCGTTGTTATGGACTATTGATTAAGAAGCCGTGGAATTACTTTTTGTCGTCTGCCGCAAAAGACTGAATCTTAATGTCGGCATGCGTTTTGGAGTCAGCCAAAAATGACTGCAATAACTCTTCGCCTGTTATTTGGCGAATCTGCTGCAAGTAACGATTGCGTTTGACATCGTCAATCGCGGCCGGGTCTTTTACTGCATCAACACGCACCAAGGCAAAGCCGTTCTGTGCTTGCGGTATACCCACATAAGCAGGCAGCTTGGCAGCATTTACTCGAAAAACGAGTTGCGTCAATTCGCCGTCCAAACCGGCATGTTGTGCGCGAGTAATAGTTTGCACGGGTTGCCAAGTAACTTTCGCTTTTTCACCCTTTTGCAAATGACCCAACAATTCGCCGCCTTGTTTCGCAAGTAAATCCAACGCTTGTTGGTGTTGCAATTTGTTCTGGATAGCGGCCGACACTTCAGCCAAAGGCCGCACACTTGCGGCTTGATACTCTACAACTCGTGCAGACAACAAAGTATTGGGTGCAACTTCCACTGCGCTGGTATTGCGCTTGTTTTTTAATACATCATCCGCAAACACCGCTTGTATCGCCTTGTCTGTCCACACACCACCTGTAGCCGGACCTTTGATCAGCCAGCCAGCCTGCTGTACGGGTACTTTTACCAAATCCGCAGCCGGCTTAAGGCTGTCGCTTTGCTCGTAAACCGTATTGCTAAATTTCTCGGCCAGTTCGGCGAATTTGTCGCTTGCTTTTTGCGTCTTCAGGCGCTGTCCGATAAATCCCTTCACCTCGGCCAGAGACTGAGTCTTGCCTGCTTTAATTGCCGTCAGTTTGATGATATGGAAACCAAAATCAGATTGCACCAAATCGCTCGTTTCGCCCACTTTGAGTTTATACACTGCATCTTCAAAAGGTTTGACCATTGTGCCGCGACCAAACGTGCCCAAATCGCCCCCGTTTGCTGCCGAACCGGGGTCTTGTGAATATTGCTTCGCCAATGCAGCAAAGCTACCCGGCGATTGCTTCACCTTTGCCAATACTTGCTCTGCTTTCTCTTTTGCCGCTTTCTTCTCCGCATCAGAAGCCTGCGCGGAAACTGAAATCAGAATATGGGATGCCTGACGTTGCTCCTGAGTACTAAACTCGGTTTGATGTTCTTCAAAGTATTTTGATATCTCCGCATCATCAACCGCGATTTGCGGCAATAATGCTTCCGAAGAGAATACGACGTACTCAACTTTTGCGCGCTCTGGCGTTTTAAATTCACTCTGATTTTTCTTGTAATAGTCGTCAATGGCAGCCGCATCCACTTTGACTTGTTTTGTGAGCGACTCCAGATCAAACTTGACCAAACTCACGACACGTTGCTGCTCGTTCAAACGAATCAAATTATCAACTACCAAGCTTGAGGCAAACCCGTTTTGAGTATAAGCATCGGTTAACTCGCGTGAGCTTAATTGCTGGCGAACCTTTGCTTCAAATAGTGGCGGTGACAAATTTTGCGCGCTCAATACTGTTTCATATTGCTGCTTGTCGAATTTTCCATCCTTTTGGAAAGCGCCAATTCCGGCAATGACTTCGGCAAGCTGTTCATCCGTCACTGTCAATCCGGTTTTATGTGCCTCTGTCCCCAGCAGATGCTGTGTCACAAGACCTTCCAAAATTTGATGCTTAATTTCGGGCTTATCAAAAATCGTCTGGTCGAACGATGGCCCTGCCATTTCGCGCATTCTTTGTTCTTGTTGGCGTACCGCATTATCAAATTCTTGAGGAGTAACCTTGTCGCCATTTACCGAAGCTAACGACTCCCCGCCACCGGACTTGCGGTAAGAGTCCACCCCCCAAAACGCAAATGGCAAAATGATGAGCAACAATACGAACTGCACAACCCGCTTTTTCTCATGCACGAAATCAAACATAGCGACCTACCTAATTAAAAATAATTTTTTGTATAAAGTACGAAAAAAGGCGAACTCACGTTCACCTTTGTTTAGCGGATAAAATCCACTGACAATAGAGCCACGCAGTATAGCAATTGATTAAAGCAAATGCCACTGCCTGAGAACGCCCATTACAACATAACCACAGATAAATCGCCCGTTACTGCAGCATGAAAGTCTCATATTCAAGCAAATCGAGCTTACGAGAAAGCAAATACATTCCTGTCAACACGGTGATCAATAACGACAAAGCGAAACCGTAGCCATAATAATACGCGCCAAGGTATAGACTCAGGAAAGTCAACAGAATATTTGTAATCAAAAACAACAGACAAAGAAATACGACGATGCGACGTTTATCGAGATAAAAAAAGACATTTAATACCCCGAGCAAAACTACCTGCAGTCCGGCAGCAACAACATCAATATATAACAATGGCAAATAAAGAGTTGAGATACCCAACCAGCCAAGCAATCTTTCACCCAGTACAAAAACCAGAAGTACTGCGATAGCCTGTATTTTGACAATCTCAAACAAACCCTGTCTCACCGTGAATAACATATTGTCGCGCATAGTTTCAATGTGATCGAGTGAGCCACCTTCACGCACGGCGTCGTAAAATTTTTCGTAGTACTCAACAAAGTCTGTTTCTATTCGCACCAAAAAAACCGCCATACCCGGAATGATTGCCAGATAGGCGAGAAAGATCGGAAAGTCGTAAATAAGTGATGCGCGTAATGCCCCGATAATGTTCTGGCTGGTATCCGGATAGAACCAGAAAGTCAATTTGTCCGCCCAAACCGCCAGATTATAAATAAATCCGGCCCAAACCAAGCTGATGTACATTGCTCCCGGGCGCATAAAATCAAAAGCGATGGTCGCATCCTGCAGCGGAAAAGTGCGCAGCGTCAGCGTTACCATGCCGAATAAAAGCACAAAATGACCTATGACGAAGCCAAACAACAAACCTTCCATCCCCTTTGATCTCAATAGCAACGCCCCGAACACTGTCACGGAATAGCCGATTGCGAATAAAACTACGATCTCTTTGTATTGCTTCATACCGGAAAGGAAAATTGTTGCCACCCATATCGCGCACAGAATGACAAAACCTGAAAGCATGAGCAAACGATACGTCATACTCATTCCCGAAAAGAATAAAAATATTGCCAGCAATCCGAAAGCACCGCTGGCGCTTATAACGACCAGCAGCATGCCATTGAAATTCGGCAACACCTGTTTGTCCTGCTTCTTGAACAAGCTGTCGGCAATAAAACGGGTAAAACCCAATTGAATGAAACCCGTCAAGATTAAAGAACTGAGGATAAGATAAGTAACTGACACCTGAAACTGCACAATTGCCACATGCGGAAACACCACGCCAATACTCAAAAAGCCGACGAAGAGAATACCGACGATAGATAGGACCCAAGGACCGGAGCTTATAATGCCGGCATAAGCATAGGCTTGAAACATGCCGAAATAGCTGTCTTTTTCAAGCAGTTTGCGCAGTTCAAAACCTATTCCTGCCATAGCAATACCTCTTCATAAATGGCCCGGTAGCTGGCAAACATTTTTTCCTGAGTGTAGTAAGTCTCTACACGTTTTATCCCTGCCTCGCTTGCTGTTCTCCAGACAGCCTCGTCTGTGATCAATTCCAGCGAAGCTTCCGCCAAAGCTTGCGGATCGGCGATTCCCACAATGCGTCCGGCTGCACCGAATGCCTGATCTTGCGTATCGAGACCGTGTATCAATTGTCGGCATGAACCCACATCGGTACTTACTGCCGGCACTCCGGCAGCAAATCCTTCCAACAAGACCAGCGGCAATCCTTCGCTGATCGAGCTCAGTACAACCAGGCCGACTTTAGGCAACAGTTCCGTCATTTGCTGAAAACCCAAAAATTTTACGTGGCTAGCCAGATCCAAACCGTCTACCAAATCGCGGCATTCATTCACATAATCCGGATCTTCATCTTCCGGTCCTGCAATCCAGCCTTCCGCCTCAGGCATACGATTGACCACGGTGCGCATTGCCCTGATGAAAGTCTTGATGTCTTTTATAGGCACAACCCGGCCTATCAAACACAGGACAGGAGGAGGCAAAGATGGACGCTGGGTTCGCAATGGGGAAAAACGGGCCACGTTTACACCGTTAGGAATGTTACTGGTGCGTTGTGCAGGTGCGCCATCTTCTATTTGACGCAAACGATTTGCTTCAAACAAAGCGACTATATGATCGGCACTATCATAACAACGCGAGCCTAGTGCTTGAAAAAAGCGTATCCAGAGTTGTCTGAAATAGCTGATTTCAGTCGGGTCGCGCTGAAAAACATTACGGTTGTCTTTGACCCATTGCGCCTGAAAAAGATCAATCTTGCGTTCCTTGGTATAAATACCGTGTTCAGATAATATTAACGGTAATCCTGTTTTTTCTTTGAGCAATGCGCCTAGCAATCCGGCATAGCCTGTCGAAACTGTATGAAAAGCGCGTACTGGAATAAAATTCTCGGCAATATCGGCCAGCAGCCAGACTGGGGCATGCATTGAACGTACTGTCCAGAAATAATCCACAAACGAGGGATCTGTACAGTATTTCTGGTATTTCTGTTTTATGAAATCCCAGGCTTCCTCGCTGTACAAAAAAGTTTCCAGACTTGCACCGCCATTGGCAGACATTTCCGGAATTAGCTTGCGAAAAGTCTCCAGTGCATCCGAATTGGTTTCAGCAAATCGAAAACATTCGTGCAGATGCATAATATCTCCGAAAACTGCCGTATCTCCGTGAATCGGGCGCACAGGGGGAGCTGCGTGTTGGTTATGCAAGTAATGGGTTTCAAGATGAACCACATTGTCCGGCAAGCTATATTTTGCATCGCCGTAATCCTCAGCCCTGCTACCGATGAAAATCAAAGCAAAGGTATATTGGGGAAAGCCGCGAATAATCTGGTTAACCCAACTGGATACTCCGCCGGAGACATACGGAAACGTGCCCTCCAGTAACAGTCCGATATCGGCCCGTTGTGCGCGCGGCAACTTCATTTGCTGCTTTCATTTTTTAACATACCCCGGGGGGTACTTGGACTGATCACCCAAAACCGAATCGCATTCTTCATAATCGGGGTGAGCTGATAAACCGATAGACGCGTGAGCAACTGTTGCACCATCGAATAATCACGCCGATGAAATGCAATTTCAACGATGTAAGGCAGGGCACGAGATTCGGGTAATCCGAGTGTCATTGCGAACTCCAATACCTGCCTAGACTCCTCATATTTTTTCGATTCGAGAAGGATACGGCCTTTAAGGAACAACAAGCCTGTATCCTGGTTCGAAAGCGCTAAAGCCGAATCCACATTGAGCAGGGACTGATTTAAAGCATGTGTGCGAAGATCTCCCTGTGCCAAGCCGGCATAAACCATCTCCCAATATAGTTCCGCCAACTGACGGTACCCAACCAAGCGTATTTCTTTGCTCTCAGCCGTGCGCATGTTGACAATTTCATGGTGTATCTGTGCAGTGATCTTTTTTTCGCGACTATCAAGTAAACCGTAAGCAACCAGTCTAATGTCGTCTGACGAGTCACCCAGCATATCTTGCAACAAAGGACTTGAAACCCGTGCAGGGATACCCTGAAGCGCAAGTAACGATTGCAACCGTTGCGAAGTTGGTGTTGAAGAATGGGCCAGACGGGATTTGATTCCTCCCTGACTGAATTTTATTTCAGTTTCTCGTAACGACAGAACAAACTCCGGCATCACCAAACTGGCGAATGGATGCCTTATTTTGGTGCGTCTGCGAAAACCGGAAATAAACACGGCAGCGAACACACTTGGCAAGCCCAATACAGGAATAAAAAATGAAACGTTAAAAAGCAGCAACGTAATCGGCAACCGCGGCTGCCGAAATTTCTCGGCAATTAAATACCACCCCGCCACGGCCAACAGCACGCTTGCCACCGCATGCTGCAGCAGGTATATGAACAATACCCAGTCGCTACTCTCGGTTCTCGATAAATTGTATAGACCGTAAATTTCCAGTAATAACGCCAATGCAATGAAAATAACTTTAATCATTTCTCGCCTCAAGCAGACGCATCAAGGAAGCAGTTGGATCGCTATCCGCCATGTCGACTCTAGTGGAAGTCAACCCACCTTCTCCGAAATCAATGCCCATTGACTCTTTTAACATGGTTTCATTTCGAAGCAGATAGCCCTCTACTGCCGCAGTATTCGCCAAAGGCATCAGATTCGCCAACAAGATACGATCACCAACTTTGAATTGCCACGGGATATCAAGGCCGCGTCGAATGTGCGTAAGTTGAGAGATAGCGCGGCGGCCGTTTTCATCGTTTTGAAATGACAGAACAACAATATGACTATTGATGCCAAATTCACGTTGTAACCGCAACAGTCTTGAAAATTCGGCTGCAAAATCCTCTGGAGCTTCGGGAAAGTGCTCAAAGAATTGACGGGATCCTTCGGCTTCGTTCACGCAATCAGCGTAGTAACCCAGCATCACCGAAAGCATTTGCAAATTTTCCTCGTTGAGCGAAAGGAAAGGCATTCGATCAATCGCCAGCACTCCCAGTTGTTTTTTGTCACTGGTCAGAATGGGTGCTATAACCAGAAAAGGTGATGGCAATTCCGAATCGGCCAGGTCATCAATCAGCAAGTGGGACAATGTGCGGTGTTCCAACGCATATATCAATAGTGGATCATTCGACTTTAATTCGGGTGGAGAACCGATTTCACTGGTCCGCAAGTAGCCTTCCTCAGCGGAAAAAACAAAGATTGCGGAGGACTCTAGTTGACAGTACTGCGTCAATAATTGGAGCAAGGAATAAGATGCGGGCAATTTCGAATCACCCTGAGCTGCAGTCAATTTTCGCATTCCGCCCAATGCATCGCGCAGGGTCACAGGTTTGGTCAAAATTTCCTGTTCCATACGATCGTGCGACAGCCGGAGCAACAAATGCCGCAGAGTGATTCTGCTCAACCGTTCGTCAAGGTAATGTTTGGTTTCTTCAGCGCGTCTCAAACGAATACCCCAAGCAGCGCTAAATTCTCCGCAAAGCAATACAAGAATCGAACCACCCAAAAAAAACTGTTCCGGGAATCTTTCATGATTTCCGGACAAATAATCCATCAACAACCAAACGGAAGTCAAAATAAGTGAGGAAACAATTCCCGGTGCCACACCGTAACGCAACGCAATTAATATCGGGGCCGTCCATATCCATGGAAACTCACCACCTATCTGAAACACATTATTTCGCTGAAAAAAGAATCCCAGTGAGATAGCGCATAGAGTGATCACCACGGTTTCCAGCCACATCAGCCGGTGGTGAAGCACTGGCGCTAACACATCAGGTAAACGCGCCGATATTTTGTCGATCACACTCCTTATGTTCACTTGGTGTTCACTTGATAGATGCGCCTGATAACATATCTTTGATCAATTTCTGGGCGACAGCACTTAAAGCCTCGCGGCTCCATCCGCTCCTGCTTCCGACTGCACTCCACACCACACTGTCTCCGTTCTTTAAATCGATTATTTGCAGGGTCAAGCCGACAGCAGGTTCTCCGTCAACACCGACTTTGTAATGCCACTCATCCACCGCCCCTGTTACCGCGTAACGCACATCTTGTTCCCGCGACCAAATTATTGCCTCGTTCACAGCTTTGAGCTCGGCTGGCTCGAACAGAGTGTCCTGATTCAGTGTTGGCGGATAGTGTCTCAGGTTGCTTATCCCTTGAGTTCGCAACAACACCTCTATGATTGACTCGGCACGTAATCCGGCCTGTGGCACGTCGGTATGATTTAAGATGGGCAACAATACCCACTTCTCATTGCGATCCAGCGGCTTCAAGTTGGATTGATTATCCAGCACCGCGCAGGAACTGAGTCCCAGCAAGCCCAGCAAGATGGCAAGTTTGAAAATCTTCATTTTTTATCCCCGGAGTTTGTTCAACTCAAAATCTAACATCAGTAAAAATATCGGTAGTTCAATTTGATTTCACGGCTAAGGCCATTCACAATATTTGTGCCGCCAACCTCCTGGCTCATTGTAATGGAAAGTTGGTCATGGCCTAACGCCGAACCGGCAAAATCAAGTTGTGCATTATAACCTTGTCCGCTCAAACTATTATTAGTGGTGCAATAGTCCAGATGGGGGCGCCAGGCATGTGTATAGACCAGACGATTATTTTCCCCTGCACTCAAACACAGCCCGACAAGATTCGAATTTTCCGGTAACGCTATAGCGGGCGATGGTTCACTGTCAAACCCGCTATATACCCCCATTAAACGCACGCTCAAGTCGGGATATTCAGTACGAATTAAATGCCCCAATTCCCAGGATACATGATTCCCACTCCCCAGATACTCCCCGGCTTGAGTGTAGTAGCGGGCCCAACCCGGTTGAATCTGTATGTACTCGCGATTGCTTAAGCGATAGAGAAACCCTGTTGTAAACTGGTCACGCATACCGAATACCAACAAATCAGTGGATTCGCTGGCGGCCGCATTTAACTCCACCCCGAGTTGAATATTCAGGCGCGGAAAAATATTAATGCCATGAATCAAATGAGACTCGGTCGTTGCAGCATACTCATCCCTGTGGCGAAGAGCAAACTCAGTATCACCTAAACTGCTACTGTGCTTCAAAACAATGCCGGCAACCTTCTCAGTTTGTGGAACACTACCAAAATCAGGGGTAGTATCGTTTGTCTGGTACGTATTCCAGAATTCGGCAGCCATACGCGTGTGGCTGGTAACCGGTGCCTCAATCAGCGCACTTTGAATGATGCGGTGCAAACTGCCGAGTTGAATTTCACTCATTGAATAGTTGACAAAACTGGCATCAGCCAAAAGATCTTCGCTCAGGCGCTGGTAGCCTTCATTATTCCCTGGATCATCCGTTAATCCTTCAAATACGATGGATTCTGCATACCGTCTCTGATCGACTAAATTTGCAGCATCATGTCGTGCCAACATTGGGAGAGCATCGGCTTGTCCGGCAAGTAAACTATCAATAATTTCAGTATCGTTTTCAGCTTCGGCGACAGCAATTTCCGCCCATATAGGTCGATTCAGAGTCTGCCCATAACGCCGCCACAACCATGATTTAGCATTCGAAGATTGCTCCTTGGAGAGCGCCCACCCCAGTACTAATTCATTTGTCATGCGGTCAGCAACAACATCGTGTTCCAGCAAGCGGTCTTGACGTAATACCGACCCAACTAATGACAATCCGGGATCATCGGGAAAATTCAACAGTGCTAAGCGTGCGGCTACCAGCATATCTTGAGAGTACGGAAGTTTGATCTGCTCACCTGATAGTTTTTCCCGTAGTTGCGACCACGCGTACCGGCGAACACGTGTTGCCAAACCAGTTTGCCGACTTTGCTCAAGCGCATCGGCATAATTCACGAGCCAGAGAAAGTCCGATCCTTCTTGTTTGAGTTGCCGAGTGTAAAAGACAACCGCGTGCGACGGCTGACCCAGCACTAGATATGCAGATGCCAATACTCCCCAATACCCGGGATTCTCATGATCGCCCCGCGCCACGATCCATACAATCATTTCGCGCAAAGTCTTTTCATCATGAACATCGATCAGAAACCAAAGCAGCGCATTTGTCGTATTAATATCGTTAGGCGCAATGCTCGCAGCACGCTGATAATCCGAGCGCGCCGCCGGAATATTTCCGATCGCCTTAAAATACTGTGCCCGTATCAGATAAAAACGCGAACTGCCGGAGAGGTCGACTTTGTGGTCAGCCGCCAATTCGTCAAATAGGTGTTTTTGCGCCCGAAGGTCGCCTATGGCCGCGTATATTTCCAGTGCCTGAAAAATCATGTCACGATCCCCGAAGCGCCGGTAAGCCAATTCCGCCAAGGCTGCTTTTTCATCCTGCTTTGAGTCACCCAGCAAATATATCAGGCGGCTAAAATCTTCCCTGGCCAGCTTCCCGACTTCCTGCAAATGACGATAATCTTTCTTTGCATCTTCATCCTCTTGCAATTGCCAGGCAAGGTCTGCCAATACTTTCCAATAAGCGGCATCTTTTTCATCTGCTTTGCCAATATTAGCCTGCAGCAAATCGTAGGCTTTACGGTAATCGCCTTTTCTCAAATAAAGATTGGCAATTTTCAATAACCAGTTTGATTGTGTATCATGCCTTTCGAGCAGATGAAAATACAACTTACCGGCAAGCTCATCATCCCCGTTTCTTTCTGCCATACGCGCGGCGATTTCAAGCAAAACCGGTAGTTTATCGGTAGCGTAACGGTCTTCAAAAAACTTGATTCCTTCGCGTTGACGTCCCGACTGTTCGAACAAGTCGCCCAAATTATTCCATTGTTTTTCATCCAGTCGCTGCTTTCCCGCTACTCGTTTCCATGCGTCAATCAATGCATCGTAATCATTCAGGGACGGAGCCAGTCTTAATATATTCAACAAAGCATCCTGCCTCCCGCGATGACGCAGCAGCCAACGCCACTCGCGTAATGCCACCTCCTGCTTACCGTTCCATTCGGCAACCTGGGCCAAGCGTTGGTGCCATATATTTACTTCGGGAACCTGCTCTACGGCCGCTTTTGCAACGCGAAATGCCTCAACCAGATTGTGGTTTTCAAGAAATACATTGAAGGCAAGCTCATAGTTTTTCTGGTCATAAGGCGTTATACCTCCCGAAGCCGCTGGCGTATCCTCCGACGCGGCATCGGCATCCGCGATTCCGATCAAGCTCAAGTCATTCTGTTGAATCCAGGCAAAGACCTGGTCCAACCAGGAAAGATGCAGCAAAAGTTTGGCGTAACGTACGGCGTGCTGCAGATCACCTGCTGCGCGCGCGGCTTGTATCAAGGCGTAGAGTGTTTCTGAATCATCTGCCAGATTATCCAAATGCTGGTCGCTTGCCTTCATCGCCTGAGAAAATAAATTCCCTGCCATAAGGGCATTAATGCCCGCCAACATATATTCGCGCTGCCTGGACAGCAAGTTTTCTTTGTGCCGAGCAATGAAATACAAATGCGCTGCAAGCTCATAATTACCATCATTAAGTACGTTTCCCGCTGTCTCTGCAAACCAACTCGACGATTGCATCGGGGATGATTCGTAAATTGTCCGGTAAAATATTGCGGAAATTTTCTTCTCGTGCAAGTCATCCGCTTGTTGGGCCAGATACACTTGCGTTAAGATAGGCCACGATTGGCCGACTAAGTTATTAAAATCTGTGATGCGCCGTGCCTTCAACTCCGCTTGCGGAAGCGAGTGAGGTTGACTGTTTAGAAATTTATTGGTCAGCAATTTGTACTCGATCAAGACGCCTTTCGAATGCCATTCCGGATCTTTGCTCAATAAAACCGGTTCGATGAGCGCTGAAATATCATCATATTTTTTCATTTGTATCTTGTGTTCTGCAAGTAAAACCCGCAACTCAAGATTGCCCGGATCGGCGTTCAGCAAATTTATCAAATAATTGACCGTCAATGTATCACCGAGTTTCTGTCGCGTTGCCTGGCGTAATAATTCTTGTTTTGGAAAAGTCATCACCAGCGGAATAAGCACGACCAAAGCGAAGCCCGCCAATGTCCAGAAAGACATCAGGTGCGGGCGGTCAATACCCTGCTTACCGCGGGCAGTGAATTCGTAGTTCGTCGATGACATGGTTTTTCATTGAAAAAAGACTAATGCCGTTATCTCTGGAGTCTGCTTTAATCAACAGGCCATCAGCATGTACCGAGCAGTGTACGTTCATGGCTAAAGCGAACTTCAACGGGACCTGGCCTCGCAATCCCACTCTAAGTGACTTACCCTCTTTCGTAGCAGCAGGCTTCAAACGTGTAATGCGCGCATTGGCAGAAACGACATAGGGCGATGTAGTGACAGACTTGCTGAAACGAATAACGGCCTCATTATCGTCCACATGCAGATATTGGCTTTCGCCATTACGGTTGAATCCGGCCAGAGCCCCATCCTCATCGATTACCGGTTGCCCGAGCATCAATGGTGCACGTAATTCATGCAGATTTTGAGTTCCGCGAACCAGCCAGCCATCATGTGTCCGAGCTATTACCATGCTGTTGAAATCAAGCACCTTGTGGACATAGTCGGAAACATTCACCGGTGTTGTTTCCTGATTCATCGCCCAGTTAAATACCTTATCGAGAGCCTTGAGAGAGGCTGGTTTGCTGGCTGAATAAGTGTGAAAATAAATATCAATTGGCTTTAACCGATATGGCGTATCAGTTAATTCGAAAGTCTCGATGACCCGCTCAAAGCCATAGTATGGCCCCAGCCAATTGTTGGTATAGACATTCTCGTTTTGGTTCGGGGCATACACCTGAAAATATTTTTTCTTGGGAACGCCCAGCGGTGAAACCAGCGTCAAAGTAGGATAGCCACGCGTGATCATTGTTTCCCCGCCATTCATGCTCGTAACTCCGCTACGATCAGCCAACTCAAGCGCATCACTTCCGATATTACAATCGCCGGTCCAAAGAAAAGTCACTACATTTTTGCCGAGCGGTGCCAATCTTGACTGTATATAGGCGATCGAACCCGTGATTTCTCTGTTCAGATCGAAAGTATAATTCGGCAACACAAGGTGATAGCCTTCATCCTCCGGATTGCTTTCTGCCTTTCTCCACAGGAAGGGATGTGATAAAGAATGGCTTGCGATTTCGACTTGGGGGAGCGCGAAAATTTCCCGTGAGATTTTTTCAAGATCTGCCGAAAGTAAAGGGTAGAGGCCGTTCGGGGCAACTTCCCCCTGAATCACAGACATTGTTACCGGCAACTGATATTTTTTCAGTATCTTATTTTTCAATATTTCAGCCGCATAGGGTGAACCTGAAAACTCTGCCTTGCTGGCAAAGCCATCTCCATCCATATGCACCATCAACATACGCTTCCCGCTTTCGGTGGTCACATCCGGCACCGGCATTTCCGGCAGCTTTAGTGCAAGGCGCAAGAACTCAACCGGATTAATCACCCAACGCAAATTTCTGCCTGTGTCCTTGGGTTTTGCGTCAAGCGCAATATTAGGCAGTTCGACTAACACATGCGGATTGAGGGCGTAACCTCCCCATGAAGTCAGTGCCACAGTTTCTTGCGTGTCACCATGATCATTGTCCAGCGTAAGCAACGGTTTCGCACCCGGCACATGCAAAGGGAAAAAAGCGGACCGGTCAAATATGGGTTGTGTTTCGAAACCAATTAAAGAATCACGTTGGGCAATATGCAAACGGGTGTGGTTTTCAACATCCAATGTAAATTGCATACCCAACTGCTTTGCATCGCCATTCGTAAATAAGAATGCGGCTTCCCCCATTATAACAACCGGCACGCCATCCGCAATTTGCTGCTTGAGCCATGTCCCCAGAGCCGCGCCTTCCCTGCCTGCCGCGATATCCAGCCAAACCACAATGCCTGCATAACGCCCCCTCAGCGGAAAACCGGGTAAGGGTTGGCGCGCATCCAAATACTCGGCTGAATAGCCCAAGTAGTTTAGCGGCATTGTGCCGTAATGCAGGGCACTGGTATTTATCAGGTCATACTCGGTATTTGCAGTGTTATGAACCATCAATACTTTGCGCGGCATTACTTCTATTTCTCCGACACCCAACATGTTTAATTGCGGGTTCGTCACCCAGGGAATGAATCCCATTTCGCGTATTTTTGCTGCCGTTTCACGCGCGAGATCACGCTTGTCCGGCGCTACGTAGTCAATCACCAAGACTGGTAAGCCATATTCTTGTCTAACACGTTTTAGTTGCCCCTTCAGCCATTCACTGTCTTTGCTGGGGACAGGACTATACATTCTTTGCGTTGGATCCCAACCCTGAAGTAATGATTCGGCAGCTACTGCGTAAACATCCTGATGAACTTTGGGCAGTATCTCGAAGCCACGATTAAAGATCAACTTGGCTTGAGGGTAACGATTCTTCAACTCGTGAATTACCGATACCATTCCCGCTTCCTGACTAGACTTGTCGGCATCGGATATTGCATAGCGTTGGTAGGAATCAAGTGTATCTACAAAGAAACCTCGATAGCCTGCATCCCACAGAGGCTTGATAACATGATCTACAAAAAATACCGGCCACTCTGGTCGCGATTGGTCAAGCACAATGCCTCCCCAATCAGTGTTCTTTCCCAATTTCCACACATCTGGAATGTCTTTTAAATAAGCACGTTCAGGAGAAACTTCCCCGAGAGAAACATATGCAAACAATCCAGTTTTATCGTTAGCAAACAATTTGGGGTCTGGCACATGCAGTGGCTCCACCACCACCACATCGAAAGCATGTAATTCATCCCACGGAGGATTGGCTCCATAGAACATGGCTATGCTCGGCTGAGTTGCAAACACCAAAGAAGATGTCAGCATTAGGGCAAGAAAAATCCACAATCGTTTCATCAATGGGCAGGCTCTGAAACTCGAACAGTTAGGTTAATACTTGGCTGATGCATTTGCCAGCTTGATCTGCTACCAGAGTTTCACACAGGTATACGACCACCACTTCAAAATTAGCATGTGCTGGCATCTTCATGATATTTCCCGCAAAGAAATTGTCCTGCATGCTGACTTGAGTTTCTTCACTCAATCGAGATTTCCTCAAACTATTATTTTACTTCGCCAATCCCTTATGTAGTGCAAAAGAAAAGGGGACTACAACAATAAAGTTGAGTCCCCTTCTAGTATCCCCGCCCGCTTGAAATGTCTTTCTAAACACTTTAAGTCAGTCGGTTATACGCGTTTGGCGGAGTGGACGGGACTCGAACC
>Ga0182030_10002478_pt1 | contig 39143 bp, 32 predicted proteins | sample 812S3MmetaG_FD_121299 | JGI IMG/M metagenome (GOLD analysis project Ga0182030, IMG submission 121299) | Permafrost microbial communities from Stordalen Mire, Sweden - 812S3M metaG (Illumina Assembly) | ecosystem: Environmental > Terrestrial > Soil > Wetlands > Permafrost | place: Sweden...
AGCCTCACCGAAACGGTTTATGCGCTGGGTCTCGGGGCGGCCGTGGTGGGGGTGACGGATTTTACGGATGACCCGCCGGACGCGAAGACCAAACCGAGCGTGGGTGGCTTGGACGACGCCTCACTCGAAAAAATCGTTTCGCTTCATCCTGACTTGGTCCTGGCCCTGGGTGTAATCAACCGGGAAGAGACTGTTGATGGGCTGGAACATGTGGGCATACCGGTCTATGTGGTGGATCCCCAGGGCTTGCAGGGGATCGTGGCATCGATCCAACACGTGGGCGACGCGCTCAATCGAAGCAGCGACGCGGCGAGGTTGTTAAAGCGGCTGGAAGAACAACGGCTGGCCGTAGCCGCTCGCGTGGGGAAGCTGGCGCGACCTAAGGTTCTGGTCGTTATCTGGTATGACCCGGTGATCACGGCCGGCAGCAAATCGTTCATTACCGATGTTATTTCGGCTGCCGGAGCGCAGTCTATTACCGGCGATATACCTCAGGCATGGCCCCAAATCAGTCTGGAGGATGTGCTGCGCCGGTCACCTGACTTCGTCCTGCTGGTGCGAGGCGCCCATGGGGGAATTACGCGGGAAGAACTCGAGGCTCACGCCGGATGGGACCAGCTCCAGGCGGTCCGGGACAACCACGTGATTTACATGGGCGAGCGGCTCTTTCGTCCGAGCCCTGTAGTTTTTGATGCGTTGGTGCAGCTTGCGAAAGCGCTTCATCCCGAAGCTTTTTAACCCAGGAGAGATAACCCATGAAGGTGAGTATTGAACGCGCCGGGGCCACGGCCAAAAAGAAAAAAGGGCTGATTATCGTCAACACCGGAAACGGCAAGGGGAAGACCACGGCGGCTTTGGGGGTCGCCCTACGCGCCTGCGGTTACGGGATGAAGGTGAGCATGCTTCAGTTCTTCAAAGGAAAATGGAAGTACGGAGAGCTGCGGAGCGCTCCGAAATTAGGGACGTTCGAAATCCGCCCGATGGGACACGGTTTCACGTGGGAAAGCAAGGATATTGAAGTTGACAAGCGCATGGTTCGGGAGGCCTGGAAGGCGGCCAGCGCGGAGATTCTGTCGGGAAAGTATGATTTGGTCATTCTGGATGAAATCAACTACGCGCTCAGCTATGGCTTCTTGCCTGTGGAAGATGTGGTGGACTTTTTGAAGAAGAAACCCCCCATGCTTCACGTGATCCTGACCGGGCGCGACGCCAAGCCCGAGGTCATCGAAATCGCTGACCTGGTTACGGAAATGCGCGATATCAAGCATCCTTTTAAAGAGGGTATTGTGGCGCAAAAAGGGATCGAGTTTTAGTTTGAAGGGAAAGATCGCTGAAAACTCATGGTGAGATGTACGGGAAGCGCGGTGAAAATCCGCCACTGCCCCGCAACTGTAAGCGACGGTAGGAGCCTGTTATAAGCCACTGCCAGCATGGGTGGGAAGGCACAGGCAATTGGGAGTGCGTCGCGAGTCAGGAGACCGGTCTTGCCGGCGTTTGTCAGAGTCCACTCTTTCGAGGGAAAAGGAGGACATCATGCGTAAGTTGAAATCCCGCTCCATCACTCCAATTCTGCTAATGACATTCCTTATTGCCGTTTTTGGTTCCATCGCATGGGCCAGTGCAACAGGGACGGTAGGAGGAAAGGTTGTCGATCCGCTCGGGGCGGTCGTCCCCAAAGCCGACGTAACCTTGCTCCAGGACGGCAAAACCGTCAGCGCTACGAAGACGGACCAGGAAGGAAACTTTGCCTTCTCTCCGATTGACGTTGGCCAATACCTCGTCCGAGTCGAAGCACCAGGATTTGCAAGTCAGGAGAGTCAGCCCGTGCATCTTGCCCCAGCCCGAACGGTCAGCATCGAAGTGACCCTTCAGGTAGGCACGCTGCGGCAGCAAATCGTGGTATCGGACACTGGCAGCGATTTGCCGGAATCGCAGGTGGGCGCCTCGGTGACCGTTATTGATCAATCAGAATTGGACGCCTTTAACAAACTGGATCTGCTCGACGTGCTCCGCCAAGTGCCCGGCCTCGCCGTCGTGCAAACCGGCGAACGAGGCGGCACAACTTCGGTATTCGCCCGTGGCGGCACCAGTGATTTCAATAAGGTGCTGATCGACGGAATCCCCGCCAACGACATTGGGGGAGCGTTCGAGTTCGCCAACCTTTCGGCCAGCGGTGCGAACCAGGTGGAGGTCTACCGCGGCGCCAACAGTGTTCTGTACGGAGCCGACGCGCTGGGAAGCGTGATTCAAGTCACGACTCGCCGAGGCTCTTCTACGATTCCGGAGTTCACCTACTCGGCAGACGGTGGAAATTTTTACACTTTGCGCCAGGACGCTTCGCTGGGGGGTGTTTTTCACCAATTCGATTACTTCGCGGAGTTCATGGACCTCGAAACTCAAAACAGCCTTCCCAATAGCTCTTTTCATAACGGGACTTTTTCCGGGAACCTTGGATGGCAGGCGAACCAACGCACTGACGTTCGTTTCACCCTTCGCCATACAGCCACCGGCTTGGGTGTTTCCAACGCGCTGGCTCTTTACGGCATCCCGGACGATGCCTTCCAAAGGGAGCAAGACACCTATATGGGAATCAAGGTGCAGAACCAGACCACGTCACAGTGGCGGAATTCACTCCAACTGACTTCCACCCAGCTTCGGTACAACTACGATGAACCGGAGCCGGCGGGAATACCCGATGAAAACGGAGATTATCTCGGGGACCCGGTCACCCTCTGCGGCGCCAATGGGTACTGCTCGAGTGGCACGGCGATTCTCGACTATGGAGGAGGCGTCTACCCGAACCTCTTCAATTCCCATACCGCCGAACAGTCGCTCTACGCTCTAACCAATTACGACATCAAACCGGACCTCAGCGCGAGCGCCGGCTTTCGCTACGATCACGAGAGCGGCTATACCAACTCCGCCGGTACTCTGTCTCCAACCAGCCGGAACAACTATGAGTATTTCACGGAAGCTCATGGCAGCCTTGGCCACCGGGCCTTTGCCACGGCGGGAGTGGGGCTGGAAGATTATGCCGTCTATGGGTTCGCGGCCACGCCCCGGGTTTCATTCGCATACTATGCGCGCCGGCCGTCCTCCGGCTCGTTCTTCGACGGCACGAAGCTGCGATTCAATTTCGGCACGGGGATTGACGAGCCCAGCATCCTCAATCAAGGGTCGTCGCTCTTCAATCTCCTCTCCACGCTGCCGAACGGGTCGGCGCTGATTTCGCAGTACCATGTTTCGCCCATAGGGCCGGAGAGAAGCAGGGACTTCGATTGGGGAGTCGAGCAGTTGCTGTGGGGGGGACGAACCCGCCTCGGGATCACTGGTTTTCGCGAAAGCTTTTTTAACTTGATAGCTTTCGTGGAAAGCAGCCTGCTTCCGGAACTCGGCGTCCCGGATGCGGTTGCCGCTGCGGTGCCCCTCGGAGCTGCCGTCAACTCGGACTCCTATCGCAGTCTGGGAGCCGAGGTGGAATTGGAGGCGAAACTCCGCGATGATTTACGGCTACTGGCGGAGTACACCTACACTGACGCCGTGGTAACCCAGTCGTTTGCCAGCAGCGCCCAGGCGCCGTCTTATAATCCAGCTTTCCCCAACATTCCGATCGGGGCCTATACTCCTCTCATCGGTGGCCGGCCTTTCGGAGTGCCACGGAATTCCGGAAGCATGGCGCTCATCTATTCCAAGCGACGATTCGGTATGTCCGCCACAGGTTATTTCGTTAGCCGGTCCGATGACAGCACCTTTCTTACGGATGAGTATTATGGCAACACGCTGCTTTTGCCCAACCGGAATCTGCTCGACGCTTATCAACTTATCGATTGGAGCGGCTGGTTTGAGGCTCACCGCGGCGTAACCCTCTACACCAGCATTGGAAACGTCCTGGATGAACATTATCAAGGAGCCTTCGGATACCCCGCCCTACCCTTCAACTTCCGCGCCGGGATCAAACTAACCATCGGCGGGGAGGGATGGAAGCGGAAGTGACGACTTGATAGGGAAAACTCCCCTCCTGATTCAGGAGGGGTGGCGCGCCGAGCGCCGGGGTGGTTATCTTGCGAAGCCGAAAGCGTAAGGCCGCAATCAGCACCGCCCCTAAATCCCCTCCTCATCTAAGGAAGGGAGCATTTTCGTAATAGCCTGAGGTAGGGCTGCATTTCTCCCAACTTTGACGGGACTTTGGGGCTAAATGCCACCCTCAGCCAAGGAGCCGTCGCCGAAAACCAGAGATATGTCAAAGCACACCAACCTGTCGGCTTGGTCTTCCACCCTTCGGTTCCGCGCCGGTGTGGGGCTGCTCGTCGTGCTTGTTGCCGTAAGTGTTGTGTTGGCGTCCGGCATTGGCGCTGTGCACGTTCCCTCCACGGAGATTATTTGCATGCTTCTCAACCGCACGGGTTTTGTCCACTTGCACCAAACATGGCCGCAAAGTGACGAAATCATCATTCTCCAGATCCGCTTGCCGCGGGTTCTGGCGGCGGCGTTGGTGGGAGCGGCACTCTCCGTGGCAGGAGTTCTTTTTCAGGGACTTTTCCGGAATCCCCTGGCGGATCCGTATGTGATTGGCACTTCCGGCGGCGCCGCCTTCGGAGCCAGCCTGGGAATAGTCCTCTTTTCCCATTTCTCGATTCTCGGCTTCGGGGCCATTCCGACGCTGGCATTTCTCGGGGCCTTGGGAACCATGGTGCTGGTATTCCGTTTATCCCGCGTGGGGGGGCGCACCCCGGTGGTGACGCTGTTGCTGATAGGATTCGCCGTTAGCGTGATTCTTGGCTACAGTGTCTCCTTCCTGCTCATTGTAAATGAGCGATTCGAGCTGAACACGCGCCTGATTTACGCATGGCTACTGGGTGGAATTTGGATTGAACACTGGAGCCAGCTTGGACTCATCGCCCTCATCGTTGCCGCCGCCACTGCGGGTGCGTTCATGCTGCCGAGGAGTTTGAATGCTCTCGCGCTCGGAGAGGAAGGCGCCGCCCATCTGGGCATCGCGGTGGAACGCCAGAAGGCCGCCGTGATCGTGGTTGGATCGCTTCTCACCGCCGCGGCAGTTTCGGCGGGTGGCATCATCGGATTTGTGGGGCTCATCGTGCCCCACTTTATGCGCCTGCTGTTTGGGCCCAACCACGTCCGATTGCTCCCCCTGGCGGCTCTCAGCGGGGCGGCGTTCCTGGTGTTAGCCGACCTGCTCGCCCGGGTCGTAATGCCTCCGAATGAGGTGCCAGTGGGCATTCTAACCGCTCTCGTGGGCGGCCCGGCATTCCTGCTCCTTTTGCGCCGGACCAAGCGCGAGTATAGGTTTTAAGCATGGCAACTATTTGCGTTTCTCAAGTGCGCTTCGATTACGACGGCCAGCCGATCCTCACGGACATCTCCCTGGACATCTGCGCGGGGGAGCGGATCGCTATCCTCGGCCCCAATGGCGTAGGAAAAACAACGCTATTGAAGCTCTTGAGCGGCGCACGGTGTCCAAGCAGCGGTTCTATTCTCCTTGACGGACGCAAACTTCACACTGTGCCTCGTTCAGAGCTGGCCCGCAAGATTGCCGTCGTGCCCCAGGATTTGGCGATCCCGTTCGCATTCACGGCGCGAGAAATCGTTGAGCTTGGACGCACACCGCATCTAGGCTTGCTGCGAGGTTTCCGGTCGGAAGACCGCCGGGCGGTGGAACAAGCGATGCAGTTGACCGATACCACCAAGCTTGGCGGTCGGGTCATCAACGAACTGAGTGGCGGCGAGCGCCAGCGGGTCATCATCGCCATGGCGCTCGCCCAGGAACCAGAAATCCTGCTGCTGGACGAACCGACGCACTTGCTCGACATCACCCGGCAGGCTGAAATCCTGGATTTGATCACCGAGCTGAACCGCCGCCGGGGGCTCACGGTTGTGGCCGCCATCCATGATTTGAATCTGGCCGGGCGGTACTTTAATCGCCTGGTTATCCTGCATCGCGGGGCCGTGCTGGCGGAGGGTACACCGGAAGCGGTGCTCCGCGCTAACATTGTGGAAGAGGCTTATGGCGGGCATGTAGAAATTGTGCAATCTGGTAACGGCCGACCTCCCATCGTCCTCCCAGTGTCCCGATTTCACGACCGCGGGAAAGGGCAATGAGGCATGGGTGAGGGGAGCGGTAATCTGAATAGGGTCCCCCTTCCTATTGCGGGAGTGAAATTGATTTTAATTTACCACCCTGGCCCCCATGGGGGAGAGGGTGGACCGCAACCGGCGCTTTCTCCAGCCGGCGCGGGCCGGGTGAGGGGGTTGCATCCAGGCGTGGTGAAAAATCCGGGTTAGTCGGTCATCCTTTTCGCCAAGAAAAGTATTTTCAAAAGGAAACGAACATGCGAATTCTTTCCCTTCTTCCCAGCGCGACTGAGATCGTTTATGCATTGGGCCTCGGGGACAATCTGGTGGGGGTCTCCCATGAGTGCGATTATCCCCCTGAAGTTATGACCAAACCCGTGATCTCAACCGGCGATCTTTCCTCCACGCTAGGCAGCGCGGAGATCCACGGCGCGGTCAGCGCGCATCGTCATCCGACCCACAGCTTGTACCGTATCGATGAACAATTGCTTCGGCAGATCGATCCTGAAGTTATCCTCACGCAGGAACTTTGCAGCGTTTGCGCGATTCCCGTTGCCCAGGTTCGGGAGGCGGCAAGGATTTTGGCGGGCCCTTGCCGCATTGTTTCTCTCGAACCGAACAATCTACGCCAGATTCTCGACAACATTTTGACCGTCGGTGAGGTGACGGGACAAGAAGAGCGGGCACGAGCCGTGACGCGCTCACTCCAGGAACGGATCGCTCACGTCACTTCCGTAGCCTCATCCGTCACTTCGCGCCCGCGGGTGTTCTGCATGGAATGGATGGATCCGCCCATGGCGGGGGGCCACTGGGTACCGGAAATGATACGTCTTGCAGGTGGGACCGACGGCTTGGGCAAGGAAGGCGCACCCTCGACCGTCATTCGGTGGGAGCAAGTGGTTGAATACGACCCCGAAGTCCTGGTGGTTATGCCTTGCGGTTACAAGATCGAGCGAACCTCCAGTGAAATGGACCGCACCTCAAACCGCGCGGGCTGGTACAACTTTCCTGCCGTGCGTAGCGGGCGCGTGTACATCGTAGATAGTCCGTCATACTTCAGCCGGCCGGGACCTCGCATCATTACCGGACTCGAAATACTGGCGGAGATCATTCATCCCGAGCTATTCTCCGGACTCATTCCTCCCGGGGCGGCAGTGAAGCTCGATTGGAGCCCTGAGACACCGATCCACGCGCAGCGCATGTCGCAACGATTCTTTCCGTTGGGTTAGCGCGGATTTCTTACCACGAATCTGGAAGGGCGGGGCTTTAGCCCCGCCGTTACAACGCGTTTGTGATTATTTTTGTGTCCCGCGCCCCTCACAGCATGCGGCTGCAAGCTGTGAGGGGCGCGGGACAAATAGAGGGTGGGGCCGCGATTTCGGCGGGGCTAAAGCCCCGCCCTTCCGGCAGCCCCCGTTCAAGCGTGGTGAGAAATGCCGATTAGCAGGGCTTGGCCCCGGCAGGGCCAAGCGTGGGTAGCCGCAGGTTTTAACCTGCGGACAGCAGGGCGCCGACCTCACCAACCCCAACGGGATTGACTCTGCAAATGTCCGGCCCCTCCAGGGCCGGGGCCATTTTTCGCTTTCCCTATCCGTAGGTTTCACCTACGGCTACGCGCGATGTCCCGCTTCGCGGGAATCGAGCGCATCATAAAAGCTAGCCAGAGGAGACCAGAGAGATGTCCGGACGCGCGATCATGATTCAGGGAACGGGTTCATACGTAGGGAAGAGCGTTGTGACGGCGGCCCTCTGCCGATACTTCCGGCAGGAGGGGCTTCGAGTGGCTCCTTTTAAGGCGCAGAACATGTCCAACAACTCATTTGTCACCACGGAAGGCGGCGAGATCGGCCGGTCCACGGCGTTCCAAGCCCAGGCCTGCGGGATCGAACCGCACGTGGATATGAATCCGATCCTGCTCAAGCCCAGCACCGAAATCGGCGCGCAAGTCGTGGTCTTGGGAAAAGCCGTCAAGGTGATGAGCGCGCGTGAGTATCACCAGTATCAGCCTCACCTGCTGGGGGTCATTCGGGAATCTTTCCAGAGGCTTTTGCAGGAGCACGACGTCGTGGTTATCGAAGGGGCCGGTAGCCCTGCCGAAGTCAATCTGCGGCCGTTCGACATCGTCAATATGGCGACGGCCCGCATGGCCTCTGCCCCGGTCATCCTGGTGGGCGACATTAATCTCGGCGGCGTGTTCGCCTGGTTGGTAGGAACCCTCGAGTTACTCACCGTCGAGGAGCGTGCGCTGGTCAAGGCATTCATCATTAACAAATTCCGGGGGGATATCTCGCTCTTGTACGACGGTCTGGAGTTTCTCGAAAACAAAACAGGCAAAAAAGTTCTGGGAGTCTTGCCTTGGGTCAAGGATCTTGCAGTGGCGGAAGAAGATGGCCTTCCCGATTCAAAATGGAAGGGGCCTTGGGTTCAAGACCCCACCAAGCTCCAGATCCAGGTCATACTTCTGCCGCATATTTCGAACTCCACGGACTTTGAAAGCCTCGAACTCGAGCCCGACGTGGGCCTGCGCTACCTGGTGGAGGCGCCGCAGCCTGGCGAACCGCTTCCCGACCTGCTCATTATCCCGGGGTCCAAAAGCACTATGGCTGACCTTGCCTACCTGCGATCCTCCGGGCTGGCGGATTATATCCGTCATTGCCACGAATCCGGGGCTTCCGTCGTGGGAATCTGCGGTGGATATCAAATGCTAGGCCGGGAGTTGCTCGACCCCGGGGGGGTTGAGTCGAGTACGCGCTCGATGGAAGGTCTGGGCCTCCTCGAGAGCACAACCACCTTTGAGCCTGAAAAGACCACAATCCAGGTGCGTGCCAGAAGCCTTGATCGTGAGGAAGAGATCATCGGCTACGAGATTCACATGGGGCAAACGCAATGCGCCCAGCCCACCCAGCCTCGATTCAGGATCACCAGCGAATGCGGAGAGGCCACGGACCGCTTTGATGGGGCGGTGTCAGCCGACGGCTCCGTGTGGGGAACGTACTTGCACGGAGTGTTTGACGCCCCGGCTTTCCGTCGCCGTATCCTTAATGATCTGCGCACGCGTCGAAACTGGGCGCCACTTCCCCCTGGCAGCAATATACCAGCAGCCAAGGCGCTCGATTCTCTGGCCACGCTGATTCGCGAGCATGTTAATTTGGCGATGCTTGAGCAAATATTGAACGGATCGTTGTAGTTTTTACGAAGTGGCGGCGTTAGACTACTGGTCCCTTGCAGCGGCACCAGCCGTCGATGAGGGAAGCTTGGAAAAGGGGAGGTACGCTTATGCGTTCACATATATTTGCAGCACTTCTTATGTTGGCGGTCATTGCGCCAGCATGGCGGGTCAGCGCATCCGCGAGCCCGGAGGGCGACGATGCCTTCCGGGGCAGATGGGATATCACCGCGACGGGTACGAAATCAGGGCTGCCGAGGAACTGTTGGCTGGAGTTGAGGCGCGACGAGGGAGTGCTCAAAGGGCGCTTCAATGCCGGCGGGGGCGCGGTCTTCGATCTTCCCCAGGTTACGATCCAAAATGGCGAGCTAACATTCCAATACCCACAAGGAGAATCACCGGATCAAACCCAGCAGGTATGGAAAGCGACCGTGAAGGGCGCTCGCCTGCAAGGAACGGCGCTCGTCAGTGGCCAGACACTTTCCTGGAGCGGCGTGCGCGGACCGGTTTGGCCTGCGACTCCGCCGGTGAGAAAGCCCGGCAAGCCGATCGACCTGTTCAACGGCAAGGACGTGTCCGGCTGGCTTTGCCAAGACCCACATCATCCGATGGGCTGGTTTGTTAAAGATGGCATTCTGATGAACGAGGGAAAGGACGCCTGCAACATCTATACCCGGCAAAAGTTCACCGATTTCAAGCTCGATGTCGAATTCAACGTGGATCCGCAAAGCAATAGCGGGGTCTATCTCCGTGGCCGGTATGAGATCCAGATACTGGACGGCTATGACCGCCCGATGGATGTCCATAGCCAAGGGGCTCTCTACGGGTTCATCGTTCCTTCCGCCAAAGCTGACAAGCCCGCGGGAGAGTGGCAAACGTATGAAATAACCCTAATCGCCAACCACGTGACGGTGATCCTGAACGGAACCAAAATTATCAACAATGCTGAGGTGCCGGGGATAACAGGTGGCGCACTCGACGCCAAGGAGAAAGAACCTGGCCCGATTATGCTCCAGGGGGATCACGGCAAGGTGCAGTTCCGGAAAGTGCGGCTTACCCCGCTGATTTAGTGCACACAATTATACTTGCAGCCCTCGACCCGTAGTCCGGAAAGGACGGTTCTATGGTTTCGATTTCCCGGCGTAATCTTTTGGCTTCATTACTGGTTTTGCCCGCCGCCTTGCACGGCGCGGACGAAGGCACATCACTCTTCAATGGGCGCTCACTTGACGGCTGGAAAGCCGTAGGGCACCGTCACTCCTTCCGGGTTGAAGACGGAAAAATCGTGGCGGACGGACCCCGCGCGTACCTTTTCTACACCGGCCGCGGCGGGAACGCAAATTTCAAGAACTTCGAGCTGAAGGTGGATGTGCTGACGCGCCCGGGGGCGTGTTCCGGCATCCACTTCCACACTCCGTTTCAATTGGACGGCCCGCTCAAGACCGGCTTCAAGGTACAAATCAACAACGCCTATGCCGGCGAGGGTGATGAGCGCGACCGCCGCAAGACCGGCTCGCTCTATGGCATCCGCGACATTTACAAGGCCATGGTCAATGACGACGAGTGGTTCCAGGTGCGTGTTCAGGTGCGTGACAAACAAGTGCAGATTTGGCTGAACGGCACACCGATTGCCGATTACATCGAGCCTGCCCAGACGGCGGATTCCACTGTAGCAACGCTCGGTCACGGCGCCTTCGCGCTGGAATGCTGCGGCGGTGTACCCAAGGTCTCTTTCCGCAATCTGGTGGTAAAGCCCTTGCCCGACGACCTGCGGACGCCGCCCGAGCAACTGCCGCAGGTGGATGATGTTTACCGCCAGTTGCTGCAAATGAACCAGGAAGGCTATCCCGTGGTGGACTACCACACTCACCTGAAGGGCGGACTGACCCTGGAGCAGGCGCTGGCCAACTCGCGCCGCCTGGGGATCATGTATGGAATCGCCGTCAACGGCGGGCTGAAATTCCCCATCACCACTGATGCCGGCGTACTGGATTTTCTGGCCGGTATGAAGGGCACACCCGCTTTCATCGGGTTGCAAGGGGAAGGCCGCGAGTGGGTGACCCTGTTTTCCCGGGAAGCAATTGCCAAGTTTGATTACATTTTCACCGACTGCATGACCTTCACAGATGACCAAGGCGTGCGCAGGCGTATGTGGATTCCCGAAGAGGTAGGGGAGATTCGCGACCCCGAGCAATTCATGGAAATGTTCGTCAGCCGCATCCTCGGCATCCTCAATCACGAGCCCATCGACATTCACGCCAATCCCACTTTCTTGCCAGACGTCCTTGCGCATGAATACGATCGCCTGTGGACTCCGGAACGGATGCAGAGGGTGATTGAAGCCGCCAAGGCAAACGACGTGGCGATTGAGATCAACAACCGCTACCGGATTCCCAGCGCGGCGTTCATCCAACGCGCAAAAAGCGCAGGGGTGAAGTTCTCCTTTGGCACCAACAACAGCGATCCCAACTTAGGAAGGATTGAGTACGCATTGGCGATGGTCAAACAGTGCGGCCTCACCTGGCAGGACATCTTCATGCCTAAGCCGGACGGCCAAAAGGCGGCGCAGAGGCATAAGGCGGTTTGAATTTCAGGACAAAGGGGATGCACCACCAAGACACCAGGGCACCAGGAAAGGCAGAAATTGGGAACAACAGAGCCGAAAACCATCAAATTTCATCGTTTTTCCTTGGTGCCTTTGTGCCTTGGTGGTGATCTATATTTGTTGAATTAGGATGAGAACATGGGTTTGTTTAGACCAAAATCGAAAAAGCTAAGCGCCGCGAAGAAGCTGGAAGGTGTGGTGCAATTCCCCGGGGATAAATCCATTTCTCACCGCTATGCCATGCTGGCAGCCATTGCCGCCGGGGAGAGCGAAATCCATTTCTTTTCCTCGAGTGCGGATTGCCAGTCCACGCTCAACTGCCTGAAGTCGCTGGGCGTCAAGATTGAGCGCAAAGACAATGTGGTGAAGATCGCCGGCGTGGGCCTGGACGGCCTGCGCGCGCCGTCAGGGCCGCTTGACGCGGGAAATTCCGGGTCAACCATCCGGATGCTTTCCGGGATCCTCGCGGGGCAGCCGTTTCGCTCCGTGCTGGGGGGTGACGCATCGCTCTCTCGCCGCCCCATGAAGCGCGTCGCCGATCCGCTCACCCTCATGGGTGCGCGCATCAAGACCGCCGGCGGGGGCTGCCCACCGATCGAGATTGAAGGCGGCAAGCTTACTCCCATTCGCTATGAGATGCCGGTGGCCAGCGCTCAGGTGAAATCCGCCATCCTGTTGGCGGGCCTGTTTGCCGAGGGCGAGACGGCGGTGGTGGAAAAGCTTCCCACACGCGACCACACGGAAATTGCCCTGGAGCAGATGGGAGCGGATATCGGCCGCCACCAACGCACCATCGCCGTGCGCGGCCGCGCGCGCTTGGAAGGGAAAAAACTTTACGTTCCCGGCGACATCTCTTCCGCGGCATTTTTCGTCGTGGCCGGGCTCTTGGCGCCGCATTCCAACCTGATGCTGCACAACGTGGGCCTGAACCCCACGCGCACGGCGCTGCTCGACCTGCTGGTTCCCATGGGAGGGCGCGTCAAGGTGGTGAACCTCGAAATCCTCAATGGGGAACTGCTCGGCGACCTGCACGTCGATTCCAGCCGACTCACGGGCGGTGAGATTCCGGAAGAACTGGTGCCGGGCCTGATCGACGAGTTGCCCGTGCTTTCCGTATTGGGAACGCAAACCGAACAGGGATTAACTTTCCGGGGCGCTGCGGAACTGCGCGTGAAAGAAAGCGACCGCCTGGCGGCCGTGGCGGAAAACCTGCGCCGGATGGGGGCCGAGGTGGAGGAATTCCCCGATGGGCTGCGCGTGGCCGGACGCCAGAAACTGCGCGGCGCGGAAATCGATCCGCACGCCGATCACCGGATTGCCATGGCCTTCGCCGTCGCCGCCCTGGTGGCAGAAGGCACCACCGTCATCAAAGACAGTTCCTGCGTGGATATTTCCTTTCCGGATTTCTTCCAGACGCTTCAGCGTGTGGGGGGTTGAACTTGCATACGCAACTTGGTGTGCATGACGCAGGAGTCGGGGAGCCACGGTCAGTGCTGGTCTGACCGTGACTACCGCTCACAACAACGTTCTCAGAAAGCCGAAATAAGCCTCACCAGTGCGGCAATTTTCATCAGACCGTCACAGGATGGAGTGCTACCGGCGCGCCGCACATGCGCAACTGGCGCGTAGGGATGCTGCGGGTGATTCCACGTCGTCCGCGCTTTGCCGGCGGGCTCAGGCGGCTCCGGGGGGATGGGCGGTGCGGCGGGGTGTGAACCCGTGCGCAAAATGCGGATGGCGCCGTAGTCGGTATTGATGCGGATCGTGGGCCCACCTTTGCCGAAACTTCCGGAAACGGAAGGCGTGTCGCCTTCCTTTACCGCTTTCAAGCCAGGTCCGGAAAAATCGCACTCCACTTCACCGTGACGCGAGGAGGCTTCGATTTGAAAATTCGAGCTGGGTGGGAGGGTCAGTTCCACGGCGCCGTTTTTCGATTCCACCTGGATATCGTGGGTAGGCGGCGTGGAAGTTTGCAGCGTGATTTGGCCATCGCTGTCGGTGATGTGTACGGTGTGTTTGAAGTCGTTGACAGTGATATCCTTCTGGCGGGTAGTCACTTCCAGGGGGCCATCGATGCCATTCACTTCCAGGGAGCCCACCTCCATGTCCAGGTGCCCGGAGAGCTTTTGCGCGGTCATCACAGTTCGTAATGATTCGTAGCGCAACGATTGGGCGACATTGCGAAACTGGAGGGCGCCGCTGAACTCGCCGTGAAGAGTGACCGTGTCGGAGACATCGGCGATTTCGATATCCTCACCGCGACCGTCGAGTTCCACGCTGCCTTTCAGCCCACGTACTGTCGTGGAGCCGCCGAATTTGTGGATTTTAACCAACCCCTGGACATTCGACGCCTGCACATCACCCTTGTGCGTGGCCAGCGTCTGGTCGCCGTTCAAGCCGTCCACCGTGATGTCACCGCTCTCGGTGTCGATTTCACAGGACGTCGCTTTGGGGACGCGCAGGTTCATGTCGATCGTAATACGGCGGCCCTCATCAGCAAGGGATTGCCGGTTGGAGCGCAACACGTAATGTCCCGCTTCCTCCACCATCTCCAACTTCAGACTGTCTGACATTTTCTTGGCCGCACCCTCGTCCTCGGCACGGATGGTTTTCTTAGCCATCACGTCAATGGCGGATTGGTCGGCGCCCCGAATTTCCAGGTCGCCGCGCTGGCCTTCCAACACCAGGTGCGGCGTCCCGCCAACCGACTGCGAGAAAGTCTGGTTGTAGGTGTAGGAATTCAGAAAGAGGTTGGAAATTTCATTGTCGTCAATATGCCATCCCCACTGTTGCCAGGGGTGCAGGACCACCCGCGAGATGATCGAGCCCAGCACCAGAATCAGGACCAGCATCACCACTTCACTGCCGGAAAAAAGGGGGGGCGGGATGGTGTCCGGATGGGCCTGCGCCTGAATGTAATCGATGAGCTTCGAAAGTCCCCAAAAGATGATGAGGATGGGCCAGAACTTGGCGATCAGTTGCCAGGGATGGATGGAGGAATCGAAGTTCTGCCAAAGAAAAATGACTCCAACGCCAACCAAGGTCAGCGCCCAAAAAATTGATCCACGACGATAGGTGTAGACCCTCATGTTTACCTCACGCCAGGAAAAGCCGAAGCTCGAAAATCGAAATTCGAAACTCGCAAGCTAGGCCTCGATTTTCGAGTCTCGAATTTCGAGTTCCGCCTCTGCCCGCAACCCGATTTCCCGACTGCCTGGTGCCTGCTGCCTTCAGCGTACTCCCTACTATCCACTGCCTTCCGCTTGCCGCCTACTGCCTTCTGCCTTCCGCTTTCTATTCTCAGACCCTCGGCCCCTCGGGAGGGCGTGGCGGCCGGGTTACGTCCAGCAACTTTAAGACTCCAATCACCACCAGGAGCGCCGGCCAGGTTTTGTTGATTCCCCAACCGGGCACAAGTTGGTCCACGAGAAACATTATTCCCAGCACGATGAGGAGGACGGGAAACATGAGTCCGCCTCGAAAGTGCGCCGGTGATGGAGGTGTTGCTCCCATAGTTTTTTTCCTGATGCTTCCAGGTCGCGAGCCGCGTTAGCTCCCTTGCTTTATACGCTCAAGTTCCAATTCCAGTTCCCGCATTTTGCGTTGGTGGTCCATCTCCTCCAGGTGGAGCTTCTGATGGACTTCAATTTCCTTGTCGCGAATGCCGACCATTTGGGTGATGGCCACGATCAGCACCACCATGGCGAAAACCCCTAGAGGAATGAAGAATGGTGACATGGGTAATGACCTCTCTTCCCGCCGGCGCGGGCGCACCCTGGTTACGAGGCTTGGCCGGTGGAAGAACGCCCTTTGGTTTTTTCCAGCTCGATTTCGAGTTCCTTCATCTTCTGGAGGGGTTCCATTTCCTTGGCGCGCAATTCTTCGTGGGTTCGCAATTCCTTTTCGCGAAACTTGAACCAAGTGGTAATGGCCACCACCGCGATGATCATCACCCACAGGCCGTTGCCGCTCAAAAAGGTCATAAAATCGTGCATCGTCCCCCCATTTTTGTGCCGCCTCCAGTTGGGGCTTTAGGAATTTTTCTGCTTGGCCTTTTCCAGATCTACTTCCAGTTCCTTCATCTTGCGCTGGTGCTCCATTTCCCGCAGCCGCAGGTCCTGGTGGAACTGGAGCTCCTTCATCCGCGTTTTGTGCCAGAAGACAATGGCGACAATCCCCAGCACCATCAGCATCCCAGCGATGGGGATGAGTTCATCAGGAATTACCATTTCACGCCTCCAACTGCCATACCGTGTTCGAATCGACCAGCGCCCGTGTACATCCATGGCGCCGTGGAAGGGCGCCGCCGCGCTCAGCTTGCTGCTTTCCCGGTGGGCTGCAACGCCTTGGCTTTTTCCAGCTCCACTTCCAACTCTTTCATCTTGCGCTGGTGCTCCATTTCCCGAACCCGCAGGTCCTGGTGGAACTGTAGCTCTTTGTCGCGCGCCTTAAACCAATGGACGATTCCTACGATGGCCACAACCATCACCGGACCGGCAATCAGTGCCACAATGGGAATCCACAAGGGATTGATATCCATGTTCATAAGTCTCCTCGGGCTGCGGCATGCGGGTGGCGCCGGGCTTTGGCTTCAACCGGTCTTGGTTGCTCGCGCCTTTTCCAGTTCCAACTTGGCCTTCTCCAGGTCCAGTTCTTTCATCTTTCGCTCGTGTTCCATTTCCTGCGTGCGGAGTTGTTGATGCGCCTCCAACTCTTTCTCGCGCATCTTTTTCATGGAACTGATGGCCACAATGATGATTACCATCACAAACGCGCCCAGGGGAACAAAAATGGGACTTAGGTGCATGACTATCCTCCCGGTGGTTCGAACGTCACGATTGAACTTGCCGCTTCCTTTACCGCGGGCTGCGGGGGCTTTGCGGCGGGGTGGCGTTGCCACGGTCTGCCTTTGCTACCGTCACATTTCGCCGGTTTGCTCCCTTCACCAACCAGATGATTCCGATGGCAATCAGTAGGACAGGGAACAAGTGGGGCAGCAAGGCAAGGGAGCCTCCCAATAGTCCCAATACGATTCCCACCAAACCACCGACCGCGCCGACCACGATGCCCACGGCTGCGCCGATAAGCCCCACGATGATTCCGATGGCTGCCATGATTGCTCTCCTTCGCAATACCGTTTAGTGCAGGCGCCAGGTGCTGGGTTCCAGGTGCTGAGGACCGGAGCTTGCTGCGCGGCTCTGGTTTTCTCCCCAGCCCCTAGTCCCCAGAACCCAGCCCCCAGCATTACAGCCCCTTGGCCCCTGGAATATTGCTGGGTCCCTCCGCTGGCTTCTCCGGCTCGGACGGGAAGGTTGGAGGTTGAGGTTTGGGCCCACCCAGCCGCCGTTGCAACAGCAGGAAGCCGGCCACAATCAGCAGGACGGGCCAGAACTTGCCGATCTGGTTGATCACCGGCACGCCGAGGTTGTCCAGCAGGAAGAGAACGCCGAGTCCGATCAGCAATGCGGCCCCGATTGGCGCATTCAATTTGATTTCGCTCAAACCAAACCACTCGGGCACGGGCTTGCCCGTACACTTCGCCTTGGCGGTCTGAAAGGAGTCAATCACCATATAGCAGTAGAACGCCGCAGCGCCCCAACCGAAAATGGCATCCAGGCCGCCGTGGACGCGGTCACTCATGGCGATGAGGGATCCAAAGATCAGGACCTGCATGATAGCCTTGGTGATTTGGCCGTTGTAAATAGCCCCCACACCGGGAATAAATCCCAGGGCCAGGGCCACACCGGGACTCGGACCGCCCCCGACTCCCCCCCAGGGTGGAAGTGGGCTACTCAAGCGAGTGGTAAGGCAACTTTCACAGTAAACCATCCCGCCTACGTCGCGTTTGCAATCGCTACAGAGTGAGCGTCCGCATTGCCCGCAATAAGCGGAGGCGTCGTTAAGAGGGTGATTGGCGCATTTCATTGGATTGGACTCCTTCCCGCCCCGGGGGAGCCGGTTCGGTTCCCAGCCGCTGGGAAAACCTGTTCGCTCTTGCTAGCCGCCACGACCCATGCGCCTCCGATGGAGGCCACCGTTTGATCAGACGGCGTGCCCTGCGAGGAACCGCCTCCGGGCGCCGCGGGTTTGGGAGTTTCTTCCTCTTGACCCTGCGTCGGCCCGCTCAGTTGCCGGAAGCGCGATTCAATCTCGTAAACCACACGCAGGTCGTAATAAAACTTTTCCGCGCGCGCGTACATCAGATGCCCTTGGCGGTTGGCCCGGCCAACCCAGGTGCGGGGATTTAGGTCTTCAAATCGCAAACTTCTGAGGTTCAGGCCGGCGGCGTTGACGATAATCGAAAAGGTGAATACCGTCATGGCGATCGGGTATGCCACTCGAGGTTGCAACACCGGCCGGACATATGCGGCGATCCGATCGAGCCAAGTGGGATTGCGTCTACCGATGGTGGCCAGTAGGATTTTGGAAACAAGCCAGGGCTTGGGTTCCAAATCTTCCGCCGCCCGACATAACTCCAGCGCATGGCGCACGTCCCCGATCAGTTCACGGCAGGGAGCACATCCGGCCACATGTGCTTCCAACGCCGCCCGGAGGGAGGAATCCAGGAGTCCTTCCAGGTAATCGCTGGCGAGGGTTTCAATTTCCAAGTGCGTCATGATTCGCTTCCCGCATCTGCGGGGCCTCTCATACCTTCCATACGCTTTAGGACTCGCGCAAGTTCCAATCGGCCGCGATTTATTCGTGACTTAACCGTGCCCTGGGGGACCCCCAGCACCTGGGAGATTTCCACATAGTCCAGGTCATGCAGGTCACGCAGGACTACGGCCTCCCGCAAATCCGGCGAAAGCCGGTCCAAACCCCGTTGGAGTTGCTCTTTCCGCTCCCGGGCCTCCACCTGGCCGGCGGGGCCTGTCCCGGGGCTAGGCTTTTCCTCGATCATCTCCAAGTCATCTTCGATGGATCCCGTCATCCGGTCCCTTTTGGTGCGCCGGTAGTGGTCCACCAAGTGGTTGCGTGCCACCCGGTGCAACCAGGTGGAAAACGACCCCTGCGCGGCGTCAAAGCTCCGCAGGGTTTGGAAGATCTTGATGAAGACTTCTTGCGTCAGATCTTCCGCTTCCTCGACCCTTCCCGTGAAGCGGTAGCATAAATTATATATTTTTCGGGTGTAGACCCTGAGTAGGCCTTCCCATGCGGAGTTTTCGCCGGCGAGGCACCGTTGAAGCAACTCCAAGTCTTGGTCCACTACACCGCACCTCAGCCGGGGGGAAAGCTTTTCTGGCTCCGAACCATACTCCGCAGCAAAGCGCTCCAAAGAGCCGGCGGCATTGTAACAGAAGGAAGCCCCACACGTAGCATCTCTGTGACTTCCGTGCTCAGCACAGCCTCAACCCAGGTCACGGAGATACTCTGTGTGCTCCGTGTTGAAGCTTGAAAAGCACGGAGAGCCACCTTTGGGTTGCGGCTCGGCCGCGATGTAAACCCCCTCAAGCAAAGTTCTTAAACTGGCACTCTGACGGTTACCGGCCTCACGCCGGCGGGGAAGGGTAACTACCAAAAACGCATTGGATTTGCGCCATCAGTGGGCAAGTTACAGTGGATTTGCCCAAGCCTTTAGGGTATAGTTTATGCACCACAGGGTGTACGTACCATAACAGGTTGGGGGAAATCAGCTTGCGAACTCGGCTGCTTTTTACTCTTGGCATTTTAGCTTCCTTGGTTTGGTTTTTCAACACCACCAAGACCGCCTCGGTGACACCACCGCAGGCCGCGGTGAAGCCGGTTGATTTTAACCGCGATGTTCGTTCCATCTTGTCGGACACCTGCTTCAAGTGTCACGGCCCGGATGAAAAACAGCGCATGGCGAACCTGCGTCTGGACGATACGGAAGGCTTGTTCGTTGACCGCGGCGGCTATCGCATCATCGTTCCCGGCAATGCTGCCCAGAGCAAGCTCTACCAAAAGATCAGCTCCACGGATGACTCCGTCCGCATGCCGCCGAGTTACTCCGGAAGGACGCTTACCGCAAAGCAGATTGAGCTGATCAAGGAGTGGATCGACCAGGGGGCAAAATGGGAAATGCTCTGGTCCTTTGTTCCCCCCAAGCGCCCTCCCGTGCCGGAGGTGAAGGAAAAGGCGTGGCCGCGGAATCCCATCGACAACTTTGTTCTGGCGCGCCTTGAATCGGAAGGGCTGAAGCCGTCGCCCGAAGCGGACAAAGCCACCCTTCTGCGCCGGGTTTATTTCGACCTGACGGGCTTGCCGCCCACGCCCGCGGAGATCGACGCCTTCGCTGCCGACCGTTCTCCCGACGCTTATGAGAACCGCGTGGACCAACTCCTGGCTTCCCCACATTACGGCGAGCGTATGGCGATGCCTTGGCTCGATATGGCGCGGTACTCGGATACGCACGGCTACCACATTGACTCCTTGCGCGACATGTGGGTGTGGCGCGACTGGTTGATTAAGTCTTTCAATCAGAATATGCCGTACGATGAGTTCACCATCGAGCAAATCGCCGGTGATCTGATGCCCAATGCGACCGAGAACCAGAAGATCGCGTCAGGCTTCAACCGCAATCACATGATCACCCTTGAGGGGGGGGCCATCCCTGAGGAGTATCACGTGGAATACGTGGTCGATCGCGTCAGCACCACATCCACGGCCTTTCTCGGCCTCACCATGGGGTGTGCGCGCTGCCACGATCACAAATTCGACCCCATCACGCAGAAGGACTTTTACCGCTTCTTTGCCTTCTTCAATACGGTTCCGGAGCGCGGCCTGGATGGCTTCACGGGCAACGCCGTGCCAGTTCTGCCCATGCCATCGCACTCGCAGCAACAACAGCAGGACGAACTGAAGGCCAAAATCACGGCCACGGTTGCCGCCCTGCCGGAAAAGGATATTCTGGCCCAGCGCAACGAATGGCAAAAGACGGCGCTCGCTTCCATTCCTGAGCCCGCTCGCGATGGGTTGGTTGCGTACTACCCCCTTGATAGCGACCTGAAGGACGCCTCTGACTCGCATCTTGACGGCAAGTCGGTGCGAGGCGAGGTGGTTTACGACGAGGCCGCAGTTTCCAAGGGCGCGGAGTTCAGCCCCGAAACGCAAGTCTCATTCGGTAATGCCGGCGATTTTGAGCGCGGCAAACCCTTTTCCCTCTCCTTCTGGGCGCGGCCCTCCGGTGTGATGCCAGTGGAAGTCATCGAAAGGCGCGCTGCCGGGGACCATTGGCAAGGCTGGGAAATTTCTGACGACACGCCGGGCTACTCCGGGTGGCAGAAGCGCGTTGCGCACATCATCATCCGATTGGCTCACCGTTGGCCTGATGACGCGATCGCGGTCCAGACCAAAGATCAAATCAAGCTCGACGCTTTGCACGACTATCTGGTGGAATACGACGGCTCCGGGAAGGCCGCGGGTATTCAGTTTTACGTGGATGGCAAGCGGGTTCCAACCACCGTTCTGAAAGATCAACTGATTGGCAACTTCCGCACCGATGCCCCCCTCGAAGTTGGCGACAAGAATGTGGGAACGGCCGCCGAGGCCACCATCGACGACCTGCGCATCTACAATCGCAAGCTCAGCGATTCCGAGGCGGATTATCTCGCCACTCACCTGCCGGCGCGCGCCCTCCTGATCAATCTCGACGGTCGGCCGGCCCCGGAGATCGCCTCGCTTCAGCCCGAAAAACCGCCTGAGGACGTTCAAATCGGCTCAGAAGAAAAAATGGGAACCCAGGAAGGCAAAGAGAAAGCTCTGGAAAAGGACCGTCAGACCCGCCTGACCGAATATTTCCTTAAGTACGGTGCACCGGAAAAGGAACGCCAGCTCTACGCCCAAATGAAAGATCTACGGAGCAAGGAAGACAAGCTGGACGACGACATTCCCTCGGTCATGGTCATGGCCGAAATGAAGAATCCGCGCGACACGTTTGTTCTGGGCCGCGGCCAGTATGACAACCCGAAGGACAAAGTCACGGCGGGTGTGCCGGCTTTTCTACCCCCCATGGCGCCAGGCTTGCCGACAAACCGGCTGGGCCTGGCGAAGTGGATCGTGAACCCTGCCAATCCCCTCACGGCGCGTGTGGCGGTGAATCACTACTGGCAGGAATACTTCGGTACCGGCATTGTCAAGACATCGGAAGACTTTGGCTCGCAGGGTGAGCAGCCCAGCAATCCCCTGCTTCTCGATTGGCTGGCCACAGAATTCGTGGGCGCGGGATGGAACGTCAAGGCCATGCAGCGGCTCATCGTGACCTCGGCCACCTACCGGCAGTCGTCGCGCGTGACGCCGGAACTGGCGGAGCGCGACCCGGAAAACCGCCTGCTGGCGCGCGGCCCGCGATTCCGCCTGCCGGCGGAGTTGGTCCGCGACAATGCCCTCGCGGTCAGCGGCCTGCTCGACAATCGCATCGGCGGCCCCAGCGTCTACCCTTATCAGCCCAAGGGCCTGTGGGAAGAGATGGCTTTCGGCGGAGGATTCAGCGGGCAGACCTACGTGGAGTCACCCGGCAGGGATCTCTACCGGCGCAGCATGTACACCGTTTGGAAACGTACTGTGCCGCCCGCCGCGCTCGTCACCTTTGACGCGCCTGACCGGGAAAAGTGCACGGCGCGCCGTTCCGTGACCAACACACCGCTCCAGGCACTGGTACTTTTGAATGATCCGACTTACGTAGAGGCCGCCCGCTTTCTCGCCGCGCGCATGTTGACCGAGGGCGGCAGCACGGCAACGAGGCGAATCGACTTTGCTTTCCGGCAGGCAACGGGGCGAAGTCCCGATCCCCAGGAACGCGCGGTACTCTTGCAGGCGGCGCAGGAAGCGCTTGCCGATTATCGCCTGCACACCGGCGAGGCCGCGGCATTGATTACCGTCGGCGCCTCCAGGAGCAACCCCAAGCTCAACCCGACTGAACTCGCGGCCTGGACCACCGTGGCCAGCATGATCTTGAATCTCGACGAAACGATTACGAAACAATGACGCTGACCGCTCACAGCCGATAGTAACCGTGGGCTGTGAACTGTCGGCTGTCAGCTCTCGCGATAGAACGTTGGACGGAGAATGAACTATGATGGACCCCAAAAAGACTACCGGACATGACCTTGCGCTTTCCATGACCAGGCGCCATTTCTTCCGCCGGAGCACAGCGGGCCTTGCCTTGGGCATCCCGGCGCTCGCGTCGCTGCTGGCGCAGGATGGCCTTGCCGCGGCTGACGGCATTGACCCCAAGACAGGGGGCTTATTGGGCATGCCCAATTTCCCAGCCAAAGCCAAGCGGATCATCTATCTGCACCAGTCCGGCGCTCCGTCGCAAATCGACTTGTTTGACTACAAGCCGAACCTGGCCAAGTGGAAGGGCAAAGACCTGCCGGATTCCATCCGCATGGGCCAGCGCATCACCGGCATGACTTCCGGCCAATCGACCCTGCCGGTGGCGCCCTCCATCTTCAACTTCGCCCCGGCGGGAAATTCCGGCGCGATGCTGAGCGAACTGCTGCCGCACCACGCGAAGATTGTGGACGATGTGGCGATCATTAAGACGGTCTATACTGACGCGATTAATCACGATCCGGCAATTACTTTTATTCAGACAGGCTTCCAACAACCGGGCCGCCCCAGCATGGGGGCGTGGGTCAGCTACGGTCTGGGGAGCGAAAATCAAAACCTGCCTGCCTTCGTGGTCATGATTTCCCAGGCCAACGCCCTGAACCCTGACCAGCCCCTATTTTCGCGCTTGTGGGGCAACGGTTTTCTGCCCTCCAAATACCAGGGAGTGAAATTTCATGCCGGGGGCGACCCCGTGCTCTATCTCTCCAACCCGCCGGGAATTTCCCCTACCACGCGGCGGCGCATGTTGGACGGCGTTGCCAAGCTGAATCGCTTACTGGCGGAAAAGTACGGCGACCCCGAAATTGAGACTCGCGTGTCACAATACGAAATGGCGTATCGCATGCAAACCTCGGTGCCGGACCTGATGGACCTGTCGAAGGAGCCGGCTTCCACTTTTGAATTGTACGGGCCGGATTCGCGCAAGCCCGGAACCTATGCCGCCAACTGCCTGCTGGCGCGTCGGCTGGCTGAGCGCGGTGTGCGCTTCGTGCAGCTTTACCATCGCGGCTGGGATCAGCACAACGATCTGCCGCGCGACATTGCGCTCCAGTGCAAGGGCGTGGACCAGGCTTCCGCAGCATTGGTCATCGACCTGAAGCAACGCGGCATGCTGGACGACACGCTGGTGATTTGGGGCGGTGAATTTGGCCGCACCGTTTATTGCCAGGGCAAGCTTACCGACACCAACTACGGCCGCGACCACCACCCGCGCTGCTTCACCATGTGGATGGCGGGCGGCGGCATCAAGCCCGGCATCTCCATCGGCAAAACCGACGATTACTGCTACAACAGCCTGGAAGACCCTGTCCACATCCACGACCTGCAAGCCACCATCCTGCACTGCCTGGGCGTTGACCACACCAAGTTGACCTATAAATTCCAGGGGCGCTATTTCCGGCTGACGGACGTCGCCGGCAACGTGGTGGACAAGGTGCTGGCGTAATCCGGATCTCCCGCCAGCCCTAAATTCGAGAGGTGGGCAGCCTTTTGTAGCGGCGGGGTTGGCTTGGCAGCTTATCGCAACGCTCGGCACTAACCGCGCTTGTTTTGAAGACAAAACCTGCCGCCCTGAAGGATGTCTCTACAAAGGGCATCGCGTTCCACGATCTTCCCACAAACTCCTGCCCCCGCCCTTCAAGAACCTGCGAAAGCCCATTACAGTGAAAACCTGCCTCACAGTTGCGCTCGGCAGCGGTCAGGCGTATCTTATCCGTCCGGCCGAAGGTCGATAACGGAACTTTCCGATGCTCGCTGACGGCCGATTTCTGACAGAGGAGACACATATGAATCGAAGAACTTTCATTGGTAATACGGGTGCGGGATTGCTGGCAGCGGGGTTGGCTTCCCACTTCCCATGGGCTCGCGCGGCCGGCGATGAGGCGAAAGGGTCCGGCGCGGACAAACTCCGGCGCGTGGCCGTTACCACTTGGAGCCTGCACGCCTTCTTTCCCCAAACCAAAGAGGTTGGCGAAAAGGTACAAGGAGAAACACTTGACCTGCGCAAGTTCCCCGAATTGATTGCGGATAAATACCACGTGCATAACCTCGAACTTTGTAGCGTGCACTTTGAAAGCACCGAGCCCTCCTACCTGAACGAGGTGAAAGAGAGTCTGAAGAAAGCTCACGCCCGCGTCATCAACATGCCGGTGGACTACCCTCACGACTGGGACGGCAAAGGGCTCTGCGATCCTGACGACAAACAGTGGCGCTGGGAGATCGCCGAGCGCAAGAAGTGGATCGACATCGCCGCGGAACTGGGGGCGCAGTCGATTCGCCCCAATCCCGGCGGTACTGCGCAGATGACAGACATGAGCCGGCCCATCGCGGCCTACAAGGAACTCGGCGAGTACGGAAAATCCAAAAACGTGAAAGTGCTGATTGAAAACCACGGCAACGTGGCCGGCAAGGCCGAAAACATTGTGGCCATCATCAAAGGGGCGGGACCCCAGTGGGTAGGCTCGTTGCCGGACTTTGGCAACTGGGCTGAGGCCCTCCGGTACCGCGGGTTGGAATTGGTGTTTCCTTACGCCTCCACCGTCTGCCACGCGCGTTACGAAACGCCCGCCGGCGCGGAGATGAATGGAAAGCTGATTACCTTTGATTTTGCCCGCTGTATGAAGATCTCCCAAACCGCACGCTTCAAGGGGGCCTATTCCGCCGAGTTTGCGGGCGCCGGAGATCCCTACGAGGGAACGCAGAAGATTATCGATGAGCTGGTGAAGTATTTGTAGGTCGTTCTCTCCGCAGGTCAATTTGCTGGTGAGGGGGCTTTACGCCGCCATTGGGCGGGCTAGCCCGGATTTCCCACGAACGCCGGACGCTTTGGGGAGGCTGCTGGAAGGATGGGGCTTCGCAGGCTGCGGAAAAGTCCCACCCCGCGGATAACCACCCCGGCGCCCAGCGCGCCACCCCTCCTGAATCAGGAGGGGAGCTATCAAAAAAACTCCCCTCCTCAGATGAGGAGGGGTGGCGCGCCGAGCGCCGGGGTGGTGTTGACAAAGGAATAAAAGGCCGGAATTGTTAATGAAAGCTCCGACGAGTTTTTCCGCAGCCTGTATTGCCACCCCTTCCAGGCCCGTGGTAAGAAATCCGAGTTAAACTCGCCGCTACGCTACCGGAAATCCCGCGCCTAGATGCTACTCGTATTCTGTAGACTTGCAGGCATCAATTCCTCGATGCTCTGTTCCGGTACCCTCGGGCGCTGCCAGGCGAATGAAGCACCGGACAACACTTCGAAAGCCCGGAATCGAGATTCGGAAAGTGCTGGCAGGCAACGTCCGCGCTCTCCGTTCTCGCCTGGGCATCTCCCAGGAGGAACTCGGTGACATATGCGGCCTCCACCGTACCTACGTAGGCGCGGTCGAACGCGCGGAGAGGAACGTCACGCTGAGCACTCTTGAGGTATTCAGCAAAGCGCTGGGGGTATCCGTGCCAAATCTCCTGATCCCAGGACGCCAGCGCCATGACCGAAACCTCTAATAATCGTTACGTCGAAAACATTCGCGCCAGTGGGCTTACGATCTACGACCCGATTAGAATTGGCGATCCGAATCTGTGGATTCCCACGCCTGCCCTCGAGTCTCTTCTCAATGCGGGCCTACAGGGGCTGAAGGTTGGCGGGTTCCCCAATCGCACCCGGTCAAAAGTGGTTAAAGCCGCCATCTGCAAAGCGCTCGGCTACCCCGTGCCGACGAGCTTCACCAAGACGAAGCCCCGCTTTCCTGGGCAACTCTTCAATACCTACACCCAAAAGAGTAACAATCTCCAGGTCTGGAATGAGGAACTCGTCCCCGGCACACGGTACGTTGTCATTCGCATATCCGAGGGCCAGGTTCTGCAACGGGTGAAGGTGGTCAATGGCCACACGCTTTCGGAGCTCGATAACACCGGCACCCTCACCAGCAAATATCAGGCGCAGATCATTTGCGGAGCTCAACCCGCCGAACTTATCTCCGCCAGCGATACCCTTACCCTCAGGCCGGCATTAAGCCCCGACGTTGCTCTTCGCGGCCTTTCACCGATCAGCAATCCCAACATCGGCAGCGTCCTTCCCATCGCCGCAGTTTTTACCCGCCTGCGATCATTGATAGGGGCTTCCTTTCCGGACCGCGGGTACGATCAAGAACGACGCCGGGGCGCAGACCTTCATCGCCTTGTCTGTCAGAATCTCGGTTACGCGGCGTTTGCCGACGACGGCAAATTTCCCGACGTTCGCAATCAACTGCTGGAGGTTAAGCTGCAGACAGCGCCGACCATCGATCTCGGTTTGGTCTGCCCTGACAGCCAGGACCCGCTCGACATCCCTAAACTTGGGGCGAGCCAGGTGCGGCACTGCGACGTGCGTTACGCCCTCTTCTACGCCACCAGGGATGGCACCATCGTCACCATCACACACTTCTTCCTCACGACGGGCGAAGCGTTTTTCTCACGCTTCCCGCAGTTTCAAGGAAGAGTTTTGAACAGGAAGCTTCAGGTCCGGCTGCCCGCGGAGTTTTTCGATTGACCCACGCCGAACGCCTGCCACACCAAACCATCAAGGCGGGTTTCAAGTTCCTTGGCGGCGGGTGAAGGCGTCAAATCGTATACCTGCCGGGCGAGATCGGCCAAGACTATTGACTCCGCGCGCGAGGGGTCGGGAAGTGGAAATTTCTCCACGTATTGGGTGATGAAGCGTCGCCGCCCTGCATACAGCTTGTTATGGAAACGGTGATCGTAGAACGCCTCAATGAACGATGAATTGGCAACGGCCAAAGCCAGCCATAGAAGGCCGATGTCCCCACCGGGATTCAGCGCCAGCCAATAGCAGTCCCCATTGACAACGCTTCCCTCGAGATCGATCCAGAAGGTGGGAGTCTCGCAGATGTCGCGGAAGACCAGCTTGGGCAGCCCCCACATTCCCGGGTCCTGGGGAACCCAGATTTCATACCAGCGCCGCCCGGCTTCCAGAACATATGAGCGCCCCTCCAGCGTCGGCCGGTGCTTCTCCAGGTACGCTGCTGCCCCGGGATACCGGGCAAGATCGGCAACCTCACGCTGTCCCCCATTCACCTGGTGGGGGTATAGAACTTGACGCCCTGCCTTGGCGGCATCAGCCTTGAATCGCCGGCCCATGTGGTGCGTGGTAAGCGGTCGCAGGAGTTCCGGCCTCTCATGCTCACCCATGCTATCCCAGTCTGACCGGATGAAAACTTTGTCGGCGCACGTTTTGACGCCCACGCGAATGCTCCCGATCTCACCCCATGTGCGCCAAGTGTGGTCGGCGACCGTTTTGAGCCACGCGTCCGTTTTCTCCGTCGCTACGCGCCAGATTTCCTCCACGGCGGTGCTGAGATCGAGCGACCCTTGGGTTACCTCAAAACGCCGGGCGTCTGGGAGGGAAACTGCCCCTGACTCCGCCAGCGCTGCGATCACGTCTCGCGCCGAACCTGACGCCGCGCCATCAGTTTCGTAAATTGACGTGAACCCCGGATTCGCTCCCGCCGGTGATGCGCTTTTCGTGAACAGGATGACAGCCGGAAGGACAGCGGCATCGAATAGCTTGGTGTCCCCAAGGTCCCACACGTGCTTAAGCAGCACCGCCTCACGAAGCACTTTGCGCACGGCGGAGCCCGACTTCGTGGTCATGAAGCGGTTTGAGACAATGACCCCCGCCACTCCGTTGTCTTCCAGCACTTCAATGATCCCCAAAATGAAGGCGTGGTAGAGATCAACCCGGCCGCTGAGTCCAAAGTGGGCAGCCAGGGACTGAGCGTGGGCAGCCCCCATGATTTGTGTACGGACGTAGGGGGGATTGGCGATGATGGCATCGAATCTTTCCACCGGCAGGCCGCCACCGAAAATCGGAAGGGAGTTGGCAAACTGCCCTGCATACTCCAGGAAATCGCCCACTCGAAAACGCACCGGAACCAGAGGAAATCTGGCCCTAATGGCTTCCTCGGCCACCACCAGAGATTCCGGATTGGTGTCAAAACCGTGGATCTCAATGTCACGCATCCCGTGTGCGCGCAACTGCTCCAACAAGCTCAACAACAGGGCCCCTTCGCCTACTGCCGGATCGAGCACGCGAATCGCCGTTTTGGTTACCGGTAGAGTTAAAACAATCTGCTCAGCAACAAAGCTCGCTAACCTCTTCGGCGTGAAAGTGGCCCCATCCGCCTTTTCCTCGGTGACGTATTTGTATCGGACAGGCGCTTTCGTGTGAGCTAAAGCCATCTGGCCATGCTATCCGTGAGCATCACATATTTCAACACCGTTGTTAAGACCTGCCATGAAGCAGATGCCATTTCTGAAACCGCGACGCCGTGACAAACGAATTTTTTGGGCTCGAATTGACAAGCGTCTCCTCACACTTCCACAATAGCAAGAGTAGCGCTGACCTGTTTTGCAAGGTCCGCGGCTTTTAGTTCCGAATCCTCGCATTCTCATTCGGGTGGCCAAACGCACCCTGGGGGAAAGAGTGAGTGGATGGAAGCCGCGTAGCGGCGGCAGAATGTGGCCCATGGCGGCAGCCATGGGAATTGTGCGCAAGAGGACGCGAGAGCCCCGGCACGGGCGAAAGAAATGATCGACCACAGTGAGCGATTCTGTCGCCCGCTGACGCGGGGTGAAGTGTTAACAACCGCCGCTTCCCCACGGCTGCCGCCGTGGGCCACAATCTGTCGGCCTTGACGGGCCTGAGCATGCGCAGAAGGTCCGCGCTTTGGCTACTTGACCACCCCTGCCCCCCTCCTGAATCAGGCTGACCTTTACCCATATCTTCGGATGGAAAGGGGGGCGTACGTTCAGCCCCAAAGGGGCGGACTACCCCAGCCCATGCCACCGGCCTGGGTCCTGCAAATCCACCCCCTTGCGGTTTTTAAGCCCTGAAGGGGCGTGATAATGACCACCGACCAAGCTTAGGCGACCATCCGCGTCCATCCCAGAACGCTATTTCGCCCTTTCAGGGCTTGCGGCCAAACGGGAATGGGTCCTCGCACCCAGGCCGTTGGCCTGGGCGTGGTAGTCCGCCCCTTTGGGGCTCGCTTTCACATCTGTCCCACTACCATGCTCGGTGTCCAGCAAAAGATGTGGGACACGCTCAACTCGATCAGGACGGGAACAAGCAACCGTGTACGGGCGTAGCCCGCCATGGATTGCGGGGGGGTTAGCAAACCGCCCCTGTGCCAAGCGGTGATCTGCCGGCTGCCAGCCCGGTAAGACCCTTCCGCGAAACAGGGACTCGGAAATCGGCGATCCCGCGCAACGCATTCCTACCCGCAGGAATCGGCACGGACAATTGGACCCTTTTTGGTAAAATTGTTTCCTGCCGCTGGTAAAACCGACGCCAAGGCCATTGACAAGCCATCTGGGCTCTTTGCTAGACTATAGTAGTGGCATTGGGACCAAACGTAGTTCGGCCCGGCAAGGCTGATGGCTTGGGCGGGGGCGGGCCGCGGAACTACAAACTCCCGCGAGCGGGAACTTCGGGCAGGCCCCTGGCAGAACGTATAAGTCTATGAACAGAAAGGCGTTAGCTCATTATTGGGAGGATTTCGATGCTTGTCGAAGAAAATGAGATGTTGAAAATAATGAGGTTATACCGATGAAGTTCAGGAAGGGATGCTGACCCCAAAAGATGTTAAAAATGAAGAGTCCTCTGGATGAGTGGCTGAAAACAAGGCGGTTATGAAAGTCCTCTGGATGAGTTGATGAAAATAAACAAGTTATCGAGTTTCATGGATGAGTTATAGAAAAGAAAGGAGATAGGCCCTGTTTTTGCCTAAGAACGGGTCATCTGATCTGGGGTAGACGCGCCGGGGCAAAATAAGGGAAGGTTTCCACGAAGGCCTAGAGCGAGAGGAATAGTGACGAGTGGCTAGTGCGGATTTCTTATCATGGGTTTGGAAGGTCGGGGCTTTACCGGCTGCGGAGAAACTCGTTGGCGCTGTCATGACCAACGCCACCTCTTTATTCCCTTGTCAGCACCACCCCGGCGCTCAGCGCGCCTCCCGTCCTCATCTGAGGAGGGGAATTCCGTAGCAGCGCTCCCCCCCTGATTCAGGAGGGGTGGCGCCTTGGGCGCCGGGGTGGTTATCCACAGTGGGGCATTTTTTCCGCAGCCTTTAAAGCCCCGCCCTTCCGGCAACCCCCTCCAGGCTCGCCGAAAAATGCGGACCAGTGACGAGAGACAGGCAACGGCTGACGAGGGTAAAGCGGGCAGAGCCGATGGCCAAACCCCCGCGTGACACACTTCCCCGTATCGGTTATCGGCGATGCCAGGTGAGAACATGGATCAATTTTGTGAATCGGAGAATCGCAATTTGCCAATCACCCGTTGACGAAATCACCAAATGACTCGATGGCACCATATCTCCCCGCGCATATCTCCCCGCGCAACTTGCGGAAAATGGCTAGACCTGTTAGATTCACGGCAAATCCAGAACGTGGGGAAAGAATTGGGAAAAGTTATAGCGATAGCCAATCAGAAAGGCGGAGTCGGCAAGACCACCACAGCCATCAGCCTGGGGGCAGCGCTGGCGAAGCAGGATATGTGGACGCTGGTCATCGACTGCGATCCCCAGGCAAACACGACCGGCGGCCTGGGATTCCCCCGCGACCCCGCGCGCCGTTCAATTTACCATGCCTTGATGCACGATGTGCCCCTCAAGGACCTGATTTTAAACTGTGCGGTGGAAGGGTTGCACCTGATCCCCTCGGAGAAGAACCTGGTGGGCGCTTCCGTGGAACTGGTGGACCAACCGGAGCGCGAACAGGTGCTGCGCAAAAAGATGGGCGACCTCCGCAACCAGTTCAATTTCATTTTGCTCGACTGCCCGCCGGCGCTCGATTTGCTGACGCTCAACGCGCTGGTGGCGGCGGACACGGTAATTGTCCCCGTGCAGTGCGAATACTTCGCCCTGGAAGGCGTCTCCGAACTGATCGACACGCTGATTCGCATTCGCCGCTCGCACAACCCGCGACTGGCCGTGGAAGGAATTCTGCTGACCATGTACGACGAGCGCACCAACCTTTCGCATCAGGTGCGCGACGACTTGCGCGATTTCTTCGGCGACCAGGTTTTTTCCACCGTCATCCCGCGCAACGTGCGGCTGGCGGAGGCGCCGAGCTTCGGCAAGCCCATTTTTCTCTACGACCCGGATTGCAAGGGCGCCACCAGCTACCTGGAGCTAGCCAAGGAGGTCATCAATCATGACCAGAAAGGCGTTGGGGCGCGGGCTTAACGCGCTGCTGCGCACCGTTGAGACCACCACGGCCGGCCTGGCGGAAGTTGCCGTTGACCAGATTGACGCCAACCCCTTCCAGCCTCGCCGCACCTTCTCGGCGGACAAGCTGAAAGAGTTGGCGGATTCCATTCGCGCCAGCGGCCTGGTGCAGCCGGTGCTGCTGCGCCGCGCCGACGGACGCTATCAACTGATCGCGGGCGAGCGGCGCTGGCGGGCGGCGCGCCAGGCGGGGCTTACGGTGGTTCCCGCCGTGGTGCGCGAAATCGGCGACCGCGACGCGCTGGAACTGGCGCTGACCGAAAACCTGTTGCGCGAGGACCTGAATCCCCTGGAGGCCGCGCAGGGCTACGCGGCGCTGCAACAGAATCACGGATTGAGCCACGAGGAAATCGCCGAGCATCTGGGACTCGACCGCTCCACCGTCACCAATACTCTGCGCTTGTTGCGCCTGCCCCCGGAAGTGCAACAGATGATCGCGGAGGGGGCAATTTCCGCGGGCCATGCGCGGGCGCTGCTGGGGCTGGATTCCGCCGCGGCGCAATTGCAACTGGCGCAGTTGATCGGGAAGCAAGGCTTGTCGGTGCGGCAGGTGGAAAACCTCGTCGCCTTGCGCGGCTCGAAGCCCGCGAAAAAGCCGGAAGCGAGCGAGGCGCCCAAGCTCGACGCCAACGTGCGCGCGGCGGTGCTGGAAATGGAACGTACCCTCGGCACGCGCGTCAAAGTACAAGGGGATGAAAAGCGGGGGAAAATCGAAATCAGCTATTTCTCTGCGGAAGACCTGAATCGCATCTACGAATGGATAGTTAAAAAACAGTGACCAGTGGGTAGTGCTTAGCGGACAGTGGTAAGTTGTCACCGGCTCGTAGTGGATCGCTGGCAACTAGCCACTAACCACTAGCCACTGGTTTTCTATCCACTGCCTTTAGCTATCCACTGCTCTTGGGAGGGGAAATGGCATTTGGCATGAGCAAACCCGCAACGCGTCGTCGCGAGCTATCCGACTTGCCGGACGATTGGGTCGGCTGGCTCGAGCCCGGCGTGGAAGTGGAAGGAAAGATGAAGGTCTCGGGCGGCCTCATCCGGCTGAACTCCCATTTCAAGGGTGAAATCGTTTCCGACGGCGTCGTGGTGGTCCACGACCAGGGAGAGGTGGATGGGGAAATTCAATCCCGAGTGGTGAGCATCACCGGCAAAGTGAAAGGAACGGTTCACGCCAGGGAACGCCTGGAAATCAAGGAACACGGCATCCTGCTGGGCGACATCTACACTCCCTGCCTGCTGATCGACCCCGGAGGGTTCTTCGACGGCCAGTGCCACATGCCCGCGCCTGAACCTGGCAGCCAAACGCCCAGAGCCGTGGATTCTCAAGAACACCTGTGACCCGGCGTCGCCGGGAGCAACAAGCTTGCGAGTAGAGGCGATAGCGCAGCGAGTCCCATTTTATCGCACCGTTACTGTGGCAAAGCTTTGCGAAGCGAATCAACAAGATTCCGGGCGTCGGAGGGACGTAAGGACCCCGGGGCAAAATGATAGGCCTTTCCGGATGTCAGGGTGATGTGGAAGGTGGCCGTGGCCACCGAAGAAGTTTTAATCTCTTTGATATCACTCAACGATATATTGATGAGGGTTTTTCCATCCTCTTGATATTGGATTGTTCCGGAAGAAACTACCAGCGATCCCTTCACCTTGCCGTGAACCTGAAGGATCTCGGCAGGATTTCCCAAATGGAAGGCATCATAATGTTGCGTGTCAGGAGAAACCTGGGCGGAAGGCGAAGCCGGTGAGGGCGGGGTCGAAGGCGTGGCGGCGCCCTTCCCTGTCACCTCAAAGGGGGTTTCCACCTCGCGATCGTCCGGGTTAATCACGTACAAACTGGCGACGCCCGGGGCGGCGTCGCGCGCAACCTTGATGTGCACGGTAAGCTCCGTGGTCGATGGGGAAGCGATCCCCATCACCCGGATTCCCGGATTGGCGAAGCTCACCTTGGCGCCTTGGACAAAATTCTTGCCGGTGATTTTCAAATCCATATCGAAGCCCGGACCCACGCGGGGCGGCTCGATCGTCGTCACTTCGGGTCCGGGAGGTCCGGTAGGCGCAGGAGGAGCAGCGGGTGTGTCCGGTGCAGAAGGTTTGACTTCCGCCACGGGCGGCGCGGATGGCGCCGGGGGAGTTGCCGGGGCAGGCGGAGCCTGTGCGGCCACAATCTTAAACGCCGTTTCCGCCGCGCGGCTGGCAGGGTTGCTGACCAACAGGCTTACCGTGCTGGGTTGCGCCGACGCACTGACGTTCAGTTGCGCTTCCATTTGCATAGCACTGACCCGCTTTGAGGACTCGACGTGAACGGCCGATGACACCGACGAAACATAGGCGCCGGCGGAGAAATTGCTCCCTTGGATAATGACGGTCACGTGGGCGCCAGGCGCGGCTTGGCTGGGATTGGTTTGCTGAATAGTCGGGGTGGCGTCCGGCGGGATATCGGAGTCGGCTTGCGGCGCGCCCAACGCGCAGAGTGATGCCACCATGCACATGAACAGCGCGCCCATCACCAACCGGCTCACCGACCAATTCCTGGCAAGGGGGAAATCGCCACCTATCATGGCAGACCGTCCTGTTAATAGCGGAGATGGAGACCCGATCGAGCGAATCTTAAACTTCCAAGTTGCCGGAAGTCAAGGCGGGCTCCGGGCGCGCTATTTGCTGCGGTCCGGTGCGCGCAGCTTCCTCGAAGCAAAGCATGCTTGCGCGCTGACGCTGAGCCCCTCGGAGCGCCCGGGACCATCACCGCATCTCAGGAGTGGCAGTGGCTTTTAGCTGGATCGACCTCGTCGTCGTCATCGCCTACGTTGTCGCCATCACTGCCTTTGGGGCACGTTTCCGCAAGGGTCAGCGGACCTTGCACGATTACTTTTTGGGTGGAAACCGCCTGCCCTGGTGGGCGATCACACTTTCGATTGTGTGCGCGGAAACCAGCATCCTGACCATCATCAGCACGCCCGGCATTTCCTACCGCTCGAACCTCGGCTTCCTGCAACTCGTGTTTGGGTATCTGGTCGCGCGCGTGGTGGTGAGCTTCCTTTTCATCCCGCGTTATTTTGCCGGCGAACTCTACACGGCATACCAGCTCATCGAGCGCCGTTTTGGGCGCGGGCTGAGACTCTTTACCGCCGGTCTGTTCCTGCTCACCCGCGCACTCGCCGAGGGAGTGCGCGTGTTTGCGATTTCCCTGGTTATCGCCATCATCTTCAGAACCGGCGTCGCGGCCTCATTGGTGATGATCTTCGTGCTGACCGTGATCTACACCTTGGAAGGAGGCTTAACGGCGGTTATCTGGACGGATGTCATCCAACTCACCATCTACGTCGCGGGAACGGTGGTGGCGTTGTTCGTCGCCTTGCACACTCTTCCCGGCGGCTGGAGCGAGGTGGTGCGCGTGGCGCAAGCGGCAGGCGGCAAATTCACGGTTTTCAATTTCCACTTTGACTGGACCCAGCCCTACCTTTTCTGGACGGGATTGGTGGGTGGCATGTTTCTGAATACCGCGAGCCACGGCACGGACCAACTGATTGTGCAGCAACTGCTCGCCGCGCGCAGCCGCCGCCAGAGCCAAGGCGCTCTGCTGGCGAGCGGTGTCGTGGTACTGCTTCAATTCACGCTGTTTCTGGTGGTGGGGGTGGTGCTCTACGCTTTCTACCTGCATTTTCCTCCCCCCGTTCCCTTCCGCCGGCCCGACCAGATTTACCCCACCTTCGTCATCACCAGGCTCCCGGTGGGGCTCTGCGGCTTGCTGACCGCTGCCATCCTCGCCGCCGGCATGGCCAATCTGAGCGCGGCGCTCAATTCCCTGGCGTCAAGTTCGGTGATGGATTTCTACAAGCCCTTCGCGCGCCCCCGCGCTGATGACCAGCATTACCTGCGCGTATCGCGGCTCGCGACGGTGGTTTGGGGGGCGGTGATCATCACCATCGCGCTCGGGGCGCAGTACCTCCAGCGTAGCGCGCTGGAGTTGGCGCTCACCGTGGCCAGCGTTCCCTACGGCAGCATGTTGGGAATCTTCCTGTTGGGAGTCCTGACCCGACGGGCCACCAGCCGCGGCGCCCTGGTGGGCGCGCTGTGTGCCCTCGCTACGCTGGGTTATGTCATGCACTACACCACGATCGCCTGGACGTGGTACGTCGCCATAGGAACTGTTGTGACGTTCACCGTGGGACTTTTGATGAGCTTTGCGACACCAGCGCGTGTTGATGGCGCGGGGTAGCGCTGACCTTGAGGTCAGCAGCTTGGATGCTCGCGAAAATTGCCGACCTAAAGGTCGTCGCTACATTGTTGTTCATCGACCTCTTCGCGCCGACTGGCGGTCATAGACCGCCGCAACAGGCCAATGCGCAAATTCTTATGGCGCGATGTAGCGCCATAATTCAGAATGCAGAAGTACAGATTGCCATGCGTAATAGACCTCAAACCGAGTTAGTGAAAGGCCTGGGGGTGTTCGGCGCCACCTCCGTAGTTGCCGGCACGATGATTGGGACCGCGATTTTCGTGGTCCCGGGCATCATGCTGCAACAGGTGGGTACACCGTCGATGGTCCTGGTGGTGTGGGTGGCCGCCGGGGTCCTCAGCCTTTTTGGAGCTCTGGCATATGCGGAGCTCGGCGCAGCGATGCCGCAGGCGGGCGGCGAGTTCGTTTACATGCACCGCGCTTATGGCCCCCTTTTCGGATTCCTCTACGGCTGGACGCAATTCATCATCGCCAAGACCGCCTCGATTGCCGCTATCGCCACGGGCTTCGTCCTCTACCTTGCCTACTTCTTCCCGCGCTTGCACGAAACCTTGTGGGGAGCTTCTCTCCGTTTTGGCGGCCACGCGGTGGAACTACACCTGACGGGCCTCCAGCTTGGCGCCACGCTGATGGTACTGCTGCTTTCCGGGTTGAACGTTCTGGGCGTGCGCCGCAGCGGCGCCGTACAAACTCTCTTCACCGCCTCCAAGCTGCTGGTGCTCGCGATTCTTATCGTGATGGGCCTCACCTACGGGCACGGCTCGTGGCAGGGGTTTCGCCCGTTCTTCGCGGCGGGTGGGCGCGGCGGCCTGTTGACGGCTTTCGGCGTGGCCACGGTTTCAGCTCTTTGGGCCTACGATGGATGGAACAACCTCAGCATGGTGGCGGGCGAAGTCCAAAATCCCCAGCGCAATATACCCCTGGCGCTGATTGTGGGGGCGCTGCTGGTTCTCATCGTTTATGTCCTGGTGAACCTCGCTTACTTTTACGTGCTGCCGGCTTCCCAGGTTCTGGGCACGAAGACCGTGGCCTCTGACGCCGCGCGCCGCTTCCTGGGCAATGCCGGGGGAGCATTCATTGCGGTGGGTGTCATGATTTCTACTTTCGCCACGCTGAACGGCTCGATCCTGGCCGGTTCGCGCATTCCTTACGCCACCGCGCGGGAGGGCCTTTTCCCGGCCGCGCTGGCCGCTGTGCATCCCCGCTTCCACACACCCGCCGTGTCTCTGGCAGGGCAAGCCATTATCGCGGGATTGTTCGCGCTGACGGGACAGTATCAGTCGCTCTACACGAAAGTGATATTTTCCGAATTCCTCTTTTACGCCCTCTGCACCGCCGGGGTCTTTGTGCTGCGGCGGCGGGAGCCTGACCTGCCGCGTCCCTATCGGACCTGGGGATATCCCCTCGTTCCGGCGGTTTTTGTTATTCTCGCCGTCTGCCTGCTGGTGAACACGTTTTGGCAGCAACGCGCCGACTCCATGTGGGGAGTGGTGCTGGTGGGCAGCGGCATCCCCGCATATTGGATCTGGAAGGCATGGGTTCGCCACTACCGATGTCCAAATTAGCGAGCTCTTCGAATGGCCAACGCGGCTCTGCCGCCCTGCTGTGCGGAAAGCCTCTGGCTTTCCGGCCAACCCTTCCCATTTCCTTGTCTCCGCCCCGTCTGGAAGGCGCAGCCTTTCAGACGGCGCGGAGGGGGTGGGTTAAAGTACAGGCGCCGCGGAAAGGCGAAGCCTTTCCGCACAGCGGGGCGGCGGAGCCGCTGGCCGGCGCCCGCCCGGTCAGGCGTGGTTTGGACAAGCTTCCTTCGGCACAACTCGAAAAGCACGGCATTGGGCACATTGCTCCCGGGATTCTGCGTGGGATGGTCGCGATAATGCTGATTGCATCCTGCGGTCTCGCGGCGCCGAAGGCGCGCCGCGCCGCACAGGCTGCCTCCGCGAAGGCCGCAGCGGAGGCCGCCCTGGCGAAAGCGCGCGAGCGCGTGCTGAACGCCAGTCCTCTGGCGATGTTCTATTACTCCGGCGACTCGATGGGCCGGGCGTCGCTGGAAGCGCACGGCGACGCCATAACCTTGCTCGCCCCGCAGTGCTATGGGCTCGACCGCGCGGGAGCGCTGCACGGCCACCTTCCCACGGAGGTTTTGGAAGTGACACGCACCGCCGGCCTGCCCCTCATGCCCCTGGTGACGAACCCCGGTTTCGACCGCTCGACGGCGCACGTGCTGCTGCACAATGCCCAGGCGCAGGTGCGTGCCGTAAACCATCTTGCCGAGGTTGCGGAACGCGATCAGTACGTGGGTTGGCAGCTCGATTTCGAAGGCGTCGATCCTGCGGACAAGCTTGCCTACACACGGTTCGTGGCGCGCGTGGCAGTACGGCTGCATCACGACCATCGTCTGCTGAGCGTCGCGGTGGTGCCACGCTTTTCCGACACCTTTCCCGACAGCTCCACGCCGGGGTTTCACACGGGTGAGTGGGGGGCGGCGTTCGATTTCCGCAGCCTCGGTCGCGTCGCCGATTTCCTGGTGCTCATGGCCTATGATCAACACACTTCCTTGACCCCGCCCGGCCCCGTGGCGGGCTATGACTGGGTGAAAGCGACCTTGGACTACGCCGTCCGCCGGGTGCCACCTTCCAAGCTCTTGCTCGGCCTCCCTCTTTACGGCCGTGAGTGGACGGAAACGGCGGGCGCCACCACGTCACAGAG